>Ga0315899_10003509_pt1 | contig 17090 bp, 13 predicted proteins | sample LakEriMetagenome_2_FD_203518 | JGI IMG/M metagenome (GOLD analysis project Ga0315899, IMG submission 203518) | Freshwater fungal communities from buoy surface, Lake Erie, Ohio, United States - Buoy 4 MA112 | ecosystem: Environmental > Aquatic > Freshwater > Lake | place: USA: Lake Erie, Ohio... | reverse complement strand
CGGCGCTGAGGCCAGTTCGGGCGCGAGATCATTCAAGATGGCCAGATAGTCACTGGTCTTGAGGGCGGGCGCCAGGATGAGCGCCTTGCACTCGACCTTGTTGAGCGCATAGTCGAGTTCAGCGCGACGATAGGCCGGATTGATATTGACCAGAATCAGCCCGGCCTTGGCCGTGGCGAACTGCGTCAGCGTCCATTCGGAGCAATTGGGCGCCCAGATGCCGACCCGATCACCGGGCTCCAGACCCAACGCCAGCAGACCGGCCGCCAGGGCCTCAACGCGCTCGGCCAGTTGCGACCAGGTCCATCGAACCTGCTGGTGGATCACCACCAGGCCTTCGCGATTGCCGTGTTGCGCGACCGTGCGGTCAAAGGCACTGCCAATAGTCTCGCCGATCAGTTTGCGATCGGAGGTGCCGTGGTCGTAGGAGGGGCGGGAAGGGCTCATGGTGAAGGCTCGCTGGGGAGGACGCCCTGGAAAAAGGCGCGTTCAATCGACAGGCACAAATGCTAACGCCGAAGTGACTGAAGCGGCTGGATCGGAGTCGGCAGATGCCCTGGGGTGCGAATCAGGCGGGCCTCGGCTCGGCGAGGGGTGTCAGTCGAACCCGAAGGGTGTGTACCCGGGCGCACAGACTGGCCACGGGGCCGCCTGCTCATAGGCGAGCGCCAGTCCCCAGGCCAGTCGGTCCTGCCAGCGAGGGGCGGCAATCTGCAGGCCCATGGGTACCCCGTTGTGATCCAGACCCATTGGGACTGTCAATGCGGGCGTTCCGGTCATATTGAAGTCCATCGTGTTGGTAATGCCGTCGACCTCGGCCTGTAATGCCTCTGCGTTGTCCTGCGCGGCTTGCGCGGAGATCGGCGCGGCGATGCGGTTACGAACCGGTGTCAGCAGCACGGCATCGCTGCCCAGCAGGGCCGCGAGGATCGCGGCGTACTCATGCCTTCGCCTCAGTGCCTGCGCATAAAGGAAAACATTGCAGGCCGCGCCGTTTTCGCAGATCTGTCGCAGAGAAGGCTCGAATCCAGGCCAGTGTTCACGAACTCCGGACAGGCGCTGAGCGGTCTCGACATCGTAGATGGTCTCGAAATCGGGAAGCACGGTGTCGGGAAACGGTCGCTCGACCCATTCGATCGGCCGTCGCAGATCGCGCTCGATGATCTGGCAGGCCCGCTCGAACGCCTGACGGATGAAGGGGTCGACAGATCGACGCAAAGTAGGGCAGGCGAGGACACGAGCAGGCATGGCTGGAGCAAGGTCGATGGCACCCGGCGGCAGGCTCGCGATATCGCCGGGTGTCGGACCCGAGAGGACCCGGGCCTCGAGCAGGGCATCGCTCACGTTTGCATTCATCGTACCCACGCTGGAGACGCAAATGCCTCCGGGCGGCGTACCTCGCCCGAACAGCCCCAGCGTGGGTTTGTACCCCACCAGGCCGCACATCGAGGCCGGGCTGCGGGTGGATCCCCCACCGTCGCTCGACGTTGCCAGAGCCGAAAGACCCGCCGCCAGCGCGGCGGCGGATCCGCCACTCGACCCCCCGGGGGACCGCTTCAGGTTCCAGGGATTTCGGGTGGTGCCGTAGAGCGGACTGGTGGTCAGTCCGGTGTGACCGAAGCTCGGGGCGTTGGTCCGTCCGATCACGATGGCACCGGCCGCCCGCAGTCGGGCGACCGCTGGGTCGTCATGAAGCTCAGGCGGTGTATCGGCCCACAGCGGATGGCCGCCGTGGGTGCAGCGCATACCCGCCACGGGCATGCAGGCGATCGCCACGAACGGCTGCTGCGAGTTCGGCCAGCATCGGGGATGCCTTCAGGGTTGTGGGTCGATCGGGGTTCGCGGGCCTTCGTGGCCCTCAATGATCGCCCCCGCATCGAGCAGCAGATCCTCTCGCCAGCGTGCCCCGAAAATCTGGATGCCTTGCGGCATCGGAGTGCCGATATCAATGGGCATCGCCAATCCGGGCAGGCCCAGAGCGGGCAGCATCAGTTGAAAGTACAGCGCCTCGATCATGGTGCGCGCGCCCTCGGCGCCCTGGACGTCGATGCCCGCCAGCGGCGGAGCACCCGTCGATGCGGGCATGATCACGATAGGCCAGCGCTCGAAAAACAGATTCCACTGATGCAGCAGCGTATCCCGCTCGACGTAGGCCTTCAGGTAACCCTGCAAGTCTCTGGGGGGCTGGAGAGCCCACCAGTGCGATAAAAAGGAAGCGATGCCGGGATCGCCGGACTGTGCCAGCCTGGGTCCCAGGAAGACGCTTTGCTCGGTGGTTCCGAAAGCGGCCCACAGCTCGCTGACCGCGCGCATGCTCGGCGGCTGGATCTCCTCGACCCGATAGCCTGCTGCAGCCAGATGCCGGCCGGCCTTGCGCACCGCCTCCCAACAGGCCGGGTCGACATTCGCTCCCTCCGCCTGAGTCACCAGTGCGACCGAGCCTGACGCGGCGGGCTGAGGCAGCCGAAGCGCAACCGGAGTCCAGCGGTTGTCTCGTGCATCGCCGCGGGTGGCCATGACCTCAAAGCCCAGACGGACATCCGCAATCGTTCGTCCCAGCGGTCCGTCGACGGACATCATCTGAGATGACATGGGTCGACCGGGTGGTGCCGAGTCGTTGATGCGGGCAACCCGACCGGGGCTCGGGCGCAGTCCGATAACGCCATTGCAGTAGGCAGGCCAGCGGATCGACCCACCGATATCGTTGCCCTGCGCGATGCAGCCGATGCCGCTGGCCACTGCAGCACCTGCTCCGCCCGACGATCCGCCCGGTGTCAGCGAACGGTTCCAGGGATTGAAGGTGGGGCCGTGCAGCGCGTTGTCGGTATGGCCCCGCATGGAAAGGCCCGGGGTATTGGTGCGACCGATGATGACTGCACCGGCCTCGCGCAATGCAGCGACAACCGGAGAGTCGGTTGTCGCGATCAGATCCTTCAGGGCCGGTACGCCGTTGTCGGTCGGCAACCCCCGCTGGTCGACATTGACCTTGGTCGTCACGGGCACCCCCGCCAGAGGACCCAGCGTCTCACCCCTGGCGCGCGCTGCATCGATTGCATCGGCCGCTTCGAGGGCTTCGGTATCGAGCATTCGAACGACGGCGTTGAGTGCCGGATTGACCTGATGCATCCTGGCGAGGGCTGACTCGGTCACCTCGCGTGCACTGACCCTGCCTTGCGTGACGGCCCGGGTCACCTGGTCCGCATCCCATTGCCATGGCTCTGAACGATCCGAAGACATGAGGATCAGTCGAGATAGAGAGCCAGGTAGGCGTTTCGGGCTGCGATCAGTTCCTCGAGGATCGCTTTCTCACGCCTGGGGTCGAGGTTGGCTAGATCAAACAGCGAGATCGTCAGGGTCAGGCTCACCATCGCGATCATTTCCGCTCGTGCGGCGCTCAGCTCCGGCTTGCGTTTGCGAAGGGCCTGCGCCATTCGGCGGGCCAGCGCGCGCGTGTGGTCATGGTCCCATTGCCACAACTCGGGTGAGGTCTGCAAGGCGCGCCGTGTAGACCGACCTCCTGGCCGCTGGATGCGAAGCTCAAAGGCGCTGCGCGTGGCGTCCGCCAGCACGCTTCGCCAGTCGGGCGCTTGTGCGAGCACATCGTAATACCGGGTTACGGCATCGCCCCGCTCGGTCATCAAGGACTGGGTCAGGGCTCGAATGATCTCGTGCTTGTCGGCGAACTCCCGATACACCGTACCCGTGCTGACATTGGCGCGCCTTGCCACTGCGGTGGTGCTCAGGCCATCCGTGCCAACCTCATCGAGAATTTCGCCGGCCGCACGCAACATGGCCGCGCGAGGGTCACTTGGCGCAGGCGATCGTCGCCTGCGCGCGCTCTCAGCTATAGGGGTTTTGCCTTCGATGCTGCGTGATGTCACGGCTTTTTGCGCCGGCTGCGCGGGCTTTCGAGGGGCAGCCCCGCGCCCCTCCGGCGCTTGCGAGCGGAGGGGCTTTGGGGGCGTGCGACTGGTCATATTCCGAATCCTATGCGATTGCAGAGTCAATAGGAACAAGAAAATAGTTTTTCTTTGACAAATATGAAATGCCATGGCTACAGTGAATCAGGGCGGCAACACGCGATGACCCCCCGTTGGCCTGATATCTGGAGGAGACCCCCATGAAGCACCCCGTGTCCGGGGCCTTGCTGGCCCTTGCTGCAGCGCTGGGCCTAGCGGCCGCCCCCGTTCCAATCCATGCCCAGAATCGCACCCTGGTCTTCTGTGCGGCATCCGATCCGGAAGGCTTTGACATGGCCCGCTGGGTCGCGACCCAGACTATCGATGCGTCCGGGATGGCCCTGTACAACCGGCTGGTGGAGTTCGAGGCGGGCACCCTCAAGATCTTGCCCGGGCTGGCCGAGCGCTGGGAGGTGAGCAACGACGAGCGCAGTTACACCTTCCACCTGCGTCGTGGCGTCAAGTTCCATTCCACGGAGTGGTTCAAGCCCACGCGGGACTTCAATGCAGACGATGTGGTGCTCTCGCTCGAGCGTTATCGAGATCGAAATGGCGCCTTCAATAAGGCCTACGGGGTCAACAGCTATCCCTACAACAACACCTGGGCGGCCAACGTCGTGTCGGTCACCAAGCTTGATCCTCAGACCGTTCGGGTAGCGCTCAAGGAGCCTGACTCCACCTTCATCGCCAATATCGCGATGGTGACCTCACACATCATCTCGGCCGAATACGCAGGCCAGTTGCAGCAAGTAAACCGCCTGGCCGAACTCGATACGCGGCCGGTTGGCACCGGCCCCTGGGTCATGCGTCGCTATGAGAAGGACACGGCCGTGCGGTATGACGCTCACCCCCAATACTGGGGCGGTCGTGCCAAGACCGACCGACTGATCATTCAGACCGTCAAGGACAGTGCGGTGCGAGCGCAGAAGATCAAGGCCGGCGAGTGCCATATCTCGTCCGACCCCAAGCCGCAGGAAGTCCAGGCCATGCGCTCGGACCGCAACATCACGCTGCCCGAAGTGGCAGGTCTGAACATCGGCTATGTCGGGTTCAATGTCACGAGGGCCCCGTTGGACAACCGGGACGTTCGCGAGGCGTTGGTGCTCGCCACCAACCGTCAGGCCATCATCGATGCGGTGTATCAGGGAACGGGCATTCCTGCCTCGCAGCTGGTTCCCCCCGGCATGCTGGGTCATGACCCGGCACTCAAACCCACCGCTCATGATCCTGACAAGGCCCGAAAGCTGCTGGCGGCTGCGGGTTTGGCCAATGGTTTCGAAATCGATGTCTGGGTGCCACCCATCAGCCGGCAGTACAACCCGGACATGCGTAAGACTGCCGAAATTCTGCAGGCGGACTGGGCCCGCATCGGGGTCAAGGTGAGGATCGTGTCTTATGAATGGGGCGATTTTCTCAAGCGCCTTCGCGCCGGTGAGCACACCATCGCGCTGATCGGATGGGCGGCGGATATGGCCGACCCCGACAACTTCTACGTGCCCCTGGTGACCTGTTCGCGTCCTACGGCGTCACGCTGGTGTACCCCGGGGGTCGATGCCTTGCTGCAGACGGCCAGGCGCACCACCGAAGCAGCGCAGCGGCAAAAGGCCTATCAGCAGGTCAATGCCATGATCGCCCGCGAACATCCCTATCTTCTGCTCGCGCATGGCAAGCGCTGGCAGCCGGTTCGCAGTGAGGTGCAGGGCTTTCGGGTCGATCCGCTCACCCGGACCATCCTGCATGAGGTCAGCCTGCGCTGATGCGCTGGTTGATCGGTCGCCTGCTGCGGGTGGTGCCCACGATTCTGGGTATCACCTTGCTGGCCTTCGGGTTGGCACGCCTGTTGCCGGGTGATCCGGTGGAGGTCATGCTCGGTGAGCGCATTGCTGACGCCGAGCAGCATCGCGAACAATTGGCGCGACTGGGTCTGGATCAGCCGCTTTGGGTGCAGTACTTCGCCTATCTGGGTCGGTTGCTGGCGGGAGATCTGGGGCGATCGATGGTTCATGGCCGACCGGTCATGGATGAATTCGTCACCCTGTTTCCCGCCACACTCGAATTGGCTCTGGTCGCGCTCTTCATTTCAGTCGTGGGGGGCATCACCCTGGGCACGATCGCCGCGCTGCGCCGGGGCAGCCTCGCCGATCAGGGCCTGATGGGGCTGTCCGTGCTGGGCCATTCCATGCCGATCTACTGGTGGGGTCTGCTGCTGATCATGGCCTGCTCGGTCTGGATGCGCGATGTCGCTCCGGCGCTGGCCTTGCCGGTCTCGGGTCGGATCGCCGTCATCTTCGATGTGCCACCGCGTACCGGCTTCATGGTCATTGATACGCTACTCGCCGATCAGCCTGGGGCATGGGTCTCGGCCTTGCGTCACCTGGTGTTGCCGGGCGTTGTGCTTGGCACTTATGGTCTGGCCGTCATCGCCCGCATGACGCGCTCTTCTTTGCTGGAGACCCTGAACCAGGACTTCGTGCGGGCCGCACGCGCACGTGCGCTGCCTGCGTGGCGGGTTGTGGGGCTGCATGCACTGCGCAGCGCGATGATTCCCGTGCTCACGGTGATCGGGCTGCAGGTGGGCGCTCTGATGGGCGGTGCGGTTCTGACTGAAACAATCTTTTCTTGGCCCGGAATCGGCCGCTGGCTGGTCGATGCCATTTATCGAAGAGACTATGCCGTGCTCCAGGGCGGGTTGCTGCTGACCTCGCTGATCGTGGTGATTGTCAATCTGCTGGTCGATCTGCTTTATGGCCTGATTGATCCTCGCATTCGGCACCCCCGAGTCTGAAATGAGCCAGAGACTCATCGATCTCGGGAAACAGTTGCAGCAGCGGCCCGCCGCATTGGCTGGTCTTCTGGTCGTGCTGATGCTCACGGTGCTGGCGATCGCGGCTCCCTGGATCGCACCCCACGATCCGATTCAACAGTACCGCGATGCCCTGTTGTCGCCGCCCTGGTGGGCAGGAGGTGACCCGCGGTTCCTGCTGGGTACTGATGACCTGGGGCGTGACGTGGCTTCGCGCCTGCTGTGGGGCGCTCGGGTCTCTCTGGCGGTCGGGCTGGCGGCGGTGCTCCTGGCGATGGTGCCGGGCACATTGCTCGGCCTGCTCGCTGCATTCCTGCCGGGATGGCCAGCGCTGCTGATCAACCGGGTTGCCGATGTGCTGGTGGCCATCCCGGGTCTGCTGTTGGCGATCGCCGTGGTGGCTGTGCTGGGTCCGGGCCTGGTCAACACGGTGCTGGCGATTGCGTTGGTGATGATGCCGCCCTTCGTGCGCCTGGTTCGTGCGGCCGCGCTGGCCGAGCAGGCCCGCGACTATGTCACGGCCTCCCGCATTGCAGGGGCGAGCCGCTTGCGCCTGATGTTCGATACTGTGCTGCCCAACTGTGCAGCGCCCATCATCGTGCAGGCCACGCTTGGGTTTTCGAGTGCCGTGCTGGAGGCTGCAGCGCTCGGTTTTCTGGGCCTGGGCGCGCAGCCACCCATGCCGGAGTGGGGGTCCATGCTGGCCTCGTCGCGTGACGACATGGAGCGGGCCGCCTGGCTCGTGACCCTGCCGGGCCTGGCCATCCTGGTCACGGTGATTGCCATCAATCTGCTGGGTGACGGTCTTCGCGATGCCCTGGACCCAAGGTTGAAAGATCGTGCCTGAGCCGCTGTTGAGCATTCGGGGTTTGCGCGTGCGCTTTGGTCGCGGGCCAGAGGCGGTGATGGCGGTCGATGGCCTGGCTCTGGATGTGAATCCGGGCGAAGTGGTCGCGATCGTGGGCGAATCAGGTTCGGGCAAGAGCGTATCGATGCTGGCCGCCCTGGGGCTGGTGGATCCTCCCGGCATCACCGAATGTGAGCGGATGCACTTTGATGGCATCGACCTGCTGAAGCTGTCGGCCGGGGATCGACGACGCAGGATCGGGCGGCGCATCTCGATGATCTTCCAGGACCCGGTGGCCAGCCTGGATCCGTGCTGGACGATTGGCGCGCAGCTGATCGAGGTGCTGGCGGCCCAGTACGGGGGCCCGCGCTCAGCGCTTGAATCCCGGGCGATCGAGCTGCTGCAGCAGGTTGAAATTCCGGACCCGCAGGCCCGGTTGTCGGCCTGGCCTCACCAGCTTTCGGGCGGCATGTGTCAGCGCGTGATGATTGCCATGGCCCTGGCGGGCGAGCCCGATCTGCTGATTGCCGACGAGCCCACCACGGCGCTCGATGTCACCCTGCAGGCCCAGGTGATGGCCTTGCTCAGAAGGCTGCAGCGCGAGCGTGGCATGGCCATGGTGTTCGTCAGTCACGATCTGGCGCTGGTCAGTGGCATCGCTGACCGTGTGCATGTGCTCTACGCGGGACGGGTGATGGAGTCGGGCCCACCTGCTGCAGTGTTTGGTGCGCCGTCCCATCCGTACACGCGCGCGCTCATCGATGCCTTGCCGCAGGCCAATCGAGGACGCCGGCGACTGACGGCGTTACCGGGTACGGTCATGGTGCTCACGCAGCAGCAGCCCGGCTGCGCACTGGCGCCCCGTTGCCCGCAGGCGGTGGATCGGTGTCGAGTTGAATTGCCCACGCTGCGGCGCATCAGCACCGGCGCAGTGCTGGCCTGTCATCAGGTCGAGCCCGAAGGCATTGCGCGGAGGGGTTCATGAGCTTGGGTGGCACCACGAACCCTGTCGCGAATCAAGGTGGGGGTCCGATTCCGGACGCGAATCAGGCCGCGCGCGCTGAGCCGAAGGGAGACCGCGCGCACGGGTCGATCCCGCTGGCCCTGCAGGCCGAGGCGATCAGCAAGCACTATCCGGTCCGACCGGCAGGATGGCTGTCCCGAGCGCAGACCCTTCATGCGCTCAGACCTGTCAGCGTGCGGCTCGAGTCGGGACGCACGCTGGCCGTCGTGGGGGAGTCGGGCAGCGGCAAGACCACCCTGGCTCGTCTGCTCACCCTGATCGAGCAACCCGCTTCGGGGCGAATCGCCCTCGAAGGTCAATGGACCGATGATCCTTCCGTGCCTCGCAAGGCCCTGCAGAGCCGGGTTCAGATGGTCTTTCAGAATCCCTTTGCCTCGCTCAACCCGCGCAAGACCATTGCCGCCATTCTTGAAGAGCCACTGCAGATCCAGGCCAGGCTGGGTTCGGCCCAGCGCCGCGAGCGGGTGATGGATCTGCTGGATCGGGTCGGTCTGTCGTCTGCTCACGCCGCGCGTTATCCGCATATGTTTTCCGGCGGACAGCGTCAGCGGATTGCGATCGCGCGGGCGCTCATGCTGGAGCCCTCGGTCGTCGTGGCCGATGAGCCCGTCTCGGCTCTGGACGTGTCAGTGCAGGCCCAGATCCTCAATCTGTTCATGGATCTGCAGGATCAACTCGGCACGGCCTGGGTCTTCATCTCGCACAACCTGGCGGTGGTCGAGCAACTCGCCCACGATGTGCTGGTGCTGCTGATGGGCCGCCCGGTCGAGATGGCCCCGGCTGCCCAGCTCTTTGCTGCGCCGGCCCATCCCTACACGCAGGCCCTGCTTCAGGCGAGCCCACACCTGCAGACCACCGGTGAGGTTGCGCCGATGGCTGTGCTGCGCGGTGAGCCGCCCTCAGCCCTTTCCCCCCCGGCTGGGTGCCCGTTTCACACCCGCTGCCCCGAGGCTCGCGCGGTCTGTGCCGAGTCGGTTCCCGACCTGAAGGACCTGGGCGAGACCCGGGTGGCCTGTCATGCCCGTTGAAGAATGGAGAAACCCGTGAATGCCCGTGCTGCCCGTCGTACCGTACCCACAACCGACGCCCCTGATCATGCCGATCTGCTCGCCCGAAGAGACCGGTTTCTGAGTGGCTCCTTGCGCACCTTTCCGATCTACCCCGGTGATCCCATGGTGCTCACGCAGGCGCAGGGCCGTCATGTTTGGGATGACGCCGGAAAGCGCTACCTCGATTGCACGGCTCAGAACGTGTGTATCAGCCTGGGCTTCGGTCATCCCGTGACACTGGCCCTGGTTCAGGCGCAGATGCAGCGCATGCAGCATTGCACGACCCTGTTCTACAGCGAGGAGCCCGCCGCCTATGCCGAAGAGCTTGTGGCGCGAATGCCTGCCGAAGGGGATTGGGTGGTGCATCTGGTCAACAGCGGCGCCGAGGCCATCGACCTTGCGTTTGCGATGGCCCGCGCCCACACCGGGCATTTCGAGCTGGTCGCTCTGCGCAATGCCTATCACGGGCTGCACTTCGGTGCATCGGGCAGTGCGGCCTTTGCCAGCTGCAGACCGGTCACGGCAGCCATGCAAGGGTTTGTTCATGCCATGCATCCCGATCAGTACAAGGGCGCCTTCGGGCCCGATGCGGGGATCGAGCCCTACCTCAAGGAGCTCGAGCGCACGATCTTCGCCTCGACCTGCGGGCGCATCGCCGGACTGATCGTCGAGCCGATTCAGGGCTTTGGCGGGGTGATGCCCATGCCCCAGGGCTATCTGCGTGAAGCATTCAAGATCGCCCGCGCTGCCGGGGGCGTCACGATCTGCGATGAGGTCCAGACGGGCTTCGGTCGGATGGGCACCCACTTCTGGGGATTTGAGGCCCATGACGCGATGCCGGACATCGTGGTGATCGGCAAGGGCATGGGCAATGGCTTTCCGGTGGCAGGCGTGATTGCCCGGCGCGAGATCGCCGAGTCGTTCGCACAGGTGCGTTTTTTCAATACCTTTGGCGGCAATCCGGTGGCTGCCGCGGCCGCAAGATCGGTACTGCGGGTGATCGACGACGAAGACCTGATGGGCAATGCCCATCAACGAGGCGAGCAACTGCGTCGCGGACTGGCCGAATTGCAGTCCCGCTATCCGCTGATTGGCGATGTTCGCGGCACCGGGCTCATTCTGGGGATCGAGCTGGTGAGCGATCGCGAGCAGCGTCTGCCGGCAGTCGAGGCGGGCGACCGGGTTCAGCGGCGACTGCGCGAAAAGGGGGTCATCATGGTCAAGGGCAGTGCCAGTCGCAATGTGTTTCGCATCAATCCGCCACTCTCGATCACTGAGGCCGAGTGCGATGAGGTGCTTCGTGCCTTCGATGAGGCGCTCGCTGCCGAGGGCCGTTCATGAGCGCGACCAACGACCGCAATATCCGCTCTGCGGCCGATGCAGGCCAGCCGTTCGCGGGCTGGATTGACGCAGCCACGCTGCGGCTGTGGCTGGCCGATGGGCAGGAACTGGCCCTGCTCGATGTGCGCGATGGAGGGCCTTTTGCGCGTGAACACCTGCTCACGGCGAGCAGTGTGCCGCTGTCCTGGATTGAAGTGCGCATGCCGATGCTGGTGCCCAGGCGCTCAACCCGTGTTGTGTTGTGCGATGCCCGGGGCGAGACGGGTGGCGAGGCCGATCGCGCTGCGGCGCTGCTGCGATCCGAGGGCTATGGCTGGGTCGTGGGCCTGACCGGTGGCGTGCAGGCCTGGAAAGCTGCAGGCCACGAGGTGTTCTCGGGCACCAACGTGCCCTCCAAGGCGTTTGGTGAATACATCGAGCACCATCACGACACGCCACGGATTGGTCCGGAGGAATTGCGTCAGTGGGTCGACGAGGGCCGCGATGTGGTGGTGGTCGACTCAAGGCCGTTCGAGGAGTTCCGCATGGTGAGCATTCCAGGCGCGGATAACTGCCCAGGCGCAGAACTTGCACTGCGGGTGCCTGCTCTGGTGAAGTCCGAGCAGACCACGGTGGTGGTCAATTGCGCGGGCCGCACGCGCTCGATCATCGGGGCGCAGAGCCTGCGCAATGCAGGTCTGAAAAATCCGGTCTACGCCCTGCGCAACGGCACCATGGGCTGGCATCTGGCCGGACTCAAGACCGACCAGGGGCAGGATCGCATGGTGCCTCTGCCACCGCCTCAGGCGGTTGCCGCAGCACGTGAACGGGCTCGCGATCTGGCCGTGCGCCATGGTGTGCGTTTCATCGATGCAGACCAGCTCAACCGCTGGCAACAGGAGGCATCTCGCACGACCTATGTATTCGACGTCCGTCAGGCGCCGGCCCACGCGGCAGGACATCTGCCGGGTAGCCTGCACGCACCGGGTGGACAACTGGTGCAGGCCACCGACACCTTCGCTGCGGTACGGCATGCCCGCATCGTGCTGGTCGACGAGCATGGGGTGCAGGCGCCCATGACCGGCCACTGGCTGCGCCAGATGGGCTGGTCCGAGGTGTATGTGCTTGACGGATTCGAGACACTCGAGAAGGTGCAGGGCGAATCCGTGGTGCCCGCGCTGGGCCTTGATCGGCTGCAGGTTGCGGCGATCGGACCCGAGGCGCTCGCCGACCGGATGAAGACGAATCCGGTTTGCGTTATCGATGTGGGAGAGAGCTTTGGCTGGCGGCGTGAACGGATTGCCGGATCACGCTATGCGATGCGCTCGCACCTCGGAGCCGCACTGCAAAGCCTCGATCCCGCGATACCCCTGGTGTTTGTGTGCGGCGATGGTCGTATCTCGCCGTTTGCCGCGCAGCAGGCGCTGGAGGCTGGCCGCCAGCAGGTTTTCTGGCTGAAATCAGGGCGCGCGGGCTGGCGCAGGGCAGGCCTGCCCATGGAGCCAGGACGCATCGAGAATGATCCATTGCAACTCACGCCGACCGACGACATGTGGTATCCGCCCTGGGCACGGGCCGACCGGGTGGAGCAGGCCATGCGCGAATACCTCACCTGGGAGGTTGACCTGCTTGATCAGCTGGCCCGCGAGCCCTATCTGAAATTTGAATCTGTCGACTGAGTCATGCCATCGAACGTCCGCGCGCCCGAGCCCCTGGGGCGCCGGATCTCGACTTCATCACTTTCACAGAACGAGGAGACCCGATGAAACCCTTGAAGCTTCGATCATTTCAGGCGCTTGCGGCTGCAGCAACACTCTCCCTGGCCGCAGGGCTTGCCTCGCCGGCCCTGACCCAGGCGCAGACCCTCAAGGTGGTCATGCACTCCGACCTCAAGACAGTCGATCCGCTGGTGAGTACGCAGTACATCGTGCGCAACCATGGGTATCTGGTCTGGGACCAGCTGGTGGCCCTTGATGCCAAGGGTCAGATTCGGCCTCAGATGGCCGAGAAGTGGGAGATCAGCAAGGACGAGCGGACCTATACCTTCCGCTTGCGTGCAGGCCTGGAATGGCATGACGGCACCCCGGTCACCGCTGAAGACTGCATCGCCTCGATCCAGCGCTTCGTGCGTCGTGACCCGACCGGCATGCGGCTGGGTGCGTTCATCGCATCAATCGATGCCGTGGATGCGCGGACCTTCCGGATCGTGCTGAAGGAACCCTTCGGCATGGTCCTTGATGCACTGGCCAAGCCCAGCCTTGCGCCGATGCTCATCATGCCCAAGGCCGTGGCTCAGACCCCTCCCACCGAACCGATTCGCCCTGAGCAGGTGATTGGCTCAGGGCCTTTCATCTTCAAGCGGGATGAGTGGAAGCCGGGCGAGAAGGTGGTGTATGTGCGCAATCCGAAGTACAAGCCGCGTGCCGAGCCGCCGTCGGGTTTTGCAGGCGGCAAGGTGGCGATGGTGGAGCGTATCGAGTGGCTCGCCGTGTCGGATCCGCAGACCGCAGTGTCCGCTCTGGTGCGAGGTGAGGTCGATCTGGTCGAAACCATCCCGGCGGATCTCTTGCCGCTGGTTGAAAAGGAAAAGCAGCTCGTCGTGTTGCCATTTGCGAGTGGGCAGTACTTTGCGCGCATGAACCATGCTCACCCGCCATTTGACAACCCGAAGATCCGCCAGGCTGCGATGGTGGCCTTTGGCCAGGAGCAGATTCTCAAGGGGGCCGTGGGTGACTCCCGTTACTTCAAGGCCTGCCGTTCGATGTATGCCTGTGGCTCGCCACTCGCGAGCGAGGTTGGCATGAAGGATCTGGTGCGTGGCGATGCCAAGCGTGCCCAGGCCATGCTCAAGGAGGCCGGCTATGACGGCACGCCCGTCGTGCTGCCGTATCCGACCGATCTGGCACCACTGGCCCCGCTTGGCCCTTTGCTCAGGCAACAACTCGAGCGCGCCGGGTTCAAGGTGCAGCTCGTGCCCATGGACTGGCAGTCGATGGGGCCTCGCCTGCGCAAGAAGGACAAGCCCTCCGAGGGTGGCTGGAGCCTGTTCGCCTCGTTCTACGACACCCGCGATTCGCTCGATCCCATCGGCCGCACAGTGCTCAACACGAATTGCAGGACCTCCTTTCTGGGCTGGCCCTGCGACGACAAGTTCGAGCTGTTGCGCGAAGCCTATTCAAGGGTGACCGATCCGCAGGGCCGGATCGATCTCGCGCGCCAGATCCAGGAGCGCAATACCGAGATCGTGGCCTTCGTGCCGCTCGGGGAGGCACGTTTTGTGGGCGCCATGAACCGCCGGATCGAGCAGACTTTCGAGGCGCCGATCACCCTGTTCTGGGGAATGCGCAAAAAGTGAGTCCAGGCCATGGGCGACAGCGCGACATGACTCGTTCTCTGGGCGACTCTCTGGGCAAGGGCAGGTCATGATCGGTTTTCTCATCAGACGGATTCTGGCTGTCGTGCCTGTACTCGCCGTGGTGGCGGTCGTGGTGTTCCTGATGCTGCGACTGGTGCCCGGTGATCCGGCTGCCGTGCTGGCTGGAGATACGGCTACGCCCGATCAGGTCCAGGCCCTGCGCGAGCGCATGGGCCTTGAGCGACCGATTCCGGTGCAGTTTGGCATCTGGCTGGGCCAGCTTGTGCGGGGTGATCTGGGTGAGAGCTATTTCCTGCGCACGCCGGTGATCGAACTGATTGCCCAACGGCTCGAACCCACCCTTTCGCTCGGTGCAGTGGCATTGCTGATCTCGGTCCTGGTGGCCGTCCCCCTGGGGGTGCTGGCCGCCTACCGCCAGGGGCACTGGATTGATCGCACCGTGATGGGTGTCTCGGTCGCGGGGTTTTCGGTGCCGGTCTTCGTGATGGGCTACCTGCTGGTCTACATTTTTTCGGTTCAGCTCGAGTGGCTGCCGGTACAGGGTTATGCGCGCCTATCAGAAGGCCTGGGCGCCTGGCTCGAGCGGATCATCCTGCCCGCCTGCACGCTGTCGATCGCGTATGTGGCCCTGATCGCACGCATCACCCGAACCAGCGTGCTGGAGGTTCTGGGCGAGGATTACATCCGCACGGCGCGGGCCAAGGGGCTGACCGACCGGGAGGTGCTCTCGGGCCATGCACTGCGTAACGCCGCCGTACCCATTCTCACCATCATCGGTATCGGCTTGGCGGTACTGATCGGTGGGGCGGTGGTCACTGAAAGCGTCTATGCCATTCCAGGGCTCGGACGACTCACCGTCGAGGCCGTTCTTGCAAGGGACTTTCCGGTCATTCAGGCGCTGATCCTGCTTTTTTCATGTGCCTATGTGTTCGTCAACCTGCTGATCGACGTGGGCTATGCCCTGCTTGATCCCCGCATCCGGTACTGACGTGTTGAGCATGAGCCTGACGATGATCCGGTACTGACGCCTTGAGCACGAACCCGTCGATTTCGAGCCAGGCCCTGCGCAATCCGACCGTACGGATCGGCGGGGCCATCCTGCTGCTGGTGCTGTTCGTGGCGTTGCTGGCGCCCTGGCTCTACACCGTTGACCCTTCCGAGATCGATCCTTCGATTCGCAATGCCCGCCCTGGCGAGCTCGTGCAGCTCACCGATGCCGATGGGCAAACCCGTGAGCGTCATGCTCTCTTTGGTACCGACAACCTCGGCCGGGACCTTTACAGCAGAGTGATCTACGGGGCTAGAGTCTCTCTGATTGTCGGTACCAGCGTGGCCTCGATCTCGGTGCTGATCGGTTTGTTCATTGGCCTGGCGGCTGGCTTTTTCAGGCGACTCGATGGCCCTGTGATGCGCGTGATGGATGGGCTGATGGCGATCCCGGGCATCCTGCTCGCCATTGCACTGGTGGCAGTCTGGGGCGGAGGGCTGCTCACCGTCATTCTTGCGATCGTCATTCCGGATGTGCCCCGCGTGGTTCGCCTGGTGCGTTCGGTGGTGCTGACGGTGCGCGAGGAACCCTATGTCGAGGCGGCCCGAACGCTTGGAGCGCCGGCCTGGGTGCTGGTGCTGCGGCATGTGTTGCCCAACACCGTGGCCCCTCTCATCGTGCAGGGCACCTTTCTGTGCGCCTCAGCCATGCTCTCGGAAGCGGCCCTTTCGTTTCTGGGTGTGGGGGTGCCGCCCGAGATTCCGAGTTGGGGCAACATCATTGCCGAAGGCCGCTCGCTGTTTCGAATCCATCCGCATCACATCCTGTTTCCGGGGCTGCTCCTCGCATTGACCGTGCTCGCGGTCAACCTGCTGGGTGACGGGCTACGCGATACCCTCGATCCACGCATGAGGCGACGGGTATGAATGCGTTGAGCATCGAGGGATTGAGTGTCGATCTGCCCACCGGGGCTGACCGCAGCCGTGCGGTCCATTGTCTGGACCTCGAGGTGCCCCGGGGTGAAGTGCTCTGCGTGGTGGGCGAGTCGGGATCCGGCAAATCGGTCGTCGCGCAGGCGGTGATGGGTCTTCTGCCGAAATCCCTGCCAGTCACGGCAGGGCGCATCCTGCTGGCCGGGCGCGATCTCCTGAAAGCCACCCGCGAGGAAATCCGCAGTGCGCGCAGCGCGCACATGGCGATGATCTTTCAGGAACCCATGACCGCACTGAACCCTGTCATGGCGTGTGGCGCGCAGATCGATGAGGTGCTGCGCCGGCATACAGCACTCGGTTCACAGGAGCGTCGAAAGCGCGTGCTCCGGATGCTTGAGCAGGTGGGGCTCGACGATCCCGGTCGTATTCATGCCTCCTATCCGCATCAGCTCTCGGGGGGGCAGCGTCAGCGCATCATGATCGCCATGGCGCTCATCCTCAAGCCAGCCCTGCTGATTGCCGACGAACCCACCACTGCGCTTGATGTCACCACGCAGGCGCAGATCCTGAAGCTGATCCGGGATTTGCAGCGTGAGCAGGGCACGGGTGTGCTGTTCATCACGCATGATTTCGGGGTGGTGGCCGAGATCGCGGATCGGGTTGCCGTGCTGCGTCAGGGTGAGTGTGTCGAAGCAGGGCCGGTTGCGCAGGTGCTGCAGGCACCGCGTCATGAGTACACCCGAATGCTGATCAAATCGGTCCCTTCGGGGATACCCGCTCCTGAACGTCAGG
>Ga0315899_10003508_pt1 | contig 17092 bp, 16 predicted proteins | sample LakEriMetagenome_2_FD_203518 | JGI IMG/M metagenome (GOLD analysis project Ga0315899, IMG submission 203518) | Freshwater fungal communities from buoy surface, Lake Erie, Ohio, United States - Buoy 4 MA112 | ecosystem: Environmental > Aquatic > Freshwater > Lake | place: USA: Lake Erie, Ohio... | reverse complement strand
TTCTGAGTAGGAGTTTTTAGCTTTGCTTCTTTCTATTTTTACCTAATCTTGTCCATACTCTAGTCTTGCCAGTACTCCATCAGAACACTTTTCAGACATCCTCTAACCGATGATGAGTGGCAACAACTATGGTCTGCTCGCATTTCATGTATGTTTTTCTCTGAGAGGGAACAAGAAGAAGAGAGAAAAATGAAGGAGGAATTCGCAAATATAGGGCTTGAACCTCTAAGTTTAGTAGAGATTGCCAATTGTGTTCGTGATGCGCTGAGAAGATTTGCCATTTTTATTAACCCTATAATTGGTAACAAGAATCTTACGCTAAACACGACAGATAAATCTCTCGCAGAAAGCAGGAAAAATGCTCCTCTTAATAAACGCGATCACAAATTATTTGCGCTCGATTTTTTATCTGTAGATCCGTCTCGTTCTGAGCATGAAGAAGCTTCACGGTGTTTTTACAATGCTTTGAGGCTTATACAAGGAGAAAATTCTTTTGAAAAAGTTGACTTCGAACTAACTAGACCATTCTTAGCTTATCTCTATATCGGTCAAAAAACTCCAAACCAAAAACTCATTAACGGCTTAGATACATCAAACAAACGTGATGTTCTGCGTGAGTCAAATGTTGTTTATGTTGTAAGAAATCTTTTTCATAATTTCGTACACATAGGTGAAGGAATAAATGATAGCAATTATCATGACTTCGCTGGCGAACATCGAGAGCATTCTGATTTTGAGGCTGATAATGGCTCATGGATTCTTTTACTTAAATCTTATGGTCTTACGCCTATGACTAATGGGGTAATACCTGATTTTGATAAAAAAAAGATAGATAGACTTTTTAATCTGGTTAGCTCAAATCGGATTTTTGTTCTTCGCTCAGAATTTCGAGATTGCGAGGACGAGAAAGTATGGCGGATGCGCCGAAGTATTGCAAATAAAATATCACAAGGCTTAATTATGAAGGGTAGAACGCCAGTTTCTGTTAAAGTTTTTATAAACGATGTTGTTTCACATCCAAATAATGAACTTCAATTCAATTCTGTCTCAGCTAGCGTAAATGATTTTAATTTTCCGCAATTAAATACCAATGGATTATCTTCTCACAGCCGAGAGGAGAAAATTTCATTCATTTCTCAGCATTTTGTTTCGTCCGCTATGAGTAGAATCAGTGATAATCAGCACTATGCAGAATGTTTCGGAAGCTTTTTAGAAAGCAAACTTCAATTATTTAGAATTTCAGTAAGGTAAAAACTTTGTGTTTATTTTGCAATATTGATGCAGAGAGTAAAGCTTTAAAATGAAAAAGAACATCTTGTTTATTGGGGCACAAGCTCCGTATGATGACCGTTTGAAAACTCACACTCAATTTGATCAGATAAATGATTGTTTAAATAAAAATTTGTATTGGCTTCATAAGTTTTCTTTGCCTCAAGTTAATAAACTTTTGGATCAATTGCGAAGTCAAGAAATTTCTATATTTCATTTCAATGGACATGGCTGTGAAAATGGTATTTTTTTCCTAAATTCTCTGGCAAGCTTTAATTATGATAATCAACCTTCTTATGATAATTTCGTCAATATTATCAAAGCATACCAGTCAGATAGAAATCATTCACATCTTGAATGTATTGTTTTGCTCGGCTGTAACTCCATGGATCTTTGTGATGCTTTGAGTGAACATGTATTTTGTGTAATTGGCACAACGAGAAAGATTGAGCCCCAGGAATCGACATTTTTTGCTCAAAACTTCTATGCTAAATTATCACAAATTGAATTTTCAGAACAAGATAGATACACTACAGCACTAGATAACGCAAAAATTCATTTGACCGAAAATACATATAGTGAATTTATATATGAAAAATTTAATAAAGCTCTTATTCATAATATAAATTCCAATTTTACAGAATCTCCTATAGGAATTCCCCAGAACCTGCCTAGAAGTGGCGTAGCTAGATTTGTTGGTCGTAGTGAAAAACTGCAAGAATTGCATGATCAGCTACAAGGAAATAATCAAGAAAGAAATAATCAAGAAAGAAATAATCAAGTTGCGATGATTGAAGGGATGAGTGGTGTGGGTAAAACCGAGCTTACTATTCAATATGGAATCCTCCATTGGCAAGATTATCTTGGTGGTATTTGCTGGGTAAACTCTAGAGATTCTGATGTACAAAAGCAAATCGTTGATTTTGCAACTAATGAGTTGAAATTACGATCCGACCATATTGGAAATCTAGATCAACGGGTACTCTACTGCTGGAATAATTGGCCGCGGGAGGGTAACGTTCTGGTAATATTTGACGATGTTACTTCCTATAAACAGATTGAATCCTATTTACCACCTCAATTACAACCCCGATTTAGGGTATTAATCACGACGAGAAGAATACTGGGGCAATCTATGAAACGTATAGAGCTAGACATTTTATCTCCTAATGATGCAATAGAGCTACTAAAGTCTCTAATTGGTAACGAGCGAGTTGAGCATGAATTAGAAGTTGCCAAGCGACTCTGTGAGTCATTGGGATACTTACCTCTTGGATTTGAGTTGGTGGGTAAATACATAAATCTACATCAAGCTGTAACTATAAAAAAAGTATTAAATCAACTTCAAGAAAACTTGCTCAGGCATCCTGCTACAACAAACGCTACTGACGAGATGACAGCACCACGGGGATTAGAGGTTGCCTTTGATTTAAGCTGGAATGAACTAAATGGTAATGCAAAGCAACTTGGTTGTTTACTGAGTTTATTTGATTCAACAGTAATTTCCTTGCCATTAGTTGAAAAGGCTATAAACGAATCAAACTCTACCCCGAATGAGAGGACTTGTACTGCACTGGTGAGTCTTGGAGAAGACTTTGCATGGGGCCCAGAACAGTCAAAGGCTGTGTCTGATTTAGCTGGATTGAATTTAATAAAACACGTAAGTAACGGAAATTATCGTCTGCATGAATTAATTCGAGAATTTTTTCGGGGTAAGCTAACTCCAAATGGTTTATCTCATTCTGAATGTCTAAAACGGGAGTTCTCAAGAGGGATGTTGTTGGTAGCACAACAAACTTTTGAATCGTCTAATTTTTCCATGCCCGAAATCAAAGCACTTTTCGACTTCTTGCTTCAAGTACCAACAAGAGGGCGTAACGAGGGGACTCTTCTAAAATTTCTTGAACTCTTATTTCAGTGCCACAGTATTCAGCAATACATATACGATACTGGCTATCTGGAGAGTGCTATTGAAAAGTTAGAACGTGCAAAAGAGTACTTAAGGCAGTTAGAGGAATCTAAAAACCTTAAAGCCCAAGTTACCAGTCTTAAATTAATTGGTCATGCCTACTATTCTAATCCTGCTGAGAATCGAGAACAAGCCATTAATAATATGATGGCAGCTCAAGCTCTCGCAGCTCGTGCAGCCCAAGAGAATACACCTAGTTCAGAACCTCAAATATGGCTCTGGTATCAGGTTTTTTTACTTGACCATGTTCACAATCTACTTACTAAGCCTTCTGATCAGCCTTCAACTTTAGTGCCCAGTGACTTAGAAGATCAAATAGCTCAATTGCTTCCTACAAGTTTAGAACAGGCTGACACTTCTCCTGAACTAGATGTATTACCGTCTTTGTTGCGAGCTGCCCACTATTGGGGGCATCGCGGTAATCAAGTTACCTTCAAATTGGAAAATCTTTTGCGTGAGTTACCATCCACTCGCAGTGAAGAAGTTGAAACCCTACTTGAAGATGGAATTAACTACTACTCGCTTGCTTCAATCTTTAGAGCAGCCAACTTTCGATTATCGTTTCCTCAGCAGTATCAACAGCATCTCGCTAACATCTTGGATGAAATACCTAACATTCCTCAATGGCTGCTAACTTGGAATCCACCAGCAAATTCACTCGATTTTGAACGGTTCACAAGTGCATCACAGGCAGTTGGTGATATTGCTCACCAATATCGTGGTATGGCAACCATTCAACTTTTTGGTTGCTTCTATAATGTTTCTAGAGGTTTGAGCAGTTCCTTACTTGAAGAAGCAAGTAGCGTTGTGGATGTAGCGGCTGGGCTGTGGGAACAAGCCAAAATTCTTTTGACACCAGGCGAACAAGTAATTAAGTATTATGCTTGGATGACTAATTTAGAAATGATGCTGCAATTGTTGATGCAATATAGTTCCGACACTCAACTTCCTAGTCAAGCAGATGTAGAGAGAGAGGTCACTGCAAAGTTGGATGAACTAGAAAGCGAATATGGATTAGTTTATGGTTGGGCAAGAAATCAAACTATTAGACAGATTGATCAGTTCCATAACATGCTATCTAGGTTGAATCGCTCATAAAGCTAGCGATCGCAGCATAACAATTCAAATGCAGCGGACGGTTGAAAGCCGCTGTCGCTGAGTTTGAGGTTATCTACCGCCGCTGATTTGAGGCGTTAGGAATCAGAAATTTATCCGTAGGCGATCTAGTGGCGAATTTGCTTTCGGTTTGTTGATGGTGACGCTTATGATGTCGAAATCTGTGACTATCATTGAAGGATGGTGAAACGGATGAGCATTCAAAATACAGGTATGAAGCGTCGGCCAACCCATCCGGGCGAGATGTTGCGGGAAGATTTCCTGCCCGATTATCAATTAACTGTTGCGGGCTTAGCAGAATCCATTGGCGTTTCCCGGCAGTCCATTAACGAACTTCTGCTGGAGTGTAGAGCAGTAAGTCCAGAAATGGCTTTGCGGCTTGCACGACTCTTCGGAAATTCGCCCGAGTTTTGGCTAACTGCACAGCAGGCAGTGGATTTATGGGATGCGGCCCAGGCGATCAAGAAAGATATTGGCAAAATTCGGCCACTCAACGTTGCTTAATAACTGCATGGAGCGGACGCGATATGAATAAAATGCCTAAAACTAACTGTGAGCCGCGCACCGAACAACTTCATCATTAGGGATAAGAAATTTATCCGTAGGCGATCGCCATCAAGCAGACCAGTCAAGCTAACAACGAATTTCCCACTGTCCGCCATCGGTTTGCTGATTTTCCTCCGTGAGGGGTTGATAATTCCAAAAGCGTATCCAAAATACGCAGAAGGACAGTCGGTACGAGCAATATCATTCATAATCGAGAGGAAAACACCTAGCAAGACTGAATTTTATATGTCATCCTTACTTGAGAGAATCACAATTAATCCCAAGCAATGTGGTGGTCGCCCCTGTATTCGAGGAATGAGAATTCGGGTATCGGATGTGTTGGAGTTGTTTGCAGCCGGTCTAAGTGCAGAAGAAATTTTAGAAGAGATGCCTGATCTTGAACCTGATGATCTGAGAGCATCGCTTTTATATGCCTCACGGAAACTGAATCACCCCGTATTAGTCGCATGACAATCTGGATCGATGCCCATCTTTCCCCTGCAATCGCAACCTGGATTAAAAGCAAGTTTGGGATTGAAGCAGTGGCTTTGCGGGATCTTGGATTAAGAGATGCTGAAGATCCTGAAATTTTTGAAGCTGCAAAAGCTCAGAACGCTATTGTAATGACCAAAGATAGCGACTTTGTAGATTTGGTTGAGCGGCTTGGTTCGCCCCCACAAATTATTTGGCTGACTTGCGGCAATACCTCGAACATTCGATTGCGTCAGATTTTGAGTGAGATGTTACCTAGAGCGTTGGAGCTTTTAGCCGCTGGCGAGACATTGGTAGAAATTGGTGGAGATTAACCCAACAAGCAAGCAGGGTTAGGAACACAAAATTTATCCGTAGGCGATCGCCATCAGGCAGACCAACAACAAATTTAGCTAGGGAGTTAGAGCTCTTAACGGATGGGAAACCCAAATTCTGGGGTTAAACCAGCACTATCATGGCTTAGGTTGGGACTCTTCCTCAGCCCCGTCAGTAAATTGTTGCCGTTCCTGTTGCACCAAGGGATCGGATTCAAGGCTGGGGAAAGTAGCGAGTTTTGGTTTACGTCCGAAATTACGGATCAGAGGCCAACCCTGTTGTTGCCACCAACCAACGATGCCATTGGGTAAAACGGTGACCACAATTAAAAAGAGTGCCCCTTGGAAAAAGAGCCAAACAGCGGGAAATTGTTCGCTCAAACTGCTTTGGGCTAGGCGCACTAATAGGGTTCCTAGTACTGCACCGACTAACGTGGCCCGCCCCCCTACGGCGACCCAAATGACCATTTCAATAGAAAAAGCCACATCCATAATACTGGGGGTAATAATGCCCGTTTGCACCGTATAAAGCCCCCCGGCTAAACCGGCGATCGCCCCGGAGATGCCAAAAACGAGAACTTTAAAGCCCGTGGGATCATAGCCCGTAAATCTAACCCGCGTTTCGTCGTCCCGAATTGCCACCAATAAGCGCCCAAAGCGACCACTGGTGAGCCAACGACAGAGTAAGTAAATCAATAACAGGGCAACAACACTAAATTCATAAAACAGTAGTTGCACGTTGTCGGAACTGGCGAGTTGACCAAAAAAGGTTTGGGTGTCGGTTTTTAATCCGTTAGTGCCGTTAATTAGTTTCTGTTGACCATTGAAAAAGTTATAAAACACCAACAACGCGGCTTGGGTCAAAATCGAAAAATAAACCCCTTTGATCCGGTTCCGAAAAATTAAATAGCCCAATAATCCGGCGATCGCCCCTGGCACGATCAGCATGGCTAAAAAGGTAATGGGAAGAGAATGGAAAGGTTGCCACAACAAAGGTAACTGCTCAACCCCATAGAGGGGAAAAAAGTCCGGCAATTGTCCTTCGGGAAGTTGCAAATTGAGGTACATGGCAAAGGCATAGCCGCCGAGGGCGAAGAAAATACCATGGCCCAAACTGAGTAACCCCGTGTAACCCCAAATGAGGTCAATCCCCAAAGCCACGATCGCCAGGGAAATAAAGCGTCCCATCAACCGCAACCGTAAAAAGGGCATATTGTTGAGCAACCATTCACTCACCACCCAATCCGACAGGGATAACAGCCCAATAATGACCGGAATCAGGGCAAAAACGACAACAGCACTGAATAACGCATAGTCCCCCCAGCCCAACCATTTAAGGATTTTTGAGAGGGGAGAATTGGGTTGAGGAGAGGCGGTTTGCATAGATTAAGGGCTAATAACGGGATAGAAAAATGTTAAACAAGATGAGGAATTCGTTAGAAAATTGGGAGAAACCAAACGCTTTTCAGTCAGACTATCCTGGCGATCTTTATAGAAATTCGCTATGGGAGGCGCCAATGACAAGTCAGGAGTTGGGCGTAACTTACAATTCCGCCGTGCGACCTTTGGGGGGAAACATCCCGGCGGGTTTAATTTGTAAAAAGAGAATGATCAGGGCAAACACTAACACCCGCGCCATACTGGTGGTGGCAAAAAAGGTGAAGAAATCAAACAGGGGTTGGAAAAATCCTTCCGCCGGAAAAAGCCGGATAAACGTCCCACTACCAATCAAGTCGCTGGAAATACCGATCGCCGCTGCGGCAATAATCGTTCCCAACAAATTACCGACGCCGCCGACCACCACGACCATAAAGGTATTGACGATGTAATCCTGGCCCATATTTGGCCCCACCGCCCCCAGGAAACTAATGGCGCAACCGGCAATCCCCGCCAATCCCGACCCCAAAGCGAATGTCAACGCATCGACCTGCCCTGTGGGAATCCCTAAACAGGCACTCATGCTGCGATTTTGGGTGACGGCGCGAATGCGTAAGCCCCAATTGGAACGGTAAAAAATCAAATACACCGCCAGTAAACACAACAGCGTTAAGAAAATAATAAATACCCTGGTATAGGGCAGTTGAAAATCCCCGATGGGTAAGCCGCCCCGCAACCAACTCGGTGCCGTGACGTTGACATTCCGGGCGCTAAACCAAGGGCGATTCCAAAAGTCGGATTTGGCTTGAAAAATGGCAAAGCCTGTCACTCCGGCGATCGCCGCTCCCAGGGCCAATAAAATCAATCGTGCTTTCGCTAACCAAGGCCGCCATGCTGCTGTGCGTTGAATTAACCACACTCCACCGAAATACAGCACGACAAAGACGGCGATCGCCGCAATCATGACCCAGTTCACGCTGCGGACAAATTGCTGCAAAATCAAACTCACACCCCAGGTAGCCAGCAATGTTTCTAAGGGTCGCCCGTAAAGATAACGAATGACTTGCCTTTCTAAAATCAACCCGGCGATCGCCGCCACCAGAAACGCCACAGGCAACGCCGCCAAGATATAAAAATCAAACCAAGGATCGCCAAAGGTTTTAAATAAATTTTGTACGACAAAAGTGCTGTATGCTCCCAGCATCATCAATTCACCGTGGGCTAAATTAATTACTCCCATCAGGCCAAAAACGATTGCCAAGCCCAATGCCGCAATTAACAGTACCGAACTGGTACTCAATCCATTAAAAATTCCTTCTAGAAGTGCTGACACAATGGTTTGCAGGAAGAAAACAACAGTAAACGGCGATCACGACTAAACTCGAAAGAGTCCAGCGAGCCGTGCCATCCCAGTTAACCGTGTCCTGTCCTCCCTAGATGTTACAAACGACACAGTTTCAAAACCCCGTTTAAACAGGCTTACCCTTCTTTCGTCAAACTGAATGAATTAAAAATAGAGATCAAAGACTGGAAAGCCCTGAGAGAGTATGACGAAGGCAAGAGAAGCGAAAAAGGCAGTACAGTGTGTAGACACCTACAGTGAACCGTATAAAGATATAGGTGGTGTGATTGATGTAGTGAAAGATCAACGAGAAATCGAGGGTTTCGTGCCCCTGTTTTCACTATTTGTCTAACACTACCCTTTTGTCTTGAGAATGAAATAGCCCTACCCTTGATAAGGGGGGCTAAGAAAGAAACGTTACAGCAATTAAAATAGGTTGGAATCGGTGACTGCACCTAAGCTGCTAGACGAGACCAATTTGGCATATTTGGCCAATACCCCCCGCTGATAACGCGGTTTGGGGGCAGACCAACGGGCACGACGTTCCGCCAAAACATCATCCTCGACATGGAGTTGGAGTAAACGTTGTTCAGCATTGATCGTAATTTGATCCCCTTCTTCCACCAAGGCGATCGCCCCACCCACAAAGGCTTCTGGGGCAACGTGACCCACGACCAAACCGTAAGTCCCGCCGGAAAAGCGGCCATCAGTAATTAGTCCGACGGAATCCCCTAAACCTGCGCCGATAATGGCAGAAGTCGGGGCCAGCATTTCCCGCATACCGGGGCCACCTTTGGGGCCTTCATAACGAACTACGACCACATCTCCCCCTTGGATTTTGCCCGCGAGAATGGCGTCTAAACAGTCTTCCTCCGATTCAAATACCCGCGCTGGGCCGGTAATGGTGGAGCGTTTAATGCCGCTAATTTTGGCGACACCGCCTTCTTCAGCCAAATTACCTTTGAGAATTGCCAAATGCCCTTCTTGGTAAACGGGGTTTTCCCATTGACGAATCACATCTTGATCAGGAGAGGGGCTCTCGGGAATATCAGCTAATACTTCAGCAATGGTCTGGCCAGAAATGGTTAAGGCGTCACCGTGTAGCAATCCCTGAACTAAGAGCATTTTCATGACCTGGGGAATGCCCCCCGCCTGGTGCAAGTTGGTGGTCACATATTTGCCGGAGGGTTTGAGGTCGCACAGTACGGGGACTTTATGGCGAATAGTCTCAAAATCGTCCAAGGTCAAAGGAACCCCCATCGTATTGGCGATCGCCAGCAAATGTAACACCGAATTCGTGGAACCCCCGACGGCCATAATCACGGCGATCGCATTTTCAAAGGCTTGACGGGTGAGGATTTGGCTGGGGAGAATTTGGTTTTTAACGGCATTGACTAACACCTTGGCCGAGGCTTCCGTACTGTCTGCTTTTTCCGCATCTTCGGCGGCCATGGTAGAAGAATAGGGCAGGCTCATTCCCATCGCTTCAAAGGCTGACGACATGGTATTTGCCGTGAACATACCGCCACAGGAACCCGCCCCCGGACAGGCATTGCGTTCGATCCCATATAAGGTAGTCTCGTCAATTTTGCCCGCACTGTATTGCCCCACCGCTTCAAAAGCACTGACCACCGTTAAATCTTCGCCACCATAATGACCGGGCTTAATCGTGCCGCCATAGACAAAAATCGACGGAATATTCAGCCGCGCCATGGCGATCATCGCACCAGGCATATTTTTATCGCAGCCCCCGATCGCCAAAACGCCATCCAGACTTTGGCCATTGCAAACCGTCTCAATGGAATCGGCAATCACATCGCGGGAAACCAAGGAATATTTCATCCCCTCTGTACCCATGGAAATACCGTCACTAATGGTAATCGTGCCAAACAGTTGGGGCATAGCTCCCGCTTCCCGTAGCCCTGATTCTGCCCGTTTTGCCAGATCATTAATGCCCATATTGCAGGGGGTAATGGTGCTGAAACCATTGGCAATGCCCACAATGGGCTTGGTAAAATCATCGTCCCCAAAACCCACGGCCCGTAACATGGCTCGGTTGGGACTGCGTTGGGTACCTTGGGTTACAACCTGACTTCTGGGATTGTCGGACATAGTCTTCTCCTGTCTTGTAGCGGATTTTGCCTGGCTCCATTGTCGATCCTTTGTTGCCCTTTGCTCAAGTAACGTTTCAGCACGTTTACCGGAAGAAGATCTTGGATGGCGATCGATGGATTTTTACTGGTTTTGTTGCTTTTGTTGGGATTTTACATAGCCCACCGCCTAATGGCTGTCCGCGAGATCGAAATTTTAGCCATTTTAGCCTCAGATCAGTATTACAAATTATTAACAATAGCCCTCAGCTTAAAGACTGATATATTGTTAAAAGAAAATCAACGGGAGTTAAGTAACGATGCTGGAATTACACAATTTTGAGTGGGAAGACGAGCGATTGGTTCAAGTGGAAACACAACCCCACCACATTACGGGGGTGTTAGCCTCAATTAGGGAAACCTTGGCAATGTCCGATTGTGACTGGGACGATATTTACTCCGCCTATTACGAGTGTGACGAAGACGAAACCATTACTTTTTATGAGTCCGAGGTAGTGGATATGGGGAATCCGGGAATTTGGACTTATGTGGTTTATGAATGTGAAGAAGGGCAAGAAACTGTGGTGACGGATAAAGATATTAATATTATCGCTCCGGCTCTGGAGTTACAGAAATTATTGACAGCAGGATAGCTAGCAATGGCGATCAGCAAAATTACTAGAGATTTAACAGCGATCAGAGATAAACGCAATGATCGCTGATATTAAAACGAATATTATCGATCAGCTTTAAGGATTTTTTTTGCTTCATATAATCTTGCAATTAATTCTTCGTTAGGTGAATCAGGGTATCGTTCAGTTACAAAATCAATAAAGCTTTGAACCGTGCAAGGGTTACTGTAAGCTCCCATCCAACTCGTGTGAAATTCTTGATGAATTTGAGCATCAATCGTGATTAAGTTTTCTAAAACAGTAGCAAGGTGAGGATATTCATTAACAGAATACAAGTGATGTGCTGACAGTTGCATTAAATTATTGACCGTATCTGGTTTCTTCAGTGTAATCTGACAAACCTTGTCTCTTGTTTTCGCCTTTCGTTTAGCCTTTATAATTTGATCAGCTAATTTATGAGTTTTTTTATCCAATAATGCAAGGGCTTTTTCAATCTCTTCGCTAACCACTTTACACTTGTTTTTTCTGCCTTTATCTTTAATGATTTCACTAATATGACGTGAAAGATAAAAACTTCCTTTACCAGAAAACCACAACTGTTGTCCCTGCTTTTGTTTTTTTGGATCGGGGAATTCTATTTCAATATAATCTGACTCTATTTGAAGAGGTTTCGTTTTTTGAAGTTCCTGAAGTGCTCTGTTAATAGTCTGCCCATTAGTTTCTAAAATTCGACGAAGACATTGTTTATGAATAAAATTTTTACCGTTAACTTGAACAATTTTATTATCTGGTTCATAAAACTCTTCCTGAATAATTCTTTGAACCAGCGCATGTCTTAATTTGTCAGTTTTTTGCGTTATGAATTCTCTGATTTGCCACCATATACCCTTTTTTCCATAACAATCAAAATAGAAGGCTATGTCAAGGGCCCCAAGTTCAGAAAACTTACGAACTCTTAGGGTGGGTTTTACGAAAATAAAATGTTTGTTTTCAATTAGCTCCCATTCATCATCTGGGTCAGAGTCAAAAAAATCAATGGTTTCAATTAACTTTTCGAGAGTGATGCCTAACTCCTTTGCGAGTTCTTCTTGGGATATATTGAATTTGTATGCCATGATTTTAATCCTTGACTATGCAAATATTTTAGTGCTGATTGAACGATACATTAAATTAATTCGGTCAAATATTCGTGCATCACCTGTTTCTTGATTGTCTGGATGATAAGTTTTAGATAATTTTCTGTAAACGCTTTTGATTTCTTCTTCCGTTGCAGTTTGTCCATCTAAACCAAAAACTTGCCATGGTCTGAAATATTTAAAAATGTTAATACCATTTATACAATCTTTTCCTTGTTCACATTCTTCTTCCGGCAAAATACCAACAAATTCTCGATAAAGCGTTTGCCATGATTCTTTTTGTCCTAAGTTAAGCTTCATGTCTCTAGTCGCAAGTTTAAATTCACCTGATTTTTTTAACTCTGTTGTTGACTTCACTTCAAAATAGTCATAAATTTTTTGCTTAATTTCAGACAGTTTTAATTCCTTCGTTTTTTTATTTATCGGTTTTCTTTTATTCGATTTATTGTTAATAACAAATTCAGCAAATTCTTCTAAATGATGTATTTTATAACCGTAAAGATCTGACAATCTTTCTATTTCCAATTGGACAACTTGGTTTAGCATAGAACACTGCGCTTTGATTTTCGAGCAAAAAAACTACAATCAATAAAAAGTATACAAAATAAAACCATCGTCTATTTGACCTAAAAACAAAACTTAACCATTTCAAGGATCGCCGTTAAGGGTTAGGCATTTTAATCAGGTAAGTGATAGCTCCGCCGATCGCCGCTTATCGAACTTGTTACTGCTCACCCGCCATTATGGGGACACCCTGGGCAGTTTTAAACGCGCCTTTAAAAAACTGAAAGGTCAATTACCCCCGCTAGAAGATACCGTACATCGGGATTGGGCCTTAACTGAAACCCTACCCTGGCAACATCTCCTCGGCCCCCTTCCCCAAAGCACCCTCGAAAAACATCGGCAGGAGGCTATGCAGTTGTTTTAACTTCACTTTTGTTAACCCAATTCTGATAAATTTCACCCCGGTGATCGATGGATTTTGGGATGTTGTCCAAGGCGGGAAAATCCTCTGATATAATTTGCTCGTGACTCGTCAACTCGGCGGCATAGCCAAGTGGTAAGCCAGAGTTCTGCCAAGCTTTCCTCTATCATTACTTTCTGGGTTCAGAAATCCGAGTGGGGCCATTAGACACGAACCAAAGTCTAATTGCTTCATGCCCAGTTAATTTATCTGACTTAGTAATCACCCAATTTACGGAGTAACAATGCAATTAGTTGGATTTTTCAAGACGACGTTTCTTGGTGGGGCTGCCTTAGCCAGTGTCACTATCCTTGCACCGTCCACCCAGGCAAGCATCTTTCAGTAGAGTTTTTCCAATGTGGTTGGAGGCGTCAGTGGGACTGTAAGCGGTATATTAGAAGTCCCCGAAGGCGACAATGTCGCGGCAACTTCTGTAATTTTAACGGAGACAACTCAACCCCTTTTTAATAGTTTAATTGGGGTTGATTTTGTAAGTTTACCCAACTTTCAAAATAGTTTTAATGTTAGCGTTGGACAGATCACAGCGTCTTTTTTTGGCACGAATTTCTTTTCTAATTCAACAAATCTTTCATTAGAATTTAATTCTGATGTTTTTGGTGATGATAACAGCCAAAACCTCGGTTTGTTGACCACAGCCGGTAACCCACTGCTTGGGGTTTGTACTACCGACTGTCTGCAAACCGCCAATTTAATCGGCGATAATACCGGCAACACCCAATTTGCCCCAGTCTTCACCCCCGTTCCCGAACCCTTAACATTACTGGGCGCAACCACGGCAATTGCTTTGGGAACATCCTTTAAGCGTCACTTTGGTAAAGTTCGACAAAAATAACTTGCATAGGCGGGCAAGTCCTCTGTTAAAATAGTTATCTAGCTTGGTGGCATAGCCAAGTGGTAAGGCAGAGGTCTGCAAAACCTCCATCCCCCAGTTCAAATCTGGGTGCCACCTTTCCCAAAACCTAATCTAAAACCGCTAATTGGGGTCTACGCCCTAATAGCCCTGTCATTAACCGCAGGGCAATTTTTTTGGCGGGGGGAATTTGGCGCAAAATTTGTAATCCTAAGCGTCGTAGGCCAATAATCGGTAGCCAATGACTGGAGAAAAAGCGGTCTAGTAAATCGGTAAATCCGAGAATGACCCAGTTTTCGGGTTTGCGCCAGTTTTCATAGCGTTTTAGTACTGTCAATTCGCCGAAATCTTCCCCGTGTTGGTGGGCTGTCATAATGACCTGGGCGATCGCCGCTGCATCTCGAATACCCAAATTTAAACCCTGGCCACCGACAGGATGACAACAATGGGCCGCATCGCCAATCAGAGCTAAACGGGGCTGAATATAGCGATCACTCTGCATGAGTTGAACGGGAAACAAACGACGGGGGGTGACTAACTCAAATTCCCCTAGGCAGTTGCCAATGCGTTGTCGGAGTTCTTGCTTAAACTCAGTAACGGATAATTGACTTAATTTCTGGGCTTGGGCGTGGGGCATCGTCCAAACAATCTGGGCCCGATCGCCGGGCAGGGGTAAAATTCCCATCGGGCCAGTGTCGCAAAAGCGTTCAAAGGCAGTGTTATTGCTGGGGGCTTGGTGTTTGAGGGTAAAAGCCACACAGGATTGCCAATATTTCCAGCCTTTGGTTTGAATTCCGGCTAAAGAACGGGTCTGGGATCGTGCTCCATCGGCCCCAACTAATAAACGGGTTTTAATTTGAATTTCCGTATCTCCTTGGCGGAGGGTGATCTGTTTCTCTGCTCCTTCGGTCTGAAAGCTCACCAATTCTGCTGGACGAAACCAAGTAATGCGGGGACACTGTTCCACACAGTCTTCTAGGGCTTGCAAAATGACCGGATGTTCCGCCACATGGCCTAATGACTCTTCATTGACATCGTCCTTGGCAAAGGGCACGGTGCCGGTGTAGTCATTGTCAGAAATTTGGATGCGATCAAAATGACCAAGGCGGTGTTTGATGGTGTCCCAGACCCCTAAACCGGCCAAAATTTTGCCCGATAGTAAGGAAATGGCATAGGCTTGGGGCTTGTGTAAAGCTTGTTCCTTGGACAATGCTTCGATCACGGCAATCTTCAAACCGCTATTCCGCAGGGCCGCCGCTAGTACTAACCCGACAATGCCACCACCGGCGATCGCCACATCAAATTTTTCATGATCAACGGAGGGGACAGAGAGGGTCATAGGGAAATCAAGCGATAAATAATGGCGATCAAGTTGTTACTTTATTGTTACCTAACTTTTCGGGAGAGGGCAACCGGACAGTATTGCTCGCTATAAACAGCCCTTAATTTTGACCGTATCATAAAGGGTTTCCATGACTTCGAGGAAAGAGTTATCTCGATGCCAAAATGATGGAAAATCTCCTTGTTTTTTAATGGGAATCCCCGCGACGGGAACCTGGGGCAGAGGATCAATAGTTTGAGGCAGTCGTTTGTTACCCTGCCAAAAATGGTGAAAATCGGGGCAATTTTCTACGGTGACAGTTTCAGGAGGAGAATAATAGCTATCAACAAGATCAGGTGGAGAAACTTCCAGCAGCATCTCCGCACAAAGGGCTTTGCCTAAGGGAGATTTGGCCAATTCTAGTTGCAACTTTTCTCTGGATAAACCCCGCAATTCAAATAATAAAAAGGGGTCATTATCGAGTCGTTCTGCTATCAAATAATAAACGCCAGCAATATGTTTACAGGGATTGCTCCAGTCTGGGCAACTACAATTAGTATGAAAATCGCCTTTGCTAGCGGGTAATAAATTCAAGCCTAATTTTTTAAAACTGACTTCAATATTGTCAGGAATTTCATTCAGCAATAACCGCGAAATCAAACTGGCTTTCGAGGCAATGACGGCGATCGCCGCTGACCAGTTGGCAGCACTAATCGGTTCAAATTCAATGGTAGTAGTATAAAGCGGTTCTTTATAAACGCCAAAATAAGGATTGACAGAACCCCGCACCTGGGCAAAAACCGTTCCGTCCTTAATTTCAAACATTTTGACCTTATTACCCCTGGCATAGGAACGCCCCCGACTGAGGCGACCACTATCCATTAACGGTTCGAGGGCGCTGATAAATTTTTGTCCCCACCAAGTTTGACTAAATTTTGATTGTGCCATTCTGGTTTCCTGAAATTGTGATTAAAGGTATTGGGAGTATTGGGAAAATGTGTTTAAAATCATTGCTAACTAAGTTTTTAAATATTAATTAGCATAAATTAATCCAAAATCGCCTGTTTATTTAACGCAATTAAAGATCGAAAACTGTCGTTATCAAGTTCCGTTAACCAAGACTCATCGGCTCCGACGATCGCCCCAGCCAATTTTTTCTTATCTTCAATCATTTCATCAATGCGTTCTTCTAAAGTGCCGATCGCCACAAATTTATGGACAAAAACATTTTTTTGTTGCCCGATACGAAAGGCTCGGTCTGTGGCTTGGTTTTCCACCGCCGGATTCCACCATCGATCAAAATGAAAAACATGGTTGGCTTTGGTTAAGGTAATCCCCACCCCACCTGCTTTTAAAGACAAAACAAATATCGAAGGTTCTGACTCTGGATCTTGAAATTCTTTGATCATTGCTTCCCGTTTTGGACGTGAGGTTCCCCCATGGAGATAATAAGTTTGATAATGACAAACCTGACGCAAATATTTTTCCAATGCCGATCCTAAATCGGTGAATTGGGTAAATATCAATAAGCTTTCCCCTTCCGCCATCACCTCTTCGACCATTTCTGTTAAGCGAGTTAATTTGTGGGAACGTTCCGGCGTAAAATCACTTTCATCCTGCAAGAATTGACGGGGATGGTTACAGACTTGTTTT
>Ga0315899_10003507_pt1 | contig 17092 bp, 13 predicted proteins | sample LakEriMetagenome_2_FD_203518 | JGI IMG/M metagenome (GOLD analysis project Ga0315899, IMG submission 203518) | Freshwater fungal communities from buoy surface, Lake Erie, Ohio, United States - Buoy 4 MA112 | ecosystem: Environmental > Aquatic > Freshwater > Lake | place: USA: Lake Erie, Ohio... | reverse complement strand
CGGGTACTGTTACTGCTGGTGCTGGCGTTGGCATTAGCGTCGCCTCGCGTGGTGATCGGTTTGTTCGGAGATGTGGCTCTTGGGGGGCTTTTGGGGATTCTCGCCGTCATTGCGACGGCAGCGACGTTCATCGCGTGGGGAGGAAAGCGGCCGTGGCCGCTGATCGCAACTGCAGGAGCGGTTTCGGCGCTCCTCTGGGGGGCCTCTGCGATGTTCTTCGCGTCGACGGTGAATAACGGAGAACCACTGGCATTGGTGAATACGGGTGGGCCGGTCTGCGCTGCGATTATCGTCGATACATCACCATCGATGGGGTATCGATACCACAACACGACGCGATTGGATGATGCGAAGGAGATGGCGAGATGGCTGATGGATCGGTTTCCTGTCCCCAGCCAAATTGCCATCGTGGGAGGGGATGGAGCAGTGCGACTCAATCCTGATCGGTTGTCGGCGGAGCGGCAACTCGAGCGCGTGGTGGTTGAGGGCAAGGCGGCCAATCTCGCAGATCGCATCAGTGCTGCAATCGATGTGCTGCGAAAAAGTGAACTGGAAAGACGCGAAATCTATGTGTTGACCGATATGCGGGACAAAGGGTGGGAGAACGCATCCGCCGCAGAACTGGCTCAGAAATTATCGGCGAAAGATTCGGCTGGAAATCCGCAACCGAAGGTGCTTTTGCAACTGATCGATCTGAGTGTTCCAGAGGAGGAAATCAAAAACTGGTCGATATCGAATGTGCGACTAAGTCAGGAATCGGCAATTCCAGGCGGGCAGATCAGCGTTACCGCCGACATTGTGGCGAACCGAGAAGCATCCGAAGAGCAGTTGATGTGCGAACTCGCGGTCGAGACGGTCGATCGCAAGCTCCCCATGGTTCGGGACGGCAAGATGGTAGTACCCGAGAGCAAACTGGTGGAACGGCAGTTGGTTCAGGTTCCCAAAGGCGAGTCGGTTACGATACAGATGGTGATTCGAAACTTGGTGGAGGGGACGAACCACGCTGTCCTGAGATTATCTCGACCAGATCCGCTTGAGTTGGACAATGTGAGCTATCTGACGATTGATGCGCAACAGCAGGGCCAAGCGGCTGTGATCGCCGATGACAGTCGCGACGGTCAGCTAGTGTCGTTGATGCTGGACCCCGGACGGAGTGCGGGAGCAGAGCCTGGGAATGGAGCGGATAAAGGAATCGGCAAGGACGGCATCAATGCGAGCGCTTTGGTGGCTCCGATAACCGCGGTCGTGGAGCCCACCAACCGTATTTCGAACATGGATTTGGGGAAGTACGGTCATATGGTGCTGTTCAATCCTCGCAGCTTGAGTGCCGATGATGCGGACCGCTTGTTGGCATGGGTGGATGGTGGAGGCGGATTATTGGTGGTACTCGGGCCAGCAGCGCAATCGGCGGAAGCCATTGAAGCGAACGGGTTGGCGAGTTTGGTGCCTGGAAAGATCAAACGCATGAGCAGGCGCGATTGGGATGACCGCTCCATGGTTTTGAGCCCCGTAATCGACAACCATCCGATTTGGTCCGTTTTCGAGCGACCTATACGCGAGATTCCATGGGTGAATTATCCAGTGTTTCGCCACTGGGATTTAGAGAATTTGGCGTCTGGTGCATCGGAGATCATGAAGTTTACAGGGAGCGAAATGCCCGCGATTGTTGAATGGGTGCGAGGTCAGGGACGTGTCCTGGTAATGACATTTCCGTATCCTGAACCCAATTCCACGGCCACGACGCAACCTTGGAGCGAATTGTTCACGACCAGTTCGGATGCATGGCCTGGGTTCGCATTGTTTTTGGGCGCGACCAGGTACCTAGCCACGCATAACAAGCATCCTGTGAACTATTCGATCGATGCGACAGCGATCCTCGATAACAATACCAGCCAATACCCGAAGGTATACGAGTTGTTTCATCCGGGTGGAGATGTTGTCCGGGTGGAATCTGCGGATGAGCTGATTTCCTATTCGTTTACGCGACAACCGGGACAGTATCGATTGCGAGGTGTCCGGCCGCGTGGGCCCGTGGTGCGCGGATTTAGCGTGAACGTGGATCGCGACGAGATCTCGCTGGAGCGAACGCCGCCGGGGAAGCTCGATGAAGTTCTCGGCAAGAATAGTTATTTGATCGCGAAGACGAAGGACCAGGTCCAATCGTCGATCGGTGAAGGTCGGTTTGGTAAGGATCTAACGCCGTTCCTGCTGGTGATCTTGACGATGATGGTGATGGCTGAGCAAACCATGTCGAGTCGGTTTTATGCTTCCACCGCGCGAGGCAAATCATGATGGACTGGACCCTCTCACCAGTTTTTGGAAGTTACGCACTGGTGATCGCAACAGCCTTAGGCCTCGGGTTTATACTCTTTGCCATCCGAGATGCCTCGACACTAAAACCTGGTCAGCGAGCTATGCTGTGGGGATTGCGACTTTTAGTGGCGTTATTATTGCTCTTGCTGCTGCTGAAGCCAGGATTTACCTGGACCAAGCAACGCGAGCCGCGAGGTACTATCGCTGTCATGATGGACATGTCGTCGAGCATGCAATTGAGTTCGGGGGATGGTAAGTCGACCCGATGGGAGAGCCAACTAGAGATTTGGAATGCCCTTTGGAACGCGCGGAGTCAATTCGGGAACGAAACGATTCTTGCTCCGTTCTTGTATGACTCCAAAGTCCAGGGGCTTGGCGAGTTGGCCTGTAATTCCGACGAGAGCAACAAGCCGACTCTGCCACCGAAGCCGATTGGTGGAACAACCGATATCGGTAGCCCGCTCAACCAAGTCGCAACGAATACGTTTAGTTCGCCATTGACATCGGTCATTTGGATGGGCGATGGGGCTCAGACGGAATCGCCGGCAAAGCTCGACCCACAGCAAGTCGCTAGGCAACTTGGGCGTTTGGATATCCCTTTGTTTTTGATCGGGATTGGGCCACGTGGGGATAACGAGATGGCGAAAGATCTCGCCATCGATGGAGTTCCGGAGCAGCTTGATGTCTACACAAAAAATCAAATCTACGTACGAGGAATGCTCAAAGCCCGGGGGGTGACGAACCGTGACATCGTGATCGGCCTTTCGATGGTTGGCCCCGATGGGGTGGCGAGGCCGGTCGAGCAGACGACAGTGCGTTCGGTCAAATCGGATCAGTCCGTTGCATTCCAGATACCACTCATTGCGCCGGATGCAGGTTCGTATGAATTGATCGTGAAAGCAGAACCAGTGGACGGAGAGGCGGTAACGGAAAACAACGAAGCGACATCGTATTTGAACGTTCGGGGTGGGGGAGCCCGGGTCCTCTACATTGAAGGAGAACCGCGGACCGAAGCCCGCTTTATCGCCAATGCATTGCTTGAGTCTCCCGACATGCAAGTCGATCGGTTGTGGATAGCTCGCGAACCGGTGCAGAAATGGCCTGTTGATTTGTCGTCCCGATTGGCCAACGGCGTCTATGATCTCTTCATTTTGGGGGACCTAGATTCCGATGCGATTGGTCCAGCCGGTGCCAAGTTGATCGCTGATCAAGTCAACAAAGGAGCGGGCTTGATCACGCTGGGTGGTTATTTCGCGTATTCGGCCGGTGGCTGGGACAAAACCCCTCTGGCTGACATCTTGCCGGTAGTCATGGGAGCGGGGGTACGTCAACGCCGCGACGCGCCGATCGATCTTCGTTCTCAGTATCCTGGAGCGATCCGACTGATTCCGCGAACGACCGATAAACTGCTCCAAATCGGTGAACCAGGGGCTGACTTCAACAAGTCATGGGCGGAGATGAAGCCGCTCACAGGTGCGAGCCGATGGGATGGGATCAAAAATGCTCCCGGCGTGAACTTGATGGCAAGTGGCGACGCGGGGCAACCGTTGATGGTAACTGGCGTATCCGAAAAAGGGCGTGTTCTTTGTCTCGCATTTGATTCCACGTTCCAATGGTTACGGCAGGGCAAAGGGAAAGAGTTCAAGCAATTCTGGAGACAACTCGCGCTGTGGGGATTGCGAAGGGAGCAGGTTGAGGAAGGGATGCAACTGACCATGTCTCAGCGAAGGCTCTTTCTGAACCAACCCTCGGATGTTGTAATGACATGGAATCCTGGTTCCAACAACGTTGAAATGCCAAAGTCAATTTTCGTGCATCTTTGGAGATTGGGAGACCCAAATGATCCGAAGGGGGCATCCGCCGAAGAGGATTTGGGGGAGGTCGCGTGGGGGCGACGCGATGCAACCAGCATGAAGCATCGATTCGAGGGAGTCCCGCAAGCGGGCCGGTACGAGTGGCGGGCTAAAGCGATCGGGGCCAAGGGGCAACAGATCGAGGCGAGGTTGCCGTTCATCGTCATGGATCGATCGATTGAAACCATGCAACCGATGCCCGATTGGCAACTCCTAAGCCAGCTTGCGAAACTCAACGAGTCTGCGGGAGGTGAGTTGGTAGCGCCAGAACAAAGCGATGGAATCATTCAGCGGATTTTAGAGCGACGTAGGCAAGCGACTGAGACGGCTATAGAAAGCTACCGATTGGGCGACAGCAGTATCGATTCCTGGCTCGTTTTTCTAGGGCTAGCCTCCTTATTGATCAGCCAGTGGGGGCTCAGGAAAATGTGGGGTGTGCCTTAGGATCGCTCCCCAACCGTAAGATCGCTGCCACAAGAGCGCTACTACAGGATCGCCGCTAGATTTGCCCGATCTGCATCCCCGTGATCTGCATCCCCGTGATCTGCATCCCCGTGATCTGCATCCCCGTGAATCACCAATCCCCGCGATGGAAAGAGGCGATTAACGCTCGTGGAATGGCCGTACATTCTTGCGAATCGTCGATGGTGTTGGTTCGCTAAGGTTGAACTCTTCCAGCGAGAAATCCGCATCGATCTTGCGCACGCTTTTCAGTTGCACATCCCCCTTGGTGGGTTCGACGTGGTAGACAACCAAGGTCATTTTCGAGGGGTCGATCAGAACAACTTGTTGGGAGCCATTGCTCAAGGTGGCCGTACTCATCAGATGTGTTCCTGTCGCAGCGGCATTCGAAGGGCCGACGACAGCGACTGCGGATGAGGATGACGCGTAACCGCCGGATGCGCCTTGGTAGGGTGAAGGCTGAGCATGGGGTGTCGATGCGAGTCCGGTCCCGCTGGGATTGGTCGATTCCGCAAAAAAGCCCCCGTTTGTGGGTAAGGGTGGGAGCGAATTTCTCGATGCATTTATGTCGGATTGGCTCCAGGAAGGAGCTAGTCCTGTGAGGAAGGCGATGGAAGCGCTGACCGCGATAGGCAACCAAGTGGAACTCGAAGTCCAGGGTGATCGGTTGGATGGTAGCATGTCGTTGGTTCCTCGATGAAGGCTGTTCCGCCCTCTTGTCATACCGTATGGCTTTGTCGTGTTGCTTGATCGTGTGGCTTGATCGTGTCGGTTTGCTGTGTCGGTTTGCCGAGATTTCAGTGCCCGCTTGTCAGTGCCCGATGGTGAAACCTGCCCGATTGGCACCATCGACCCGTGGACTTGAGGGCTCGGGATCCGATCAAGCGTACCGATGAGCTGGCTGTGTGGTGAGCTGGCTGTGTGGTGTGCATTGAGTTTTTGGCTGTCGCGAGGATAGATTTCCTCGGGCTGTGCCGCTAGAGCAATGGGCCGCGGTGGCGTAGAATGCCGACTCTCTTTGCGGCATATCCGGCACCAGTACCTTCTAGAGCTACCCTCCTGCATGAAACGAATTGAGCCGATACTCGACGGAACCAATCGTTCGCCGCTTGCGATGGTGGCGAGGGCCGGGTTGTGGGTTGCATCTCAGCCTTATGGGATGGTGATAGCATTCCGGAATTGGCTTTTCGATCGTGGTTTTAGGACCGTGGAGACGGCATCGGTACCGGTAATTTCGATCGGAAATTTGACAGCGGGAGGGACGGGTAAAACCCCAGCCTCGGTTTTGATAGCTCGGTGGTTTCGTACCCGCGAGGTGCGAGTAGCGATCCTTTCCCGTGGCTATGGGGCGTTGCAGGATGGCGTGAATGACGAAGCCAAGGAGTTGGAGGTGTTGCTGCCTGATGTTCCGCATTTGCAATCTCCGGATCGTGTGGCTACATCAAAGATTGCCGTCGAAGAACTGGAAATGCAGTTGCTGATATTGGATGATGGCTTTCAGCATCGGAAATTGCATCGGGATCTTAATATAGTCCTCGTCGATGCGACGGAGCCGTTTGGATTCGGGTACTTACTTCCCCGAGGGTTGCTCCGAGAACCGATTGCATCGTTGCGCCGCGCTGACGTGGTCATCGCGACAAGGGCAGATTTGGTAGAGCCACAAAAGCTGGCGGAGATCAGGACTCGAATCCAGCGATTCAATCCGAGGGCGGCGTGGATTGAGGCGGAACATTCGGCGCGGGAGTGGGTCAATGCCGACGGGGATGGGTGCGATTTGGAGGCTTTTCGCGACAAAACAGTTGTGGCCATCAGCGGTATCGGCAATCCGAAAGGATTCGAATCGACGCTGCGAAAGAACAACGTGCACGTTTTAGAGCACATGATTTTTCCCGATCACCATCCGTTTTCGCAAGTAGATATTGCGTCGATCGCGGAACGTATTTCAGCCATGGATCCGGTTCCTGATGCGATCGTATGTACCGGAAAAGACCTGGCGAAACTGGGCGCCTGTCGAATCGCAGGTCGAGAGTTGTGGGCGCTGCGGGTTGAAATGCAAGTTCGCACCGGTGAAGACATCTTGGGCGAGCATCTTCAGCGTATCTTGGAACGCATCTAGCGGTTCAAAAAAAAAGGCTCCCGGAAGTGAACGAGTCCCAGGGGGGGACGGAGGACTACGAGCTACTTTTCCGGGAGCCAAGTTTCAAACGCAGACTAAGTGATCATCCATGAGCTCAGTCTGCTCTCGCGGAGAATGACGTTCGTTAGTAGGTGGCGCATCCGTGTGCCAACTGCTGACGCGGCTCGTAAGAGCAATCTCATTCCCAGCGATTGAATCGAGGAGATTCGATTTGTCAAAGATCGATCGCTGTCGGTCGTAAAGCTTGATCGAGTGGTTGCTCCCGATGCTTTCCATGTTTCGCGACAGCGAGAGGTAAGATAGGAAGAGGCCATGTTGGAGGTCAATCTCGATTTTTGGATTTATAGCGCTTTGGGTTGCTTTGTTTTGAAAAGATTTCCATCGGCTTTGTAAGTTCATTCCTGCGGTTTGCAAACGGATGAATGCTGGCAATTGCGATCGATCGTATTCTTGTGCATTCTTTGGAGGTGATCGAGCGGTTCCTTACTGACGCATCCAAGGTCAGGTCTCAATATGGATCTTGCGGAACTTATTAGGTGTCCTGGAATCGCTGGGATTTCGGCGAAGCTTCCCTGTCCTCGCTGGCCTTGAGTTCCCATACGTATCACGTGAGAAATGTCCGCGGATGTCGAATCAGAGCTTGTCGCAGGCGAGCGAAAATGCGTATAAAGACTTCGTGGAATGAGGGATTAGGTTTCGGGCAACCTCGAGACAGGGTCCCAAGATTGGCACAGCGCTTGCTAGACAGTGATGCCTTAGTAAGTGTTCCGAGCGAAGAGCTGTGGTTGGTTGAGTAATTGGTCGAATCCGTACCATGCACCCAATGCGAAGCAGTGATTTGATCGGAATAAACAGAAGGTTGATGAATTCGTTGTGTTTGCGTGAGAAATTGGACGATATCCTGGTCGCCTTCGCTCGAAGGCAGCGTCTTTGCAAAGTCGCCTCGACCAGTTATACGGACGGTCTCTCTGCGACACGGACTGCGAAGGAAAGGATCGAGCACGCGGTTTCATTACCGCACGCACGGTAGCAGTCCATCGTTCACGATTTGGGAAACAGGATAGCTGTGTTTCCTCGTCGCGTTCGCCGAGTTTTTGTTCGATACAAGGGAGATCTTGGTGATGCAAATTTCGAATAATTTTTCCATTTCTGGCGTGGATGCGGTTCGGTCCGCTTCTCGTGCAAACGGAGTCGATGCCAGTCGTGGTGCGACAGCTTCGGAGGCCGGGATTACCGCTCCGAGCGACCAACTGGATTTATCCCCCGAGGCATTGGCAATTGGGAACCAGCCGAGCGGCGAAGTGTTCCGCGCCGACCGAGTTGCGGAATTGCGGCAAGCGATCGCGGAGGGGAATTACGACACGGACGAAATGATGACCAAGGCGCTCTCGAAGATGCTCGAGCGACTGGGGTAGATGCCTCTTGAGAGGGGTTTTGTGTGCTTTTTCGGCCAGGGCAGCTTGGCCCTCGGTGTCGACTTCTGAAGGCTAGTTGAGTGAGGCTAGTCTCGTTTTTCCGGGACTTGCCCAAGTCTCTGACCGAGGAATTGGACTGGGTTCCCATCGCTCGGTGCAGCACTCTCTGCTGTTTCTGCTGCAAGGTTTTTTGGTTAGATGGCTGGCAGTCTGCCGGCCATAGGTCGGGGATTGCTGTTAAACCGATTCCTATCTCCGTCCCGGTTGCCTGTCCCCGTCACCCGTCTGCGACCGCCTGAAACTTGAGTTTTTTCTTGCCGAATACCAGGATGGACACTTGGTATTTGGCGAGGCAGCCACTGCTGCTTTTCTGGGCAGGCGTCTGCACTCCCCCCGCCAGGGGTGGTGCTCATGTTTCGGGCAGTGCTATCAAATCGCCGTAAGTTATTGACAGCATTGGCTTTGTGGGATCGCTATTGACGGCATTCTCAAGATAGGTGCGTTCCCACGGGAGAGGCGGCAAGCGACGCTGGATCGGGCGTGTTTGTGGAGGTTGTCCAGTGGTGAGCGACGCGATGGAGCGCAGTTTGGTCGGGCGCACGATCGCGTTGAGAGCAGTCGACCACACCTTGGCCCGTTCCTAGCGACGGGTGAACACGGAAGGCAGAGAGATTATGAATTTCGAATTTCGCGATGGTATCAGCAGCACGGTTAGTAGTCCTCTTTCGAGCCCGGTATCCACGGGGCGTACCGAGGGCTTGGAGTATGGCTCCACGAAATCGCCGGCCGCAGCGAAGCGGGTTGACGAGGCTGGTGAAAAGCTCGCTGCTGAAATGCTAGTATTCAACCAGGTTGCTTCGGAGCTCAAGGCAAAGAGGGATGGGGGTGTTGGGTTGGCTGGCCGTTGTGCTCAGGTTCTCGAGGTGGCGACCGAGTTGTTCGGTGTGGCTCCGACGTGGACTGCCTTTTACCGTGAGACAGTAGGTGTTGACGGGGTGGTTAGGGCCTTGTTCACCGATGCTGCCGAAATGCGGGAGTACGAGTGCAGCGACGCTCACGGCAAGGTTTTGGAGATGCTGACCGCACTCCGCTCCCGAGATTTGCCTGATTGCGATCCAAACGAGCCGCAACGCATGATTACGGTTCGCATTCCCAAGAGCCTCCATGACTCGATTTGCAAAGAGGCCAACGATCTCCAGGTTAGTGTGAATAAGCTCTGCATCACCCGCCTGCTTCAGCGAGTCGACCGCAGTCTGATTCCATCGTCGACGCAGAAGCGCCGAGGTCGCCGACCAGGCGCCGAGTACGCGAAGGCGGCTGCAACCGAGTGCGCAGTGCCTGGTGTTGATGCCGAGTCCGCTTCGTCCTAGGCTAGCTAAACCTCATCAACCTCATTAGGGCAGTAGGGCGGCTTTGGCGATCGCGATGGATTGTATTTCGCGCAAGGATGCGCGGGGCGGATGAATCGTAGGTCGATTGTGTGTATACTTGGCGGTATCCGGGAGGCAGGGCAATCGCCGAAGCGGGGTCGCGTAAGTGGCCGGCGTTTCGGAGGAAAGTCCGGGCTCCAAAGAGCAAGATGGTCGATAACGTCGACCGGCCGCAAGGCTAGGGAAAGTGCAACAGAAAGCAAACCGCCAGCAGGAGGAAACTCCGTGGGTAAGGGTGAAACGGTGGGGTAAGAGCCCACCAGGACGGGGGGTGACTCGCGTCGCTTGGTAAACCCCATCTGGAGCAAGATCCAACAGAATGAGTCCGCTTATGGCGGACGCGTCGTTGCTCGTGACGTCAACATTCGGGTAGATCGCTTGAGGACGCAAGCAATTGCGGTCCCAGATGAATGATTGCCCGCGATGCTCCTTGCGGAGTTTCGTGACAGAACCCGGCTTATATGCCTCCCGGAGTTTTTATCGCCAAACCCAATTTTCGAAATCTCGATGAACCATTTTGCAAACGATGATACGGACGATCGATTTGCAGTGGCGGCGTTGAGTGAATTGGCGATCGGTGGCTTGGCGATCGCGTTGGGCTGGTTGGTAGGGCCCGATGCTCGGGCGTTTGTCCCGCGATGGTACGACCTTCGCGGTATTTCTATCGGCTTGGCTGCCGGGATATTTTTCGGCGTTGTTTTTGTCGGCTGGATGGCGATCCTTTTGCGGTTGCCACTGCGAAGCATCCAGGAATTGGCCAAGCTTACCGAGGGGCAGTTCCTCGAGTACTTGATGCCGATGTCCCGACTGCAATTGCTGACCTTGGCGATAACGGCAGGGGTCGGTGAGGAGTTGCTATTTCGAGGTTGGTTGCAAACGGCCTTAACCGGACCTGGGGGATTGGATCATTCCTGGTCTCGGATCGGATTCGGGGTGTTGATCGCCTCGATTGCTTTTGGGATGGCGCATCCGATCAGTCGGACGTATGTTGCGTGTGCGGCGATGATGGGTGCCATGATGGGGGTGCTTTATCTAGCAACGCAGAACTTACTGTCGTCGATCGTGGCGCATGCCGTTTATGATGCGATCGTATTGATTTCACTGAAACGCAATGCCGAGCGGGGATCGAGAGTCGGTTTATGAGCCTCAAAAACTTAGTAGAAGATTCCGCGTGGCTCTTCGATTTTTCGTTCCCAGTCTTTCGTTTCGATACCGACGCAGACCCTCGCAAACCGAACCAGTGGAGTTTGGACGATGCATATCGTTTGCCCGAACTTCATGCACTGAGCCAACCCGACAGAATGCATGAGGCGAAATTGGCTTGGTCTGAGTTGGGGATTTTCTTCGAAATCGAATATCCGAAAGCTGCATCCAAATTCGGTCCTCGCGATACCGGAGAAACATTGGTGCACTTTTTGGTCGATACACGCGGCAGCACAGGTATTCATCGAGCGAACACGTACTGCCATCTATTTCAGTTTCGGTCGGATGTTCCCCCCGGGGCCACTGCGAACAACGTCCGAATGGAATCGAGGTTGGTTCCGATCACCCGAGCTAAATCCTCGCCACGGCCTATCGATGATCGAGACCTTTGGGGTTGGTACACCGCCACCGATCGACGGGTTCATCTCAAAGTGTTCCTTGCAGGTGATGCATTGACCGGTTTCAATCCGACGGACTTTCCAGAGTTGGGAATCTATTTTTATGCATTGGACTCCCAGTACCGGCGGCATTCAATCGCTCGGCTTTCGCACACGATCCCCCTGGACGATCCAAGTTTGTGGTGCCGCGCCAAATTGGTGGTGCAGGATTGATTGTGATATTTCGATTCCAGTGTTCAGCTGAAGAATGGCCAATAAAGTGAGACGCGAGCGCTAGCTCTACCTCCCTGCCTGCTACCCCATTTTGTTTTGCCACAGTAGTAAGCCACAGCAGTAAGCCACAGTAGTAAGCCACAGTAATCATCACTCCAACGCGTTCGTCCGCCCATCGTTTTCGCAAAAGCCCTTTTAAGGAGTATCCGACAATGCACGAATCCATGGAGGTGTCCCGTGATTGAATTGCGCGTTCGTTCTTCGACGCTAGATTGGATCGATGGAAGCGCCATCTCTGTCGAACGGATATGTGATAAAAGCTCGTCTGAACTGCAGGAAGTTCAGATTGAGACGTCGGCGGGGTTGATAACTTTGACCGATCTGTTTTCGATCACTAGGACGGACTTGCGCAACCAAGCCGCATCGTCGAGCGGGATAGCATCGAGCGACGAGACGTTGCTGTTGGTCGGGGATTGCACGCGAGTTCGGCAACTCGGATTCAATCATTCGCGAGGAACTTTAGTGGTCCGCGGGAATGTGGGTGACCGGTTCGGTGAAGGGCAGGAGGGGGGGCGATTGCTCGTGCTGGGCGATGTTGGAGACGAAGCTTTTGCAGGGAAAAAGGATGGAGAGTCGATCGTTTTTGGGAACTGCGGAGATAGGTTTGGGGCACCTCTTCCTGGCGACAAGTCGGGGATACGGGGTGGTGATTGTTTGGTGTACGGCAACGTCGGCGATCGAGCTTGCGAGCGACTGCGCCGGGGAACCATTGTGATCGGTGGGGATGCGGGTGAGGCGCTGGGGGCTCAATGCATCGCGGGTACGATCATCGTCTTTGGAGACGTCGGAGAGGCATGGGGGATGGGCATGCGTCGCGGAAGTTTGATCTTCCTCACGGATCCATGCAGCGAGCCGGGGTGCAGTTTATCGGACCCGAAGTACTTTGAACTGAGTTTTTTACCGTTAGTGTGGAAACATCTGCGCAAGCTCCAAGATTCGGTGTTGGCGTTTTGCGATTCGATCGAATCGCAACGATCGAAGGAAATCAATTTCCCAACCTCGCGATGGGTGAGTCGGCAATTGGGGGACATGAGCATCGACGGTCAAGCTGAAGTGCTGTGCATGCGACGAATTTCCCACATGACCACAAGTGATTTCGTCCATGAATCGCATGAAGCGGGAGAATCGACGTGAAGAAAAAGATTGGAGTTTTCGGAGGATCGTTCGATCCGATCCACCTTGGGCACCTGATCATCGCCGAGCAATTTCGCGAAGGATTGGGCTTGGACGCTGTTCGAATCGTGCCTGCCAAGGTATCGCCGTTCAAGACGGAGTCTCCTCCTTCGTCGGACAAGCATCGACTGGAGATGATTCGTCTAGCCATCGGCGCTAATCCTTATTTTTCCGTCGATGAGTCGGAGATTCGTCGCGGAGGTGTTAGCTACAGCATCGATACCATTCGAGCGATGCAAGAATTGGAGCCCGATGCTGAGTTCTACTTGTTGATCGGTGCGGATTCTTTAGTGGATCTCAAAAAGTGGCGTGAGCCGAGCGAATTGCTTTCGCGAGTGCAGCTTGTGGTTGCGAGTCGCGGTGGGATGCCCGATCCCGATTGGGCATCGTTATCCGGCATCGCAACACCAGCACAGATTGAAGCGATCCAGCGAATCCGTTTGGATGTGCCCAGCATTGAGATAGCATCGCGCGATATCCAGCGTCGCGTGCGTGAAGGACGGAGCATACGTTACTTGGTTCCTGCTGCGGTAGAAGCGTATGTTAAAGAGCATGGATTGTGGTTGCCCGCTTCGGGGACTAAACCCGCGACATAAACGCTGGACTGTGCCGGCGAATGGTCTTCGAATCGCACACGAATATGTCGATGCCCGAGTGGCTTCCGCAGGCTTCGTTGCTGCTCCAGGTGTTACTTGCGTTAGAAGGGCCACTAGCGTGAGTAAGGCCACTTGCCCTAGAAAGGCCGCTTGAGCAATCTCGCAGGGCGTTGCAAATGCTCGAGTGTGTACTCGGCTGCGAGCGCACCAGATCGCACGGCACCTTCCATCGTTGCGGGCCAGCCCGTATTAGTCCAATCTCCCGCGATGAATATGCCGTGTGCACCGAGGGTATTCTGCTGGATACGACTTGCCTCGTGCCCTGGTGAGACCGAAAAAACAGAGAGTGGGTCTGTAACGACTTTGCCTCGCACCATGGTTGCTTTGGCGGATTCAGGGAAGACTTCTGCCAAGTCCTTTTGGATCCATTGAAGGATAGTCGCAGGATCGCCGCGAGGCAGGTCGCGCGATCCGCTAATTACGATTTGGTAGTACGTTTCGCTACTTGTATTGGTTGATGCATCACTTCGAGTGATGGTTTCCTCTTGGGGGCCTGGGAAAACCCACTGGCAGAGCCGGTCGATGAGGATCGCATGCGGTTGATCGAGCCATGGTCGGTCCCACCACGTGTGAACACCCGTGATGGGAGAGGCTTCGAGCTGACCTGCTAGTTCACCTACGGATGGTGATTCAGGATCGCATTGCTCTGAAGCGGGAGAAGTGGACTCTGTATCTAGGTTGTTGAGGATGCTGGATGTGCGATGCCATGGAACGGCGATCACGATCGCGTCAAAGTGGTTGTCGGGATGTTCGTTCAACGAACCCACTTCAAGTGCTTTCTCGACGGAGGTTCCGACTCTCCATGCGCCGCTTGGCAATCGAGCCAGTTGATTCGCCGATTCCGACATGCGGAGTTGCACGCCCAATTGGTCCAGCACTCCGCGACAATTTTGATCGATGAGTTCCGAGAGAGGTTGCTGGGGAACCATTAAGTGAAATGCATCGCGAGTGGCTGCGAAGCCATCGATAAGCACTTTGCGAACGGATCCCATCGTGACACGATGGATTTGTTCTCCCAATGCGCTGACCAGGATCGTTGTCCAAAATGCCGAGATGGCTTGATCGCTCTGTCCATGTTGCCGTAGCCAATCCAATGCCGGTGTCTTGTCAAATTTCGGATTGCTTCGCGTGCCCATCAGTGCGATGAGTCCGCGGGCAATTTGAAGTCGGTCGAGTGCTCGGAGGTCGGGCCAGCGAAGCAGCAGGCCGGAAAGATGAAGCGGTGCGGGAAATGGCCACGCGGAAACCGAAATCTTCTTTCCTGATTTGGAAACAAAATAGAGGGTCTCCTGGATCGACCAATGGGACTCCTGCGAGGTTAACTGAAGGAATCGGCGGAGTTCGCTGCAGCAGACCATCCCGACGTGTTGGCAATAATCCACATGGGACTGAGAGATGGGGTCGAAGAAGGAACCGACACGTCCACCGAGCCTCGATTTAGCCTCGACGAGGTCGACGCTACAGCCATGTCGTGCCAGATGAATCGCTGCTTGAATGCCCGCCAATCCACCGCCGATAACGGCGACCCTCGGGCGGGAATTGCTGTTTGAAAGGGTTGGCAAATTCGGTTGAGTTGCCTCGATCGAACTGTTGGACGGCTTGGTTATCGGACGAGTTGCCTCTCGGCAGTTCTGCTGGTTGGTGCGAGCGATGCATCGATGGAATTGCGGAGTGAAAAAATGCGAAGTTGCCAGTTTCCATTTATCGATAGGTCCGAGCCGTACTCGCTCGGAGAAAACCCTCTGCGGCGATTGCTGGATCTTGTTGAAAAGCGTTCGATAGGTTTGCCACATGAGGGAGAACATGCGTCCGCCGTCGCTCTCAAGGTGCTCGATCACTCGCCATCCGCGTTCGTAGAGGGCATCGGCTCGCTCGAGTTGAACCTCGAGGAGCCCTCTCCAATCCCCAAGATTGTTCAAGTCCTTTTCGTTGGGATTCGCCATGGCGTTGAGCCAACGCGCACGGTCGATCCCGAACACAGATAATTCGCTGCTAGGTAGATAGACACGATGGCGTTGTGCGTCCTCGACCAAATCGCGCAGGATATTCGTCATTTGGAATGCTAAACCACATTCGACCGCGGCGTTCCAAAGTGGTTGGTTTTGGACCAAACTGCCGGGCTTTGTCCAAATTGCCGCGCAGCATAATCCAACCGCCGATGCGACTTGAAAGGAGTACTGCCTGAGATCGTTCCACGAATGGATCTCGTTCGGCCGTGTATCAGAATCCACCCCTCGCACAATTTCCGCGAGGAGAGCTTTGGGAATGTCGAATCGTTGTACTGAGTCTGCGAGCGCAGGACGAATCTTTTGCAGCGGGTCGCTCATTGAGAGCGTTGTCGCGTTGGTGCTCGACAGTTCGCGCGGCGTGTTGAGCGACTCGATCCAACCGAGCCATGCTTCGAGGTTCCACCCGGTCTCTCGATCGACCGGAGATGAATCGGGCATCGATTTTCCGAGAGTTTGCGATTCAGCGCGCACGGAGGGCGGATCGGTAGCATCGTCCGCTAGTCGAGCAAACGCGTATAGTGCATGCATCGCACGCCGTCTGTCGTGGCGTAGGAATTGGAAGGATCGATAAAAATTGGAGCCGCTCGAGCGAGAAATACGCTCGCATTCCTGGAATGAGAGATCCAAATCGGTCATGCTCGCCGCCCGTCTAGCGCCCGGGCAGTGGGCTTGGTCGCCAGCGATTGAGAGCGTGGGCGAAAGCATGCATCGACGAGGAGACGGATCTTCTGCGAGCGAGAGACAGTGATCGGAGCGGACCACACATCGTAGTGATGCGCGGCGATATTCTCGAGTATCGTCAGTCCGCCTCGAACGAACAGTTGGATGCTACGCGCAAACCACGAAGGGCCCTGTCCTACCAAGGGAGCGCCGGACGCCAGCATCAAGCGAGCCTGGGAAGCTAGCGATTCAACGCAACTTGCAAGCTGGGGTTGGCATCGATTTGCCAAGACATCATGATCGGAAAGACCATGCTGTTCTAGAAGCGAGGTTGGAAGATAGATGCGTCCGCGGCGAGCATCGACCGGGACGTCTTGGCAAAAATTCGCCAACTGCAATCCGGTGCAGATCGAGTCGCTCCATCTGACCGTTTCAGGCGTTGCGCATCGGGCTAGATGGAGCACCAATCGCCCAACTGGGTTCGCGGATCGAGTGCAGTAATCGAGGAGTGTTGTCATGTCCCGATATCGGGTGACGGATTGATCTTGGATAAACGCTGAGAGCAAATCGCTGAATGGATCTTTTGGGAGATCAAACTCCGAAATGGTTTTTCGAAGTGCTATAAAAACAGGGTGGCGGGCGCGATCGCGGAAGCAGTCGTCGAGTTCTGATTGCCACCATCGAAGGAGCGATGACGCTCGATCGGTGGAGCCTGTTTCGTCCGCCAGGTCGTCGGACCAGCGGCAATACGCGTAAATGCTGCAGAAGTGGGGTTGGACCGACCTGGGAAGCCAAAGGTTGGTCACCGAAAAATTTTCATAATGTTTTCGGGCTAACTTTTGGCAGTATGCAAAGGCTTCATCGACGGCCATTGCAGGGATTTCCGAATCCGGACCGAATCGATCTAGATCGGCGAGAACAAGGCCTTTACCGGGCCGCTCCGCGGCAGTCCCCACAGGTTCCGGGGGTGTGGCGGAGTGGGGATGCGAGTTTGGGGCGGGCGATGGGATTGGATTTGTGAGCGCGGACGGATCCGCGCAGGTCGATCCGTCGCGTGGCTCTGACGCGGAACGTGGCTCTAACGCGGAGGTAGGTTGCAGATTGGCTTCG
>Ga0315899_10003505_pt1 | contig 17094 bp, 19 predicted proteins | sample LakEriMetagenome_2_FD_203518 | JGI IMG/M metagenome (GOLD analysis project Ga0315899, IMG submission 203518) | Freshwater fungal communities from buoy surface, Lake Erie, Ohio, United States - Buoy 4 MA112 | ecosystem: Environmental > Aquatic > Freshwater > Lake | place: USA: Lake Erie, Ohio... | reverse complement strand
GTGCCGGCATTGCGATAGCCAAGTTTTGACAGCCCCGCGGTCACCGTCGCGCCCAAAGCATCGCGCGCTGCGGCATCAAGCGCCGGGCTGCCCGCTTCTTCCACCAGCTTCTGGTGGCGCCGCTGCAGCGAACAATCACGCTCCCCGAAATGCACCACATTGCCATGCGTATCAGCCAGCACCTGCAATTCGATATGGCGTGGGCGATCGAGGTATTTTTCGAGATAGACGCTGTCATCACCGAAAGCCGCCTTGGCTTCGGCGCGCGCAACACTCCAGGCTTCCTCAATCTCATCAGCGCTGCGGGCTACCTTCATGCCGCGCCCACCACCACCGGCAGCGGCCTTGATCAGCACGGGGTATTTCACCGTCTCGGCCACTTCGCGCGCCTGTTCCAAGGTCTCCAACGCGCCCAAAGAACCAGGCACCAGCGGCACGCCAAGGCCGCGCATCGCATCCTTGGCGGCGATCTTGTCGCCCATCATGCGGATATGCTCGGGCGCGGGGCCGATGAATTTCAGCCCATGCGCTTCCACCATTTCGGCAAAGCGCGCGTTTTCGGAAAGGAACCCATAGCCCGGATGGATGGCATCCGCGCCGGTCACCATGGCGGCTGAAATCACCGCTGCCATGTTCAAATAGGAATCGCGCGCGGCAGGCGGGCCGATGCACACGCTTTCATCGGCAAAGCGCACATGCATCGCGGTCGCATCCGCGGTGGAATGCACAGCGACAGTGCGTATGCCCATTTCCTGGCAGGCGCGATGCACGCGCAGCGCAATCTCACCCCGATTGGCGATCAGAACCTTACCGAACATGGCCTGCCCCCTGGCCTGCCCGCACCATTATTCGACAATCATCAGCGGTTCGCCGAATTCCACCGGCGTGCCGCTTTCAACCAGAATGCGCGTCACCGTGCCGGCGCGCGGCGCCTTGATCTGGTTATAGGTCTTCATCGCCTCAATCAGCAGCAGAGTCTGGCCCTGCGTGACCTTGCTGCCCACCGTCACAAAGGGTGCCGCTGTGGGTTCTGAGGATAAATAGGCAACCCCAACCATGGGGCTATTCACCGCGCCGGGATGGTCCGCATCCACCTCAGCGGCGGGCGCTGCGGGCGCGGGTGCCAGGGCTGTGACAGCCGGCCCGGCATGGGCAGCAGCAGCCACCGGCATCGGCATGGCGGCCACGGTCACCTGGCGCACCAGCTTGACCCGCATGTCATTGTCAACCAGCTCAATTTCGGTCAGGTCGCTCTCACGCAGGATTTGCGCCAATTCCCGGATCGTCGCCGGGTCGAATTGCAGGTCCTTGGTCATGCTTCCTCATCCTGTGCGATCAAGCCAGCCATGGCACGGATCGCCAGCGCATAGCCTTCTACCCCAAGCCCGCAAATCACGCCGGTCGCGGCCTTGGAAATGAAACTGTGATGCCGGAATTCCTCCCGGCGATGGATATTCGTGATGTGCACTTCAATCACCGGCACACCCACGGCCAAAAGCGCGTCCATCACGGCGATGGACGTAGTGGTATAGCCCGCCGGGTTCATGATGATGCCAGCAGCGCGCCCGCGGCATTCCTGCACCCAGGTCACCAATTCGCCTTCGCTATTGGTCTGGCGGAAATCAATGGCAAGGCCAAGCTCATCCGCCACTTCGGCGCAAAGCGCTTCCACATCATCCAGCGTGGCGGTGCCGTATTTCTCGGGCTCTCGCACGCCAAGCATGTTCAGGTTCGGGCCGTTCAGCACGGCGATCAAAGGCGGGGTCACGGCGCTTCCCTTGCGAATTGAACGAGCATTTGCGCTAGCACGGGGGGTCCAAGCCGGGCAAGCGGGGCGGGCGCTTGCCCTTCCGCCGCTGCCCCGCCACATTGGGCCCATGTCCGCCATCGCCATTTCCGTGAATGGAGAAACCCGCCAGATGCCCCAGGGTGCCACTGTAGCGGCGCTGCTGGCCGCTATTGGGCTCGATACGCGCAAGGTAGCGGTCGAGCGTAATGAGGAAATCGTGCCGCGTTCCACCTATGCCGACGTCGCCTTGGCCGAGGGCGATAGGCTTGAAATCGTTCACTTCATCGGGGGCGGCTGAGCATGTCTGACGCGGATGATGATAGCTGGCAGGTCGCCGGCCAGCGCTTCCAATCCCGCCTGATCGTAGGCACGGGCCGCTACAAGGATTTGGACGAAACAGCCGCGGCCATTGAAGCCTCGGGCGCTGAGATCGTCACCGTGGCGGTGCGGCGGGTGAACCTGTCGGACCCCAAGGCGCCGATGCTGCAGGATTATGTCTCCCCCAAGCGCTATACCTATCTGCCCAATACGGCCGGCTGCCATACGGCCAAGGATGCGGTGCGCACGCTGCGCCTGGCGCGGGAAGCCGGGGGATGGAATTTGGTGAAGCTGGAAGTGCTGGGCCCGGCGCCCTTCCTATACCCCGATATGCCGGCCACGTTTGAAGCGGCGGAAGCGCTGATCGCCGATGGCTTTCAGGTCATGGTCTATTGCGCGGATGACCCGCTGGGGGCGAAGCGGCTGGAAGATATGGGCTGCGTTGCCATCATGCCCTTGGGCGCGCCCATCGGGTCCGGCATGGGGGTTGTGAACCCCTATATGATCAGCTCCATCAAGCGTGAGGCCAAGGTGCCGGTGCTGGTGGATGCGGGCATTGGCACGGCATCCGATGCGGCTTTGGCGATGGAGCTTGGCTGCGATGCTGTGCTGCTCAACTCAGCGATTGCGCATGCGAAAAATCCGGTGCGCATGGCGCGCGCCATGAAGGCCGCGGTGGAAGCCGGGCGTCATGCCTTCCTTGCGGGGCGGATGCCGCGCAATTACAGCGCCGATGCGTCAAGCCCCATGAGCGGGTTGATCCGGCGCTGAAACGCTCATCGCGCGAATTTCTGCTTCCAGCAGCGCGGGATCAGGGGCTGGCAGCCATTGCGCCGGCACGGCAATCGCCGCTTCCAGCAGGCGCCTATAGTCGCCCTTGGGGACTTCCACCGCACCAAACCGCGCCAAATGCGCGGTCAGGAATTGCGTGTCCAATAGCGTGAAGCCACCAAGCCTGAGCCGCGCCACAAGCTGCACCAGCGCTACCTTTGAAGCATCGGTAGTGCGGGAGAACATGCTCTCGCCAAAAAACGCGCCGCCGATCCGCACGCCATAAAGCCCGCCGACCAGCGCGCCATCCTGCCAGACTTCGACGGAATGGGCGGCACCCATGCGATGCAGCGCGGTGAACAGCGCTTCGATTTCGTCATTGATCCAGGTATCGGCGCGCCCCGGCGCGGGTTCCGCGCAGCCCGCGATAACGCCGGCAAAATCCTGATCCGCTGTCACCGAAAAGCGGTCAGACAACACTGTGCGCCGCAGCCGGCGCGACAGATGGAATTTGTGATCGAGTGGCAGAATGCCGCGCAGCGCCGGATCCAACCAATGGAGCTTCTTGCTGCCCCTTCCTTCCGCCATGGGAAAAAGCCCGGCGCTATAGGCGCGCAGCATCAAACCGGGCGTGATTTCAAGCGCGCGGCGGCTCATGCGCGCCACACCTTTTTCGGGCCGGCGGGGTTATTCTTCCTCATCCGCCGGAGCAATCGGGAGAGCGCTGGTTTCCTTATGCGTCACCAGGCCCACCAGAGTTTCCGTGCGCATCACGCCAGGCAAAGCGCGCAGCGTGGCATTGGTGAAACTATCCACCGCCGCCAAATCCGGCAGGCGCAGCTTCAACTGGTAAGACCAGCGCCCGGAAATGGCGTGGCATTCCAGCACCGCTTCTTCCTGCGACATGGCGGAGACAAAGCCTTGTTCGGCGCCCGATTGCAGCATGACAAAAACCCAGGCGAGCTGCGGGCAGCCCACCGCCGCCGGGTCCAGATCCGCCCGCCAACCCCTGATCGTGCCGCGTTCTTCCAGGCGCTTGACGCGTTCCGCCGTGGCCGAGACGGAAAGCCCCGCCACCTTGGCGAGTTCCGCAAGCCCCGCCGCGCCATTACCTTGCAATTCCAGCAGGATATTCCGGTCTATATCGTCCATGGCGCGACTATATCCGGCTAAACCGTCGGATGGAATGAAAATCTTACCAAGGAACGACGCCCCCGGCATGGTATCGCGACCCCTGCCCTGGCTTTTGGTTTCAGGGTAGCCCAGGCAGACCCAAGCGAGGCATACTGGATGCGGAAAGAGAGGAGCCACCCATGCCCGAAGGCCGCCTTGTTATCGGCACCAAGCGTTATTCATCCTGGTCCATGCGCGGCTGGTTGGCCGTGCATCTAGCCGGGTTGGATGTGGAGGAGGTGATGATTCCCCTCGCGGGTGGGGGCGGGACATCGGCGATCAAAACCGCAACGCCCACTGGGCTGGTACCTTACTTGGAACATCGTGGCGCGCGGGTTTGGGAAAGTCTGGCCATTTGCGAATACTGCGCGGAAATCGCGCCCAAGCTTTGGCCGGCAGATCGCGCCGCGCGTGCCCATGCGCGGTCCATCGCGGCTGAGATGCATGCAGGGTTTCGCAATTTGCGCATGGCCATGCCGATGAACCTTGGCCGCAGCTTTCCGGGCCGTGGCCGTACGCCCGAATGCCTTGCCGATGTCGCGCGGGTGGAGGCGATTTGGGCGGAAGCCATCGCCGCTCATGGCGGGCCTTTCCTGATGGGCACTGAATTCGGCGCGGTTGATGCGATGTATGCACCAGTGGTGGCGCGCTTCATCACCTGGCAGCCGGAGGTTTCCGCCACAACGCAGCTCTATATGGCGGCGGTGCGCGCGCAGCCACTTGTTGCGCGCTGGTATGATGAAGCGGCGGCTGAGCCCGCTGCGTGGTTGCTCACCCGTTATGAGAATCCTGCATGAACACCGCCCTGGCACTTGACCACCTCGGCGTCGCGGCGCGTGACCTAGCGCCCATGTGCTCGGCTTATGAAAGGCTGGGCTTCACGCTTTCACCGGTTGCGCAACAAAGCGGGCGGCGGCGGCCTGATTTGCCGGTTGAGAAATATGGCTCCGGCAATCGCTGCGCTTTCCTAAAGCATGGCTATATCGAATTGATCGCGATCCTTGATCCTGCGCTATTCGACAATAACCTGAACGCCTTTCTGGCGCGCTATCCGGGCACGCATATCCTCGCCCTCGCGATGCTGGATGAGGAAGCAAATCTTACGCGGCTGCGCACTGCGGGGCTTGATATTCCAGGCGTTGCTTATTTGGAACGGCCAGTGGAAGCGGGTGGGCCGATTGCGCGCTTTGCCCGTCTGCCCTTCCCGGACCCGCCTGAGGGCCGCGTGCAATTGATCCGGCATCTCACACCCGAATTGGTCTGGCAGGATCGCTGGATGGACCACGCCAACAAGGCCGAGGTTTTGGAAGCCGCCATTCTATGCGCTGACAATCCGGCTGAGACCGCCGCGCGGCTTTCGCGCCTGTCCGGCCTGCCTGTGGAACCGGACCCAGCAGGCGGCTTCCTGCTCCGCCTGCCCGGCGCGGCGCGCGCAGCCGGCCCGAAGGCGCCGACGCTTGAGACGCGCGTGCGGGTGCTGACGCCGGAAGCGCTTGCCACCGTGCTGCCCGGTGTGGTGCCGCCTGCCTCTCCCTTCATGGCGGGGATGGTTGTGCGCACTGCTGATGGCGCGGCCTCTGCCCGGCGCATCCTGGCCGGCATTCCAACGCGGGAAGCGCCAGATGGCATCATGGTGCCGCCCGAATACGCCGCCGGCGCGACGATTATCTTCACGTGAAGCGGGAAGCCATCAGCCGAAGCCTACGCATCTACCACGCGCCTGGCCGTGCCGAGGCCTTGGACGGCTTCTATCGCCGCTTCCTTGGGCCTGGTGATTTGGCCTTTGATGTCGGCGCGCATGTCGGCGACCGGATGCTATGCTTCCGGCGCCTTGGCGCGCGCGTTGTCGCGGTGGAACCGCAAGCCGCCCTCGCCCGCGTGCTGCGGCTTTTGCTGCGCGGTGACCCCGGCGTGACCTTGGTGTCGCAATTGGTGGGCGCGCGGGCGGGCAAGGCAGAACTTCGCCTCAATACCGCCAACCCAACCGTTGCCACCGCCAGCACTGCCTTCATAGCCGCCGCTGCCGGCGCCCCGGGGTGGGAGGGGCAGGAATGGGACCAGGCCGAAACCCTGCCCGTGACCACCCTTGATGCGCTGATCGCCGCCCATGGCATGCCGCATTTCATCAAGCTGGATATCGAGGGGTTTGAGGCTGAGGCACTGCGCGGCCTTTCCCGCCCGCCGCGAGCACTTTCCTTCGAATTCACCACCATCCAGCGCGATGTGGCGGGCGAATGCCTTGGGCTGCTGGCCGCGCTCGGCTATCGGCATTTCCAGGCGAGCCTAGGGGAGAGCCTCAGCTTTGCCCTACCCGCGCCCTGTGATGCAGCCGCCATGCAAGAATGGATCGCGGCACTGCCCGCCAGCGCCAATAGTGGCGATGTCTATGCAAGCCTGGAGTCTGAGCGCCTCATGGTTAGCCCGCCTCAGCCGTGATGCGTGCGGCGGTAATCAAGCTCCGCCAGCGTTCCAGATCGGCCACCAAGAAGGTGCGAAACTCCTCAGGCCTTGAGCCCACCACCACGGCGCCAAGCGAACGGAGCCGCGCATTAAGCTCCGGCTTCGCGAGCGCAGTGCGGACGGCATTGTTCAGGCGCTCCACCACCGGCGCAGGCGTTTCGGCAGGTGCCACAAGGCCAACCCCCTGGATATAGCGTTCAAACCCACCAAAGCCCGCTTCCGCCATGGTGGGCACATCCGGGAAATCCGGGTGGCGTTCCGCGGTGCTGACGGCCAGGCCGCGCAATTGGCCGCGCTGGATATGCTCCGCGATCCCAACCATAGGGTAGAACATGAAGGAAAGCCGGCCTGACATCACCTCGGCCAACGCGGGCGCATTGCCGCGGAAGGGGACATGGGTCATTTCCGTCTGCGTCATCACGGCAAGCAGCGCGGCTGAGAGATGCGCCGAACCGCCATTGCCGGCCGAGCCATAAGTCACCGACCCAGGCCGCGCCTTGGCCGCCGCCACCACCGCGCCGATATTGGCATAGGGTGAATTGGTGGCCGTCACTGCGATCAGCGGCAGGGTCGCAATCAGCGAAACCGGCGCGAAATCCTCAAGCGGGCGATAGCGCGCATTCGGCAGCAGGATGGCATTCACACTATGCGCGAGTGTGGTCACCAACAGGCTTTGCCCGTCCGGCGGGTCGCGCATGACGCCTTCGGTCGCGATCAGGGAATTGGCGCCGGCGCGGTTTTCCACCACCACGGGCTGGCCGAGCAGCCCCTGCATTTCCTGCCCCAGCACGCGGGCGATCACATCCGTAGGCCCACCCGCGGCAAAGCCTACCACCAGGCGGATCGGCCGGCCCTGCTGTGCGTGGGCAGCCAGCGGCAGCGTTGCAAGGCTTGAAAGTGCCAGCGCCCCGGCGGCGCGGCGGGTGAGTTTTTCTGTCATGGGGTTTCCCTGATGGTTTTGCTTGTGGCCTCAGTGTTTTCCGCCCGACCGCTTTGGGTCAAGCGGGTGCTGCGTGGCGCGGGATGACGGCGCCGGCATTTTGCGCTTAAGTCTGGATCCGTTTTGGTTAAGGGAGACGCAGTATGGGTGTTTTGACGCAGGAACAGAAGGATGCCTTCTGGCGCGATGGCTGCCTGGTGGTGCCGAATGCTGTCTCGCCTGATCTACTCGCGCGGCTGCGGGCCGAGATAGCCGCCTGGGTCGAGCAAAGCCGCGCCCACACCAAGCCCTTCGGCCCGCCCTGCGTGGATGGCCGCCCGCGTTTCGATATGGGCAAGGAACATTCTGCCGAAAACCCCGCGCTGCGCCGGATCAATAACCCATCCGATATCTCGCCCGCCTATCTGGAAGCGATGCGTGACAGCGACATGACGGAAATGGTGGCCGAATTGATCGGCCCCGATGTGAAATTCCATCATTGCAAGATCAATCTGAAGCTGATGGGCGCGAAGACCGAGGTGCTGTACCATCAGGACTTCGCCTATACGCCGCATACCAATGACGACATCATCACAGCACTTCTGTTCCTGGATGATGTGGATGAAACCAATGGCGCGCTGACAATTGTGCCAGGTTCCCACAAGGGACCGATGTATTCGCTGTTTGATGGGGACCGTTTCACCGGCGCGGTATCCGATGCGGATGAAAAGGCGCTGCTGGCGCAAAGCATTCCCTGCTATGGCCCGGCGGGGTCCGTCTGCCTGATGCATACCAAGTTGGCGCATGGTTCCGCGCCCAATGCCGGCACCAAGCCGCGCGGGCTATATATTTGCGTCTATACCGCCGCTGATGCCGTGCCTTTGGCGCGCAACCCGATGCCGAGCACGCATGAGGGGGAGGTCATTCGCGGCCAGCCCGCGCGCTTTGCCCGCATCACGGAAACCCGCGTGGAATTGCCGCAACAGCCCAAATCCGCGAGCTTCTTCACCGTGCAAGGCCAGGCTTCCGCGCAAGCGGCGGAGTGATTAGGGCTCGCCCATAAGATGCAAGTCCAGGCTGCGCTCCGGCGCGCCTCGGCGATGCTCGAATAGATATATCTCCTGAAATTGCCCAAGCATGGGGACTGCGTCCTGCACAGGAATGCTGATGCTGGTTTGCGTCAGCGCCGCGCGGATATGCGCAGGCATGTTATCCAGCGCCTCATCCTCATGCCGATAAAGCCCGCGCCCTTCCGGCACCAAACGGACGAAAAACGCTTCAAGGTCCGCCATCACTTCCGGATCGGCATTCGCCTGCACCAGCAAGGATGCCGAGGTATGGCGGCACCAAAGCGTCAGCAAGCCGCGTGAGATACCCTGCTGCGCAACCCAGGCCCGTACATCATCAGTAATGGGATACAAGCCTTGGCCGCTGGTCGCCTTCACCAAGCGGCCAAAGCGTTGCTCCATCTACTCCGCATTCTCCGGCTCACGCTCCGCATCCCGATCCTCTTCGGGCTTGGGCAGCGCGGGCGGGGTGGCTTCCTGGCAATCGAAGGTCAGCGCGCCGTCACGCAGACCGACCTTCACCGATCCACCCTTGGCGAGTTTGCCGAACAGCAATTCCTCCGCCAGCGGCTTTTTCACATATTCCTGGATCACCCGCGCCAAAGGCCGCGCGCCGTATAGCGGGTCATAGCCGCGTTCCGAGAGCCATTCCTTGGCCGCCGAGGAAAGCTCAATCGTCACATTCCGGTCAGCAAGCTGCGCTTCCAATTGCATGACGAATTTTTCGACGACCTGCGCCACAATCTCCGGCGACAGGCCAGCAAAGGTCACCACTGCATCCAGGCGGTTGCGGAATTCAGGGGTGAACATCCGCTTGATCGCTTCCTCATCCTCACCCACGCGGGCGGCGCGCTCAAAACCAATTGCGGGCTTGGCCATATCGGAAGCGCCGGCATTGGTGGTCATGATCAGGATCACATTACGGAAATCCACATTCTTGCCGTTGTGGTCCGTAAGCTTCCCGTGATCCATCACCTGCAACAGGATATTGTACAAATCCTGATGCGCCTTTTCGATTTCATCAAGCAGCAGCACCGCATGCGGGTGCTGATCAATCGCATCCGTCAAAAGCCCGCCCTGATCGAAGCCGACATAGCCAGGTGGCGCACCAATCAGGCGTGAGACGCTATGGCGTTCCATATATTCGGACATGTCGAAGCGGATCAGTTCAATGCCAAGCGTCTTCGCCAATTGCTTGGCAACTTCTGTTTTGCCGACGCCAGTCGGGCCTGAGAATAGATAATTCCCGATTGGCTTTTCCGCATCGCGCAGCCCGGCGCGGGAAAGCTTGATGGCGCTGGCAAGGGTTTCAATCGCCTTTTCCTGGCCAAACACCATCGCCTTCAAATCGCGTTCCAGATTCTTCAGCGTTTCCCGATCATCGGTGGAAACCGATTTCGGCGGAATGCGCGCGATCTTGGCGACAATGTCTTCCACATCCTTCAACGTCACGGTCTTACGGCGCTTGTTTTCGGGCAGCAGCATGCGCGATGCGCCGACCTCATCAATCACGTCAATCGCCTTGTCGGGCAGCTTGCGGTCATGGATGTATTTCGCGGAAAGCTCCACGGCCGCGCGGATCGCTTCCGGCGTATAGCGCACCTTATGGTGCTTTTCGTAATTGGTCTTGAGCCCTTGCAGGATCTTCACCGCATCTTCAAGCGATGGCTCATTCACATCAATCTTCTGGAAGCGCCGCACCAAGGCGCGGTCCTTTTCAAAATGCGTGCGGAATTCCTTGTAGGTCGTGGAACCAATGCAGCGAATGGTGCCCTGCGACAAGGCGGGCTTCAGTAGATTGGACGCATCCATCGCCCCGCCTGAGGTAGCACCCGCGCCGATCACGGTATGGATTTCATCAATGAACAGCACGGAACCGGGCTGCGCTTCCAATTCCGTCACCACGGCCTTCAGGCGTTCTTCGAAATCACCGCGATAGCGCGTGCCGGCCAAAAGGCTGCCCATATCCAGCGAATAAATGGTGGATTTCGCCAGCACTTCCGGCACATCACCTTCCACGATGCGCTTGGCCAGCCCTTCCGCAATCGCGGTTTTGCCCACGCCAGGATCGCCGACATAAAGCGGGTTGTTCTTGGTGCGGCGGCAAAGGATTTGGATGGTACGCTCGATTTCCTGATCACGGCCAATCAGCGGGTCAATCTTGCCCTGTTCGGCCTTCTTGTTCAGGTTCACGCAGTAATTCGCGAGTGCATCCTGGCCACGCGGCGCGCCGCGACCCTTTTCTTCGCGTTCCTGTCCTGGCTCCTCATTGCCCGCGCCATCGCCCTTCGCCGCGCGGGGCTGAGAACGCCCAGGCGCCTTGGCTATGCCATGGCTGATGAAATTCACCGCATCCAGCCGCGTCATGTCCTGCAATTGCAGGAAATACACCGCATGGGATTCGCGTTCAGAAAACAGCGCCACCAGCACATTGGCGCCGGTCACTTCATCACGGCCAGAGGATTGCACATGAATGGCGGCGCGTTGCACCACGCGCTGAAAGCCTGCGGTGGGCTTGGGATCGCCGCCGCGTTCCGTCACCAGGCCGGCCAAATCCTTGTCCAGAAATTCGGTCAGGTCGCGCTTGAGTTTATCAACATCAACACCGCAGGCGCGCAGCACGCCCATGGCATCGGCGTCATCGCCCAAGGACAGCAGCAAATGTTCCAGGGTGGCGTATTCATGCCGGCGCTCGCCAGCCAGGCCCAGGGCGCGATGCAGCGTCTGTTCTAAATTACGGGACAACATGATCAACGACGCTCCATCTTAGCCCGAAGCCCCGACATTGCAGGGCCCAAGGCCGATTGTGACTTCCAATGTAGGCGCCCTCCTGGGATTCTTCGACCCCTGCTTCAGTCCTTTTCGATGGTGCATTGTAGCGGATGCTGGTTCTGGCGCGCCAGATCCATCACCTGCGTTACTTTGGTTTCTGCGATTTCATAAGTGAAAACACCGCAGACCCCGACACCACGGCGATGCACATGCAGCATGATGCGCGTCGCCTCCTCTCGATTCTTCTGGAAAAACCTCTCCAAGACGTGAACGACGAATTCCATCGGCGTGTAATCGTCGTTCAGCATCAATACCTTGTACATGGCGGGCTTCTTGGTGCGCGGGCGCGACTTCACGACGATGCCCGTCTGAGGCCCTTCACCACCACCTTGCCCGTCATTCGGGCGCTTATCCTGATCGCTCATGCTCTCGGTTCGGTCTTTCAGAAGGCAGGCTACCACGCCGCGCTGCCTATAGGATATGGAGCGAATGGCAGAAGGTGAAGCCCCAGTTACACTTAAGTGCATAATCTTTTCTACGCGCCCCCAGTTTAAGGCAGCGCAAACGCCAAACGTCTTGGCCCAGGTGCCAGGCAAAAAAATAGCGTGATCCATGGGTATGGATCACGCTACGTGCTGGTTACCCCCCGGTTGGGAGGAGGGGGGAGGAGGGTAACTCAGCCAAGAACGGGGAAAACCCCGCCCCAAGATTAGGCCGCGAGCGGCTTCGCCAGCGTTTCCATCGCCACCGTCATACGCGCATTCACGGGCGCGAAGGCGCTTTCGGCGAGCTTCACGGAAGCTTCCTGAAGCTTGGTGCCTTCGGCAACCATTTTTTCCAGCGCGGCCTTGGCGAACTTCGCCTGCAGCTCAGCGGCTTCATTCACGCTTTTCACGCCGGAAAGCGCCTTGGCGCCTTCCAGGGCGTGGTCGGTCAGGCCCTGCGCCAGCGCCATATACTGGCGGGCGAGGTCCTGAGAGCCCGAGGCCCAGGTCTGGGCGGCCTTGGTGAAGGCCTCCACATTGCCGCGGCCGAATTCAGCGGCTTCTTCCGCCGCCTTGAAGATGCTCTCGGCACCCTTGGTCATCTGGTCCATGTTCTTCTCCATTGCTACGCGGGCCTGCACCGCACCGTCATTCATCACTTTTTGAGCCTGTTCCGCAGCTTCCGCTGCAACCTTGCTCACAACCTGGCTTTTGTTTTGCGCCATGATCTCAACCCTTTCCTTGCCTGACCGGGGCGCAGCAACCCGGGCTTTGTGAACCGGCCGGAGGGGCCGGAAAGATTTGCTGCGCTGCAACATGGCTAGCTTCTACGCTTACTGCCCATGCGATTGCAAGGATTTTTTTTGCACTGCACAAAAGTTCTTGGCGGCTCTGGCTGGGCATTCTGGCCTGGGCTTTCGGATTATACCTCAAGCTCATTTCTTAACCCTCTGAGGAAAATGAGAATTTATCTTTTTTTGCTGGACGGGTGGGATTTGACCGGATATAAAAGGGCAGGGGAATACGGGGCCCGGGCGTCGCAGCTTTGGTCCATTGGGGGATTTTCGAATGGGGATTCGTCGCCAAGGCCTGGGGGGCCTTGCCGGTCGATTCGTCGGGGCGATGTTCGGGCTGGCGCTTGCCGCCCTGCCTTGGCGCGCCGCCGAAGCGCAAATCGGCAGTGCGCGCTATTCCGCCATTGTCATGGAAGCCCGCACCGGCACGGTCCTGATTGACGCTGGCGCGGATGAACCGCGCTACCCGGCATCCCTCACCAAAATGATGACGCTGTATATGGCGTTTGAGGCGCTGCGCGACGGCAGGACGCAATTGGGTAGCCGCGTGGTGATGAGCGAGAATGCTGCTTCCCGCCCGCCTTCCAAGCTTGGCATCCCGCCTGGCGGTGGCCTTACGGTGGAACAGGCAATCCTGGCGCTGATCACCAAAAGCGCCAATGATGTCGCATCCGCGCTGGGCGAGCATATTGGCGGGTCTGAGGAACGCTTCGCGCAAATGATGACCATGCGCGCGCGCAGCCTTGGCATGACGCAAACGCGCTTTCGCAACGCATCGGGTCTGCCGGATTTTGATCAAGTGACGACGGCGCGAGATATGGCGACTCTGGGCCGTCGCTTATTCACCGATTTCCCCAATCGCTATCATTATTTCGGCACGGTGCATTTCGCCTGGGGCCGGGCGCAGATCCGCAATCACAACCGCATGCTCGGCGATTATGATGGCGCGGATGGCATCAAGACCGGCTTCATCAATGCCTCGGGCTTCAATATCGTGACCTCTGCGCAGCGCGACGGCGTACGGCTGGTGGGTGCCACCTTTGGCGGTTCTTCCTGGGTGGAGCGGGATCGCCATATGGGCGCGCTGCTCGATCAGGGGTTTTCGCGCATGGGTGTGGCGCCGCGCGCAGCTTCATCGGTGATGGCCGCGGCTGTTGTGCCGCCGCGTAGCGCCCCTGCTGCCCGCCCAGTGGCGCAGAGCAATGCGCGCGTGGCGCAGATGGTGCCGCAGCAGCAGCGCGGCACGCCGCAACAAATGGCGGCCATGCCCAATCGCCAAACCGCGGCCCCGGTCGCCTATCGCCAAACGCCAATACCGCCGCGGCCCGCCGCACGGCCAATGCAGCGCGTGGAGCAGGGCAGCGCTGCGAGCAATGCGCCACGCCTCAATGCGCCGCGGCCAAGCGCGCAACCCCAGCAACCGGCCCGAGCCCCAGCGCGTCCGCCACAGCGGTAAATCACTCCCGCCAAGAAAGCCCGGCGCGCGCCATACGGGCGCGCACATAGACCAGCCAGATCACTTGCAGGCCGATGGCGGCCAGAAAAACCAGCGCCTTATGTGCCGGATCAAGGCCCAGAAACGCCCAGGCGAGCAGCCCATTGGCCAGCACAAAACCCCAATGGATGGTCGCCACTTGCCGCACTCCAAGCCCGCTGCGCTGCGCCATTTGATATAAATGGGTGCGATGCGCGGCGGTGATGTTCAGCCCCATGGCGGCGCGGCGGGCGAGCGTAAAAGTCGCATCAAAGAACAAGCCAAATAGCAGCAGCGGCACCAGCATGAAGGAAACCTCGGCCGCATCGAAGCGTGCCGCCGCCACCGCCAGGATGGCCACCATAAAGCCCAGGAATTGGCTGCCGACATCGCCCATGAAAATCCGCGCCGGGTGCAGGTTGAAGGGTAGGAAGCCAAGCAAGCCAGCGGCGAGCATCAATGACGCCAGATAGACAAACCAACCGCCGTGATGCCCAGCAATGACGCAGAGCATCAGCAGCGCGAGGAACACCGCGCCGCCCACCAGCCCATCCAGCCCATCCATGAAATTCACCGCATTGGTGCAGCCCAAAATCCAGAATAGCGTCAGCAACGGCCCAAGCGCGCCAAGTTCCACCGGGCCAAGCCCCGGCAGCGCGATTCGCTGCAATTCAAGCCCGCTACCAATCGCAACCAAGGCGGCCAGCGCCTGCGCCGCCAGCTTTAGTGCAAAGCGCAAATCACGCGCATCATCCCAGAAGGATACCGCGGCAATCGCGAGCGCCGCACCAATCACGCCGAGGAATTGCGGCCCCGGCAGGCGCGCATATTCCGCCTGCCAATACAAAATCCCCATACCAAGCGTGAACGCCACCACAATGCCAAGCCCACCGCCGCGCGGTGTTGGCCGGCTATGGCTTGACCGCGCATTGGGGTGATCCAGGATCGGATAGGCGATCATCAACCGCACCACGATGGCCGAAACCAGCGCTAGGCCAAGGGCGACAGCCAGATGGAACAGGATGGCGTGGAAGGTCATATCGGGGCAGCGCTATCGCCCGGCCAAGCGCCGGGCGCAACCTGACAGCGGCCTAGCGCTTTTGCAGAATTTCTGGATTGACCATCATGGCCGGATCGGGCGCGCCATCCAAAGCGGCCAGGATATTGCGCGCCGCCGCTTCCGCCATGCGGGCCGTGCCTTCTTCCGTGCTCGCCGCCGAATGCGGGCTGATGATGACATTGGGCATGCTGAATAGCGGATTGCCCGGCGTGGCGGGTTCGATTTCCAGCACATCCGTGCCGAAGCCCATCAGCCGGCCTGATTGCAGCGCGGCCACCACGGCTTCCTGCTTCACGATCGGCCCACGCGCCGTATTCACCAGAATGGCACCGGGCTTGAGTGCGGCGAAGGCCGCTTCATCCATCAAATGCCGCGTTTCAGGCATGAGCGGACAATGCAGCGTCACCACATCCGCTTCCGCCAGCGCCTTTTTGAAGTCCCGCGCCGGGATATGCCCGTCAGACGCGATGCGCGCCGGGTGGTAAAGCGGGTCATGCACCATGACCTTCATGTGAAAGGCGCGCGCATAGGCCGCAACGCGTGACCCGATGCGCCCATAGCCCACCACCAGCGCGGTTTTGCCAGCCAGATCCACCATGCGCGGCCCATCCTTGGGCCACCAGCCGCCTTGCTTGATGTGGGCATCCGAATCCACCGCGCGCCGCGCCACGCCCAGCATCAACATCATGGCGTGTTCGGCGACCGAAAGATCATTGGTGCCATTCACCACCATCACCGCAATGCCGCGTTCGGTGCAGGCGGGGATATCCACCGTGTCAAACCCAACGCCAATGCGTGACACTGCGCGCAAGCGTGGCGCGGCGGCAAGGGCCGCTTTGTCCACGCGTTCAAGCCAGGCGACCAGGCCATCCGCATTGGCAAGCGCGGCACGCAACGCAGGCGCCGGCGGGTCGAACATTTCGATGGTTTCAACATCGGCGCGCGCCGCCAGCACCGCCGCCCCTGCGGGATGCAGGGGCCGGCCAAGGACAATGCGGTAAGGCATCAGTTCAATTTCTCGATCTTGTTGACTTCAACCACTTCGCGCCAGCGGGCGATCTCGGACCGCACATGGGCGGCGAAACGCTCGGGCGAGCCACCTTCCGGGCGCACGCCAAGATCAGCGAATTTGCGCCGCACTTCGGGATCGGCAATCGCTTCATTCAACAGCCGGCTGAGCCCTGCAATCACCGCATCCGGCGTGCCGCGCGGCGCCATGAAGCCGAACCAGGGCTCCACCACAATGTCCGGGATGCCGGCTTCGGCGAAGGTCGGTACATCGGGCAGCGATGGGTCACGTTCGCGGCCTGTGACGGCGAGCGCGCGGATTTGCCCAGCGCGAATGGCACCGATCTTGGTCGGGATGTTTTCCATCATCACCTGCACCTGGCCGGCGAGCAGCGCCTGCAAGGCCGGCGCGCCACCACGGAAGGGCACATGCACCAGCGTCAGGCCAAGCCGGCCATTCAGCAATTCCGGGATCAGGTGGTTTGAGGACCCAAAGCCGGAGGAACCGTAATTCACGCGGCCCGGATTGGCCTTCACCCAGGCGATAAATTCCTGCAGGTTTTGTGCGGGCACGGCGTTGTTCACCGCCACTGCATTCATGACGCTACCGGACCAAAATACCGGAATCAGATCGCGTTCAATATCATAGGGCATGCGGGCATAAATCGCGGGGTTGATCGCGCAATTGCCGATGGTGCAGGCGCCGAGTGTATAGCCATCTGGCGCGCTTTTGGCCGCCGCATCCATGCCGATATTGCCATTGGCGCCGGAGCGGTTTTCGATCACCCAGGGATGCGGCGCGCTGCGGCTGACGCGATCCGCCAGGATGCGCCCGACAAGATCGGTGGAGCCCCCCGGCGGGAAAGGCAGGATGATGCGCACTGGGCGTTCAGGGACCCAGCCCTGCGCAAGCGCAAGCCCGGGCAGGCAAAGGGCGAAAAGGGTCAGTGCAATCCGGCGTAGCATGGAACCTCCTTGGTTTTTGGCCTTATGGGCCTTTCGGC
>Ga0315899_10003503_pt1 | contig 17096 bp, 15 predicted proteins | sample LakEriMetagenome_2_FD_203518 | JGI IMG/M metagenome (GOLD analysis project Ga0315899, IMG submission 203518) | Freshwater fungal communities from buoy surface, Lake Erie, Ohio, United States - Buoy 4 MA112 | ecosystem: Environmental > Aquatic > Freshwater > Lake | place: USA: Lake Erie, Ohio... | reverse complement strand
CCAGAGAGGAATGATGGTACCACTGCCTACACGATAACCATGCCAAAGGAGGTTCCTGTAGGAGGTTTTTGGTCGGTAACGGTCTACAATAAAGACGGTTTTTTCACCCCCAACAAACTGAACGCCTATTCTGTGAACAACATAACGGGGAAGAAGAATAGGGATGGTAGTATGACGATTCAATTCGGGGGTGATCCGAACGCCAGCAACTATCTCCCGATTACGGAGGGCTGGAATTACGTGATCCGACTTTACCTCCCGGAGACTCAAGTCCTAGAGGGAGATTGGACACCACCGAAACCAATTCCACAGCCATAGTCGGCGTAGCTTCCTCAGGCATGATAGGTAATTCCAGATTTCGGATGTTAGAACATTTCTTTCGCGGAACTAGGGGAACGTCCAGTGAATCCAAAAGTGGATCAACCTGTTTATAGCTGCATCACGAAGGCTATCGTCGCAGACGGCAATCAATTGCGCACGGGACCGAAGTGGGTTACGTCTCGGCGAGGTAGATTGAAATTGTTTGGTGATCGGCTCGAATGCGGCGACTGGACAATTCCTTACGTCAACATACGAGAAGCGGTTCTGTCCTCATTTCGATCCCCTATTCTCCGTATTCCAGGTTATCTTTTGGCGGTTCGAACAGATAGTGACACTTATCACTTCGGACTCAATGGCGGGCGTTACTGGGAAGGAGAGCTTCCCTTTCCAGTTCAGCGGCAGAAGGCACGGCTGAAAATGTCGATGATCAGCATAGTCGCGCGTGTGTTACTCATTGGGTACGCATTGTACGTCGTATGGGGCTGGGCAACATCCGGTTGATCGATAGCAAATCGCAGATCAATACGGCAACCGTTTTCGGACACCGCGACTATCGGATACCAGTCGAATGTTACTGTGCTGGGCGAGGAGGAGCGAACTTGACCTTCTCGACCAACTTGACTACCTCATCCCCTTGTCGTTGGCCAGTGACTGCAGTAATGGCTTCCACGACATACTGGTAGCGTAGGTTATAGTCGAGATCGATCTCGACCTCTTGTCCATCTTCCGGATTCGGAGGGGCTACCCCACCGGTCAATTGGAGGATGAACCCTCGAAGCTTGGAAAAATCCGTACCGAACGAAGTGCTGCCGTCTACAATGATGTCGGCGAGTTCACCCGCCGAGTTGGCTCGCAGTCGCAGTTTTACGGGAATCATTGCATCTGAGTCAGCTCCGGGACCACCCCCGAGAGGCATGCGAATGTTAAAGTCCCCCTCTTGGGCTACTATCTTAAAGGTCATGATAAAGAAAATGAGTAGCAAGAAAATGACATCGATCATTGATGTCAATTGCAACTCAGCTTTATCGTCGTTTCGCCTGCCAGTAAATTTCATCAGGAAGGCTCCTCTTCTTTAACTCTTAGCGCGAACTGCTCGAACTTGAGCTCTTGGCATTTCTTGATCAACTCCTGAACCACTCCGCCCTTGGTATTCTGATGAGCACGAATGATGATCGTAGCTACTTTGGGTTCCTCTCCCCTTGCCTTGAGAACTTCGATTTCCGTTCGCAGCAGCGGTGCGATCGTTTGCACAGTTGCGACGTTGGCTCCCATATAAATGGTCGAGTTCGCATCGAGGTGAATTACGATCGGAAATTTAAAGGGAACTTCGGCAGGCTTCGCAAGCTCGCTCGAGGGTAGTTTGATCTTCTCGTTTTGGTCATCTTGGGAGAAGTTGATTAACACCATGAAGAAAATGATGAGTTGAAACACCATATCAATCATGGAGGTCATGTCCCCCTCTGCCATCTTTGACGAAAAAGTCTGCCTAATCTTCATAATCGAATTCGCTTACTTCCCGACAAAGGGCTCAAATTTCTCAAGCATATCCTCAGCTTGAACTCCTGCAGCCAGAACATGTCGCTGCACTTTATTTCGGAGGATGTTGTAAATAGCGATTGCGGGAATCGCGAGTATCAAGCCAACCAAGGTTGTGTAGAGCGCCTGTTCGATACCGCCTGCTAGTTCGTTGGGTTTAGGTGTTTGCGGGCTGCTCGCGATTTGTCCGAAGGACGTCACCATTCCTCGTACCGTTCCTAGCAATCCAACCATCGGTGCAATATTACCAATCAATGCAAGATAGCCGAGCATATGCTCTACCTTCATGATTTCCGCTTCGCCCGTAACCTGCATTGCTTCGAAGGCAGCTTCGCGACCCTTCGGTAGCTTTGCCAATCCCGAACTTAGGACAGTCGCTAGAAAGCTATCATCGGCTTGAACGAGATCCACCGCTCCCTGTGCGTTAGCTTCTTCCAAGCTAGCATCGACACCTTGAGTGAGATCGTCAGGTATAAAATTGTTCTTTTGTGACGAAAGGATCGCTCGGACCACGAGCGCTACGAGTACAACAGACATGATCAAAAATATGATTGCAAAGTCAGTGCCGAGAGAGGTCCAGGTCTTTACGAGCATATTCTGGCTTGAAGCCGCAGCAGCAGGTGCCGGATCATCTTGTCCTAATACAGTTGTCGCGGATAGCCCCCACGCCGTAACGAACGCAGCAGCGGATACGATTGTCCGTTGGAATTCAATCGATTTTCGAACAAAGCTACCAAGGCACCGAACAGAAAGACGCATTTACGACTCCGAAACTTTTCGATTGTGATGAGTGAGTGTGGAAGGGGCTTTAAATTGTGCAAAACTGAAGACTAACATTTACTAACCTAGCATAAACTAGGTCAGAATGCGTGTTACTTGCCTAGCCAAGGCGATGTTGGATAAAGTTTAGCTAATCGCGACTTCGCATCGGTTGCCTTTAACGGCTCGCCTACTTTTTCCCAAAGCTTTGCCAAATTGTACAAAGCCTCCGCATGCGGTTCGGCTTGCGATGAGTACATCATATCGATTTTCAGATAGGAAAGTAACGCTTCGTAATCATTGTTTTGGGCAAGGAAAATAGCTCCGATGGCGTTGTAGAGTTCGGCAAAAAGCACTGCGTCGGTCGCGTCTCCTTGATCGACCATCGACTCCAGTTTCTGAAGAGCTGGGGCTACATTTCCCGTTGCCGCTTCACATCGAATCGCGGTTACCGCCGCTAGTTTCTGTAGTTTAAGTAATACGGGCTCAGCCACTTTTTCTTGTGCAACCGCGTTCAACTTCTCGGTTGCTTCGGCGTATTTGCCGGAAAGCATCAACGATTTGCCTTGCAAGAAACTCCCTTTGAATTTTAGGTCTGCGAAACTGGAATTCGTCAAAACTCCGTAGAACTTCACAGCCTGATCTGGAGTCCCGCTAGCGAGTGCCAAGTCTCCCAACATCTCGGATGCTTTATAGAAATTGTGTGAATTGCGATACTTACCGGCCCACTGAAGCAACGCTTTCGACGCTTGCTCAGGATTTCCTTTGCCAACGAGCGCCATGGAGCCATCGAGATAGAATTTGTAGAAGTAGTAATCCTCTTTCATTTCTTCGGTGGTGAGGCTACTAACCGCAACTTCGCTTAGCTCCTTGTCTGCTTGATCAAACTGCCCTTGCCCTATACTGTCCTTAGCCCTAGATAGCTGAGTTGGTTCGCCATCGAAAACAATCCTTACAATGTCGTTGGTGGGGTAGTTCTGAACTTTTCCACTCGCGGTTTCGATCACCACCTGGTCCTTGGTCCGCTCGGTGATTGCACCTGCCGGAGCCGCACCGCCTTTGGACAAAAAGACTCGGTCTCTGGATTGACACCACGCTGTCGATGCACTACCCAACGAGACGAGGGTCGCTAGAACGAAAGATCTGGAAAGGGTCATTGGCTTATCAATAATTTAATGGTGGTTTCGCCGCGGCTTAGGTAATTTTCTCGGCAACTTCGATCTCGATTACCAAGGTCCAAGAAACGGAAAGGATAGGATAGTCTTTTATGGGACAAGGAAAAGGGATTTGAATCTATCGATTCATGGCGTTTAGTTCGGTCTCGAGTTTCATAAACTTGGACTGAAACTCGGGAGTTCCGAACTCGGGGTGCCGCACTTTAAGAACCCGGAGTTCATTCGCAGCGTCGCGAACAAATTCCGATTTCTTGGCTGCGTCAGTACTAAGGCTGGCCATAAGCCGCTTGCACTCAATATTGTTGTATTTTGCCTCGAAGAAGTTGTCTCTCAAATTGGTCATGCCTTTAGGATCACGACTAATCTTGGCGGCGATCACTCCCCACCCCCAGATAACGTTCTTTCCGTCCGCACCTGGTTCCGATCCCTCAGACGATTTTTTTAGTAGTTCGATATCCTTGTTAGCGGACCATTTTTGCAGGTTTTCTGCGGCTAACATTTGCAGTGTGATGTTTGTGGCAGTCACCTTTAATGATTCCAGCAACAACTGGTGTGCCTCCTCAAACTTTCCAGCTCCCGATTTGGCGATCGCCATTCTTCGGCGGATATCGTCTCTATTCTTGCCCGAAGCGGTCAAGGCTTCTGCTGGTTGATTCGCAATTTTGCTAAAAGCAGTATCCGCCACCACAAACAACTCTTTCGCGAGATTCGCTAAACCGGGGTTCTTCTTCATAGTCATCGCCAGCGAACTAGCTACCGATCCCGCCGAATCGAGTACACCAATATCTTCCGACACCGCAACAAGCTGACCTACGAGAATACTCAGAGACTTGCCAATCCGACTCTGTTCGTCTGGTGTAGTTGCCGATTCAATCTGAGATTGAATCGAAAAGGCAAGATTTCTCAGGGAGTTGGTAAGCAGCTTGGTGTCATTACCTGCCAGCGACTTCATTCGGCTTACCAGACTTTCAACCTGGGCAGCATCTAGAGCAGCTCCATTTGGTTGACTCGAGGCTTGAACCATAGCCTGTAATTGCAACTTGAAAACCTCTAGCTGGGTAACCTCATCTAAACCGCTCGCGCTCTCCAACAGCTTTAAGGCACCTCGCTCGGGATCGGAGATCACTTTTTGTGCCTCGGCTAGTCGACCCGTTGAGAGGTAAAGATTGGCCAGAGAGTTGACACCCATCAAAAGGCTTTTATCGATCTTGGATGGATCTAAGCTACCCCAAGTGCTGGCCAGTAAACGCTCAGCTCGATCACGTAGCGCGATCGTTTCGGGTGCAACTTCGGTCCCCTGTTTACGATACTCCTCGCTTTGTAGCAAAAAGTCTCGCCATAGGATCTGTCCGAGGACACTCGCTCCGCTTCCGCCTTTTCCTCCAGTCAATCCGACGAATCGTTCCGCATCATCATATCTTTTGTTCATGATGGCGACCTTGATCAGAATATCGGCCGCTTGCTTACCAGAATCGCTTTCGGGGGAGTTGGAGATGAGTGTTTTGGCGAGCCTCTCCATGGGAACCATCATTTTGGTTTGATCGTTAGCCCCCATCGAATCGATCAGTTTGCTCATGGACGCTAAAGCGAACATTCCACACTGATTTGCTTTTTCTGTACCTCGGTCAGTTCGAACAATCGATTCGGATAAAGCTGCACATTCCCAAAATTGATTTGTGTTGAAATAAAGGTAGGCAAGCAAAAATTTGGCGTCTAATAGATCTTCTCGAGAATTGGAATCCTTGAACAATGCTATCGCCTTGGTCAGTCGATCAATTCCTTGCAGCCGGGCCTGTTGAATCTGGGTGGTTGAATTTTGAATATCGTCTTCAGATGCTCCCTGCTGACGAAGAATCTCCAGGGCCTGTTTACCGTCTTCCGCAAGAGACACTCTCATACGTCCCTGCGACAACGCCTCTTCGAAATCTTTCGGCTCAGGCAACTTTTCTTCGGCAACATTGGATGCTGACTCAACTCCTAGATCCAACAACAAAGCTCGGGCGGTTTCTTGGTGAACACCTTTTACCTTCAGGATCTCTTGCAAACTTTCTCGGGCATCTCGAATGAGGCCTTTTACTTTGCCCTCTTCTTTTACCTTGTCTAGCGATTTAGCGTAACCGACCTGAGCTTCACTCAGCGCCAATTGCAAATCGATCCAGTGGGGAAGCTTTCGTTCAGGATTGCCACGGTTTTTGACCAGTTCCATAGCATCAGCACCTCGCTTGATAGCGGCTTCGAATTTAGGTGGCGCTTCTGCAACATCAAGCCGCATCAAATTTGCGGTCGCCTGAACTTTCCACTCTCGCAATACACCACCATCGGCCTCGATATCCGATACACGAGTAAAGCTATCTCGGGCCCCAATTTTATCTCCAAGCTTATTTTGTACCTCGCCTCGGTAAAGCAGACTCAACATCCGCGTTCCCGCTTCGGTGTTCAAGTTTGTTTTTTCTACCAGCTCGGCTAATTTCTTTTCCGCTTTGGATAACCAGTCTTTGCGTTCGGCAGAGTCTACCGCATAGGACTCTCCCAGCTCTTGCAAGGCTTTCGCTTCTAGCAATTGTGATTGTCTATACTCAATCTGAAATTGACGTCGCTGCTCGATCTGCTCGGGGGTCTTAGCACGATCTCCTCGCAATTCCATGATCTTTGGCGCAAGCTCTTCGATAGTTTTGGCGAAGAGCTGTATGGAATCTCGATAGGAATCGCGCGCTTTACTCTGCATCTCCACCAACTTGGCAGGATCCTTCTTGCCTTGCTCCATCGCCGAACGAGCTTGGCCTAGCAATAAATCCGCCAACATAGACTGAGCTTCACTTCTCCTAGCATGGTCAGGAAACGCTTGGATGAATTCCTTAAGTCCCCGTTCCAGTTCCGCACGGCGAGCATCAACCTGCGCTGGGCTCTGCTTCTGTAGAACGACAAGTGATTCTTTTTGCAAAAGAATCCGCTCCAAAGGGATATCCTTTTTGAAGGAGTCAGAAAAACGATTGCGTTGCTCTCCCAACTCCAAGTACTTAAGCCCAATTTCAGACAAACCCTCTTGGCGAAGTCGATCTAAAAATCTTCGCGACGGCTCCTCGCCATTAGCGTTAGCAATCGGGAACAAACACGCAGAGGCCAAGCAGATCCATTTCCCTGTCCGTCGTTGCTGTGACATACCGCTGCCCTACAGGCTATTCTGATTAGGAGAAGTTAACTTAGAATACGATGAGTCCCCCGATTGTACCATCGCGTCTCCTAATTTCCTACTATGGACTTGCTGATTCGCTTTCCAAACTAGCCGGGCTTTCGGATAGTTCGCTCCTATGTGTTGCACTGTGGGAGTAACACTCAATCGCCTTATTCATTACGTCAATTAACCGCAATCCGTTCGCTCTCGCGATCGTTCGGCAATCTTCGTACTCGGGGGAGAAATCTAAAATGCCTGACGGCAATCTTGAAATTTTTCCTGGGACAACACCCCAGGGAGTGTCGACCTCGATTTGTTCTCTTGGCAATATCGTTCGTGCTTGCATTCGAGAACGAATCCCTAGCGTGCCGGTATGCTCAAAAATTGCGGTTTCCATTTCTTTCTGCTGTTCGCGACGACAAACAACACACAGTAAGACGCCTGGTCTATTTTTTTTCATCTGAATTGCCATCGTAAACACATCTAGAGCTCCCATACTCCATAATGTCTCTACGGCAAAGCCTATTTGTTCTCCTGATATATCATCTAGATTGGTTTCCAGAACGAATACATCGTCCGAGGTTTTGGTTGAAGACACCGGTTCATCGATCGTGTGGCCAATCATCACTCTCAATAAATTCGGACGATCAGGCACATCGCGCTGCCCTGCACCATAGCCAATTCGATCTACCTGCATCGACGGTAGCGGTCCGTAAGAACCGATGAGCTCTGCTAAGATTGCAGCACCGGTCGGCGTGGTCATCTCGTAAGGCAAATGACATGATGCGATCGGTACTCCTGCTAAGAGTTCCATGGTAGCTGGAGCAGGTACTGATATCATTCCGTGCGATGTCTTTACAAATCCACTCCCTACCGGAACAGGAGAGGAGCAAGCTCTTTCGATGTCAAGCTCGTCCCATGCTATCGCAACTCCAACCATGTCAACAATCGAATCAATTGCTCCTACCTCGTGAAAGTGAACTTGATCGATCGACACGCCATGTACCTTGGCTTCAACCTTGGCCAATCTCTCGAATAGCCTCATCGCGATCAATCTCGCTCGATTGGATAGGCGACCGCGTCGGATCAAATTCAGAATGTCAAGTAAGCTTCGATGACCGCTTTCTGGCTTATGCTCAATCAAAAGCTTCAACCCGCGAAACCCTCTGCGAGATGTCGTTTCAGTTGTCAAATCGACTCCGATTCCTAAGGATTTGATTCCAGATCGAACCAAATCCAAGGATGCTCCTAAATCCAGTAGAGCCGCCAGAGTCATATCTCCACTGATGCCACTCTGACAATCAAGATAAACAATCTTCACGCTGCGCTCATTATGAAAATCGAATTCGCCTCAACTGTCCATTCGAATACCACTGCGCGGTGTCGCGATCCATCTCTAAATGCGAACTGGAATTCGAGAACTCGCGGATTAGGTAGGAACGAGCTATCGAAATAGGATCATCAACGGGTGGATTGCCGCGGGCCCTCTCTAAACCTCGCCTCGATATCACCTTCGGGATTTCAACGACATCCATGACCCGCCCGAAATATCCATGACTCGACAACTCATGGTATCGCAAATCTAGCTTGCGTTTCGCATCGACTGAGGCGTTCTCTCTCTTCAAATGCTCAAGAATCCAAAGCTTTGTAATCCAATCAATTCTGCCAACGAGCAGTCTTGGAGGCTCGCTCTTGTCATCCGACGATTCCAGATGATTTAATGCAAATTGCCACTGCTCGAGAATCCGCCAAGCTTCATCTGGGGCTTTGCTTGCTTCCTCGAGCATCTTTCTAACAGCTGAAGCGAATACATTCTGTACATCGCAAGCTCTCCAGTGACAGTCATTCCTGTCAGGCACCCTGGCCAGCAACATCCAATCCTTGGCAAACGTGTTCAAAGCACGAATCGGTCGACATAATCTCGGAACAACGGCGTCTGGATTGCTTTCCGCTAAATCAAATACCAATGAAGTAATTCCCACCTTCAGGTACTGAGATAGGTCGCATAACCCAGAATCTCCAATCGCGATCTCGACTCGTCGCCGACTTGCAAACATTCCTCGATATCGCTTCCAGGAAAAGCCAGGTCCTATGCATAATTCGCGTAACCAAGAATCACACCGAAAGATAGGTCGACTCCGTCCATAGCTTCCAAACCCTATCACGCAGTTAGTTTGAGCGCTGCGTGCACTAACCCAAAATCGACCCGCTTCGTCGATATATCCTGCGCCATCAACCACGCATCGTGTCGCAAAAAAAGATGACAGCATCTTGCGATAAGGCCACAGTGCAAACAATTGAATATTGCACCACAACATCATCACAATGGGTGCTTGAAACAATCGTACTCCAAATGTGCAAAGGCCCATCCATTTATTCGATAGCGAATGCGGAACGCTACCAGCCGTCGTACGAGTAAAGACCCTACGGATGCGAAGATATATGCTGGCCAAAATCCAGATGGCTAGCAACCACATCGATGTGAGACCGTGGTACAAAAGTAGAGCTGGTAACATCATTACCAAAAAGGCTCTCCATCCAAACAAACAAATACCCCTCGCAACATTGACGTCATAGGACTCATGCTGACCGTATGTGTGGCCATAAGCGTCATTGTTCCCCTGCACCAGCGAGCATTCACCCTCCTCTGTCATCCCCTTTAACGCTTCAACCGCAATATCTCGTAACGCATACTGATACTCGATTAACTGCATCGGGCTCCGACAGATTGGTGTCGCAGTCTCAACAAATGCGGCCTCTAAACAGGCGTGCCCCCCCTGCAACGACCCGCCCTCAATCGAAAATGTTCCACCATTCGCTAAGAAGAATCGATGCGGATTCTGAGAACTCGATATCGATGGGACGATTTGCCTAACCCTGGCCATAAACTGGCCGAAATCGAGCGGAGTAGCTTCGTCGACATTAGAAAAGTAAGCGTACTCCGTCTCCATTCCCAGCTTACGCTTAAGAATCTGTCGGTTATTCCCCCGACTGCGGGAGCCGGCAGCGGTTGAGGTAGTCTCGCGGTGCTTTGGAACAATCTTCCCCAATTGATTTCACCCAATCAGAAACAACGGTTTGTTCAGTTGATGATGTTTCGCAAAGGGAACCCAAATGACGACTCTTGTCGCCCCTCGTCATCCCCACTAACGCATCGACCATGGACAAAGACGCAACGCGGGTCGGTGGTGTGTCGTCTGCTTTTGATTTCATAATCCTTTGTCCCTAGTCGATCATCCTAACTGATTTGGACGCCAGATTCACCCAATTATTGCCCCTTTTTCTGGCGAACCTCTGGGAAAAAACCACCTACATAAGGCTCATTTACCCCAGCTGGGCGAATTTTACCATTTTCTCCCAAGAATCCCACCAGACTCCCGAATCTTCCTTTGTTGGTGCGGGACGTCCCCGCCCGTTTCATCTGCGTTGGGGGAAATTACCATGCTTAAGAAGATTCTCATTGGTTCCGCTCTCGTGGTTGGCACGGGAGCTGTCATCGGCGGCACATCCGCTATCAGTTATGTAAAAACCGGCTACTCGAGTGTTCGCGATTCCATCAAAGAACACATTCCAATCGAAGTCGAAATCAAACGAGTCCGTGAAATGATCAAGGATCTCAAACCAGAGATCGCTGACAACGTCAAACTTATCGCTCGCGAAGAAGTCGAAGTCGCCAAACTTAACAAAGAAGTTTCGGCGAAAAATGCTAGCCTAGACAAATCCAAAACAGCCATCCTGCAACTCAAAGAAGACCTGCAAAGCGGTAAACGATTCGTTTCCTACGGCGGTAAAACTTTTGATATGGATCAAGTCAAAAAGGATTTGAGCGATCGCTTCAAACACTTCCAAACCCAAGAAGCAACGGCCGTCAAGCTTGAGAAAATCCTGGCCGCACGTGAACAGAATCTCGAAGCAGCTCGCCGTAAACTGGACGTAATGCTCGATGCAAAACGACAACTCGAAATCAACGTCGAGAATTTGCAAGCCCGACTGCAAATGCTCCAAGTCGCTGAGGCTAGCAGCCAATACGCGATCAACGATAGCTCCCTAAGCCGAGTTCGAGAAACGATCGATGAGATCGCTACGAGAATTGAAGTTGCCGAGAAAACTCTCGATCAGCAAGATCTAGTCACAGGCGAAATCCCCGTCCTTAGCGACGAGACTCCAGTCGATTTGCTCGAACAAATCACGGCTTACTTCGGTGCTTCGAATGATACAGCGTTGACCGATAATCGATAGTCTCGGTGATTTGATCTAACTTCAATGCAACACCAGCGAACTTGCTCTTCGCTGGTGTTTTTCTTTGGATGATTTACCAACGACAAAACAGTCAATTCCCAGTGCAGCCCGCTTGGTTGCTTCTCGGCACGTATGTTAAACTGTGCCGATGATTACTACCCTAGCCCTAAAAACTGCACCGAATCACTCGATAGACGCACGGCTGCTCGTTCCTCAACATCTTTGCGGTCTCGATAAATCGCAAATCGAAAACTTGTACGTCGGCCGTAACTCAAGCGAAATCCGAATTCGAGATTTGTTCGATGTGGAATGCCATCAACCGACTAACCACTGTAGCGCAGAATGTAATTCTGGGGACAATTGCTCTAACTCATTGCTGATCTTAAACGGCAACCTGAGTTCGTTTCATCACATCGGCCTGGGTATGACCGCCGGCTGCCTTTGGATTAACGGAAACGTCGGCTCGGAACTAGCCTCCCGCATGAGCGGCGGTGTTTGCGTTGTGGCTGGCCATGCAGCCGATAATACAGCCCAAGGTTTTCGCGGAGGTCTACTCGCGATCTGCGGCCACTGCGGGCACGATCTAGCACGTCCCCTGCCAGGAAAGAAGAATGGCATGGCGGGGGGCGATATCCTAATCGGAGGTGACGCCGGCGATCGCGTGGCTCATCGCATGCGACGTGGCACCTTACTCATATCTGGAAATGCAGGCAATCATGGATGCCAACAGATGATAGCAGGTACAGTTATTGCCCAAGGTAAACTCGGAGATAGCTGGTGCCTAGGCATGAAACGAGGCAGCCTGATCGAGCTGAATCCTTCGAGCTCCAATCGATCTACACACGCAGGCTTCACAATCGCTCGCGAATTTGAACTCAGCTTTCTTCAGATCCTCTGGAAACACCTCAGATCTCAACACAGACAATTGGCGACACTCGCTCATGATCTCGAAGTCCCTTTCCCATTTCCGACTCCACGATTCCCGCAAAGCAATTGGGTCACAAGACAAGTTGGTGATTCCATGGTAGGCGGTCAAGGTGAATGGTTAAAAGCTATCGCTCAGGAGCACTCGTGATCTTGAACGGATCCACAATCGTTTTATCCGTACCAAGCTTATCGGCTTTATCTTGATCGTCTACAGCCGCGTCACGCCTTACCAAGTACGCTTCCTGTACCATAACATTCCGTGTTTTGCGAACAATAATATTGCACTCTTTTGATTGCAGTGACTCGCCACCTTGTGGTGGGCGACCTAACGATTCGACGACCCAATCGTTAAGCGTGTAAAGCGGCTTGTCACCGATCGTCTCTAAATCAATTCCAGCTACATCACGAAGCTGGTTCAATGACACAAACCCGCCAGCGATCCAGCCATCTCCCGCCTTGTTCAAGTGAGTCGGAATTCGATCAAACTCGTCGTGAATCTCGCCGACTAACTCTTCAATGATGTCTTCCAGAGTAATCATCCCAAGCGTCCTACCTGATGGATCTTTGACGAGCGCGATGTGGCTTCGATCCCGTATAAGCCGCTCCATACAATCCGATATGGGAGACTCCGAATCGAACGAACCCATCGACCGAATCAACTTTCGAAACGAGGTGGAGTGCGGTTCGAATCGCAAATTGGCAACGATATCTTTAAAGTTGACATAGCCTATGATTTTTTGCGGGTTGCCTAACTCTTCTGTAACAGGATACCTTGTATGCATATTGAGATGCGCTGCGATCAATGCTTCTGATAATGTTTGATCTGCAACCAACATATCGATATGCTCGGCCGGTAACGCAATCTTTCTAACAGGTGTCGTGGAAAGCCGGGATGCACTCACGATAATGCCCTGTTCACGCTGCCCGATGAGCCTAGATATCCGCGCATAAGCAGCAGCGCCATGCAGTTCCTCCATAGCAGATTTATCGGCAGTATCGTCCCTGCTACCACCCCCGAGCCACATAATCCAAGCCACCGCGGTTTCCAAAAACCAAACTGCCGGTTTAACGCTTAAAGCAAACCACTCCATAACCGGAGACAGCGTCAGACAGACCCACTCTTTATTCCGCAACGCGAAAACCTTGGGTACAAGCTCCCCAACAACAATCGTGACGATGGTCAGTGGTAAAACGACAAGTGCAATCGCTAAGATCTGCGATAAAGTCTGAGGAACTCCCCATTCGACCAACATTGGCTCGAATGTCTCTTCTGCTCCTGCTCCACCCGTCGCCGCCGCGATAACACCAACCAGTGTGATGCCTAGCTGCACGACAGCTAAGCTTCCTTCGATATTCTCTTTCATTCGGATCGCGGATTCAGCGCCACGCTTATTTTCCGTCCGAAGAGTATGCAGTCGACCTGCACCAATCGACGCTAGTGAGATTTCGTATCCGGCAAATATACTATTGAGACCAATCATGATTACCATGACGGCCAATTCTAAAGTCCACATTCAAGTTGGTTTGCTTACGAGTCTCTACGGGCTAGCCACTTTCGATCGATTCCGGTAACACCGACATTTTCGTTACTGAGCCGAGCCTTTCGTGTTCTAGGATACATTCGAATCAATCCAAAGATATCGGAAATAAACACCTGAAGGATCGATGACGTCTAAGTTCCAGACAGTTTTTACGGTCTTGCCAAACTACAAAACCTGTGTCGGAGTGTTTGCTGGTCCTGCTAACAAACTCGTACCCGACGCAAAGTGGCTACGCTTTACCATGCCGATGCCGATCAATTCTCCCGAAGCATCCTTCGCGACGGATCGCAATTGTCCTGCCTCGACTCCATCGCTCGACAAGACCACTTGAGACGGATCTTTGAGATCTGGCAATACGTGAGTACTCAATTTCAATCTCACTAACTTTTTCTGAACTTGTCCCAAGGCATCCAGCCTCGCGATGGTCTCTTGTCCTAAATAGCACCCCTTATTAAACGAGATCGCTTGCTCGTTGCGATCCACTTCCTGCGGTAGATTCTTGTCATCAAAATCTTGACCATACCATGGCCAGAAATTCGCAATCCGTTGCCCTTCCCATCCACTCCGTTCAACTAAATCGCTTTTCACTAACAAATTTGAAAACTTGGATTCCAAAGAAGCTTCAATGCTGTTGGGTACCAAAAGAAGCGATGAGGATTCACTAACCCATGGAGCCCAAACACCTATCACGGATTCTCCCTCGATGGAGTACTCGATCGATTGCTTAGGGTTCGGGGCAATACCTATCGAGTTAGGAAAGTCGGAATTCGTGGACGCTAACCATAAACTGTAGACACTGCTTATGTCCTTGACGATTGCATCCTCCATGATGATGAAACGATCTAAGTGCGCATACAATCTCTCCCCTTGGTCGGGCACTGTGATAAATATATGCCTATCGGGTAGTCCTGCTGCGATACCATGCCCCAAACTTCGGCCTTTGGTTTCTGTGATAAAGGTCTCAAAGGCTTGGCCAACCTCCAATTTCCTTAGATCCTGAGTGGCGACATTGTTTAGTACCTTGCAGCGATCTCGACCGCGAATTTCTAGTGTTGTCGCCTGACCTAGCTTGTACATCGAGCCAACCTATTTGCGTTATCTATTGTCATAAATTTGGGAATACGGATGCGAGCCTGAAAGTGCCCATGCGATCCTCGTTCATGGAATCCGTCTGGATTGTAACGTGTTTGAGGATTGTTCGAAGATGTTTCTATGAGAAACAGGATTTCCCGGCGGTACTGTCGTAGCATCGCGCTATACGAAAACCTGGGCTCCAGTTGTGTTATTTCTATCTGACACCAATTTAAGCGCGGCCGATGTGAAGCAATTCACTATTTTCGAGATCAGAGTATCGTCCTCAAAAAACGATGGGAAGAATTGGCAAAGCTGTTTATACATCGATCGCATGCATCATGTGACACGATGAACATCACAGAGTCTAAGGGTGATTTCTCTAGCCCTCGAGTAATCACGTTGGGGACACGAGAGGTAAACTGTCGGTACTCTTACACGCACCCCTTAGGCTACAACCCTACAACGAACTGCCCAGCGCTGGGGCTTTGGATAAAGATCCCAACCTGTTGGTTTAGAAATGACGCGAGTCTCTGGAGCATGTATCAATGTTACGCTTGAGCTAGTAACATCAGCGTTCTCGTAATCGAGATCACCATGAACGGATGAAACCTCGATCGATTGCCTGTCATCGTTGGAACGAAGAATTAGGTCTCCAACTTTGCATGGTTTTTCTTGCTGGGAAACATGCCAATCTCGGCTCAATCTCCACGTTGAACCTAGGAAACCATGTTCTCCCGACACGCGACAGGCAACATCCAGCAACAGTCCGCCTGAGCCATTCTCGTCGACCGATATGGACCAGTGGCCGGTTCCAGATAAACCAACACCGAGCAATACCAAACGGCCATCCTTGCCAATTGGCTCAGCAACAATTTGTTGTAGTGGGGGGCTTGCTGGCCAATTCTCTTCGTCGGTTCCCTCGATAGACTCTAGGATCGTAGACCACAGGCCATCGCGTTCGACCGTCAGTTTATGTGAAAAGCGATCGCCAACCTTAACAAACTCGATCTTTAAGCCGCCAACCTGCAACTCCATTACCCAGGCACCTCGGCGGAATTCGCCATTCGATACTTTAAGAAGGCATCTAGAAAGCCCTGAATGTCGCCGCCCAAAACGGCGTGAAAGTTACCCATTTGGAAACCGGTACGAGAATCTTTTATGCGTTGGTCAGGGTGTAAAAAGTAGTTTCGAATCTGCGAACCGAACCCAGTAATGCTCTTGTTCTGATGCTTGGCGGCGATCTCCGCTTCCCGTTTTTCTTCCTCGATTCTCGCAAGCCTTGCACGGAGCATTTTATAAGCTTGTGCACGGTTCTTGTGTTGGCTTCGATCGTTCTGGCACTGCACCACAATACCGGTTGGCATGTGAGTCAAACGAATCGCAGAACTCGTTTTATTGACGTGCTGGCCACCCGCACCTGATGCGCGGAATACATCTTCGCGTACATCTTTGTCGTCGATCTCGATTTCCACTGTGTCTTCAATTTCTGGAGAAACATCGACTGCGGCGAAACTAGTTTGGCGTTTTCCTTCTGCGTTATAGGGGCTGATGCGGACCAACCGATGAATCCCCTCTTCTCCTTTTAAATAGCCATAAGCGAATGGCCCACGAATCGCAACGGTCGCTTGCGTGATACCTGCTCCCTCGTTGTCGTAACGATCGAGTAACTCGGCAGATAAACCTGCCTTCTGTGCCCACGATATATACATACCCAGTAACATCTCAGCCCAATCATTAGCATCGAGACCACCCTCGCGAGCGTGCACCGAAAGAATGGCGCCACAGTTGTCATTCGGACCGTTTAGCAACGATTGCAGCTCGAATTGCTCAACCGCATGGGTGAGCTTTTCCAGCTCCGCAATAACCTCAGCCTCCCCCGCGGGATCATCGTCCAACATCGTTGCCAATTCGGCGATATCTTCGCAGGATCGCAATGCTTGCTGAAGCGGATCAACTAATCCCTTTGCCGCCTTAAGCTGCTGGACAACTTGCTGGGCCTTTTCCGCCGCATCCCAGAATCCGGGCACGGACATGGCGGCTTCTAACGAGGTAATCTCTTTAAGTTTTGCGGGCAAGTCAAAGACCGTCTCGCAGCGACGCGAGCCTCCCGCGAATCTCATCAATTCGCCGAATTAAATTGCTATCACTCATGAATCTTGAAAGAAATTAGGGGAGAGATATAAAAAAACCGAAGTGTTTCGTGGAAACTCGAACTCTCGACCCGAATGCACTCACGTCGACCGGATGAATTTGCCGATGGTTCTGATTGTACCATATCAGATCCAATTCGGTCCACGGTGTCACTATGCAAATTCAAACATCAAGATTTGGAAAAATCGATGTCGACCATGC
>Ga0315899_10003499_pt1 | contig 17106 bp, 15 predicted proteins | sample LakEriMetagenome_2_FD_203518 | JGI IMG/M metagenome (GOLD analysis project Ga0315899, IMG submission 203518) | Freshwater fungal communities from buoy surface, Lake Erie, Ohio, United States - Buoy 4 MA112 | ecosystem: Environmental > Aquatic > Freshwater > Lake | place: USA: Lake Erie, Ohio... | reverse complement strand
CAAAAATTTTGGAACTACTACCAAGTTGTTCAGGAGAGCATTCTAATATATTTCTCATTGGTGTATTTAAACGAAGCCATTTAATAATTGGATATCCAGAAGAACCACTAGTTATATAAGTGCTAATTGACATATGTTTATGAAGACCAATATTTCCACCATCAGGAGTATCAATTGGGTCAATAAATCCCCACTGAGAAGAATTTAAAAGACGAGGTCCTACAACCTTAGCACTTGAGTCTAATGGTAAATTAATTTTACGTAAATGTGAAATAAAGGTATTCCAACTTAGACGGTTAAGGTCTTGAACAGCACCAATGCGTTTTGTATGAGCTTCTGAACCCCAGTTACCTTTAAATGCTTTTCTAAAACCTTGTTCAACAATTCTATCCTTAAAAAATGATTTAAAATTTGCTTCAATTAGACCAATAAAATTATTTTTATACTTGTTTTCTTCTTTTTTCTCTCCATGTTTATCCTTTGATTTAATTTGTTTCTTTTCTTTTCTAGATAGAGTTTCATCTTCTTTGTATTCACCTTTGTGATAGTAATATTCTTCATCAATTTTACGCGTGATGTCTTTTTTCTGGATTAAATAATATTCTCTGAATAAATCGTATAAGAGAGAACCAGAAAGTTCAACTCTTTTAAATCTAAAATTATCACGATCAGTTGGCTTTTCTTCTTTTGTATAAACCTTTAATAATCTATTTACCATATAACCCAAAAAGTATGCTTTATCTAAAAAGTTTAACTCTCCAACATGTGGTAAAAAATAATCAGAAAGAATTTCAATTACACTTGATACAGTGCCTCTTTTAGTCAATTCAGCAATAAATTCTAAAGCATTTTGCTGATTAAAAAATTTATATGCGTCATGAACTGAAGGAATAAATAAATCAATATAAGGGTTTTTATTATTCTCAATTTCATCATCTAAATCAGTTAATAAGCATGTTTTAATTATATCTTTATCAGATACAACACCAAGAGCACGCATTAAAATAAAAAGTGGAACAGGTTTTTTAACATTAGGAACAGCAACTACTATTTGATTATTTGATAAACTAGGTGAAGGCGCTACAATTTTAACAGCAGTTGTTCTAATTGGTTTTGATGTATCCTCTGATACAGACCTAATTTCAGCTGAAAAACTATATATATTATCTTCTTTATTTTTTCTGATATAAAGCAAGTTATCAGCAAACTTTTCTTGAGAAATTATAACTTTTTCCATGCCATCAATAATAAAGTAACCTCCATAATCATTTCGACATTCGCCCATATTAAATCTTACATCTTTATTAAGAGTGTTTAAAATACATAAATCAGATTGAAGCATAATAGGAAAACGTCCAAGGTAAATTTTTGGTAATAATATTGAATGTTCCTTTTTCTCATCACCCTCATAATAAATAAAATCTACTTCAACATCATAATGAATTGTTACACCATATGTCATATTTCGTAGACGTGCGTCATTGGGAAACATAAAATGTGCGTTATGTTCATCATAAATTATTGGTTTACCATAATAAATTTTTGAACCATCTTTTCCACCTAAATAAAGTTGACATTCATTTCTTTTTCCAGAACCATCATTTTCATCTTCTCTCTCAATAAATCTTATAGGATTATTTTCTCTGAATAACTGACCAACCCCTTTATTAATAAAAGAATTGTATGACTCTAAATGATGAGAAACTAAATTATTGGGATTGTCTTTAAAATATTTGTCAATTAATTTCCAAGATATGTCTTCTTTGTCCATTATATTATAATAATCATATTTTTTTAAAATGTAATTATTATATATTATTTAAAGCTATTTAATTAATATTAATTAATATGTATAAAATTAAAATTTTTTGCCCTTTTGCTTCAAGTAAAACTTCAAAGGAGGTGTTCGAAAGAATTAATTATTCAAGTGAAATAGATTTTTACGGTGAAAATAAAAAAATATATATAACTGATAATGATGATTATACTCACGCGATTATAATTAATACAATTATGCCAGAATTAAAAATACCCAAAGAAAATGTAATTGGTTTAGCTTTTGAACCAGTCCAATTTCTAGGGCTAAATTCTAAATTTATTGAATATGCCAAAACATATATAAGTAAATACTATATAGGAGATAAATACGATTTACCAGAACCATTTGTTGAACATTTTGGCTATATGTGGCATTCTAGACCTCCAAAAGAAATAACACATAAAACAAAGTTAATGTCAATTATAGTTAGTGAAAAACTATTTGCTCCAGGTCATTTATATCGTCATAAATTAGTTGAAGCAATAATTAAATATAAATTACCGATTGATATTTATGGTCGTGGAAGTTCAAACTACAAATTTAATCGTATTATGGGGCAGTTTAATGATGCCGAACCATATGAAAATTATCTTTTTTCTATTTGTATTGAGAATTATCAGTGTAATCACTATTTTTCGGAAAAAATAGCTACACCATTAATGTATAATTGTACACCAATATATTTCGGTTGTAAACATATTGATTCATATATAGAAAATGTTATTAAAATTACAGGGAATGTAAAAGAAGATTTAAATTTAATTTTAAATATAATTAAAAACCCTCAATTATATTATAAAAAAACATACATTGAAAAAAATATTAAGGCTGTCAATTTAATTGAAAATATTGAAAAATTATATTCTTAAGCTTTATTCTTTTTTGTTCTATTTAATCCTCTACCTCCTTTTTTGGTTAATCTGAATTTACTTTTTGTTTTACTGTCTTCACAAGTAAATTCTGTCCAAGGTTCGGTTGGTCTATCCTTCAAATATGGGCAAAATTTATAATATTGTCTATGTTTTTTACAAAATTCGTCTTTAATAAATGGTATGCCACATGAGTTACCAAAACGTCCAATAAATCCCATTTTCTTAGCTAATTTAGTATCGCAAACTATGCCATCAACAGCTCCATGCGGAGAGAATGGTTTTGGTCTACTTGGATCAGACATGTATTCTCTAGCATCTAAATCATAATGAGAACAAACTGTTCTAGAACAAGGATTATCTTCTTTTAACAAATATACATCATAATGGTCTGAAATTATCTTTTGTGCTAGTTCTATATTCAATTTACCTTTATGCTCGTCCATAAGGTCGCCTAGACGAACTAATCTCGCTCCTTGATGTCTTCTAACATCGTAGAAACCAGAATTTTGAACTTCTAAATTTCTAATACGTTCATCATAAGGCGCATTAAATCCTATAAAAAATCCATTCTTAGTTCTCTCTATGTTATGATACTTTAATCCTAATTCAATTCTTAAAATCTCGTTTGAATTAGTATCTCCAAATAACCAAGAGTTAGCATAATCACCCGAGTTTTCCTTCAAAAGTATTTCACAATATTCATCTAACGAATTACCATACTGCATTGCCTTTCGAATTCGATAACCAATTGGGTAACGTTTTTCATAAGGTATAAATCCTCCAATTGTAGTTTCGGTACCAATTATTCCTTTTGCTGTTACAAAGAAATCTGTACCACTCCAAATCCAACATGGGGATGTTTGCATAATGAAACGATGACCATCTTCAGGATTTAAATCTAAAACAATGTTACTGAATTGACCATCAATGTAGTCACAAAAGGAGTTATGTGCGCAAACAATTTTACCATCTTCAGTCCAATCGCCTACTGCCATAAAAGCACTACATCTATCTCTTGACCCGCCTTCTTTTCCAACATGAGAATCAGATTTTGTTGAATACCAATAAGGAATTGAACAATAAAAATTCCAAGCAATAATTTCATCAATTGTAGTTTTACAACCATTATCATTACATCCTTCAACTATGCCTTCCATTTCTTCGTATAATTCTTTAAAATCTTTTTCGGTCATTTCTTTAAAATCTCTAGATATCTCAGTTATAAAATAATCCCATTCCATTCCATATGCTTCAAACATTAGAAATTTTAAGGTTTTTTGTATCTCTTTAAAATCGTTGGCACATAAATAACCATAAGCATAACCTCTTTCTTTTGGTTTTCCCTTAATTGAAACATATTTCCATCCATTTTTTTTGTATGAGGTTCCATTTTTTATTTTTTCAGACATTTATATATATATTAAAATTATATTTTATTATATATATTATTTTTAATTATGTTTACATATTCAGCATAAGAATACCAATCATTACAAATAAAAGAATCCAAGGAAGAAGAACAAGTAACCAAGAAAGGTTTGTATGACCATCTTTACATATTAAATTAAGAACATAAGTCCAAAATAGAACATAAATTAGTTTAACAACAAATACCAAAGCTGTATTCGGGACGCGGCAAGAAAATGAACCGACATTGTAACTATTACTATTTCCTAAATTTTGAAATAGAACCATTATTAATGCTATAATAGATATAACAAAATATATCATTGCTGGAGTACACAACTCCTTTAAAGTGTTTGGAAAGTTAGCCATTATGAATTATAAACAGAAAATAATTAAATATAAGCCGCCTTCATAGTATTGAGACTTGGTGTCTTTGGTAATTGGTCTTTCCAAGGCATTGGATTAACTGGACTTGAATAACCTGCTAACGCATTATAAGCACTACCTAATCCAAATTGAAATTGTCTTCCTAAATTAATTAAGTCTTGAGTTAAAAAATTAGAAAGAGTTCCACCACGTTGTTTTCTAGAGCGATTTTTTCCACCACCAATAGAAAATGGTGGATTTGCTCCTGTAGCAATCATTGCTGTTTGAGGATCATTGTGATAACTATTTAAAGCTAAATAATTTCTATCACCTTGAACTCCATCAACTCCAGGCCATCCTCCAATAGCAGGAGTCCATGGTTTGCCAACAAGACCATCAGGGTAAGGGATTCCTGGGTTGCCACCTTTCATATTACCCCTTCTTTTTGATTTACAAGAACTACATTTACATCCTAAACGATGTCTTGCACCTCCAACCATAAATCCTCCATTACATGTTCCACAACCACCGCTCATTAAAGGAGTTGAGCATGAAGCGCAAGAACCACCAGTCATTACAGGAATTCCGCATCCACAACCTCCTCTTTGAGCTCCAATTGGATTTAAAAAAGGTGTAGCAGGAACTATAGGTGTTGGTCCTGTGTTAGGAACTGTTTTGTCCGCACCATTTATATTACTTGGAATATTCGGAGTTAAATATCCACCACATGAAGAACCTCCTTTTCCAGCGTAAGCTCCTTTACCAGTATAAGCTAAAAAAGGGTTAGGGACAGTTGGAACATTATTTCCAGGATATGCTAAATTTATATCAGCTGCTGAAATAGAACTTCCACCTAAATAATTTTTACGAGTTTTTTTGGAACACCCTTTCATTTTATAAACTTTTTGATGTCTACTAGAAGTTTTTTTACCCATGTTTATAATATATATTAAGAAATTATTCGATATCAACGTGTGTTAAGAAATGTCTTCTACAACACATTTTATTCATATTTAAATCATCTAATACTTCACCCTCTGGTGTCTTGTCAACAAATTCTTTAGTTAAATAAAGAACCTTGTCAACATCAATTGATTCTCCATTTCCTCTTTTTGCTAATTTCCTCTTACGAACTTGTTCGACATAATATCTATATTTATTGGCAATAACCATGCCACAAGTAAAACATTTAACTGGGATTATCATCTCTTATATATAACTTATTATATTATTCTTATATGATTTTAAATATAATTCAATTTTATTTTATATTTAATTATAATATAAAATGAGCAATCCTCAAACATTTTATAAAGTAGGCGGAGTTGATTTATCAAATATTTTTCAACCATTATCATTAGGAAGTCAATCTGGAGTTTTAACAAAATATAATGTTCCGGGTTACGGTGATTTAAATTCAATTTTTGCTGTTTATACATCTGGTACTAAAGCAACAGCCACTGGATATACGGTTACAGGTTACGGAGATTTAAATAACATTTTTGCGAAATATGATTTGAATATTTTTCCATTTAATATTACAGGAAGTACCAATTATACAACAGGAACATTATCTAATAATTATAATATAGTATATTTTCGTCCAGGAACATTTACAGTAACACCATTAATTAATTTAAATATTTATCAATTATTTGTAGTAGCAAGTGGTAGTACTGGTATAGGAAGAAATGGAGGTAATGGTGGACAAATTTTATTTAATGAAAATACAACTGTAGGTGCTAATCCTATCGCAGTAACCCCATCTAATATAATATCATTAACTGTAGCCGCAGCATACAACCCACCAACTCATACAGTTACTAATACGGGATACAATAGCACTGCTTCTATCCCAACTCTTTCTATAAACTATACTGCTTTAGGAGGACAAGGTGCGTTGGGTGGCCAGACCCCTGATGAGGGAGGAAGGATTGCACAAGATGGCAGTGCAAATATATATACAGGATTATATTATGGTGGTGGCGGCGGAGGGGGTCTTGGCTCTAAGCAACCTGGCTTACCTGGTGGAAAAGGTGGAGGCGGAGGAGGGGGCGGTAGTTATAATGGACAAGGCTCGGGTGGTCCTGCTGATAATGGTGCCGCAGGTGGTGGAAATGGTGTTAATGCTGGTGGAGCTGGTGGAGCAGGCGCAGGAACATACCCTTCTTCTGGTGGAACAGGAACCTCATCGCAATACGGTGGAGGAGGTGGAGGTGGTAGTTATGGACCACTAAAAGGTGCTAATGGTGGAACAGGTGGAACAGGTGGCGGTGCTGCTGGTGGTGGCGGCGGTCCATATTCTTTCTATGGTGGTTCAGGTGGTGGTGGCGGTGGCGGCGGATATTATGGTGGTGGTGGCGGCGCAGGTGGTCAAGGTGGAGGCACAGGTTTAGCACAAGCTGATGGAGGAGGTGGAGGTGCTGGAGTAATATTATTGATTTATAAACTTTCATAAAAGAAGAAAATATTACTTAAAAATAATTAATTATCAATTATAATTAAATAATGTCCTCATTTAATCAATTTGTATGTTTAAGCGGATTACCAAGGTCCGGTTCTACACTTTTATCCGCAATTTTATCTCAAAATCCATTAATACACGCAGAAGGGAACTCTGCTGTATGTCAACTTATGTGGGATATGGAACAATCATTGATAAATAATTGTGGTGAACAAATAAACGCAAATAATAGACAAAAAACATCTGTTGATTTAATAACTAGTATTCCACATATTTATTATAAAAATAATGACAAAAATGAAAAGATTGTAGTAGACAAATGTCGTTCATGGACTTTAAATGAAAATATTTCATTATTAAAAAAATATGTTGATAAAAATATTAAAATAATTATATTAGAACGACCATTATTGGAAGTAGTAAATTCGTTAGTAAAAATGTACAATAAAAATAACAAAATTATTGATATTGAACGATTATTAGATAATAATTCTGAACCAATTATGAGGTCAATGGAAGGAATCGTAAATGCTAAGAAAAACAATAAAGACAATACCTTTTTTTTTATTACATATGAAGAACTTATTACTGATACTAAGACAACTCTAAAAAAAATATATGATTTCTGTAATTGGACATATTTTGAACATGATCTTAAAAATATCTTCCCAAAATATAAAGAGAATGATACAATATACAATTTGAATGGTTTACATGACGTTCATACAGAAATTACAAAACCAGATTACAATATCATTTTACCTTTAAATATTATTCATCAATGTTTATTAATACAAGAAAATTTTAATTTAAAAATATAAGTAAATATTAATTTAAACATATTATATAAATTTAAATATAATATGCTTTCAAAATTACATGAACTTGCTAAAAACAATACCGAACGTCTTAACTGGGACGATTATTTTATGTCAATTGCTGTCCTAGCTTCTCAACGTAGTCCTTGCAAAAGACTTAATGTCGGCTCTGTCGTTGTAAAAAATAACCGCCTAATTTCAATGGGTTATAACGGTTATATACCTGGCGCGCCACATATCTCTCGAGTTCACGATAATCACGAACAATCAATCATTCACGGAGAAATAAACGCTATTACAGATTGCGCAAAACGTGGTTCAAGCCTAGATGGTGCTAAATTATATGTAACGCATTATCCATGTATAAACTGTTTCAGAACTATAGCAGCATGTGGCATCAAAGAAATTACTTATCTAGAAGACTATAATAATAATCCTATTGTTGAAGAGTTAGCAAATGATTCTGATATTATAATTAAGAAGCTTTAGGACATTTGTTACCGTAACATTTTCCTTGAAAATAATAATAATCTAATTGTTTAGGCGAACCATTTGTATTAGTATTAAATGTTGGTCCATCTACGCTTCCAGCGGCGCACTTTTGATTACTTGTCCAAACACAACACGATGTATCATTACAGTTTTCTCTGGTTAGTCTAGAACACGATTCATCTAGAGAGCCACCTGAACCCTTATGAGCTTCGCAAAATGCCTGGCTTTTGCTCATTGGTATGGAGGTAGACAAATTATCAAGTGCCTCAACCGTGACAACTTGTAGAAGTTTTTTTTGCCTAGGTTCTTCGTTTAAATTTAAACCGAGTGTATTTACAAATGCTATCAAAGAGAAAATTAAAAATACGATAATGAAAACCTTTAGAATATACTTTAAATCCATATTTATATATTACAAGTAAATATTTTATACGTATAATTTATAATGACAAAGTCTCGTAAAAATAGTATTCTTAAGTCTGTTGGAAAAACTTCAAGTAAAGTATTGCCTGTAGTAGATAAAGGTCTAAAAACGGTTGGTTCAACTGCTAAAGATGTAGCAAAAATTTCACTTCCTATTGTAGAAAAAGGTGTATCTGCTGTTTATGGAACAATGGCAACAGGATTTAATTTAGGTGTAAAAGGAGTTAAAGGTGTTAGTGGTGTTGCTAAGGGAATGACAAAGAGTAAACGCTCTAGAAGTAATAAAAAAGGCGGTCGTAAAACAAGACGTCATCGTCGTAGACATTAAAGCACAGCTACCTTAGGTAAATAATTTCTTATTGTAATATATGTTCAATACAATAAGTAATTTTAGCAGAAAGGTAAATCGTTATGGTAATGTTCATTTTATATCTTTTTTAGGAGCAACATTATCAAGACTTGCTTATATGGATGACAATAAATTTTTAGCAAATTATAGTCAGATTATTGGACCAGTTATTCAACCAAAAATATTACAAGGTATAAATAATGTTAATTCAAATAATTTGGGAGAATTGCTTGATGACCAAAAAATTTTTGGATTAGATAAAAGTCCAAATGATATATTTTCAAACTATGAATATCAATTTGGAGAATCAAAAATTTTTGGTAAAAAAAATTATATTGATTTTATTAAGCTTAACATGCCTCAAAATATAAATATAATTAATGGCGATATAGCAGGAAATAAAAGTTTCCCTATTCCAGGACAACAAACTCCATTAGATGCTGTAAAATATATTTCAATTGGTTGGTCTAATTATGGTGAGATTTATGTTGTTGCTGATAAAAGAATGCCAAATACATTATTTTTAATTTTTAGAGGAACATATAGTGCTAAAACAGCTTCACTCTATAGCAAACCTACATCAGTTGTCCCGTTAACTGTTTGTAAAGATTCTAAAGGAGAACCTGAGAAATTCTTATATGGTATTTTTAAACCAACAACAGAAATGATTCATACAATTATTGAAGCTATGCGTTATTTAGCAACAGATTTTTTAGGCGCAACTAATCCAAATTCTGTCAAAATTTTTACAACAGGTCATTCTCTTGGTGGAGCTATGTGTACTAATTTTGCTTATTTATGGATGGGAATTAAAAAGACATCTCCATATGATGCTGCTCCATATAACGTTTTAGCAGATAATATTGTATGTGTAAGTTTAGGCGCACCACGTTGTATGGGTAGTTCTGTGGCTAAAAAATTCTGTGACTTTGCCATGAGAAAGAAGATATTATTTTTAAGAATAACAACTAGAGGTGATCCTGTTCCTGCTTTGCCACCAAAATTAGGTTTTGAGCATCCTTGTTCAAATGACAGAGAGTATCGCGAGATAATATCAGAAGACTGTAATGCTCAACTTACTATGCGTCCAACTCCAAATGTGAATTATGCTGGAGATTTAGATTGTAAAAATTATAAAACAAGAGCATATATTCCTAATGCTTTATCTCATACAATTTATCTTGATATTGTATACACAAAAGCTGTTGACATTCCAAAATTTTTTAAAGGAATTGGTATAGCTCAAGAAGTGTCCAGAGGACCAGATGGAAGCACAACTTGTAGATTGGTTATGGGTCAATCCGCAAACTACAAAGCTATATTTTTTGATGTTAATAAAGCAAGAGAGAAACCAACTAATATTGATGCGGTAGAAGAAATTGAACTAACTAAGGTAGACCCTAATGCTGTCGCTCAGTTAGAAGTTGTCGAATCACTTCCATCTACAGCTGCTGCTGCTGGCGGAGGATTATTCTCTTCATTTACAAGCAAACCTATCATAAAAATTGGCGGTGAAGTTGCTGAAGATAGAAAGGTTACTAAGCAGGCATTTGATACATTAATTCAACAAATGGTACCATTACAAGGTAATTTATGTCCTCAAAAGGGTCAAATGTCTAATCCATTTAATAATCAAATTATGCCTGATTTAAGCTGTCCTGGTCTCAAGTTTGGTGGTAAAAGACGTAGTAGTAAATTTAGTCGCAAGCTTAGAACAAGAAAATACAAAAAAAGTAAAAGACGTCATTCTCGTAGACAATAAATAATAAATATTAAATTATAAATATAATTATTTTATAATTTAATTTAACGATATCTTCTTCTAGTGCGTGATTTATTAGATTTTTTGTGTTTTCTTGTTCTAAGCTTGCGACTAAATTTACTACTACGGCGTCTTCCTCCACCTTTTGATGAAATAGGACTATAATCAGGAATTATTTTTTGATTGAAATCACTAAGCATAACCATTCTATATATATTTATTATATTTAAATTTCTTTTAATTCTGTTCCTTTTGTTGTTTTAACCTTTTTAAGTTTGGTATTCTTTTTATGAATTTCATCATGACAACTCTCGCATAATGTTAGTAAATTAGCTAAAGTATTTTTATGAAGAATACCATCAGAATTAATAATAATACCATTACTATCAGCATCTTTTTGATATTGAAGATGATGAACTTCCTTTCCAACATTTTTTTGACATCTTTCACACATCCCAACAACTTTTTTAGAGTTATATCTTGAAGTTTTGAGAGAAAGAAGGCTAGAACCTTCAGGATGATATTTCATTCTTATTTCATACGCGGCATCTAAAAAGTCTTGGGGTAAATTAAGTGATTTACAAACTTCAAGACCATACATATTGTTACCAGGACCATCCTTAAGTTTGCGGTCATATACTAGTTTATCTTGTTCCTTATCATAAATAACTGACATATGTTTTAGCTTAACTGTTTCCAAACTCTTAATTTCATCATAGTCAATAATTTCATGTAGATGAGTAGCAAATATAAAACTGCTTCTACATCTATGTAGTTTCTGAATTCCGGCAACAAAAATACTAATGGCACTCTGTGTTTCAGTTCCAGAGCAAAGTTCGTCTCCCAATATTAAACTGTTCTCGTCGCTGAGACGCAATATGGTGCGAAGTTCCGACATTTCGACAGCAAATGTGGATAGACCTTTGAATATATTATCGTTACCAATTATGCGTGTGAAAATGTATTTGTATGGCATGTAATTAAACTCTGAACAAGGCACAAATAAACCAGCTTGAGCCATTATAATAGAAATGCCAAGTGCTCTAATAATTGTAGTTTTACCAACTGCGTTTGTGCCGTATAATAATATACCATCTGTATTACCATCGCCCATATTAATATCATTTGTTACATAAGTTTCATTCGTTTGAAATTGAAATCGTTCAATTAAACAATGTCTCAGCTTTTTAGCAGTAACAAATGATTTATCTGATTTAACAATATTTGGTTTACAATAGCAATACTTCTTAGCAATAGAAGCTTTTGTATATATAACATCAATAATCGTTACAAAATTTATAATACTTTCTAATTTATCTTGAAATGACTCAAAATTAAAAACAAATTTATTATAAACTAATGTAATTAAATCCTTTAATGACACTTTTATACTTGAAATGCTTTTACATAATCCGTTAATTTGTTCATCAACAATACAATTATTTGAAGCACTTTGCTTTTCATATTCAAATTGTTTCTTTGAAATTTTAAAATCGAATTTTTTATTAAATGTCGCATCATGTTTTAATGTTACAATAGTTTGTTCAGTAGGAAGAGAATCTAGTAATATTTTACATCTTCTACTTGTTGAAATCAAGCTGTAATTATTTTTTTCTGTTTCATGAATCTTAACATATTCTGTTGTTTTTAATGTTTTCTTTTCTTTATTTTCAATTAATACACTTAGATATTCAGCAATAGAGTTTAGTCTTAGCTCTGAATCTTTAAGTGTCATTGTTTTTTTATCCAACTCTTCATCAATACCAGGTTCTATAAAATTAATCTCGAAATTCTGTAGTTGGTCTAATTCTTTTGCTATCGATGTATTTATATTTTTATTAATAAATTGAGATAATTCGTCGCAATATTCTTTAATATGTAAAATATTTGGTTCGAAAACAGTTAAATATTCTATAATCTTTTCATCATTTTCTATTTTTTCATATATTTTTTTTATTGTTAAAATATTAGAGTATAAATTGTAAAATGCTTTTGGAGAAATCTTTTTAAGAAATATTTGACGTTCCCATTTTGAAATATCTTTAATTGTAGAAAGATGTGTTCTTAAAAAAACATTATATTCGGTATATTTTGAGAGAAAATAATCTGTAATATCATATTCTCTTTGTAAATACGTTTCATCGCAAACCGGATTTAATATATTATATGTAAATTTCCTTTTTCCCATCGGTGTAAAACAGTCATTTAACATCTGTGATACACATGAATGTTTGCTTGATTTGATATTTCCGTCATTTATAATATTTAATTGCTTGAGAGAATGATTTGCTAATGAAAGTCTTGTAGAGCAATTTTCAAATACAGGTTCAGAAATATTGTTTACAAGATGAGGGTTATGTTGATAAATAAAATCTAATAAAAAACAGAAAGCTTGTGTAGCAATATTGTTCTCATAAAAATTTTGAGAGAAGACTTCATAACTATCAAACTTATAAAATTTGGAGAGAATCTCTTTTTGATATGGTTGTTTTTCACAGTTCTTAATCCTTGTCATTTTTGTCGTCTTTTCATCTGTAATATTTATTTTATGAATTAAACTACTTGAAATACCAGCATAACTAATTACAAAGTCAAGTTCGTTTTCTCCAGGAAGATTTGAAATTAAAATTGTTTCACTAGGATTATAAATAGAAATAAAACGTTCTAACTCGTCATATGTAGTTGGGTTATTTACGTAAGTCTCCTTAAATTGAAAAATATTGGTTTTGCCGGTATAAATATCAATATTAGCAATACCTACCACTACATATTTGCCTTTCATTAATATTTTGTTTTCAATTAAATCAATCCAGATACATGTGGTTGAATTTGTTAGATTAGTTGATTCTGGATGAAAATATGTTCCTGGAGAGAAAACACCAGAAAGACTTCTAGTTGTATTTTTAGCGGCTTCATCCTGAGAATAAACTACTGCTGTAAATCCAGCATCCTGTATTTTCTTTATATATTTTTCAACTTGAATATCTTTAAAACCGGCCATCATTACATTATCTGTTCCAACACAAGTATTTTTTTCAACAATGTTTAATTCACAAATTTGAGAGAAATCAACAATTTTACTTCCAGAAATTAATTCAGTTTTTTCACTATATATACCATAAACCTCAAAAAAGGAACCAACTTGCATTAACAATATTGTATTTTCTCCATATTCATCTTGGTAACGTTTTGTTAAGTCAAAATATTCTTTAATAAGTGCCATTATATTAATATATATTTCTCTCTTTAATTTAATTTTATATAATCTAAATTATAAAATTAAATATCTCTTATTTTTTATCTTGTTTGTGCTCAGGTACATCTGTTGTTATAAATTCAACATCTTCTCCTTCAACCATAAAATTCATTATTATTTTTTTAAAATAAGAATATATTTCTTCCGACATTATACCTAAATTGTAATAAAATATTTTTAAAATTATTAATAACCATGATACGTAAAATGGTAATATGGCTTTTGAATTGTGCTCTATTAATACCTCCTCTTTATCTTTTTCATCATAAATTGATATTTCTGTAAAAAAATTATTAGTTGGGTCTTCATATTTAACCTTATATCCATAAACTACTTTTTTTGTTTTATGTAACTTGTAAACAAATTTTTTAAATTTATATTTTTCAACACCTAAAAAATTTTGTAGTTTTATGATTATACTTTGAGTATTATAAGTAAATAAATCTACATCTATATCGCTTTTTCCTGGAAAATAATCATTTCTTTGTATACTTCCAAAATAATATATTTGGGTATCTAAATAATTACCTAATTTTAAAAAAAAGTTTTTTGAATAAACATCCATTTCATTTTTAGTAGTCTCCATATTAAAATATATATAGATTATATTTATAATTCCTTATCATCCTTTGAAAAGTTATGTAATAATATTTCACTATTGCTATTTGTTATTTCACCTGCAAGCATTGCCGATTCATATAATTTTCTTAACACATCATTAGGAGCATTGCTACCTATTTTAATTAAATTATGGTCTCTTAAATACTCTCTTACATCATTAATTGATTTACGTTTTAAATCTTTTTGAGCACCTAAAATTAATTTGCGAGTTCCTCTATCTTTTACTAATACTGAGACTGTTTTTTTAATTTTAGACCTTCCAAGAGTATATTTTCTTTTAATTGTTTTTTTTGAGATTTTTTTAGTAGCAATTATATCACCACCAACAAAGTTTTCTACTGGTTGTGAGATATTATTTTCTACGCTTTTTTCTGGAAATTCTACCACAGGGGTTTGTATTAAGGGTTGTGTTATTACAATGTCTTCTGATTTATTAATGGTTTCTGATTTATTAATTATTTCTTCGATTTGCTTTTGTTTTAATTTTTCACGCAAATTATTTAGTCGATTCTCTCTTTCATTTTTTTCTTTATTTAATTCTAATCCTTGAATTGTTAGAGCAGCTTGTGGATTTGTAACATCATAATTGCGTTGAGTTTTTGCCCAATCTCTATATGATGGTTTTGAACCTCCTTTTAATATTCCATAAGGAATATTATCATGTGTTTTTGTGTGTAATGTAATTGGTTGGCCACTTGACGGCATTGTATCAGTATTTACAACTATTAGCGGTCTAGCCAATAATTCCTCTGGTAAATCAAGATTAACATTATGTTCTATATGAGGTTGCGTTAAAGATTGATAGTTTCTAATTGTTTTTCTCTCTAACTCAGCCTTTTTCTTTTGTTTTTGTCTTTCATAATTCTGTTTTTCATCATTTACTTTCTTTTGTTTTGACAGAGTTTGTAAATAATTTATAGAATCACTAAACTCATCTGAGAATGATGATAATTCATGTTTTACTATGTCATTTTTAATAGATTCTTCAGGTGTTGGAAGTTTCTTTTTATTATTTTCTAAATTCTCAGTTTCTCTCTGTTTATGTTCCTTAATTCTTTTTAAAAGCTTGTTTTTTAAAACATTTGGAGATATTAGAGGAACTACAGTAGACTTTTGTTTTTTCTCTCTATTTTTTTTAGTTTTTGAACCGCTCATGCTAAATAAAGAAGGATTAATTGAGATAGTTTTATTTGACATTTATTATAATACCAAATAAAAATATATGAAATATAACTATAATGTTAAGAATATAAAGTACTATATAATTGTTTTTTAAATTCTTGTTCATCTTTTCTATTTTTTACGTCATCATTTTTGAGATAAATTTCAAATCCCTTATCTAAATCCTTAATTGTTATTTTTTTCTTTTCTGATTCTGGACGACAAAATACTCTTTTACTATGAGCTATTTTTGTCTTAGCTAATACCGTTTCAATATCTCTTCCATAAAATTTAAAATATTCTTTGTTCTTTTTAAACCAGTCAACTGTTATTTTTGAATCGGCATCCACTTCCCATCCAATATCCTTTACTTTCTTTAAAAATATATTATATAAATCTTCAGCTGTATAGTCGTCTGTTTTAAAACGCCAGGTAAATCTTGAATCCAACCCCTGATTAAATGAGAAAAAACTGTCTTTTAACTCTTTTTCGTATCCAGCTACAATAACCATCAGGTTTTCTTTATTATCGCTTAATGCTTCACATAGCGTGTCAATACATTCCTTAGCAAAACTATCCTTCTTCTCTGGATTACCCAGAGCATAAGCTTCATCTATAAAAAGAACACCACCTAATGCTTCTTTAATTACGTCACTTGTTTTTATCGCAGTTTGACCTAAATAACCAGCTATTAAATCGCTTCGTGTTACCTTTTTAAATGTTCCTTTCTTTAAAATACCAATTTTACTATATATTTTTCCCATTATTTTTGCTATTTCTGTTTTTCCTGTTCCAGGTGGACCATAAATAACAGTGTGCATGAAATCTCCGGAAGAAAGATTACCTTTATGTAATTCTTGTACAAAATACAGAATTTGGTCGACAATGTTATTTTTTAAATTGTTCATTCCAATCATGTTATTTAATTCTTCTAATGGTTCTTTAATATCATGTAATGATTTCATATTTATATTATATTTGATAGCCGGGTCATTTTTATATGTATCGACAAGTTTTAAAATATCATTAATATTATTTACTTCAGCTTCAATATTTATTGTCTCTCTAATTTCTACTGGTTTCTCAGGAGATTTATCAGAAGATTTCTCAGGAGATTTCTTAGACTTTGGAAGTGGTTGTATAGTTGGTCGTATTAAATATAAGATTTTATGTGTGCTAATATCTCTATAATAATTTGGGTCCAAATCATTAACACAACATGAATCATTCGGAGATTGACCTGTAAAATTTGAAGAAGAAATATTACTTGTATTAAAACTGTTATTTATTTTTTCA
>Ga0315899_10003498_pt1 | contig 17109 bp, 16 predicted proteins | sample LakEriMetagenome_2_FD_203518 | JGI IMG/M metagenome (GOLD analysis project Ga0315899, IMG submission 203518) | Freshwater fungal communities from buoy surface, Lake Erie, Ohio, United States - Buoy 4 MA112 | ecosystem: Environmental > Aquatic > Freshwater > Lake | place: USA: Lake Erie, Ohio... | reverse complement strand
GATCTGTAAATCCTGGCCAATATATTTTGTCAACTTTAGGGTGTGTTTTCAAATATTCAGCAATTTGCCGTCCGTTTTCACAATGTGCTTTCATTCGAAGATGAAGGGTTTTTAGTCCTCTTAATACAAGAAAACTATCCATTGGTCCGGGTGTTGCACCACAGGCATTATAAATAAACCAAAGACGTTTGTAAAGATCATCATCATTCAGCATTAAGGCTCCCATTACAACATCCGAATGACCACCTAGGTATTTTGTAACGGAATGCATAACAATGTCAGCTCCAAGATCAATCGGATTCTGCAGGTATGGCGATGCAAAGGTATTGTCTACAGTCAGTAAAATATTATTGACTTTAGAAATAGCCGAAACAGCCTCAATATCAACAATTTGCATCGTTGGATTAGTAGGTGTTTCGATCCAGATCATTTTAGTATTCTGGTTTATATATTGCTTCACATTTTGGGCATCATTCATATTTATAAAATGAAATTTGATGCCATAGTTTGCAAAAATCTTTGTGAACATTCGATACGTGCCACCATAGAGATCATCTCCAGTGATCACCTCATCTCCCGGACTCAAAAGTTTCATCACAGCATCTGTAGCACCCATTCCACTAGAAAAAGCAAGTCCGTGTTTTGCATTTTCAAGTGCTGCAAGGCATGATTCCAATGCTTTACGGGTTGGGTTAGTCCCTCTGGAATATTCAAAGCCCTTGTTATCTCCCGGCGACTTCTGCCAGTAGGTTGAAGTCTGATAGATCGGGGTCATAATTGCCCCGGTACTAGGGTCTGGTTCCTGTCCGGCATGTATTGCTTTGGTTCCGAATTTCATAGATGTTTAAGTAATATTCTTGCGAATGATAAAATTATAGATATAGTTCTGAATAAATTGAATTTAAGCAAGCTATTTGCTCTTATTTACCGGAACTAAAGATGGATCAAGTTCTTGTCTAAACTTATAACCCATTCGTTTACCTGTAGGATACCCTGAATTTGAACCCATATATTGTTTTTCTTCAAGAGTTATTTGTCTAACGCTTTCAAACGGTGGAGTGAGAAGATCAAAATCCATGCAATAAATAATTGCCAGTTCCAGAATCTTTCTAATCTGCTCCTTCTTGAGTTTACCTTTCCAAAAAGAGTTAAATAGAAAACCCAGTTGACTCTGACCGTCAACAAAGAAATGCTCTTCCTTATTAATGAAGACTCTTCCAAGCAAATATCCGATATCAGTAGTTCGGTTATACTTTAATGAATCTGCAAGAAAATTATGAATATGAATGACTCCGCAATATTTTCTAGAAGGATCATCCTGAACATATTTAAGCTTATTGATTTCATGCTCAGGAGGAAAACCAAACACATTACTATGCATTGATATAACTAGAACATCGCCAGAAAATTTAAGCTGTGCTTCAAAATCTCCACGGTCAGAATAACTAATCTCAACATTCTTATCAATCTTAGAAAAATCGTTCTGCATATCCAAGCAGATTTCTTGAAGTTCTACCTTGAACAAATTAAATACCGAAGACGTGGTTTTAAAAATTTGCTGTTTTACTGAAGCTTTATTCTCAAGCAACTTTAAAACGTGTTGATAGGATTCAACTTCTTCCATTTCTTTATTATTAATATGCCCTAGCAAATAAAACTCGTTGTATTGAAGGCTTTCCGGAAACAATACAAGTTCCATTTTCGAGTTTATTATTCAAAGGGATACAGCGTATCGTGGCCTTAGTTTCGTCTTTTATCTGTTTTTCTGTTTCAGGACTTCCATCCCAATGTGCAGAAATGAATCCTGCTTTTGAATCCAAAAGCTGTTTAAATTCGTCATAGGAATTAGCTTCACGGGTATTTTCATTTCTGAACTTCAGTGCCTTATTATAAATATTCTGTTGAATATCAGACAATAAATTTTCTATGTGATCAACAATCCCATCTCTCGAGATAGTTTGCTTCTCTTTGGTATCCCTTCTGGCGATTTCAACAGTACCATTCTCAAGATCACGACCACCAATTGCCAGGCGAACAGGAACGCCCTTCATTTCATATTCTGCAAATTTAAAACCTGGTCGGAGGGTATCACGATCATCGTATTTAACCGAAATATTCTTGCTTTTGAGATCTTTTGACAATATTCTAGCTAGTTCAGATATTTTTTCGAGCTCTTCATCAGAACGATAAATTGGAACAATCACTACCTGTATCGGAGCCAGCTTGGGTGGTAAAACTAATCCTGAGTCATCAGAATGTGCCATGATTAAAGCACCTATCAGGCGAGTAGAAACTCCCCAGGAAGTAGCCCAAACAAAATCTAGCTTCCCTTCTTTACTTGTAAATTTAACATCAAAGGCTTTAGCAAAATTCTGACCCAAAAAATGCGAAGTTCCAGCTTGCAAAGCTTTTCCATCTTGCATTAAAGCTTCGATGCAATAGGTATCCAAAGCTCCGGCAAAACGCTCATTTGCAGTTTTCTTGCCTTTGATTACAGGAACCGCCATCCAATTCTCTGCAAAATCGGCATAAACTTCAAGCATGCGCTCCGTTTCCTCTATAGCTTCCTGCGAAGTTGCATGGGCTGTATGTCCCTCCTGCCATAGAAATTCAGCAGTTCTGAGGAATAATCTTGTCCGCATTTCCCAACGGACTACATTTGCCCATTGATTAACCAGAATAGGCAGATCTCGATAGGATTGAATCCATCCTTTATAAGTATTCCAAATAATAGTCTCAGAAGTAGGTCTGACAATTAGTTCCTCTTCCAGCTTAGCATCCTCGTCAACAATGATATTTCCATTTCCATCATTTTTTAGTCGGTAGTGAGTAACCACAGCGCATTCGGTGGCGAAACCTTCGACATGAGAAGCTTCTTTTGAAAAAAATGACTTAGGAATGAACAATGGAAAATAAGCGTTACTGTGGCCAGTATCTTTAAACATTTTATCGAGGGCAGCCTGCATATTTTCCCAAATTGCATAGCCATAGGGTTTTATAACCATACAACCCCGCACTGCAGAGTGCTCAGCCATGTCAGCTTTACTTACTAACTCATTATACCACTGTGAATAATCCTCTTCTCTACTTGTTAAACCCTTACTCATCTTATTTAAGCGTCAAAAAATTACGTATATTTATATAATTTAAACTTTAAGCAAAGTTATAAAACTAGATGATGTATTATAATATTTTGAAATGCAACCAACAGGGATATAACAGCGTCTATACATTAAGCGTTATAATTTAAATACTACGGCCATGATAAAGAAAATTGTTTATTTCTCACTACTGCACGCCTTTGTAGGTATCACGTTAGGTCTCTCCTCTTGCATGAGTACCAAAAATGTTCAATCCACTGTTCCAGAGGACGATGTTTACTATTCCAATGCCAGAGCCAAAGAAATAGTTCTAGCTCAACAAGCTGTTCGTGAAGAACAGCCCATAAACGATTACGTAACTGACGAAGAGTTATATGGTGATACGTACAGTAATTATGGCTATTCTGATTATACATCCAGGATAAACCGATTCAGAGGATATCATCCTTCACTGAGCTATTATAACAGTATATATGGTTATAACTATGATCCTTTTTTTAGTCCATCCTTCTTCCCTTATAGTTATTTCGGATCACCGGGTATAAATTTGGGCATTGGGATTAATAGTGGTTTTTACAGCTATAATCCGTGGAGATTTCAGGGATTATATTATGGTTCAAATTTCTGGGGACCCTATTCTTACTTTAATCCGTATAACTCATTTGGAGTTGGATTTGGGGGAGGCAATTTCAATGGAGGTAATTTCAATCGAGGATATTACAGCGGCATTTACAGTAGTCCGGCATTCACAGCTCCGAACTATCGTGCCAGGCCAACAAGAGCAAGCGACAATACTCCTATGGAAAGGGGTGCAGTTATTGGGGTACCGGGTTCTATAATTAGGGACAATAGCGGTAATATCATACAATCGCGAGGAAGAGCAGAACGTTACGGTGCACAACCAGGCACTGGCGGTTCTACCACCCGAACACAACCGGAGACACGCCCTGCCAGAGTAAATCAAACTCCTCCTCAAAGACCATCCCAGCCAGAACGAATTTATACCGCTCCGAGACAGGATAATGGTTCAGGGTCAAGAAGTTCACAACCATCCAACAACAACGGTGGTGGCAGCAGCGGTGGTGCTCGTCCCCAGAGAGGAAATTAAGAACAATACGTTATGAAATTAAGAGTTTTATTCTCTTTGGTAGTCATAGTGACTGCTACAGGTGATCTATATGCCCAGTATTCGGAAGATGCATTACGTTTTTCAAGATCCCAATGGGGAAGTACTGCCAGATTTAAAGCAATTGGCGCTCAAACAGGAGTTGGGGGTGATTTAAGTTCAGTTGGGGGTAATCCAGCCGGAATAGGTTTGTTTACACGTTCAGAACTGAGTTTAACCCCGGAATTTAATGGGCACAACAATAGTTCAAACTATTTAGGACAGAAAACCACTTCAAGGGGTGATAAACTTGGTCTTGCAAATGCAGCAGTTGTGTTTCATTCCAGATTAGGAAAGCCAAAGGGTGCCAGTCTTGATCAAGGATGGCTAAGTTTCAATTTTGGGTTGGCTTATAATCAAACACAAGGTTTTGAAAATAGCATTGGTTATACAGGTAAAAATCCCAAAAATTCAATTGCCGATTATTTTGCTGAATCTGCAACAACTATTTATGGGGCTCCCAATACCCTACAATCTGGTTCACTAGAAAGAATGGCATACGATAATTATCTGATAGGATATGATAGTCGTGGCAGGTATTATTTCCCTGAAACTGATGTAAATAATATACAAACAAAAAATGATTTAAGATTTGGCCGTCAATCTGAGGTTAATTTTAGTTTCGGTGCAAATTATAGCAATCAATTTTATGTAGGTGCAAGTATTGGAATTGCCAATATAAACTTCAATACCAGCGACCTATACAAAGAAAAGGGTTTCAATGTTACTGAGAATAATGACTATGAACTATCCTACCGTCAGTCTCAACTAACCAGAGGTTCAGGATTCAATGCTAAAATTGGTGCATTATACCGACCAATCCCTAATGTTCGAATTGGTGCTACGATTGAAAGTCCGACTTGGTACACCATAGATGATAGTTATTCTGAGGGACTAGATACGAAATATGGTAAAAGTAGAATAGATTCACAATTTGTTAATGATGATGAAATCTATGATTTTACTTATAATTTACGAACTCCATTAAAAATCAGCACAGGTATTTCTTACTTCTTTAATGATAAAGGTTTTATCTCTGCTGATATTGATTATATAGATTATTCAACCATTAATTTTGCTCAGGCAAATACAGATGATATTCAGGTTATATCTGATAATAATAAAGCAGTAATGTCAAAATTTACGGATGCAATTAACTTTCGGATTGGAGCTGAGTATAAAATTGATAAGCTGATGCTAAGAGCAGGTTACGGATCCCAGGGTGATCCTTATATCTCTACTGATAATAAAAACTTCAGTATTAGCACATTTAGTGGCGGACTCGGATATCGAATCAATAATTATTATATTGATATGACTTACCAGAAGGTTGTATCTGATTCAGAAAAATGGCCTTATTCTTTAAATGATGTTCCAACATCGATTGCAAACATCAGGAATAACAGGAGTAATATATTTTTAACCATAGGGACTAGATTTTAATTAAGGACCACCGCTTGGTGATCCTTAATTTTAATTCTTTCCAACAAATGATCGGAGCATCCAGTTGTTCTTCTCTTTAAACTGCATAAATTTATTAATTAGATCGCTTGTCCCTTCATCGCCAGACTTGGAAGCCAGAATCATAATCTCACGTTCCATTTCAATTAGCTTACTAAAATCGTCCATTATTGCAATAACTAAATCTGTATCCTTGACGCCTATCGTGTTAATCTCTTTTAGCTTTGACATTTCAAGGTATTCTGAGAAAGTGCTGTAAGGCGATTTTCCAATGGTCAGAATTCGTTCAGCGAGTTCATCAATAGATAATTGCGCATTAGTATAAAGTTCCTCAAACTTGATGTGAAGGGTAAAAAAATGCGACCCCTTGACATTCCAATGGCAGCCTCGTAATTTTTGATAATGAACATGATAGTTTGCCAGTAAATCATTTAGGTGATCTACAATTGGCTTTAATTCTTTCTCTTCCAGACTAATTTCTTTTGCGTTCATAAATTCTAGATTAATTAATATCAAGAAATAACAATTTTCATGCCCAAATGTTTTAGTGTATTTTTGAAGCACTGATATAACCTTAGTTAAAATTCACAAAATCTCTAAATCCTTGACAATTAATAAGAATAAATTGAGGCCAATTCTGTCTGAAACCTTTGATGGGATAATTTGGAAGATTGAAATCAATGAAAAACAGAACTTGATTGCAATTGAAAGCAGAAGTTTAGAATCAAGAAAAGTATCTTTCAGTGTTATCAACTATAATACAGGTGAAATTCTGTTAAAAGAAAAGAGTTTTCAGGAGCCATGGAATCTTAATCTTGCATACATTGACGAAAAAGCTCTAATTATAATAATTAATAATCCGTCAGAAAGTCCGGAAACTAGAGGTATAATGTCAGTAAATATTCAAAATGCTGCAGTTTTATGGGAACATTATAATTTATCATTACATCAAGTCAACGACTTCGGACTACAGGTATTTGATCCTAAAATCAGTCCGAGAAGACTATCATGGATAAATCATCTCAATGGTGAAATTATTACAGAAGTAACTCATTACGAGTATATAAACCAACCTATATTATTACCTAACGTAACGAATCAAATTACATTTCCTGATTTTATTTTGAAAGAAGAAATAGTGGGAGATGTATCCGTTTTACATTTCAGGAACCAAACAATCATCAGTTTTCACGAAAAAATTAATAGTAAAATTCATCAGAGACTGATTGTTTATCAGGATAGTGGCATATTAATTGATGAAATCTTGATAAAAGATATACAAAAACTACAACCCGAGTCGTTCTTTATGCAAAGAAACCACTTGTTCTATGTACGGAACAAGAATGAAATAGTTTCATATTTAGTATAATTGTACAATTTTAAAATCTTATTAATGCTAAAACAATTTTTGTTATCAATTTCATTTGTCATAATTTCATTCACTGCGAGTGCATCAATAGATTCAATCAATGTGGAGGAATTAAACGGCTTTAAGAATATTGTTCATAAGGTGGAGGCAAAAGAGAGTTATTATTCCATTGCCAGAAAATACAATGTTAATCCGCAAACGATTATTCAATTTAATAGTAACCAGTCGTTGAAGATTGGAACGATAATTCGTGTTCCGACCGAAAGGCCATTTATAGAGGAAAAAACCGATAACACCCAGGTATCGAATGAATCTAAGGTTGCTGTAATTGACTATAAAGTAGGTCCTCGCGAATTTTTAGGCATGATTGCCAGAAAGTTTAATACCACCGTAGACGATCTTAAGGCTCTAAATAATTTAAGAAGTAATAATTTAGCTATCGGACAGATTCTAAAAGTACCTTATGGTACTGCTCCTGTCGAGCAAATTAATCCCCCACCACCGGCACCTTTGGATGCGCAGCTTATCAGTACTGTAAACCAGACAAGCCAAATCGATAGCAGTAAGAATGCAAGCGATCGACTTAAATTACCTCCAGCGAGGTATGGTTTGAGAGAGGTAAATGAACGTGGAGTTGCCGTTTGGATTGCTGATGAAAGTCTGGATGCAACAAAAATGCTTGCATTACATCAAACAGCCCCAATCGGAACGGTGGTAAAAATCACGAATCCAATGACTGGCAAGAGTACATTTGCAAAGATTGTTGGAAAATTCACAGAGAATGAATCAAATAAAGAGGCTATCATTGTAATTACAAAGGCAGCTGCTGATTTAATCGGAGCAATGGATAAAAGATTTCAGGCAACGCTAGTATACGGAGTACCCAATGAGTAAGAAACCTTTTGTAATTGGAATAGCAGGCAGTAGTGGTTCAGGTAAAACCTTTTTTTTAAAATCTTTCTTAAATCATTTCGAAGAAAATAAGGTATGCCTTTTATCTCAAGACGACTACTACCACAGAGTTTCACATAATATGACTCCAGAAGAAAACAAACTTTACAACTTTGATCTTCCGTCTACCATTGATAATGAACAGTTTATAAGTGATATTAAAAATCTGATAAATGGCAAAACCGTTTATCAGAAGGAATACACCTTTAATAATCCAAATCTTGAACCCAAACTTCTCGAAATAAATCCTGCACCAATCATCATGGTCGAAGGTCTATTTATACTACATTTCAAAGAAATCGCCGATATTTTGGATTTGAAAATATTTATTGATACCGATGAAGAAGTTGCATTAAAACGCCGGCTAAAAAGAGATTTGATTGAGCGTGGCTACCCAGAGAGTGATGTGCTATATAAATGGGAGAATCATGTTGTACCAGCCTATAAAGACTATCTCTTACCGCATAGAGAACTTTGTGATTTAATAATTAAAAACAATACCCATGTTGCTGATGATATTAACAAGATCACAAGCGAAATTTCAGAAAAATTAAAAAAAAGTGTCTTTGCTGAACAATTGAATTAAAGCTGCATTTCAGGGATTTGACCCTCAATAATTAATTTCCCGGCGGTAGCATTTTTAATGAAATCCAAACTTACTCCCGGAGCACATTCCAATAGTTTAAATCCACCTTCTGCCATCACTTCAAGAACTGCAAGTTCTGTAACAATTTTTTTAACACAGTTTATACCGGTAAGTGGCAATGAACATTTAGGGAGTAACTTACTCTCTCCTGCTTTATTGACATGCTGCATTGCCACAATGATATTCTTGGCAGATGCTACCAAATCCATAGCGCCACCCATTCCCTTAACCAGTTTACCAGGAATTTTCCAATTAGCTATATCACCATTTTCAGAAACCTCCATTGCACCCAAAATAGTAAGATCTACTTTCTGAGATCTGATCATTCCAAAACTCATCGCCGAATCAAAAATTGCAGAACCGGGTAAAGTAGTAATTGTTTGTTTTCCTGCATTTATTAAATCTGGATCTTCCTCTCCGTCAATCGGAAATGGCCCCATTCCTAGTAAACCATTTTCGGATTGTAAAACAATATTGATTCCTTCAGGGATATAATTAGCAACGAGGGTTGGAATACCTATCCCAAGGTTCACATAATATCCATCCTTAATCTCTTTAGCAATTCGTTTTGCTATTCCATTTTTATCTAGCATAATTGATTTGTCGATTTGTTTATCAGTCCATTTGTCAATGTGGCGACAATGGTAATATATTATAATATTTAATTAAACTATGAAAATGGTCTTTAAGTAGTTTTAACTTGACAAATAGACAAATTACGTCATAGACAAATTACCTTTCTCGGACCGTCCTCTGTTCAATCCTCTTTTCATAATTTTCCCCCTGAAAAATCCGGTGAACATAAATTCCTGGAGTATGAATTTGATCAGGATCAAGTTCACCAATTTCTACCAATTGTTCTACCTCAGCAATAGTTATTTTGCCTGCCATAGCCATCACCGGGTTGAAATTACGGGCGGTTGAACGATAGATCAAATTACCCGCCGTGTCACCTTTCCACGCTTTAACAATCGCAAAATCGGCTTCGAAAGCCATTTCCATTAAATAATTTTTACCATTGAAGTTTCTTACTTCTTTTCCTTCTGCCACTTCGGTTCCGACACCTGCTGGAGTAAAAATCGCGGGCATTCCATATCCCGATGCCATACAGCGAGTTGCGAGGGTTCCCTGCGGAATCAGTTCCACTTCAAGTTCGCCACTCAAAAGCTGTCTCTCAAATTCAGCGTTTTCTCCAACATAAGAAGAAATCATTTTCTTTACCTGCCTATTTTTTAACATAAGTCCGATACCGAAATCGTCAACACCAGCATTATTGGAAATACAGGTCAGCTGGCTGATACCTTTCTTAACCAATGCATTTATAGCGTTTTCAGGAATCCCACAGAGCCCAAAACCACCGAGCATCAATGTCATCCCGCTCTCGATGTCTCTTATGGCTTCATCAGCATTTTTTACTTCTTTATTAATCATAATACAGCCTTGAATGGTCGAAATTAATACGTCATTATTATTTTACCACAGATTTATTTCCTTTTAAGAACAATAATTTTAACATTGGAACCATTAGCTGTCGCTACAAAAACCTGGCCATCCGGTTAAATACAAACATCTCTTAAACTACCCTAATTTGCTCTGATTATTTTCTGGAATGGAATCCGGATTCTTAGCTGATTTTTTGAATGCCGCACCGAAAATAATTAGGGCAGAAAAAAATATGATCAGAGGTATTTTCATATTCCATTTTTAACAGCCTACCAAATAGTGGCATTAAACATTCTATTTTAGATAAACATAAGTAATACCATCTCCACCCCTGTCGGCGTGCTCATCTTCAATGCGACTAACCTGAGAATATTTGCGTAGATACTCACGGATAAGTTTTCGCAAAATACCGTCTCCTTTACCATGGATAATTTTTAAGGAAGTCAAACCCAACATTACCGCTCTGTCAAGATACTTTTCAATTTCATAAAGTGCCTCATCTCCCCTTTTTCCACGAAGGTCAAGTTCAGTTTTAAAAGTTGAGAAACTCTCAGTTAGATCAGTTCCGTGTGATTTTCTAATATCCTTCGGTACAGAGCGATTTGATATTTTTTCAACCCTATTCAATTTTACGACAGATCGCAAATCGCCCATAGCTAAAATGACATTATCACGGGCAATTTCCAAAACCTGCCCAATAGTTTCAGAATCATTCAACTTTACCCAGTCGCCAGATTTTATCTCAACTACTTCATTAATCTTTACTATTATATTTTCCTGAACATGATGTTTATTTAATTCTTGCTGTAAATTTTGTCTCAAATTTTGAGTCTTTAATTTATCGGCTTTGCTTTCTTTGATCTCTGATATAGTATTTTCAATAAGTTTGTTTGCATTTTTAATAATATTCTGAGCTTCAACTTTAGCATCTTTAATAATCAACTTCTTATTTTCTTCTAAATAAGTTTTCAACTTCTCGTTTTCAGTGAGCAAAGTTTTAACCTTTTCTTCTTTTCTATCCAAAGATCTTTTGGCCTCAATTAGCTCCTTTTTGTCACGTTCGAGGTCTACGAGAAGAGTATCAACTTTTTTCTGATAATTGCCAACTTTTCGTTTGGCGGATTCAATCACATCGGTACCGAGTCCAATTTTCTGGGCAATTTCAAAAGCATAAGAACTTCCGGGCTTGCCCATAGAAAGAATATAAAGTGGAAGCATCTTATCATTATCAAATAACATAGATGCATTCTCAAGACCTATTGTACTATTTGCAAAAGTTTTGAGGTTTGAATAATGTGTAGTAACCACTCCTCTTACATTCTTCTTATTTAAACATTCCAAAACTGATTCTGCTATAGGTCCGCCAAATTGAGGGTCAGTACCTGTACCAAATTCATCAATAAGAATTAGGGTTTTTGAATTTGCCCATTCCATAAAATATTTCATTTTGGAAAGATGGGCACTATAGGTACTCAAATCACTTTCAATTGATTGGTCATCACCTATATCTGCAAAGATCTGTTTAAAAATACCCAATTTAGAATGCTCATCAGCAGGAATTAGTAAACCTGCCTGAACCATAATCTGGAGGAGGCCAACGGTCTTCATACATACAGATTTACCACCGGCGTTCGGACCTGATACTACAATAACCCGATCTTGTTCATCAATTTTAATATTCAGAGGTACAACTGAATTGTTTTCCTTTCTTAAACTGATCATCAATAATGGATGCCTTGCATTAATCAGATTCATCTCTGATTCACGGACTAATACCGGCATTTCAGCTTCGATACTAATCGCAAACAAGGCCTTAGCACGAACAAAATCAAGTTTAGTTAATAAGCCATGATAAGATAACAATAGCGGTACATATGGTCTGAGTTCATTGGTAAGTTCAATTAGTAATTTAATAATCTCTCTTCTTTTCTCAAATTCTAGATCTCTTAATAAATTATTTAACTGAAAAACTTCTTCAGGTTCCATATAAACAGTCTGTCCCGAAGCAGATTCATCGTGAATAAAACCTTTTAATTTCCGCTTATTTTCAGCGAGTACCGGAATACATAACCGACCATCCCGAATAGTCAAATTTCCATCGGCTGTCCAGCCATTATTTTGAGCATTCTTATAAATATGATCAATTTTCTTCCGAGCTTCCTGTTCAGCTTTCGAAATTCCAGATGTGATTTCCATTAATGCAGATGAAGCATTGGATTTTATTTTTCCTTTGGGATCAATGATTTTTTCAATCTTTATGATGATGGTCTTCTCGATCGGAAGGTGTTCAAAAAGTGCCTCAAGATTAGGATAGAGACCCACTCTATCAGAAAAATACTGAATTATTGAGAACACCGTTGTCAGAGATGCCGACACCTTAAAAAATTCATCCTCAGAAAGATAAGTCCCTTCGATTCTGGCTTTTTCAACCATACTTTTGATATCGAAAAAATTTTGAATGCTTAAGGGAGTGTCATTCTGAAGAATATTTTTAAACTCATTTGTTTGACGTAAGAACTTATTGATATTATCAAAATTGTTCATTACCTGAATCTTATCGACCAATTCCCGTCCCATTGAGCTCAGGCAATACAACTTAATAAGTTCTTTAATCTCCAGAAAGCCCAGTTTTTCACCGGCATTATTAGGGTAAATCATTTCTGCTTTTGTATCCTGTTCGGTTTAATAATTTCAGCGTTATGTAGCTTATGTTCCTTTTCATCAATCAAGGCCTGAACCTTATTATACATGGTATCAAGCAAAGCCGGTTTTCTGCTATAGTATTTTAAACTTTCCTCATATGATTTCTGAGTTGTTTTATGGGTTTTATAGATTGTAGCATACAAATTCTTGGTGTTCCTTTTTGTTGTATCACTATATATGATTGTAGACATATAACCATCCATAATATGAAGATCTGTCATGATAAGAATCATTTTTTTTTCTTCTATTAAATCCTTTGGTTTATTATCAGGCTCACAAGCATAAAATAAAGTAACTAAGAATATCAGAATTTTAAATACTTTCATTTTTACTGATTTAGCCATAATATTTGATATGATAATTCTGTTGCATTTTAGTATTGTATCCCGTAGGTTTATCAATTAAAAAAATCAATCAAAAATACGGATTAATGAGCATCGCAAGTAATATATCGGCTATAAAGAAAGAAATTGGAAATACCGGAGTAAAATTCATCGCTGTCTCAAAAACAAAGCCTTTGGAAAGTATAACTGAAGCTTATGAGGCCGGACAGCGAATATTTGGTGAAAACACGGTGCAAGAACTTGCAGAAAAGCATGAAAACCTTCCCAAAGACATTGAATGGCATTTAATAGGGCATTTACAAACGAATAAAGTAAAATATATAGCTCCATTTATTAGTATGATACATTCTGTGGATAGCATGAAGCTTTTAAAGGAAATCAATAAACAAGCGCTTAAGTACGGGCGTGTAATTGATTGTTTGCTTCAACTTGAAATTGCAGATGAAGATACCAAATATGGCATGGATTTATCAGAAGCGATTGAGTTACTTCGATCTGAAGAATATCTTGAATTAAAAAACATCCGCATTTGTGGAGTTATGGGAATTGCAACATTAACTGATAACCCCAAAATAACCAAGGAAGAGTTCTATGAACTAAAAACTTTTTTTCAAGGCTTAAAGGATACATTTTTTAGGAATAATGCTGCATTTAAGGAGATTTCAATGGGTATGTCTGGAGATTATAAATTGGCAATCGAGCAGGGAAGTACAATGATCAGATTAGGCAGTACAATTTTTGGAAACAGATTAAAGAAGATATAATATGTCTGTAATTATACGAGAAGCCCTTAAAGAGGACTGCATAAGGCTTTTAGAACTGATTAATGAACTTGCAGTGTACGAAAAATCACCAGATGAAGTCACAGTTAGTTTGGAAGAATTTGTAAATGCAGGATTTGGAATTAATCCTGTTTGGAAATCCTTTGTGGCTGAATATGATGGAGTCATTCAAGGATTTGGCCTATACTACATACGCTATTCAACCTGGAAAGGTTGCCGTATGTATTTGGAAGATCTATTGGTAACGGAAAATATGCGAGGAAAAGGACTCGGAAAAATGATATTCGATCGCTTAATTGAGGAGGCAAAAGAAAAAAAATTTAAAGGAATAACTTGGCAGGTTCTTGATTGGAATGAACCGGCAATTAATTTCTATAAAAAATATAATACTGAGTTTGATTCCGGATGGATAAATGTATCACTTTCAGAAAATCAGGTTAATAATTTATAATTGTAATATTGAAGGTATTTAAATTTGGAGGATTTGCTGTCTCTACCTCAGCAAACATTAAAAATCTGGTTGAAATAATCAACATGAACAGCGATGATCAACTTTTGATCATTGTCTCTGCCATGGGAAAAACTACCGACGCGCTTGAAAAACTTTGCGCTGCTTACATCAATAACAAAGAAGAAGCGTTCTTGATACTAAAAGAAATCAAACAATTTCATGATCAGATTTTATTGGAGCTATTTGAGCAACAAAACCTCCCTGTATTTGATGAGATTGCCAATACTTTCATCGAAATTGAATGGATCCTTGAAGATGAGCCACATCCGGATTATAATTTCAATTACGATCAGATAGTTTCGATTGGAGAACTTGTTTCAAGTAAAATAATATCGGCATACCTTACTAAATGCGAGATCGATAATAGATGGATTGATGCGAGAAGCTATATTCATACCGACAATACATACCGTGAAGGAATGATCAATTGGGATAAAACCAAATCATCAATATTTCAATTAAAACAAGAGCACAAGACTGGAACTATTGTTTCACAGGGGTTTATTGGTGGAACAAGTGAGAATTTCACCACTACGCTTGGACGGGAGGGCTCAGACTATTCTGCTGCTGTGTTTGCAGCGTGTATTCAGGCCGAATCTCTTACAGTCTGGAAAGATGTACCAGGTATTATGAATGCAGATCCTGCTTTATTTAGTTCATCACAAAAGTATGATGAGCTTCAGTATTCAGAAGCATTGGAACTGGCTTATTATGGAGCAAACATTATCCATCCAAAAACAATAAAACCCTTACAAAATGAGGGTATTACCTTATTAGTCAAACCGTTTTTAAACCCAGAACACAACGGAACCAGAATTAACCAATATGCTAAAGATAATACTCATATCCAGGCTATTGTTTTAAAAAAAAATCAGCTTCTAATAACTATTTCAACTAAAGACTTCTCCTATATGGGTGAAAAGAATTTAAGTGAAATATTAGAAGCCTTCAGTGAAATTCATATCAAACTCAATATGATGCAAGTATCTGCGCTTAGCCTATCAGTTTGCATTGATCTGAATCCACATAAGCTGAAAAAAATTACTGATTTATTCGAAAATAAATTTCTTTTTTTAATCAAGGATGGACTTGAATTACTCACCATAATTAATTATAAACAAGAAGAGCTAGAGAAACTATGCATTGGCAAAACCATTATTATGGAGCAATTCAGTGGTAAAACTGCACAACTTGTTATCAAATAACCTGTGAATAGGGCTCTATTACATATTGACGTTCAAAGCTTTATAAATGCTAATTTAAAAGCAGATTTTCCTGCCCTAAGTCTGAAAAAAAGTCCGTTCTCAAATATCAGCCCTCGGGAACTTGTGGAGCAGCTGGATAGTAAAAAAAGATCTGAATACAAACTTCCTATTTGGTTTCGCACAGAATTCATCTATTACCCCCCGAAATTAGCGATTGAGCAATCATCATCAGAACTTACAGCAATTTATAAATCAAATTTATTAACAGGTGATGATATCATTGATCTTACAGGTGGCTTTGGAGTTGATACCTATATTTTTGCCAGGAAAGTGAAGAATGTCACTCATTGTGAATTGAATAATGAACTTTCTGAAATCTCCCAATACAACTCAAAAGTGCTTGGTGTGAATATCAATTATCTGCAAATTGATGGAATAGAATATCTCAAAAGCAATGATAAAACATTTGATACTGTATATGTTGATCCATCCCGAAGAGTAAACTCAAAAAAGGTCTTTTTACTGAAGGATTGTGAGCCTGACATTATCTTAAATCTGGAGCTTTTAAGAAGACGTTCAAAATTGCTTATTATCAAAACATCCCCTCTTCTGGATATTCATTCAACAATAAAGGAATTAAAGGATGTTAGCGAAGTTCACATTGTCAGTATCAAGAATGAGTGTAAAGAACTTCTATATTTGATAAACAAACAAAGTTGCAGTAATGACCCGATAATTATCTGTGCATTAATTGGAGCTGATCAAACCATTACCTATTCTTTCAGGCCGGGTGAAGAAAGAAATTTCTTACTTAATGAATATTCTGATCCAATGGATTTCATTTATCTGCCTGATGTTGCTTTGTTAAAAGCTGGATGCTTTAAATTAATTACCCGCGACTTCTCCGTTCATAAAATTCAGCAACATACCCATTTATATACATCTGAAAGATTTAATCCCTCATTTCCTGGTAGAAAATTTATCATGCAAAACAGTTGGAGCTATAGTAAGTTTTTAAAAGAATGTAGTTTTAAAAAAGCCAACATCATATGCCGTAATTTTCCAATGAGTCCGGAAAATCTAAAGAAAAAACTAAAGATTAATGATGGTGGGGATGAATACCTCATATTTTGCACAAATAAAAAAAAGGAGTTAATTGTGCTTAACTGCCTGCTGTATAAAGGCTAAAAATAGAATAAAATGAACTGAATTATTTATCTGGCTGAGGAGTCATTCTTAAATAAGGCTTTATCTCTGTGAATCCTTTAGGAAATTTAGAAGGAATATCAGCAGTCTTAATTGCCGGAATCACAACCACATCCTCACCTTCTTTCCAGTCGGCAGGTGTCGCTACACTATAATTGGCAGTCAATTGAAGAGAATCAATTACCCTTAAAATTTCTTGAAAATTTCTTCCGGTAGATGCAG
>Ga0315899_10003490_pt1 | contig 17132 bp, 20 predicted proteins | sample LakEriMetagenome_2_FD_203518 | JGI IMG/M metagenome (GOLD analysis project Ga0315899, IMG submission 203518) | Freshwater fungal communities from buoy surface, Lake Erie, Ohio, United States - Buoy 4 MA112 | ecosystem: Environmental > Aquatic > Freshwater > Lake | place: USA: Lake Erie, Ohio... | reverse complement strand
TGGGTCATGGGACTTCTCCCTTTCATGCAAAAAAAGAAAATGGGGCGCAGACGCGCTGGCGTCCCGCCCCATGGCGTCGGATCAGTGCATGCTCGCCCGAGCGCGCGCGACGAATGTCGAGCGCGTCAGGACGGCATCGACGATGTGCGCCGCATGCGGCGCGAAGGGTGTGCCATCGAGCAGGTCGTAGATAGCCGCGATGACCTCGCCGCAGGTGACCCCGATCGGGATCGCTGGCGTGCGGGTCGTGGTGGAGATTTGCGGCGTGAGCAGCTCCGCAATGGCGGGACTGGCCATAATCGCGGCACAGAGCGCGGAGAGATCGGCGAACGGGGCGAGGTCATGCAAGGAGGAAAACGACATGGACTGTCTCCTCATGGACGAGAAAAAAGAATGGGCCGGGGAAGCCTGACGCCTCCCCGGCCCGGAACCTGTTCCGATCAACCGGTGATCAGAACGGGTCCTCCTCGCCGAACGGCGCGTCGGCACCGGTCAGTTCTCCGTCAGTACCTGCGGTACTGTCGCCGAAGCCGCCCTGATCGCGCGAGCCGCGATCGTCATAATTGGTGCGGCTGGTCCCCATGCCTCCGCCGAAGTCGGAGCGCATGTTCTCGCGCCGCCACGCGACCATGTAGCCGCCATGATCCGCCTGGAAGAGCGCGATCGGCAGCGGTTCGGGCAGGCTGGGGTCGTCGATGTTGCCGGCAAGGAACACCTCACCGGTACGCTTCGAGGCGGCCTCCCACAGTGCGCCGACCTGAACCCAGCGACGCGCGACATTAAGCGCTAGGATCTCGAAGACGGGGGCCTTCTCATTCTCGCTCATGACCTTGCGCAGCCCGATGCGGGGGAGATCGATCGTGCGGGTGGCGATCGAGCCCGTCAGGCGGCCGTTCTGATTGAAGATTTCACCGATGTTCATCGTCTTGACCTTTCGAATGTCGCTCGAAATCCATTTTCCGGCGACACCCTCCCCGTCCCTTCTCTCCTCTCTGTCCCGCCCTTGCCCCGCGCACCGCCCGTCGAAGGAACAGCGCTCCCCATCCCTCCCGCGCGACGCTCGCCCCTCCACCACCCGCAGCCCTGCGACCGGCCCACAATTCTGCGCAAACCCCCGGCAAGACGGGCCGCGAATGCAGGGCCGCCGGGGGCAGCGAGGGTGGATGAGACGCGAGGTTGGAGGCGCGGCGGTAGCCGCGCGGGCGCTACGGTCGGGGGAGTAGCGGTAGTGGTGCGCAAGGCGAGGCCGGGCGATTCCTAAAGGCCGAACCGGCAGAGTTGTAATGACCGGCACCGACCGGTACATTTCCAGTATCGCGCGGTTGATGGCCGCGGACCGCTGGGGAAAACGCCAGGACATAGATCAGATTGGCGACGCTTGCGGGACCGACAGCAAGCACATGGCTCCTATGTGCCTATCAAGCATGGATCACGCCCTGCGGCCCAACCACATGGTCTTGCCGGGCAAACTCCGTAGTGGCGGCAGGCCTGGTGATGGCGGGTATGCGACATGCAGGGAAATTCCAGGACGTCACCTTATCCGGGCGTGGCCACCTCAGTCCTTGCCAGGCCGTGAAGCGCAGGCCCGCCCGGCATTGAAGCGTTCGATCCATGTGTTGATGTGGGAACGTTGCTCGATCGGGACAGCTGCCGCTGCACGCTGGAACTCGACAAGATCGAGCGGAGCATTCGCCATGATCTCGTCGATCTCGGTGCCATCGAGCAAGCCCTCGGCGCGGATGAAGGCCGTCATCGATCCCGGCCGCTTTCGGGTCGATTTGCGCCATAGTCCCTCTATCGTACGCAGGCGGGGCGCCGCGCGGGATTCGAGCAGCACGATAAGGCGCAATTCCTCGCGCGGCAGCGCGCGCACCTCCGACACCTGCATGGCGGTACAAAAGAAGCACGAGCTTTTATGAAAGGCCGGCAACCCTGCTGGGCTATCACACGCTCGCAATCTTCACGCGTGAAGCCCCAATCCCGAAGCGGGTACCGGTATTCATAGAGGTCCGAGCTATGTCCTACGCGGTGGGCGTAACGCTGATTGTCCCGGGCCGAGCAGTCGTAACCGATCAGCCGGACAACTTTCTGGCCATTGGCCCAGGCATGCTGTGCCGGAGGCCAGGCCTTGACCCATTTGTCCTGTGGCGAAATTTTATGCCGTGCCGAACAACTATGCTGCCCAAATGCGATCGAGGGCAATGTGCCATTCGTCAAACAGGCATCGAGCAGCGAGGTATAGGGCGGCCAATGCTTGAAGAACCGGGCCTGATATTCGACGATCTCGTTGGGAACGCCATGATCGTCCATCCACTGACGGAAGGCAGGGATAAGCCGGCGGGTGTGAGGCTGCTCGGGCATTGCCGCCAACAAGGTCATGTCAGGGATTTCGCCCCGACGGACAAGTTCGATGATCATCGCGGTCGAGTTGGTGCCTGCCCCCCATGCCGCGACGACGGGCGCACGCTTGCCCGCGCTCATGCGGCCATCGCCAGCCAGCGGTCCGGCCACACCGGCGGCCTTGTCGTTACCCGATAGGCCTGAAGGGGCACGATCCCGCGAATGACATAATGCGGGATACCCGTGTCCCGCCGGAGGTTGAGGGCGATTTTATAGGCGTGATCGAATGAGCATAAGCGGTGCCGGCAAAGTGACAACCGGGCGGGCAGATCGGACGAGGGCATCATGGCCTCCATGCAGGAATAGATTCAGGCAGCGATTGACCGGTCGACATCGACCGCCGCAGCGGCGTTAAGTGCAAGAAGACTTTGGAGCGTGACGGGTGTGCGATTTGCCCGCCGGGTCCTGGGGCCTCGGGACGGCCTGGCCGGATCGTTGAACCGGCAACCGATACGCGCGGCATGCTTACCGATGACGGCGGGATCGCGGCCAAGCGCCTGGGCGACATCGACCATCGAGACGCCATGGGTCCAGGCATTGCGGATCGCCCGGTCCTCATGCGCGCTGAATGCGCGCATGAAGCCATGCACCAGCCCCAGGCGGTTGGCATGATAAAGGACAGCGCGCACGCCGCGACCAAGGTCTTTGGCAATGTCCCGTGTCGGTACCTTGCCATAATCCGCTCGCAACCGAGCTTCTTCCCCGGCCGTCCAGACAGGTCCCTGCCGAAACCCGTCGCGGCGGACATGCGTGCCGCGCAAGCCAAGCGCCTCTGCACGCCAGCGGATGGAATGCGGGCTGCGGCCAAGCCGCTCCCGCAGGGGCGTAAGGCTCGCCCCGGTAGCGTAGGCGTGGCGCAGCAGCTCGTCTTCCTCGATGATCCACGGCCTGCCCCACCCTCTGCCGTAACCCAGTTTGCGAAGGCGTTGGCCAAGGCTGCGACTGTTCCGGGTCGGAAAACCTTCGGCGGCAAGCGCCTGCGCGATGGCGACATAGCGCGCGCCGGTGGCCGCGAGTGCGAGTGCGCGAGCCATTTCCGCGTCGCTCCAGTCGTCCGGCTGGCAGGCATGGCGCAGACCCAGCGCCGAAGCGCGGGAGATGACGCCAGCGAAGGGACGGCCGATGAGGCTGGCAATCTGGGCGACGGGAACACCCTTGGCGTACCCGGCGCGAAGCTGTGCATCTTCCCAACCGCTATAGGGCGGCGATCCCGGTTCTGAGAGTCCGAGCAGTTGCGCACGGGCATAGAGGGCGCTCACAGCGCGGCCTAGGCGGGCAGCCAGTGTCGCGGTTGGTTCGTGCATATAGCAGCGCGCCAGTTCCTCATCCTCCCACGCGATCCAGGATCGCCGCGAGTTTCGGCGCAGGCCAAGATCATAGATACGCGTGGCGATGCTGGCACGCGATCGGCCCAGCATTGTGGCAATCTCCTCTAGCGTGCAGTCATCGGCGAAGGCGGCGCGCAAACGCAGCGTTTCATCGGGGAGCCATGCGTCGGCACGGAAAGCCAGTTCGGCAAGTGGCGCGGTTGTACCCGTTTGCTGGTCAGGGACGAACGGGATGAGTTCGACGATTTCAGCGTCGAGATCGAAGCTTGTCTCTTTCATGGCACTCTCCGTTCAGACCAGGCCGATAACGGGCGTATCGACGACACGCAGGCGCAACCGGGCAGACAGCCGCGCGATCCGCGTATCGCCGCGCGGCATGGTGTCGGACGCACCGATCGCGGCGAGCAGGTCGAGCCCGGCATCGATATCGTTCGCAGGCAGGGCAAGGTGCCGCACCAGATCGTCCGCCGTGGTGGCGTTGGGCGCTATGCTGCCCAGCGCGCCGACAATGCGGGCTGCGGCGGGGGCGGCGGGATCGAGGAGGAAGGCGTCGAGCGCACGTTGGCCTCGCATGGTCACCCGATCGCCCTTTGTCGGCATGACCTCGCGCAGGGCGTCAAGATCAAGCAGGGTTCGGCTCTCATCGGCATCAAGATCGGCGGCAGCGACGAGATCTGGCGTTCGCCCGATATGGGGAGTGATCGTGGTATCGATCTTCGCCAGCACCGGCGTTGCCGCGAGCGCGGGGCCAAAGGCGAAGAATTCGCCGGGCGGAAGCTGGCGCAACAGCGCCGCCTGATCGCTGCCGAACCCGAGAAGATCGGCAGCACGTGCCACGTCGCGATCAAAGACATTGAGGCCGATCAGATGATTGTGCAGTTCGGAAACCACCGAACTTGCGAGCTTGGCGAGACGCTGGGTCGCGATTATCGTGCCAATGCCGCGCTTGCGACCCCGCGCGCACATATCCGTCAAGGTGGCGACGCCCAGACGGCGGGTCTCCGCGTCGCGGGCCGAGGCTGCCATATGTGGCGCGAGCAGATGCGCCTCGTCGATACATACCAGCACGGTGTGAGCCCAATGTTCGCGCGGCGTCGAAAGCAGGCCCGCAAAGAAGGCCGCCGCTTTCTCGATGCGATGATCGGGCTCCAGATCGGTAAGGTCGAGATGGAGGGCGATACGATGCTGCCGCGTTCGCAGCGCGAGCGCTGTGAGACCATCATTGGCATATTCGCGTGCGATGACCGTCGTTGCGCCGATATGGGTAGCAAGGTTGGCGAACTCGCCTTCCGGGTCTATGATGATGGTCGTGAGATAGTCGAAGGCTTCTTCGATGATCCGGCGCAGCGTCTGGCTTTTGCCCGCGCCCGAAGATCCCTGAATCAGACAGCGCCCCGACATCAGCTTGCCGAGATCCAGTTCGAGCGGACCCGTCGAAGAGCGGCCGAGCGGGACTTTCGTGTCACGGGTGAAATCATGGTTGGCGATGGTCATCTGATGTCCTTCTTCACCCGGCGTCGCGCAGAGCGGCCGGAGATGCTGGTCGAGGGAATGGGCTTGAGGCGATAAATGGCTGGCGGCCTGGCGATCAGGGATGCTTGTGCTGCGATCACTCGATCGACTGTTCGGACAGCGTGGCGTCCTTTTCACAGGCCTCGCAAAAAGCTGCGTCGAAGACAGCGCCAAGCGCCCAGTCCTGGGCATCATCGTCCCAGCGCGCCCAGGCATCGCGCATCACCTCGGCGCTGCCACATGCAGAACAGCGGATCGTGATCCTGGCAGCGGGGTTTGCGGCATTGACCGATTTCCCGGCGTCGCCCGTTGCCTCCCCCTGCCCGGCCGCGAAGACCGGGAACCGATCGGAAGGCGGTTCATCACGGTCGAAGCTCAGCCAATTCGCGCCTGCCTTGCGGGCGTCCGACAGCAAAGCCCAGAATTGGGGCGAAAGCCCATCGGGACGCTCTGGCCAGTCATCGATGAAGCCAAGATGGACCCAGAAGCCATATTGGTGGGCCTCGATCGACAAGATCGGATGATCGACGATGATCCGGCCGCTCCTTCGCGGCGCGTACTGGATCAGCCGGTCGATGGCGTCATTCTCGGCGCGGGGAAGATGCGCTGTCGAACAGGCGCAGACGGGGAAGCGGCGCATGGCCGGTCTCCTTGATTGGGTTGGGACAGGGGCGACAGGCGCGGCGAGCAAACTCGGGCGCCCTTTCAATTCGGCAAGAAATCGACCGTGATGGCACCGCGCTCGGCGTGAATAACGATCTTGCGATCGAGCGGGATCAGCCAGCTCAGATTATCCCATGCGCTCATGTTGATGGCTTCGAGGGTGGCAGCGTCCTCCCCAAGGAGGATATGCGTAGCGTGCTGCCGCGCCTCGCGTTCGAAGGATCGCGACTGGGTGTCCCAGCTGTCGCAGTCGCCATCATCAGCCCCACAGAAGAACGTCGCATAGATCATGCGGCTCAGTCTGTCCGGGGTGATACCATCATCGCGCGTGGCCAGGATTATGGCCTCCGCAATATCCCAACCGCCATTGCGGCAGACGAGCGCCGGGATTTCGATGGAATGGACGCTGCGTGGCGCGTCCGTGCGACCGGTTTCACAAACCGTCAGCTCGATGACGATCCGGTCGACCAGGCCACAAGCGAAATCGGCGGGGAGACACATGTCGTCGTCATAGCGATGCACGGAGCCTTCCCGGTCGATGCGCAGTGAAATATCCCGGATGACCGGGAGATCATCATACCAGGCGTAGCCTTGCAGCGCGTCTTCCGCCTCGACGAGTTGCACATCCTCAATGGGCGGTTTGCCCCGCGCCAGCGCAAGCGCCTGCGCGATATCGGACTCCAGCGCCGGCACGATCAGCATTGCGCCTTCAGGAGCGATCATGCGGCTGCTGCGCCCATGACAGTCGTCGGCGGTCTGCGGCCGCCAGATCGCCAGCCCTGAGCGCGCCTGCGGCAGCGTGACGCTCAGCTCGCACGCCCGCTGCCAGGCAGTAAAGGGCAGCCGATGGTCCGGTCGGGTCGCGATGGCCTTGTACAGGATCTGCTCGGCAGCGTCGCGAAGGGCCTTCAATGCCGCGTTGTCGATAACCTCCTTGCGCGCCGGCAGAACCATATGAATTTCCGGCGCATCCATAATATCGATCCGGACCGTCCAGAGACTGCCATTGTCTTTTTCTTCCCGAACCGTCGGCAAGGCGCATTTGACGCGGTGCCCGTGAAAATTGATGCGTTGGTCTCTTGGCCAATCAGGATCCCGGTCATAGACACCGATACGGCAGCCGCAGGCGTTTTCGACAAACATGGCGTCCTTGAGAAAGTCTTCTCGGAGCAGCATCGCGCCGTTCAACATAATCGGTATGGGAAAATGGCGGGCGGCATCGGCAACGGCGGCGTGCAGGCCATGTATCCATTCGTCCGGCATTTCGATCGAGATCAGCGTGCCCTGATCGATCATTCCCTGCCCAAGGGCCAGCGGTGCGCCGCTGTCCCATGCGTCTGCCGGAATCTCGACTTTCCAGGCCGCGCCCGCAGAGGGGGAGAAGGACTGGATGTCGACCGCGCGGCCGGCCAGGCTGAACATGCCCATGCCGGCCGGGTCTTCGCTGCGGGCAATGTCATCGCCCCAGCCTGAATGTCCCAACATCAGCAGGGCGGCTGGATCGTCGATGCCGCAGCCATCATCCCGGATGTGCAGAAGGGATCGGCCTTCCTGTTCGGTCAGATCGACCGCGATGCAGGTGGCGCCGGCGCGTCTGGCATTCTGGAACATCTCATGAAGGCAGTCCCGGCTATCGCCTGAAAAAAGGCGTGAAGCGCGGCGGATCGCGTCCGGGCTGACGGCGCTATGGATCGTTGCGGGAAGGGGCATGACGGTCTCCCTGGTTCCGGACTGGAACCCATCACCCCTCCCCTCTTCCTTCCCTCCGTTTGTCTTCGAGGGCCATGCCGCCCGCGGATGGCACTGTGCATCCGATATTGCGGCAGCGGTCCCGGACTGCGAAGGACAAGGAATGCCTCAGGATCTGGATTCGCAACTCACCGACTTTCTGCGCCGCCTGCCGGACTGGATGCGGCGGGACATTTCCGCCGCCGACCCGGCGCGGCGTGAGCGCGCGGAAGAGGCGCTGCACGCCATGCTGCTTGCGCTGGTCAAGGGGACAGGACGGTCGGGAGGTGAAGACATCTGATGGCGACCTCTGGCAGTGGTAAACGCGGCACGGGCAGGGTGACGCTCGATGCGCTCCAAGCGCTGGGACCCGCGCGCCTTGCCCGGCTTGTCCTGGCCCAGGCGGAGCGTGACGCCATATTCGCCCGCGCGATCCGCATGGAGCTGGCGGCGAAGGACGATAGCGGGGCCCTGGCCCACGAAATCGACAAGCGGCTGAAGACCATTCGGCGTTCGCGCGGGTTCGTCGAATGGGACAAGGTAGGTCCGCTCGCGCGCGAACTCGACCAGTTGCGGGAAACCATATTAGGACCACTGGCCCAAACCTCGCTGAGCCAGGCGGTCGATTGCATGAAGCTGCTGCTGAGCCTTGCCGAACCGGTGTTCGAAAGGTCAGACGACAGCAGCGGTTCGCTGGGCACGGTGTTCCGGCAAGGCGGCGAAGATCTGGGCGGGCTGTGGGCCCGAGCCGATGTACCCGATGTCGAGCAGCTCGCCGGGGATATTTTAACGCTGATCGAAGGGGATGGCTATGGCGTGTTCGACGACCTGCCGGACGCAGCCTCCCCGGCTCTGGGACAGACAGGCCGCGCAGCCTTGCGACGGATGCTGCTGGAGCGGCAGGCGGGGCTGACCGGCCCGGAGCGACGGCAATTCGATTATAAGGTCGGCTGGCTGTTGCCCAAGCTCGCCGACCTCGACGGCGATGTGGACGCCTATATTGCGACAGTCGATCCTGAACGGCGTAATACGCTGCTCAATGCGCAGGTTGCCGCCCGCCTGATCGCGCAGGATCGTGCGGCAGAAGCTCTCGACTGGATCGACGCTCCGGTTGAGCGCTGCCATAATGAGCGCGAACTCGCCGATCTCAAATTACGCGCCTTTGAGGCGCTGGGCCGCAGGGACGATGTGCAGGCGCAGCGCAAGGCGATCTTCGACCGCTGGCTCGACGCTCAGGCGCTACGCGAATGGCTCAGGGCTTTGCCTGATTTCGAGGATGTCGCTGCGGAAAGGCAGGCTCTCGATCAGGCCATGACCTATGATCGAGCGACATCGGCACTGGCGCTCCTCATCGCCTGGCCTGATCTCAAACGCGCTGGGAAGCTGACCAGGGAGCGGTTCGAAGAGCTGGAAGCCCGGAGCTATGACACTCTGCGTCCTGCCGCCGAGGCTTTGTCTCAGGCCGATCCGGGCGGGGCCACCTTGCTATATCGCCGACTGGTGACTGGCGTGCTCGACCGGGCGAGTTCGAAATACTACCCCTATGCCGCGCGGGACTTTGCAGCCGCGACGGATTTGGCCGACCGTATCGCAGGCGATGTCGATGTCGTACCGCATGATGACTGGCTGGCCGATCTTCGCAAGGTGCATGGACGCAAGATCGGCTTCTGGAATCAGGTCGCGGGGAAATTCGGATAATCGCGGAGAATGCCGGGGCGGCCAGATTGGAAACCTCCCTACCAATGGTGGAGCGGCAGTCCGTCGACGTCACTGCCGTCACAGTCGAAGAGCAGGAACTGGAAGCCGTGCGCGCGGCCGAAGGCGATGAGCCGCAGTAGATCCTGCGGCAATTGCGCACGGCGGTCATCATCAATGGCGCGCGTCGGCACGAACCAGCCATAGACCGAAGCCGCGATGTCGATCGGTCGATCACTGGGCGGCCAGGACGCCCATTTATCGAGGCATGAGGCGGTATGAACCGTCAGATGGGCGGTCGATAATACACAATAGCGGCCTTGCTCGATCGATCCGGCAGCAAGGGGATACGGGTGTGCGACGGGCGCAATACGCATGCGATCCTTCGTGCAGCTTTCCGACGGATGACATTCGAAATAGCTTGATATAGCTTCGGTGTCGGACAGAGCGTTCGGGTCGCGCGCGTCGTCGATCTCGCTCCAATATTCACGGCAATAAGCAGCGATTTCCACGTCGAGAGCCATCGCATCGACTGCGACGTGGATATTCATTCCATGCCGATGTTCAATCACGGCAGTGTGGACCTCTATCGCCGGATGGTCCTCATGGCTGGTCCCGATCGCGGTTTGGCGGGGTGCGTCATATCCTATAGGTGGAAACGACGTCGATCTGACGTACCGAACGGGCGCAGTTGCGCGAATGACCGGACGGCGCGGATCTGACCAGTCGATCGTGTCGGCAATCCAACGGGGCACGAAATCCCAATCGAACGACAACGGATATTCGCCGTCGACAGTGCGCCATGCAGCCTCGACCGCATCGACCCAGCCTGCCACGATCAGACGCAGCGCCGCTGTACCGAGCGTATCGAAGCATGTGCGCAAGGCAAGCGCTAGACTGCTTGCATCGGGAGTGGTCGCAGCACGATCGCGCAGTTCTAGGACGGCTTCCCAAAGACAAGCAGCGGTTTCGAGATGGGATAATGTGTAGCGGGTCATGGAGATGGCTCCAGGAGGAGGTGGCACAGCGCCCACGGTTCGGACAGCGGCTGGATCGGCACACCCGTCCCAGGATTCCGGCTCGGAAGTTCTGTCATCGAGATTGATCGCAGAGCATGATCAGGCCGTGCGGACAGTGGCGGTTCGGCTGAGGTCAGGAATGCGCGCATCGTCATAGACGCTGTTTACCGACATCTGCAGCGCCTGTTGCTCCGCAGCAAACCAGGTGGATGCAGGAACGGTGTAAGTCTCGGTGGCATAGTATTCGCCGCCGCTGAAGAAGGCGATGTCGACGATAAATTGCGGCAGGGTAAGGGACGATTGGGCGCGCATGGCGGCATCCTTTCATGACGATGGCCACCCCGGCGAATGACCGGGATGGCGAGGAGGGAGGTGGAGAAGGCATGAGAGCGGCGGCGTCGGGCCTCAAAGCGCCTGTTCGAGCAGCTTTCTGGCCTTGTTTTCCAGATCGAGGCGGCTGTCCTGATGCGGCTTCGCGCGCGCCAGCGCCGTTATGCCCTGGACGAAGTCATAGATGGATTCCGGCGGACGGCCTTCCTCGGCCAGCACGGTCTGGATGATCTTTGCCGTCTCGGCCTTGGAAAAGCCGCGTTTGCGCAGGAAGGGTTCGCGCTCTTCCTCCTTGCGCGCGACGATCCGCTCGCGAGCGGCCTTGATGCCGGAGATGAAATGCGACGGCGAGGAGTTTGCGAAATGCTCAAGCGCGGGCGCGGCCTGATGCGCGAAACGGGCGGCGGCGAATTTCGAGTGGCGGATATTGACCTCCTCGAAATTCTCGACACCCCACAGGCACCGGTTGGCGCACACGCCGCGCAGATAGAAGGTCGCGATCCCGAGTGTTTTAGAGCCGACCTCACTGTTCCAGGCGTAGAACCCTCGAAAATAAAGGTCGGGATCGCCATTAGGGAGCTTGCCGGCTTCGATAGGGTGCGTGTCATCCACGAGGAACAGGAAAATGTCCCGGTCCGATGCGTAGAGCGTGGTCGTCTCCCTGGTGATATCGACATAAGGGTTGTAGGTCATGCTGCCCCAATCGATGGTTCCGGGCACCTTCCAGCGCGTGTCGCCGACGCCATCGCCGGCAAAGGCCATCACCGCCTGGACCAGTTCCCAGTCGAAGATCCTGCCATATTCCGACCCAGTCGCCGCCCGCAATTCGGTGCGACCATTCTCGGTCTGGAGCAGTTTGACCTGCTCGCCCCGGTGGTTGATCAACCCATGCTGCAGGTTGATGCCGGCAAGCGCGGCAGGCAGCTGCCGCAGATAAGAGGCCGGGGCACCGACGAGACTTGCTACCTGGCCAAAGGACCAGTTAGTGGGTGCAAGCGGTCGATCATCGCCCGGCGCCACCAGCATCAGCCGCTCTGGATTGTCGCTTTTCGCCTCGACCCGGATCGACCGGCTTTCAACGATACGCGTGGTCGCACGGTCCGCGCGGCCGCGCACGGCATCATAAAGATTGGTCAGCGAGAGATATTTCTCATCGTCGGGACGGGAGAACCACTCGGACGATACGCGGCTGCTCATGCGTCCGCGCGAGACATCGATCCGATAGGGCGCCGTAACGCAGGGGTTTTCGTTCATGGGGGCAAGGGTCGCCATGGAAATCGTCTCCTTGAGATGCAAAGCGACAGGTGCTTCACGGCCCCTGTCACATTCCCGCCCCTCCCTTCCCTTTCGCGCATCGCGATATGGGTTCACGAGACCCCGATCGGCGGCAGCAGGTACGACGGCGGCTTGTATGTTTTACAAATTGGCGTATATGTTCAACGAAAGGAGGTCGTGATGGCGACGAAGCACGAGGATCATCTGTCTCAGCGACATGAAGCGGTCGTGGCCGCTGCCAAGGCGGCGGGTTTGCTGTCGGGCACGAACAGCGCGGTCGGCGCCCGCGTGCCACGCGAACTCATCGATCGCGCCAAGATGCGCAGCGGCATCGCCTCGACCACCGATCTTGTCGAATATGCGCTCGCCAAAGTGGCGCTCGAAGATGATTTCGGAACCAGGCTTGTGAGGCGGAAGGGTGCGATCCCTGCGGACATTGCGCTTGGGATTTGATCGCAAGGCCTCGTTGCGCAGGATCAGGCCGCAGCGATCTGCTGCCAGGCTGGCGCGACGACCCGAAGAGGCATTGCCGCTCGTTCACAAGGCAGCTGTCATAGGCCGCGAGCTTCTGCTCGACACGTGTGTCTATATTGATGTGCTCCAGGGCAAGACACCGGTTGAAGTAGACTGTTTGCTGGAAAACAGGATCGTCAATCATTCCTGCGTGGCGCTTGCCGAGATGACCCACCTGATGGGCGCGCTCGATCCGGCCGACAAACGCACCGCGTCGGTCCTCAAGACGCTGGGACGGACAATCGACGATATCCCGGAGCATCGTCTGAGCGCCCCCTCCTCCCGCATGTTCGGAGAGGCCGGTATGCTGGCAGGCATGGTCACACGGCTTTGCGGCCAACCGCATTCAATCGCCCTTCTCAACGATGCCCTGCTGTTTCTACAGGCTGCGGCGACCGGCTGTGACCTGCTGACAGGCAACCGGCGCGATTTCGATTTTTTCGATCAGATCATTCCTGGGACGGGCGTCATCCTGTATTGACCCGTCACATAGGCGCGGGAACCCGACCATGCTCGCGACCGCCAGGATCGGTCAGGCAACATGCCAGCAGCACCAGCGTTCAGCCGCCTGGCGTGGACTGAGCAGGCCATGATTGCCGGCGCACCATGAACGAAAAGAAGGATCGAGCGCGAGTCCCGGATCGGCGAGCCGGTCGATGACGTCCTGCATGAAGCGATCGACTGGAGCGATGGCGGCCCCGGCTCGAACGTGAGCGACCGCAGCCTGAAGCTGCGTCACCATTTTCTCGGCTTCATCGATCGAAATATCCTCGATCGCACGCATGCCGCCGCGCGGTCCGCAGATGGCCAGGGTAATGATTGTTGTGCCAGTCGGTATCCGGCCCAGGGCGTCGATATGGACATGTCGGGACATGCCAATCTCCTATGATGTGAGGCGTGAGAAGGTCAGAAGAGGCTCAGCTGTCGCGGCATGGATCGCTGCGATGCCCTTGCTTCGCGCGATGGCGGAACGGCATCTCGCGGTGGTGATGGCGGACCTGCCTTCTTGGTAGCATGTGGCGCCGCCGCGGCCAGAGGCTCGTGACATCGACGAACGGCCAGCCGGGCATCCCATCCACCCAGAATATGGGCCGGTGTGCTCATGAATCCTTTTGCCATTCGTAGAGAAGGTGATCGTCGGGACCATATTGCGAACCGATGGCGATCCGGACAAGGCGACCATCGCAGGCAAAGGCAGATGCCCGGGGAAACGAAAGGTAGGAACGACCTTCGAGGATAAGGTCGCCGGAGCGCACTTTCGTGATTTCGCGGGTCGTTCCGAGAAGACGATGACCGGCGGGCGCGTCGATCAGCTTCAACCGGTCACCCGCTTTGATGCGCTTCTTGAACGCCGCCAACGATATGACTGGGTCGACGGGGTTGCGGATACCCTGACGTTTTGCCAATGCCGCCCAATAAGCCTGGCCGATGCGGACCTCGCAGTAGAAACTGCATGACCAAAAATCCTGCAAGGGATTGGTCCGCGTGAACCCGAACCGTTCCATTTGATCGCGCACCTCGCCAATAAAGGCGTCCTGCGCTTCACGGACGGTGAGGTCGTCAGGTGTATCGAGGATTTCCGCGATGACCTTGCGTCCGCCAGCAAATGTCTCGGTGCGGATCGCAAAGCTGGTGCCAGTAAAATGCCGGGCGAGATGGCGTTCGATCCGGGAGGCGAGCGATGGCAGCGCTTCGCCGGCGCGATAGAGATCACCTTCATAATGGAAATTGCCGCGTTCGTCATGGTCGGTCTGGCTATACAGGCGCGCGGACGCGCCCGGCGCGTTAGCGTCGGTCATGATGTCATCCTTATGGCTCGATCAGATTTGGAGGGGCGAGTGCGTCAGGCCAACGGCGATTCCATTGAGGGAGGCAAGCTGTGGTCTGCTTCATTTCGGGCAAGAGCCCAGCCGAGATAGCCAAGACGCGTGTCGCCGTTGGCGACCTCGGCCTGCCAATCGGCCGAGGGATATTGTGGATAGTCGATCCATGGATCAGGCGGTTCCACCGGTGGCGCCACTGCAGATCGGACCAACCGGCGCGCCAGTTCCTCCTGGGTGCTGGCAAATTCGACATGATCGGCAAATATCGCGCACCATCCTCCGCCAAAAGCGTCACGACGTGGGCGCGAACAGCCATAGCTCCAGTCGAACCCGACAGGCGCGGTCTGCAAGCTCTCCTGGCAACAGCGCCGAATGAGTTCAGCAATCGGACCAGGCTGGAAGTCGGTCGTGCCATAAATGGCGACGATGCACTCGGCTGCACCCGCAATCTCGATCTCAGCCCCGAAATGCGGGAAGTCGGGATCATCGAAGATTTCGAGCAGGCCGTTGAACGGATTGGCGAGATCGGTCGGCATGAAGGCGGCGAGGAATTCAGCGCTCGGTTCCCCCGGGGCAAAATCACCCAATAGATCGGACGCGTGCTGCCACGCCTCCTCGATCAACGCAGCTTCACGTGCCATGCAGGTGAAGGCGAAGGAAGCTTGAACATAATGGTCAGCCATGGACCGGCTCCATCATTGCTTCATCGATCGGTTCTTCATCGATGAGCACCAGCGGCGGCGGGTTCTGGCGTGCAAGCTGGTAGTCATTTTCGATTGCCACGATGCTTCCCAGTTCCCTAATGCGTTCGATCGAGAAGAGCTGCTGGTCATCTTCAGTCGTCAGATAGTGTCGCGGTTCGCCATGGCCCCTGTAAATGACGCGGACAGAGGGGAAGCTTCCCGTATATCCGCCCGACCATCGGACATAATGAAAGCCAAGACGTCGACATCTTTCTTCGATTCTCTCGAAGCATCCATTGGCCACTTCGTGATCCATCAAGGTGAGAGGATAATTTCCAGGAAGATAGGCGGGATCGAAGGGCGTTCCGTCCCAGTCGACAGCCACATTGTCGTTGCCGATCGCCTGAACGAGAACGGGATATTGCGAGCGTGGAATCACACCGCCTATCATGATATGCGCGGATACACGGTCGGCCATGATATGCCTTTCGTAGTTACTGGACTCCAGTCGGTCTCTCCATCCTCCCCCCCTCCCCTTTACCGGACCGTATGACCGTCACTCATTCCCGTCTTGCATGAGCTGCAGATTCCCGCATAGCTACAGCGCAGTTCCAGTCCGGCGATAACCGGCATCCTCCATTCGTTCCTCAACCAGGAGTCCTTTCGTGGCCGATACCGAGCAGCCTGATTTCACCGCAATGACGGTGCAGTTATTGAGCGCCTATTTCTCCAACAATCAGGTTCCAGCCGGCGACATCGCTGGCATCATCGAAGCGACCCGCGGCGCGCTTGAACGGAAGGCTGACGCGGAAGTGCCAGCGGCACCCGAGCATGTTCCTGCTGTATCGATCCGCAAGAGCCTTGGTTCACGCGAGCACATCATCAGCATGCTCGATGGAAAGCCGTACAAGACCCTCAAACGGCATCTGGCGGTCAATGGACTGACACCCGCGGAATATCGCGAGCGCTATAAGCTTCCCAAGGATTATCCCATGGTCGCGCCTGCCTATTCGGAACAGCGGCGCACCGTCGCGCAAAAACTCGGCCTTGGACGGCGGGTTGGCGCGAAAGCGCAGGATGCTGCTCCGGTGGTGGAAGCATCACCCGTAGTAGAGGCGGCGCCAGTTGTCGAAGCGACACCGGTTGTCGAAGCCGCGCCGCCAATTCCGACGGAAGCAAAGCCAAAGCGCGGCCGTGGTAAGGCGGCCGCTGCCAAACCCAGCGAACAGGCCGAAATCGTGGCGTCCGAGCCAAAGCCTGAACCTGCGACTGTGCCCGCAAAAGCGGAGGCCGCGACAATAAAGCCTGCCAGGAAGAAGCTGGGCGTAAGAACTGCAAAGGCCCCGGCAACAGCCCTGAAGGAACCGGTGGAACCCGCAGTATCAGAGCCCGCAAAGGCCAAACCTGCCAAGCCAGCCACCGGGAAAAGGACAGTTGGAAAGACTGCAACGCCAAAAGCTCCAGCATCCACGAAGCCGAAAGGCGCAGGGCGGCAGGTATCCGGTGTAAAGCAGAAGAAAGCGCCTGTTCCAGCACCGACATCTACGGAATAATGGTCACCGACGAGATATGGGTTTATCCAAACCCATATCTCGTCTGAACGCTGACCTTGCGAGCGTCATCGGTCGCGCGATGGGGCGCACCGCGGCGAAGACTAGCTCCGCTCCGCCATAATCCTGGCAAGGATGTCGCCCGCACGGTCAGGAGGCAGGAAAATCCTGGTCTTGAAGGCGACGACCTCACTGAATGCTCCGCAAGCCTTCAACCAGGTCCGATCCTCGGGTCGATAGTCTCGTATTTCGAGGCGCGCACTGTCGTTGACATGAACCCGGGCAAGTCTGGCCGGACCAAGACCTGGGATCGATACTCCGCCCACCGAACGCGCACCATCGATGATTTCGTCGGGACCAAGAGCTGTCGCGCCATCGAGGCCGAACTCCCTTTGAATCCGTTCCACGGCCGCTGGATGGATGATGCGACCCAGGATTGAACCGCCAGCGCCATCGTCGATCCGCCAGACGCGCACGTCATCTTCCGGCAATTTATGCCATACGGGCAGCAGCAGCCCGGTGGCCATCGTGATCGTTTCGACCATGAGATTTTTCGTCGCTTCGGCCGCTTCCTGCTCCCAAAAGACCTGGAAAACATCGGGTTCGATCTCGC
>Ga0315899_10003489_pt1 | contig 17140 bp, 12 predicted proteins | sample LakEriMetagenome_2_FD_203518 | JGI IMG/M metagenome (GOLD analysis project Ga0315899, IMG submission 203518) | Freshwater fungal communities from buoy surface, Lake Erie, Ohio, United States - Buoy 4 MA112 | ecosystem: Environmental > Aquatic > Freshwater > Lake | place: USA: Lake Erie, Ohio... | reverse complement strand
GGGAGAGAAGGGGGGTCGTTTGAGGCGAGTGGGTGAGGGATTGAGGGAGCGGTCACCTACCCACCTGAGGGAGCGGGCCACATTTTCACGTGCATGAGGGAGTGGGCACTCCCCCATGCGTGACCACTCTCATGCGCGCGTTCCACGTGGTAAACAGTATTTTTCTATACTGAGGACCTTGACGTATGGAACTCGGCTCGGTGACCTTAAAGAGAATTGGTTTCCTTTTGTTTTCCAATTAAACACTCAACACACACGAGCACAGTCGGATTGTCCTACCACCGGAGACAGGGGAGCAGCCCTCACTCGCGTCAGGCTTGAGTGATGCGCCCTGGCTTAACCGCAGGCGCCCTGGGTCCCTCTAGTGTGTGTGTGTTTATTACTGCAGGACCTATGAGTATCATTGACGAATAAATCCTCCTCCTCCCCCCCCGGTTTCGGCCGGGGGGTACCCCCTTGTACCAGCCGTGAAAAATAAATATTTAAATTTCGACAGAATATCTGGATTGCTAGATCGCAACGGTTCTGGTACGTAATCGAACCGCAGTCCGGATTTCAAATCCAGATCTCGGCCCCAAATTTGCTGCCGCACGGTTCTAGAAAATTGCATTGCGGACATGTCCGCGCCCAACCAGGTCCACCCCGTGTCGTAGCGTACAGACACAAGGCCAGCCCGTCCCATATTCAAAACTAGTGCTCGCTCACTCCTTTGCTTGCGCAGATCGCTGGACCGGTCTTGGTAAGCGAGCATGCAGCGGTGGGACAAGAAAAAGTACATCCCGATCCCGGCATTGCAGCTCACAGCGAAACACCTGCTCCCGTTGGCACGCCACCTCAGAACAGCACGAGCGTCACTGGTTGGCTGTCCAAGTCACGCCACTGGCGGTGCGTAAGGCATAGACGTAGTAGCAGGAAGGGGTGTGCTGCAAAGAGGGTCCTAGTTTGCTCTTCACGCCTTCTGCAAACTTGAAGCCTAGCGGTGCTAACTCCCAGATATGCAGATTCGTGCCGTGGAGTGCACCAACGCAACGGCGCTGGTTCAGCTTCGATCCACGTACGCTAGAGCTGTCATATTTCCTATCGGACAAGCATCCCGTACCACACAAAGTGCTCGTCATTCAGAGTTGCGAGGTGGCAATGGTCGGTGAAGGTTCAAGTATGTCGTTCGGCTTTCTTCTCCGGCCTCGAAATTCGGTAAGCGCGGATAACGTTGTAGTCGACGCACACCACCCACAGCATGCTATACTTTGCACAAGCATGCTTGTCTGTCGCTCTTGTGTGATGTCCTTCTGTTAACGCAATTGACGCGGTCCCCTTCCACTCCATGCAGCCCCATTTGTCATTGTTTGCTGAAAGTGAAACAGAGCGCATTTTTTGGGTGCGGGCTATTCAAGATGCTCTTGCCCCGAAGCCACTGCTCCCCTGTAGTTGCCATTCTCCCAGCCCAATGCCTTCATTCAGTTGCATTCCAGAAGATGCAGCGCCTGCCCCGAAGCCGTCGCCGCAACGGCTGTCTGCCTCCACACGCTACAACGCAGCTCTGAATTATCAATTGACTCAGAGCGGCAGAGTGACACATTCTGCATCCGAGTTTATTCCGGAAAACTACTCCGTCCTTGTTGAAGGTATGTCTTCCAGACGAGAATTAGTGCATTTGCAGCTGATTCTCGCGTACATGAGACTCCGACTTTGGATTCTGGATTTTGGATTTGGATTTTGGACCTTCATGCAGGTCTCTTTTACGTTGTAGACCCAAAAAGAGACCTTAATGCAAGTCCAAATTCCCAAGGTCCAAGGTCCAAATCGAAAGCCGGAGTGTCATGTGTGCGGGAATTACCATTAGATTCAGCGTGAGCCAGTCGTAATCCCGGAGCTAGATGTGCAGCTTATCTTAACTAGTACTAACGGCGTCATCGATCAGTGATTACTAACTCAAAATCCGTGCAAACAGATGAAAGATGTGAACACGCACCCATTCGCGATGCTGTTAGACGAGCAGACAGAGAAAGACACGTTTCATCTGAACCGCCGATGAAACATCATATCCCACAGTCCCCGAGGCAGCTAGTCCTTCATATTCCACAGTCCCCCAGTTTTGTGCCGGAACAATGTGTTGGCATGAATCCGTCAACCAAGGAATTTGTAATCGTCGAATCCGCGCATGCAGACAGCAAAGTTGCTGGCAGTGTTTCAAACGTGAAGGACGACGGGGATGGGAATTGCGCTGCGCATGCAAAAAAGGACGATCCTGCGGCCAAGAATAAGTTTTTCCGGCAAATACTTTGGGCGTTTCGGATACTTCCTGGTATGAAACCGCCTGATAAGAGCTCCAACCCTTTGCAAGCATTAGAGCAACAGCCTAGAAAGTCACCTTTGCCTTCTGGTGACGTCCCCCTACCACGGACGCCACCTCGGCCCGTGCGAACAAGCACACACACACACACACTCCCCAGAATTTCCACTTTGCCCACCGTTCCACCAGAGAGTCCGGCGAGCAGTGAAGAGGATTCGAGCGAAAATCTTGTGGTTCGACGCTCAACCCGGCCAAAGGCGTTGAGGAAGGCAGCACCGGTGCCACAGCATGACGCGAAACCCCTCAAACAAAGTGGCAGAGATGGTACCATTATCAACGACCCTTCATCTGAGACCAGCCATTCAATAGGCACTGTGTCGTCTGTTTCGATTCAAAACCGGGGTGATGCTGTCTCGGGGTCATTCGGGCCAACGTCGACACAAGAAGCCTCTGCAAGATGCGGCAGTGGCGGCAAAAAGCCGGCGCAAAGATTGCTATTTCCCGAGGACCCTTCGAACGTGAGAGTAAATCAGCCGAAATCTTGCGAAACTGAAGGTATGGACGATGGGCTTACACGATTCAATTGTCAGGGAGAAGTTACACACGAGAACAAGGGAACGACATCAAAGGTCGCTCCGCAAGGAAGCGAGCAAGCATTGAGCGGGAAGAGAGAATGCAGCCCAGACGTACAAGTACTCTCCATTGGGGATGGCGATATGTCAGGCAGGATTTCGGTGAATGCAAGCAACAAACAAAAGCATGCTGTTCGACTTGAAAGCAAGTTCGACCTGAGAAGGTGGTGGGGAACCGGACGGAAGGACGCGAAAGACGTGGATGCGAAAATGGCCGCACAAATAGATGTGATGTCATCTTCGACCGACTCGACGATACTTGAACGACAACCAGAGCACTCACGTCATGATGAATTCGTGAGCACATCAGATGTCAACAAAAGATCAGAAGCTTCAAGAGGTGGAGTATTCTCGGCATCATCAGAGGGCGAACTTGCAGCCATGAGCAGCTTTGACGCGAAGTCGATGCAGGAAGTCATAAGTTCGCTGAAGGTCTTGCTTCTCACAACGTGTACTTTTATGAACGATCCTATGCATGATGTTTGCTTGCTTCCCGCGCATTTCTAAACCTGCTGGCTCGATGATGCAACATTCAGGTTGCTATGGATCTGAAATCACAGAAGTCGCCACGTTCAAATAGATCCACACCCTTCGCCTCACCAAAAGTGCAGCCGCGGCCGCGCTACACGCCAGCATCCCCGATCTCAACGTCTATAACCCCATCAGCACCCTGTGTGCACCCACACAAAACTCAGAGGGAAGGCTCGTGTTTTGAAATGGATGCATTAGATTCAACGCCTGTGCAACTCACGACCCAGCCATTGAAGCGCACCTCAACGCCAGTGGCCCCTTCACTGGTCCCGAAAAATGTTTCCGGCCGTGTTGCCCGATGCTGGGCAGCCGGCAATGCCACGATATCTTACTCGAGGAGCATTTGCAGCAGTCTCAAGGACTCCCCAACGAACTTTCCCAGCGGGCCTGATGCGCCAGGTGCTTGTGTGTTCCGTAACATTTTTGGTGTAGACATTTTTTTTTCTCTTGTGTGTGCATGCATACCAGTACCAATGACTCAATTAAACCCTTCTTCATCTGGCAGAAGTGCCATCGGCATGCCTCGAACACGAGAATCCGGGAGCTGGTGATCAGCTGGACGAAAGGAATGTAGCGGACCGAAAGTCAGATTTATGTTATTCAAAGGATGGGACGAGTCTACTTGCCCTTGCTCTGAGTCGCTCTCAAATGCAAGGATGTGCAAGAGCGAGCGTTTGCTACGCTTTCTTGAAATTGATCTACATCGTCGCCGTTCTGGCTCTGGCCATCGGGCTGTTAAAGCGGATGCATCCTCTCGACATTGCCCCTGCCTCGGCAAACCTACAAGGTGAAGCGGTACCTGGGGTTGGACATTTGCCGCAAACGGCGGGTCCTGAGAGCAAAGGCGGTAGCAGCAACAGCTGCCATGACCATGGAGAATTCAAACCTGACGTCCTGCAGAAGTTGATTTTTTCTTTGATGGCGTCACCGTCGTTAACAGAGTCCGAAGAGATGGCATCGGAATGGACTGAGTCCTCGTATGACCCTGCTCCTGCTTTACTTGATCGAAAGATGTCTGCTGGGTCAAATGAGATCGGGGGAATGGTGGGCGATGAGTCTTGGTACCAAGCTGGTGTGATGGGTTGTTTTGACCCGATGCTGAAAGCGTTTCGTGAGAAGGTCAGAGCGTGGCTGCATCCTTGGGCGAAAGATTGGCTCGTGTCCATAAGCGACGGTTCATCACTGGGTGTTGGTTTGCACATGAAGGATACCTTGTGTGGTTTTGTGTTAGGGGTTATTTTCATGCTCGCTGTGCACTTAGCTGTTGACCGGCCCGCAGGAAGAAGATGTCCAGCTGATCATTTAGAGAGAATGCACCAGGCGGAGCACTTAGTCATGAGCTCGATAGAGTGACTGGAGATAGCACATTTTGTATATTTAATACCAGAATTGCTTGTCTCTCACTTTCGATTGTTACGGTTGTGAAATCTTTGCTCGGCCCATTACGTTGTGGCCCCCTACCCCCTCCACTCGCTGTACGCTCTGGTCTAGGAACGCAAGGAGACGCGCCACTACCGCTGCACGCTCAGGACAGTAGTCCTTGGAAGACGTGGTCTGGAATGCAGCGGACTGATTCGCCGAAAACACCTTTGAGTAGGGAAAGACTGCAGTGGCGCAGGCTGATGTTCAACCTCAAACTCTCTTTCTCTCTCTTTCTCTGTGAAAGAGAGAGAGTTGTGAGGATCAATACTCCATAGAGAAAAAGTATGTGTGTGTAATGTGTTGAGGTTGCAAGGATTAGGTGACTCCGCTGAGGGGTCGACCCCTCGTCGACCCCTTGTTTTTAGGTGTAGCGATAGCTATTGGAGGTGTAGCGATAGCTATTATCACTATCACCCACCCCGTGGCCTCAGCCCTGGAACCCAAGCCGAAAGCAATCGCTGCCAAGATCGAGCTCTTCCCAGTGCCATTTTCGCCGCCGACGAAGTTGATTTCTGCACAGGATGCACCGGTGTCACTTGCTGATGGCAGACGGTCGTTGTCATGGCAGGCCCGAGGCTACGGCGAGTGTGCTCGTGGCACGCTCACAAGCTCGATGTAAGTGGTCGCTACAAAACGAGCGCTGTGCCACAGACAGCAGATCGGGCGCGATGCCCCAACCTTTGATGAAATCCGTGGTGGCACATAAAGTTTGAAAGCTGGACCCTCTTGATGTAGGGATACGCATCCTTCTGCAGCGTGCGGCAACGAACTTTTGCAAAACGGCCACATGGCCGCAGCTGCGGCCATGTCATTGGTACGCATCTCTGCAATGCCCAAACCCTACCAATTTGCCCCGCCCTCGGACTTCTCTATGGCGTCTGTCAATGAGGTGTCTGTCAATGAGGGCTTCGACTTGCCACGGGGGCAGGGTGTCGGCGAGGGGCGCGGTTGCGTCGTACTCGTAGATGCCCCGCATCTTCTCCACGCTCCAGCCCCGATCTTGCGTGATGCAACGGGGCACATCTGCGAGCGCCGTTAGCATAAACAGCTCCTGCTCCTGCAGGTGGGACGCGACGTACTGCACGGGGGAATGAGTCGAAACCGTCCCCGAAGCCTCAGGTCAGCAATGGTTAAGTCATGCGCCGCTGCATCGCCCCCGTTCGAATTCGACTGTGTGCGAGACGTTGACGTAGTGCAGCAGACATTCGCCCTCGACCGTGTCTGGCACTCGCGGGTGGTTGGCAAACAACAGTCGCAGCCCCTGGCTAACTCGGTGCACCGCTTCACGACTTGGTGTTGACCTCGGGTCCAGGGCGTAGTAGAGGTCCCGAGTGCGCTTTTGCTTCACCGCCTTTTTCTTGCGCAGGTGCTGCATCCGGCCGACACTGCAGGTGAAGGACTCCCGCACGTGGGCAGCGTGTGTTGCCGCTCCCTGATGTGGTGATCCCTTTTGCTGCAGGTGATCCATTTTGCCCAGGAAAAATTTCAGGTTCGTGGAGGAGGGCGACCCCTCGCATCAAGTGATTACTGCGTGTGGGCTTTCAGAATGAGAGCTTAGACCGCTCCATAGCGGCCCGGCGGAGCGCTGAGGTCGTGGTCCTGGTTGCGTGCAAAATGCGGTGGCACTGGACAGCCCGCGCCCAGAGCCGGGGGGAGCACGACGCGGATGAGAATTCTAAAACTCACGACAGGTGCGGGAGCTGGCCAAGCCCTATGCGAAATCTGATCACAGAGTCCAGTGCCGAGAGGCCACGGATGGAGAGGGGGCGGAGCGGTTGGAGCCCAGCACGCGGGAGCCGGGCGCGGCCGCTGCGCGTGGGCGAAGCTGAGGTGCACAAAGAGCAGCGCGGTGCAGACCCTGAGGAGGGCAGCGGGAGGGCTGTTGCTGCAGATCCAGAAAGCAATGGTGCTGCTACCCGTGGACCCTGCGAGCGTGCTTTGGACGGCGAGGCGTGCCGGCGCTGCGGAGCCCAAGCACGCGAACAAGATGGCGAGCGATACACAAGAATACGTGGGCGCGGCGTAGGGATGTTGACGAAAAGTCGCGCAGGCGCGTCGCGTACGACAGCAAATGCAGCTGCCATGCTTGCAGTGCTGTGGACTCTGTCGGGGAATTTTCCGAGTCTGGGGCCGCTCCCCGTGCAAGCACAAGGGGAGGTGTTAGTAATCAATCCGTCCTGGGAGTGGCTTGGCCAAGAACTGTACGAGTGCGCGGTACACTTCTCTCCGGAGAAGGGAATAGAGACAGATTGCGAATGCTACGCGTTCAACCCCAACGCGGCAGTACCGTGCTCGAAAACTCGCCCAGAAACACCAGAGGCAAAAACAGAGCGCGGAGTCAGCAAGTCGTGCACACACGACCCGAAAGTGCAGTACCTTTGTAATCCAGAAGATCCGGTATGACCCTCATAGCGCTCTCCCCTCTTGACCGGCTCCATTGCTATTTTCTTGCATACGAGGGGCCGTCTTGCTTGTTTTGTGAATGCATTGTGACTGGCCCCTCACTTCGTCGCCCGGCAACGTATCTCCTGTCATCTGCGCAGTTCGACCCCAAGTGTAAATGTGACAGCAAGTGTTTGGATTTCGATACGGGCTGGCCAGACGCTCAATTCACGAAGGCAACCTGCAAAGAGTCGATCTTCTCTCTTGAAGATACGTGGAGTCAACTAAAATTCTACTTCGTTCACAATCCTGGCCTGGGCCTACCGAAAGAGGTTCACTTTTACTGTAGTCAGTCAGAAGTGGTAGTGTAATATGAATCGACTCCAGCTATCGTACCAGCCTCTTGATAGGCGCTTCGGCATTGTTTCGCGTAGCTAGCTGCTCCATCTCTGAGCGTGGTAGTTGAACAGAAAGTAACTGAACATCATTTTCGCTGCCGCACTGAACGGTGCTCACAGATCAAGGCACCCGCAGATATGGTGCGGAGCCTCCAGCGCTCATAAGGTCGACCGCTAACGTTGTCGACTTGCTCTTGCAGGATCCTTTGTCGACAGGCGACAAATTCAAGTGCAAGGATGCTCTTGGATCTTTCATGAACGATGACGCTGGAAATCCTCGGGAACATTTCCTGAAGGTGGAGTTCATTGCTCATTACGGCACCTTCAATCTATATGATATGCAGTCGCGTTGCGAGTACTCTACAGCCACTGAGCTGCAGCAATGTAAGTTCGCTTCAAAGCAATCCATTACCAGTACGTCGACGCCTGTGGACGAGAAAGACAAATTGGCACAGCTTGAATTTTGGAGGGATATTCTCACAGGGTACGCGGGTACAACTTTTATTGGCACATATCAAGCAGTCCACAGGGCCATGAAACATGTGTACTACAAAGGCAACAAACAACAAAATACAGCCCGGCTTCGCTCACGCGTTTACAATGCTTTGTCCTCCCGCAAATTTCCATACGAGGAATTACTGACGGCGGTGTCTGTCAATAAGGATTGCGATCTTGATCCAACGAAATTTCGTCTATTGAAGAACATCACGCAGATTATGCACATTGTAGATATGAATGATACGCCGGAGATAAAGCACCCGGAGATCATGTACAGCTACCCCTTCTACTGCACTAAACTCTCAAGAAGACCGGAATGCCATTTCGGCCAGTTCTTCTCCTATGAAGACACCAGCGATTCTATCCAAATCGGCGGTGTTGAAATCTTTGATATTGATGTGGGAGAATCTTGCAACTTTGTGAACCCAGAGTGCGCAAAAATTGACGTCAGTGTTAGAGCTGCCAGGGGATCTGTGAAGCTAAATACGCGCGCACGTTTGTCGTTTTACGAGAATACGCGTGAAGCGCAAGGTTTCACAGCTTTCATCACACCAAGCAATGCTGCTGTGAAAGTCGTGTTCTATAGCGTTGAGTTGCTTGAGAATCTTGGTCCTAAAAGCGTCATTTTGGACTACAACACTATGCACAGTAAGAATCGGGAATCTGTGTCGGTTACGGTGTCAGATCAGGGTTTGACAGGAGCGGCTGGAGTTGCCAAGGTACAAAACATAATGATTGAAGTCGGTATCGTAGCTGTAAATGATGCACCTGAGATCTCAATCGCTCGACTTGAGTATGCCTTTCTCGAGGACCAGCTGACTCAGATCGAAGGACTCGAAGTGAAGGACATAGATTTGAATGAGGGGATCGAGTCATCTCTATCGCGACTGACATGGCAAAAGCCCGTCGCATCACAGATAACTCTGAACCAGATCAAGTACAGTCTCAGTGTCGTCTATGGTGTCCTGCGCCTGGGATATTCTAGGAATTTGCGTCTCGTTAATATTGCAGAGGCATCATTTTATACAATCCAGGCTGGACGCTTCGGTCACGACACTTGTCGGGTAAACGATATTTACAACAACCTTGAGGCACTCACTGCAGCGGCAAAAGATCTCCAAGAAAATGATGAGAGGTACGCAAAAGCCAAAGATGGTCAAGGGCGAGTTGTTGGAGACTACAAAAGGGCAATCGACATGAAAACGATCAAGCAGTACTCTGAGGGCCTCTGCTTGCACGCCAATGCGCAAAGCGCAGAGTGCCCTACGGGCCTCGAGAAGCTTTGCGCGTGCTTTGGCGAATTTTCGTGCGCTGTTGATGGGACCATTACGCTCTATGTGAACAACAGTGCACCGCCATTTGTGATGCCACCCGATAAATTTGACAGACGTGCGGAAGATGAGGTCAAGCGGTCGACCTGGTTCGATGTTCTTGGGAGGGCAGTGGAGGTATCAGACAGAACTTGTGGTGGAATGCCCACATATCCGAAACCGAATAACTTTACGGTTGGCCTCTCGTGCCAAAGTGACGATGACTGTGGCGAAGCGGTGCTGAAACCCTGCGCGCCAGGCATCAATTGCACGTGTTGTGCCAATGCTTCTCAAGTGTGCTCCACCGACAGCGACTGCTTCATTTTCGACAAGGGTTCGTCATGTGGCTGTGTGCTGGGAGGCCCGGCGAACGGTGTCTGCGGCCCATATTGCTTGGATCCAAAGCTTACAGCTGACTGCACCTCAGACCTGATAGGCGTTGACAATGCGCCGAGATACTATGGCCGCCAGTGTACGTATCGAGCTCCTTTTCACAACTCAAAGCTGCCTGGTTCCGTAGAACCGGCGATTCGCGAATGCAGATCTGGCGCATATGGAATAGTAGGTTCCCCGGCACAGAAAATCCTTGACCTTGTTGGCATCCTGTCGCAGGGTAGCAAAAGCATCACGTTCATTGGAGATTTGATTGATGTTCAGCGTACTCTTCGAAACGTGAATTACATCACGAACCTCAATTACAACAGGTTGTTCCGGCCGCCCGTAAGAGAACGCGATCCACTCACGTTCGATCCTGAAGCGGATAATCTGGACATTCTTTCGATGTCAGCAGATGATCTCGGCAATGCAGGTGGAAGTGAACTTGACCAAAAGTCAGTTCACAAGCAAGTGAATATCCGAATAGAGGCTGTCAACGACAAGCCAAAGGCAAATGGCCCGATGAGAATCACCGTCAAAGAGGATTTGCCCTTTCACTTCCAAAGGAAGACTAGAACTCGGCTCTTTGTTTCTGATCCGGATTATTCAGACTATGGCTTCAATCTCAGGGTCTTTACGGTCAATCTCACATGCAGCAACGGACGGCTTTATCTGAATGAAACCTTCTTGAAAATGAACGGTGTAGCAAACAATCGCATCTCATTTCGGTATTGGACGGGATCAAGTATGGAAAAGAGAGGATTACACTTCGAAGAGAGATCAAATATTCAGCCCAAATATGGAAATAATTGTCAGCTGAAACCTCAGTGTTCCGACGGCGTAGATATCACTAGCGAGGACAGCCCGTATGGATTTTTTAAGAGCGAGATGTACGGTCTGGTCTACTCACCGCAGACGGAGGGCGGCAGATCGCAAGGTTGTGGGATTTGCCCTGAGAATACGGGAAATAGGTTCATCTCTATTGAAGGTGTCTTCGACGACATAAATGAGGCCTTGTCTTTTGTGACGTACTTGCCAGATCCACATTTCAACACTCGACCAGTCGGCAGAGAAGAGTTTATCTTATTTTCAGTCAATGACAATGGTGGTCTCGGGAACGATGCCAGCGCCCCTTCTCTCACAGATACATTGGAAATTTCGGTCTTGATTGAGTCTGTTAACGATCGACCCATCATTGGCCGAAAGGTGTCTAACCTCAGAAATTTGATCACATACTCGGGGGGAAATGATTTTCCGCAATCTATCAGTGACACAGCGATTCTTGCCATCAATCAGACACTTGACTCATTTTGCCGAGGTATTCCACCATCAGGAACAGAGTACTGGGAGATGTGTGGACCGGGGAAACGGCAGTTCATCGATATCGATGAAGATACCGAATTCGTCATCACACCCGATGTCCTGTGGATTGATGATGTTGATTCAGAGGAGTCAAGGAACATGGAAGAGCCCCGGCGCTACTGTTGCGATCCAGCAGGCGCGAACGGCTGCCGATGCGGCAACCCATGTACTTGTGAAGGTAGAACATGTAGATGCGATACTCCAAAGGTTTGTAAAACCAATGATGATCGCTACCAAGCAGGACAATTGCTGGTTCATATTCGTGTGAAGCAAGGGTTGTTGAGATTCTTTCCACCTCCAGGTCGTGATTTCTTCAAACAGTCGGATCTAGTCTTCTTAACGAATACTACAGATCTTCAAATACATGAAAACGGAAACATGGAGCCGTGCGCAAATCAGCGCGAGTGCATGGTGGATGTTCGACAGCTCAATATCAGGGCACGAAAGACATTCATTCAACAGGGGCTCAGTCAAATGTTTTTGGTCTATAAGGGTTTGCCCAACTACTATGGCCCAGACGAACTATCTGTCTGGGTGTCAGACGGGGGATTCACAGACGAGTGTTACAATGCAACACTTGTAGCAAAGCAGACTATCAACATTCGTGTAGTAGGCCTCAATGACGCACCAGTCATTGAAGCCCCAAGAGGTGTGATGGCTTACCCTCGTGGTCTTTCTTGCTTTGCTGATTTTCACGAGAATCAGTTAACAGGAACAGGATTGACCACGCAGTGTTTCAATTTTCCGAATGCCTCAAAGCTGCCTCCTGAGCCTAGTGAACGCATTCGATTTTTGGATCAAGATATTGACGACACACCATACGGGAACTTGACTGTGACGATAAGACTTGGCAATAACGCAGGTCATGCAAATGCAGGTCAATTCACTATTACTCAAGTGATCCCGAATTCGCAGAACTGGTTCGATCTTTACAGGGACGACGAGGATTGTCTTAATTTGCAAATAACTGGTAAAATCGAGGACTTAAACAAGCTCATGCATAATCTGAGGTACGATGCGCATCCTACGTTTCAAGGTTACGTACCCATCAAAATATTCGCACAGGATAACAAAAACTTTGGTGAGTGCAATGGAGATCACGAATGCGGAAATTTGAAAAAGTGTGGTGATCATAATAAGGCAGAGCCTCATAAACCGGTGGCAGTTGGAATGGCAGATGTCGTTCTCGATGCAACGATCGGTGACGCGAGCGGGTGCAGTGAAACTGACTGCGTTCAATGCAGTCGAAAAATGGGCTGTGGGTTTTGTCCAGGAGTTTGCCCTTCACAGGGAGGCAAGTGCATGACAGGCACAGCTTCTGGTCCAACATATGAGACGTGCCCCCCGAACGAGCAGGACCAGAGAAAATGGAATCAGTGCGATACTTCTTCGAGCAGCAACACTGGAGTGTTTGCTGCTCTTGCCGTCGTGGCCTTTGTTTTGATGGTACTGAGCTACTTGTTTCTGAGGTGGGTGAGGAGACGACATGCCACATTGATGTCGTATGCAAAGAAATTGAAGGCCGACTTCAAGCGAGCAGGACGAAAAGCTCAGATTCTTCCGCCTGATGACGCAAATTACGGCAGTTTTTTCGTCTTGCTTGCTGCAGCAATAATAACAGCAATAGTGTTCACGATTATGTCCGCGACAGTGCACGCTGACTGCAATGTCAATTACAAAGTTTTTTTTGACAAGGCGAGCTCAATACACATGGAAGTGGACGCTTGCATCGTGAGGTTTGTGCCCACTCGAAACAGAGAGTCCCCATACAAAGAGCTAAAAGCCCTGTTCATGAACATGGCCATTATGGTTGATCCAGAAGTTCTTATTGACCGGGACACCTGTAATCTAGATGCAAAGGTGTCGGTTGTCAACAAGAGGGACGAGTCCGTGAAGTACGTAGGATACTTTTGCAGCATGGAGATGCTGGTACCTGACCGCATGGTAATACCAAAGACAACGATTGTGGCCACGGGCAGCAACATCTCGTATGTGCGCTCGGGCAGCATGGATAGAGACTCTCCCCAGTTTGGTCTCGAATTTGGCCCGAACAGTTTCAATCTCCGGGGCAACCATCTCGTTGCACGTCTTCAGAATATTACTGCTTCAAGGTTCGAATACAACGTAGTGAATGGTAATCTAATTGCTATTGGGGTATCATTCGTCACCGCAAATTTTACGAGCGTAAGCGCAGACATGATTGTGACAACACCAAAAATGACGTCTGTGAAATTCTGGCAAAAGTCCGACAATCTCGTATGTTTGACTGCAGCCAACAACTCTTTGTATGTCAACGATGCGTGCAATAAAGTATGTGAGTTCAAGCTGAGCAGCAGACGAACACTGCAGGAAGAAGCGCAAGCATTCAAGGAGTCATACGCATCGAACGACTCTCATATCTCACTGCGTCGGTCTGTGCAACTTCTCACGAGCGTGTCTGCCGAGCAGCAGCTCCGAAAAGCGCCCGAAGCGCTGCCATGGCTGTGCAAACCCAACGGCGATGGCACACAAAATTGTACGCAGTATGACCCGAAGAAGGCCGAGGAGGAGGATACATGCCCTGTTGGTGCACAATACAAGAAACGGTCGCAAGTGCCTAAAATTGACGGTTGTTATGATCTGACAATCTGCTCATTTGATGAATCAGCCAAATGTCTCTGTAAACCCAAGTGTGATATGGCAAATCTTGATCCCCCAGGAACTTGTGACGACTTTGGACAATGTTGTCAGATCATTTGTGCTGGATATTCGAGAGCCGATATGTTTCCTAAACCAAATATGCCTCGATGTAATTATGAACAGCAATACTGCGAAGACCGACTGGAACAAAAGTGGATGTTTACCTCGACCGCTGGACAAATATCGCTGGAAGTTGTCGATGACAAATTGAAGCAGCCCCATCCAAAGGTCAGCTCGTACAAGGGGTCTGCGCCGTCAACAAAGGTGGAGGCCAAGATTGATATAGTGTTGGCTGACAAGAAGGTACTGAACGAAGTGTTCCATCCTGCAGGAGGAAACAATCCTGATTCTGCATGGTTTTCCCTGAGGCTGAAAGGCCCGGGAGCACCAGAGGCTAATGATGGCGAATTCGTCTGGTTAGCCAGCGTGCGCTACCTTGTTTTGCCGAACTGGCTTCTGGCTTTCTTGTCCTTTGGGCTTCTTACCCCATCAAAAGGCGCGTCATTGTCAGGCTTAAATCCATCGTTTTGCCCTGCATTCACGCCATCAACCTCTGCACTTTTCCTAGACCGATTGGTGCAGGTGCGACAACTTCTTCTGGATACGGTACAGAATTATCCCGGTCCTGACAAGAAAGCGATCCCGTTTACGAGTCTTGTGGCGTACAAACCAGTGGGTGGCAGTCCACAAAAGTTTATGACAGACCCTGCTACAAATAAGATTGGAGTGTCGCTGGTGCTCCCTAATGACTATCCTTTGGTCGTGGGAGTGGTTGCCCTCGCTATTGCCATTCCTTGTTTACTCGTTAGTGTAGTTTTACTTGTGGCGATCGGCTCCGGGTACGCTATGGTCAAGGCTTACCGGATGCAGAAGTTGAAGGAGGAGCAGCTCGCTGCAAATTTGCACAGAGTGTTTACCGCGCTTGCAAATGCAAACGAGGATGAAATGCCGATTTCAGATTCCAAGAGGATAGAAATGCTAAGCCGAACAAATATGTTCTATCTCTTCGAAGATTTTGTGTTGGCATGTGCAGAGGAACAACGATCGTTTCTCAAAGAAATTATTATTGTCATTTTGGAGCTACTTATAGTCATAGTGCCAATAACAATCGTTTACATTATGGTGGATATGCTCAAGGGGGCATACCAGGCGGACAAGTGTGAGTTCAGGTCCGACACGTGCCCTTGCTACGCGGAATCAGATGGATTGCTCCAGATCGTTGGAGCGGTTGCTACGCTCCTGCAGGTTTTTTTCCTGATTGCGGTCGCGGAATTGACAGGATACTATCTACACTTTTCCTACAATCTTTTTCGGCGAATTTTGCGGATTCTGTTCTACATAGGCTTTTTTGCGATCGTATGGATAACAGCGGTCTTGCTCTTGATCGTGGTACTTTTTGTGTTGCTGGGCATCCTTGTGAAGCCAACACATCTTGCTCCCTATGGCATTGCAATCGTGGGCACGGCGGCATGCTGCGCCGCATATTTTGCCAAACAGCGCAAGTTTCAAACTCGTGTTGAGCGTGCTGTCGCTAAGAGGGTCGAGATGGAAAAGGGCAAGATGAATTCGGTGCCACCTATTCTGCTCGATCTTCTCATCAATAAGAACGTTCAACAAGCATTGCATGAGCAAGGGCTTTCAACGTCGCGCATCGTTGTCAGCGTGTTCAGCTTTGGGATGTGTTTGCTGGGCACCTACGTGTTCCTGTTCATCGGCTTCAATGCTTTCACGGATCCTAATGACGTTATATCGGGCTTCATCAACAGCGGCGTCGCTTTTGGCGTCGCATTGGGAACGCACTATGCTTTTTCTAAGGATGGCGATGAGGAGGACGTCAAGGATGCTGTGGATCAGATGCAAGAGCAGGTGATGCGAACTCTGAAACGGGTGCTTGACATGGTGACGAGGCAGCTGAGTCTTGCCATGAAGCTCTTCAAGCGTATGCAGGTTAATATTGATGACGCTGCGGCAGGCGAGAGCTCACGTGCAAGCGATGACTCTTCCTCATCTTCAGACGGCAAGTAGAGTAGATACAGGAAAGCAGGTCCCTCTCTATGTCTCTCTCTCTCTCTCTCTCTCTTTGTCTCTCGCTCTCTCCCGAAAAGGGCGTTGTACTTACCGACCTTCAGTCAATTTTTGATTGTCAATAAACTTCTCTCTCTCTCTCTCTCTCTCTTCCTGCCCATCTTCGTAGTCTTTGGAGCATGTGTGCTGGAAGAGAAAACACTGTACTGCATCAAAGGTCGCCACGCCACCAAGTCTTCTTGACACTCTTGCTCTTCACATAGTACTCGGTGGTGCTGTCCCAACGGGCTTTGCAGATTACTACATCTAGTTGATTGCCAGAGGAACAGGCATAGTCCACGGCAGTTTCAAAGTCGCTGGTACGGTTTAGGGTTTAGGTTTGAGGATTTAGGCTCAGTACAGATGAGTAGCTGCCTCATTAGCGACGCTGGCGCTACCAAATCGTACACGTAATGCACAATTTTGTGCATTACGGGAAGCGGGTCAAAACGCTTAGTTTGCAGGAACCGGGCAGCGGGCAGATTCAGTGCACCTCGTGGAGAAACTTTGCTCCAATTTTGTGCATTACGTGTACGATTTGGTAGCGCCAGCGTCTCACAAAACATATACACCCGCGTAAACACACACCTGGGTCGCTCAACTCGCACCAAAGCGCCGCCGCACTCGTAATCAAACACGACGTCGCGTTCAAACTCATCCTTAACTCTGAGCAGAAAGTCCTCAAAATCCATGTCTTGTTTGATTTCGATGTCCTGGACACGCAACTCGGGGCTCCCCTGTACGCAGCAAACTGACACTGTTTAGTTCATGTAACTACTACTGACCCTGTTTAGTTCATGTAACTACCATTGACACTGTCCCCTGTACGCAGGAAAATATGAATGGTAAGCTGTCTGTCTGTTTCTGTGTGCGTGCTATTCTCACTATCCTGGAGAGAATCCCATTATAATAATGCTAAAGATGTATTTACTGTAGTATATTTACTACACTTCCTCAGTACATGTATGTGCTGTTGTTCCTACTTCCAGGAAAGAATCATGAGATTCTACTTCCAGGAAAAAAATGCTCTCTAGTAAACCTCTCTCTCTCTCTCTCTCTCTCTCTCTAGTAATTGCGAGTATCAAGAGTGTGTCGCAAGAGATGATCCACAGATACCCTATACACACCACAGAAGTTCAGAGAGAGAGTCAGAGAGTGGGTGGGTGGGTGGGGCAGGGGGGGGGGGGGGGGCGG
>Ga0315899_10003488_pt1 | contig 17143 bp, 16 predicted proteins | sample LakEriMetagenome_2_FD_203518 | JGI IMG/M metagenome (GOLD analysis project Ga0315899, IMG submission 203518) | Freshwater fungal communities from buoy surface, Lake Erie, Ohio, United States - Buoy 4 MA112 | ecosystem: Environmental > Aquatic > Freshwater > Lake | place: USA: Lake Erie, Ohio... | reverse complement strand
CCATTCCTCGGGCGTGAGTGCGGAAATCCAGCTCACATTTGGCCTTCAGCTTCACCGCCGGAATTTTTCCCGGCGCGGGACCTCATCTGTGTCATGGCCGTTCCTTCAATCCAAACAGAGAATTAAGCTTGGAGTGCGCTGTGCGGGGGCCTCAAGCCGCCTCCGAAATGTTCAGGCCAAGCTCATTTTCAGCGTGCTTTCGGGCCGGCGCAAAGGGTATGAAAGGGGCGGCTATGAGGTCCCCTCTAAGGCTTCCATGGCCAGGCGAGGGCGGGAATTCAGGCGCCCGCCTTCGCCGCTTCGCTCTGCGCAGCCGGTCCTTGCGCCCCCCGAACTTTCTCCCCTCCCGCGTCTCCCGTCGTTTCGACTCTTGTCTCGTTTCGCGTCTTGCCGCGTTTCGCCGCGCCTTGGCGCAGGCGCGCGCGTCCTGCTAACAAGCGATCCCTCGACACGCCATAGCACAAGGGCGTCGGCGCCCGAAGCAGGCGCTCGGCGCCGTCAAGGACGAAGGCCGGAAGATGCAACCAGGATCCGGCGCCGGCGGCGCGATGAACGCGTCCGAATGGGCCTTGCTGCTTTTCCTCTCGCTCCTGTGGGGCTCGTCCTTCTTCTTCGCCGCCCTCGCGCTGCGCGAGCTGGGGCCGATCACGGTCGTGCTGCTGCGCGTGGGCCTCGCCGCCCTGCCGCTGGTCGCGCTGGCCGCTTTGCTGCGCGCCTTTCCCCCCTTCACGCTGAAGGCGCTGCGCGAATTCGCCATTATGGCGTCGCTCAACATCGTCGCGCCCTTCCTGCTGATCGTCTGGGGGCAGACGCAGATTTCAAGCGGCCTCGCCTCCATCCTCAATGCGACGACGCCGCTCTTCACGGTGGTCGTCGCGCATGTCTGGGGCGACGAGCGTCTGACGCGGCTGCGCGCGGCCGGCGTGCTCGTGGGCTTTTCCGGCGTGGTCGCGCTGGCCGGGCCCGCCGCCTTCGGGCGCAGCGAGGCGGGCCTCGCCGCCCATCTGGCCGGCGTGCTCGCCGCCTTCTGCTACGCCTGCGCGGCCGTCTACAGCCGCCGCTTCGTGCGCCAGGGCGTGAAGCCCATGGCGTCGGCCGCCGCCACGACAAGCGCGGGCGGCCTTCTGCTTTTGCCGCTCGCCTTCGCCTTCGAGCGCCCGCTCGCCGTGATGGAGGCGAGTGCGGCCACGATCGCCGCCGTGACGAGCCTTGCGTTGTTCTCCACCACGCTGGGCTACATTCTTTATTATCGCATTCTCGCGCGGTCGGGCTCGACCAATCTCATGCTCGTCACCTTCCTCATGCCGGTGACGGCGATCCTGCTGGGCCGCCTCGTTCTGGACGAGAGCCTGCGCCCCGCCCATTTCCTCGGCATGGGGCTGATCGCCTTCGGACTGGCGCTCATCGACGGGCGCCTCTTCGCGCGGCCACGCGAAAAGGCGGACAAAAAAGCGGACAAGTGAACGGGCGTCGAAAAGGGGCTTTGCGCCGCGCCGCGCCTGCGTCAGCATGGAGCCTTCCTGCGGAGGGCGCGGCATGCATCAGACGGGCGATCAGGCGGACGAGGATCGGCGGTTCATCCGTCAGGCGGGGCTGTTGGCGCGCGCGCGCATGGAGGCGGGCGCAGGCGGGCCGTTCGGCGCGCTGATCGTGCGCGAGGGCGCGGTGATCGCGGAAGGCTGGAACGAGGTGACCTCCGCCCATGATCCCACCGCCCATGCGGAGATCGTCGCGATCCGTCGCGCCTGCGCGGGGGCGGGCGATTTCTCGCTGGCCGGCGCGACGATCTATTCGAGCTGCGAGCCCTGTCCCATGTGTCTGGCGGCCATTTACTGGGCGCGGCTCGACAGGCTCGTCTTCGCCAACAGCCGCGAGGAGGCCGCCGCCATCGGCTTCGACGACGCGCTGATCTATGACGAAGTGCCCAAGCCCGTGCAGGCGCGCCGCCTGCCGACGCGCCGCCTGCCCGATGCGGCCTCGCGCGAGGCGTTCGACGCATGGATGCGCAAGGCCGACCGGATCGCCTATTGATCCCGCCTTCTTGACAGGCCCCGCCCGCCCGCGTCTATGCGCGGCAAGCAATCGGGGCCTGCGCCCCTTCCAGGGGAAACGTCAAGACCATGGGCAAGCTCAAACTCACCCTCGCCTGCGGCGATTACGAGATCGTCCGCGCTCTCAAGGAGGGCGCGGTCTCGCCCGACGGCATCGACCTCACCATCCTCACCGACATGGATTCCACGACGCGGCACTGGCGCTTCCTGCGCAATCGCGAATTCGACGTGGCGGAGGTTTCAAGCTCCTCCTATATCATCGCGCGCGATCAGGGCATGCCCTTCGAGGCGATCCCCGTGTTCCTGCACCGGCGCCTGCGGCACGGCTTCGCCTTCGTCAATACGTCGAAGGGGATCAAGGAGCCCAAGGACCTCATCGGCAAGAAGGTCGGCGTCAAATCCTTTCAGGTGACGGCGGTCCTGTGGCTGCGCGGCATTCTCGAACAGGAATATGGCGTGCCGCACAGGTCGATCGACTGGTATGCGGAATATGACGAGGACGTCGAGTTCGAGCCGCCGCCGGGCCTCAAGCTCACGCGCATGCGCGACGACCAGAATTGCGAGGACATGCTGGTCGCCGGCGAGCTTGACGCCGTGCTGCACCCCGACCTCATCTGGCCGATCACGAAGAAACATCCCGCCGTCGGGCGCCTCTGGCCCGATTACAAGGCGGAGGAGAAGCGCTATTTTGAGCGCACCGGCATTTTCCCCATCATGCATGTGATGGGCCTCAAGCGCGAGGTCGCGGAGCGCTTCCCCTGGGCGCCGGTGGAATTGCACAAGGCTTTCGAGGCCGCCAAATCCATCGCCATGAAGCGCATGGAGAATCCGCGCATCGCCCCGCTCGTGTGGTATCGCGAGGCGTGGGAGGAGCAGGAGGAGATTTTCGGCCCCGATCCGTGGGAATACGGCCTCACCGACGCCAACCGGAAGAATCTCGACACGCTCGTGGGCTATTCCTTCGAGCATGGCCTCATCAAGAAGCGCCTGACGCTCGAAGATCTGTTCCTCGACATGGGCCAGGGCCGCAAGCGCGGCGGAAACAGGATCTGACGGGCGAGGCGCGCGCGTTGACAGGGCGCGCCCGATTGCCGACGATCCCATCCCATAAAGGGAGGAAGCCATGTCGTTTTCGAGAAAATCCGCTTCGCTGGCCGGGGCCTTCGCGGCCGCGCTCGCGGCGTCCGCCGGCGCGGCTTTCGCGCAGGCCGACGCCGGCCCGTTCCGCGACGGCAAGAACCTCACCATGCTCATCGGCTTCGGGCCGGGCGGCGGCTATGACCGCTGGGGCCGCACCGTCGCCCGCCATATCGGCAAGCATCTTCCCGGCAAGCCCACCGGCGTCTCGCAGAACATGCCGGGGGCGGGCAGCTACAACGCCGCCAATACGATTTTCTCGATCTCGCCGAAAGACGGCACGGTGATGGGCATCATCGCGCGCGACGCGCCGCTGGGCCCGCTCACCGGCCAGGCGGGGGCGCGCTTCGACCCGCTGAAGATTTCATGGATTGGCACGCCCACCACCGAGACCAATGTGTGCATCGCGCGCGCGCAGGCGGACGTGAAGAAGGTCGAGGACCTGCAGACCAAGGAGCTGATCCTGGGCGAGACGGGCGCGGGCACGGGCACGCGCTCCTATCCCAAGGCGCTGTCGGCCATTCTCGGCATGAAGTTCAGGCTGATCGCGGGTTTCCCGTCCTCCTCCGACGTGTTCCTCGCCATGGAGCGCGGCGAGGTGGACGGCATTTGCGAGAGCCTCGACAGCGTGCATGGCAAGAAGCCGGACTGGATCCCCAAGCGCGTCGTGAACGTGCTGTTCCAGGGCGGCGACGCCATCAATCAGGAAATCAAGGACGTTCCGCACATCCTGCAATTCGCCAAGACGGACCAGCAGCGCGCGGAGATCACCTTCCTCTATGCGGGGCAGGGCATCGGGCGTCCCTTCGTGGCGCCGCCCGACATGCCGCCGGCGCGGCTCGCCATGCTGCGCGACGCCTTCAACGCCACGATGAAGGATCCCGAATTCGTCGCCGAAGTGCAGAAGCAAAATCTCGATCTCGACCCGCGCACCGGCGAGCAGCTCGAGAAATTGATCCGCGACATTTACGCGACGCCCAAGCCCATCGTCGAGAAGATCGGCGAACTCATCAAGTAAGGGCTCGCGCATTTTAGCGAGGCCGCGCGTCCGTCCGGGCGCGCGGCCTTTTTCGTGCGGCCGGCGCAACCGTCCGTTAACCCTGCGCGGCTTATGGTTACGTCTGTGTTATCGGGTGACGTGAAGGCGGATCGTATGCGTATGATTTCGGGTGAGGCGAGCAAGGATCTCGCCGAATGGACGGCTCCCGTCGTGATCGACGTGATCAGCGGCGCCTATGGGCGCAGGCTCGCCGAACGGCCGCATTACGCGCGGCCCATCTCGCTGGCGCATTTCAGGATCTGGCGTCATTTGCTGGCCGGCGAATGCGAGGCCGCCATGGCCCAGCGCGAGGGTCTGCGCGCGCTCGCCCTAGAGGCGGGCCTCGACGAGCAGGACCTGCTCGAAGCGGATCGGGAGGTGCTGCTCGAAGTCCTGCAATGCGTGCTCACGCGCTTCCAGCGCTCGCCGCAGATCGCTTGCGGCTATACGCTGACACTTGTGGACGCGGCCTCCTCGCTCGCCGTCGATCAGGCCGCAGCCTGAGGGCGGGGATCGCGCGCGGGCGCGCTTTCCTGTAGGAAGGCGGCTCGTCGCAGCCTCGAACCCCCGGACAACGCCTTGAGCACAGATTGGTCGCCCGACCAGGAACGCGCCCTCGATCAGGTGGGCCGCTGGCTCAAGTCCCGCGGCCGCGGCCGCCAGGATCAGGTGGTCCGCCGCTTCGGGTTCGCCGGCACCGGCAAGACCACGCTCGCCCGCCATGTGGCGGAGGGCGTGGAGGGCGACGTCGTGTTCGCCGCCTACACCGGCAAGGCCGCGCTCGTCATGCGCTCGCGCGGCTGCCCGGACGCGCGCACGATTCATTCGCTCATCTATCGCCCGCGCGATCTCGAGAGCGAGGAGCCTTCCTTCGAGCTGAACGGCGACAGCGAAGCCGCCAATGCGAAACTGATCGTCATCGACGAATGCTCGATGGTGGACGAGGAATTGGGGCGCGATCTCCTGTCCTTCGGCCGGCCGGTTCTCGTGCTGGGCGATCCGGCGCAATTGCCTCCCGTGAAGGGCGGCGGCTTTTTCACCGAAGCCGAGCCCGACGCCATGCTCACGCAAGTGCATCGGCAGGCGGAAGGCGACCCGATCGTGCGCCTGTCGATGATCGTGCGCGAGGGCGGACGGCTGCAGCCGGGCGATTACGGCGACACGCGCGTCATCCGCCGCGACGACATCGAGGCGGGCGCGGTCCTGTCGGCCGATCAGGTGCTGGTGGGCCTCAACCGCACGCGGCGGCTCTACAACAAGCGCATCCGCCAATTGCTCAACCGCACGAGCGCGACGCCCGAGCCCGGCGACAAGCTCGTCTGCCTCAAGAACGATCGCAAGAAAGGCCTGCTCAACGGCGGCGTCTGGCGCGTGCAGACCGCCACGGGCCTGCGCAACGGGCGCCTGCGCATGGCGGTCACGCCCGACGAGGATCCCGGGCGCAAGCCGCAGCGCATCGGCGTGCCGCCGGCCTTTTTCGAAGGCGAGGACGAAGTGCCCTTCTCCCTGCGGCGCAATTCCGACGAGTTCGATTTCGGCTACGCGCTGACCGTGCACAAGGCGCAGGGCTCGCAATGGGACGACGTGGTCCTGTTCGACGAATCCTTCGCCTTCCGCGAACATCGCCATCGCTGGCTCTATACGGGCGTCACGCGCGCGGCCAAGCGACTGACCGTGGTGGTGTGAGATGGATCAGGCGCAGCTTCCCGCTTTCGCGCAGGTCGTGCTTGACGTCATGAAGGCGCATCAGGCCTGGGCGGCGCCCATCGTCTTCGCGCTGGCCTTTGCGGAATCGCTTGCCTTCGTCGCGCTGCTCGTGCCGGCCACCGTCATCTTGTGGGGCGTCGGCGCGTTGATCGGCGCGGCGGGACTCGATTTCTGGCCGATCTGGTTCGCCGCCGGATTGGGCGCGGCGCTCGGCGACTGGCTGTCCTATTGGCTGGGCCTGCATTATCACGCGCAGATCGCGCGCATGTGGCCGATCCGCAATTATCCCGAGCTTCTGCCGCGCGGCCACCGCTTCTTTGAGAAATGGGGCGCGCTGGGCGTGTTCGGCGGCCGTTTCGTCGGGCCATTGCGCGCGGCCGTGCCGCTGGCGGCGGGCGCCTGCGAAATGCCGCGCACGCCCTTTCAGATCGCCAATTGGACCTCCGCCTTCGCCTGGGCGACGACGACCTTGACGCCCGGCATGATCGGCGTGGACTGGCTGACGAACCGGCTCGGGTGAGCCTTCAGCGCAGGAAGAACCCGCGCAGCAGCCAGCCCCACGCGCCGACGCAGGCCAGCGGAACCGCCCATCCCAGCCAGATCGGCGGCGCCAGGCGCCGGCGCAGCGGCCATGCGAGCGCGCAGGCGGCCGCGCCGACGAGCGCGCCGGTGGCGATGGCGCCGTACCAATGCATCACCGGCCCGTCGCGCATCGCCTCCTGGCCCCAGCCGAAGGCGCCGAGCTTGGGATGGTAGCTGAATAATTCGTAATGGCCTTCGAAAGCGACCGTATAGGCGAGGGCGAAGGCGGCGGCGAACAGGCCGCTCATGCGAAGCGCGATCATTGTCCGAACAAGCCCCGCACATTGTTGACGATATGGCCGGCGATGAATGCGTACCAGACGATGGCGCACAGGAGGGCGGTGACGACGAGGCGCGCAAGCCGCGTCTCCCGCTCTTTCGGATCGCGCCAGACCAGCCAGAAGAACGGCAGCAGCGCGAGGCCGATCGCCAGCGTCTGCTCCTTCAGTTCGAACAGGCCGGAGATGTCCCACAGCCGCGCGCGCTCGATCCATGTGCGCACGCCGATGCGATAGGCGGGATAGATCGCCGCGCCCAGCGCGAACACGATCACATAGAGCGCCGCATTGACGCGCGTGAAGCGCGCGGCCTTGACGCTGCGATAGGCGTCGAGAAAGCCGTCCCCGCCGCGCGCCGGCCAGAGGAGGGCGGCCGTCTGATGGGTCAGCCCGCCCAGCAGCGCGGTCGCCAGCAGTCCATGCAGGATCAAGAGACTCGTCGTCACGGGCTGCCTTCCTCCGCTTTCTCCGCCTTCTCGGGCGCAACGCTCGGCGCGTCTTGCGCGCCCGCGGCGTTTCGCCGAGCTTGGCGCGCGCCGCGCGGTCAGGCAAGAGGGCGGGCGCGTTTGGCCTCGCGGGCCGATGCGATAAGATGGCGGGATCGCGCCAATTGGATGCGCCAGTTGGACGCAAGAGGGAGGGTCAGGCCATGGACAAGCGCGGCGCATGGGCGGCGCTGTGGATCGGCGTCGCATCCGCGGTCGGCGCGCCGGCTTTCGCGGGCGGCGCGGATCTGGAGGCCGTCGCGGGCGACACGGAGAACGGGGCGCCCTTTTTCGGCGAGGCGACGGATGTGAAGGGCATGAAGCCCATGGCGGGCGTGCGGATCCGCGCGCAGGCCAAGGGGCAGCCCTTGCCCGTCTTCGCCTATACGACGGATGAGGGCCGGTTCAGCATCCGGGGCTTCGGCAAGGGCGTGGATCCCGCGAGCGTGGACGTGCAATGCGACGCGGACGGCTTCGCCCTCATCGACCTCACGCGGCGGCGCGTCTCCGCCGCGCCGGAAGCGCCAACGGTCGTCGAGTGCCTGTTCGAAAAGCGCTAGCGGCGGGTTTGCGCCTGGCGCTGGTCTGCGCGGGCGCATCTCTGGCGCAAGGCGCCGATGTCGTGATCTTCAACGCGCGCGTGACCACGCTCGATCCCGCGCGCCCGGCCGCGGAGGCGGTGGCGATCGCAGGCGAGCGCATTCTCGCCGTGGGCGGCGAAGAGCTTGTGCGCGCCCATGGCGCGGGCGCGCGGCTCATCGACGCGGGCGGACGGCGCGTCGTTCCCGGCCTCGTCGATTCCCATATTCACGCCATTCGCGGCGGATTGAGCTTCGCTAGCGAGGCGCGTTTCGAGGGCGCGCGCACGATCGAGGAGGCCATGGCCCGCGTGCGCGCGGCGGCGGCGCGCACGCCGCCGGACGCGTGGATCCTCGTGGGCGGGGGCTGGACGCCGGAGCAATTCGCCGAAGGCCGTCGCCCGAATGCGGCGGAGTTCGAGGCGGCGGCGCCGGGGCGTCGCCTTTATGCGCAATTGTTCTACCGCGCGGCCTATGTGTCGCCTGCCGGCCTCGCCGCCCTCGGCCTTGACGCGCAGGCGCCGCCGCCGGGCCTCGCCTTCGAGCGCGGCGAGACGGGCGCGCCGAGCGGCTGGATCGTCGGCGGGGTCGACGCCGTCGCCGGCCTGTGGGATCGCCTGCCGCGTCCCGGCGCCGAGGCGGCGCGCGCGAGCCTGCGCGCCTTTTTCTCCGAGCTGAACGCCCATGGGGTGACGGCGGTCATCGATCCGGGCGGCCATAATCTCGCGCCGCAGGATTACGCGCCGCTGCATGCGCTGCGCGCGGCGGGCGAGATGAGCGTGCGGGTCGCCTATTTCATGAGCGCGCCGGAGGCGGGCCGGGAGGCCGCCTTTTTCACGCGCCTCGCGCAAGAGCGCGGCGGGCGCAGCGACGATCCGTGGCTCCGCTGGCTGGGGTTCGGGGAGCGCGTCACCTTCGGCATGTATAACGTCGAGGCGCCGACGGCGCAGGACGTCGCCGATTTCGAGCGCGTGGCGCGGCTGGCGGCGCGCCATGATCTGGCGGTGACGGTCCATTGGAACAGCCAGCGCAATCTCGGCGCGCTGCTGGGCGCGATGGAGAGCCTTGCGCGCGACCACGATCTTGCGCGGCTGCGCTGGTCGGTGGCGCATCTGCACGACGCGAGCCCTTCAGCCATCGCGCGGCTGCACGGCCTGGGCCTCGGCTGGCTGTCGCAGAACGCCCTGCATTTCGCCGCGCCCGCCTTTCTGCGCGGCCTGTCGGCGGCGCAGCGCGCGGCGGCGCCGCCATTGGCGAGCGCGCTGGCGATGGGCGCGCGCGTGGGCGCGGGCACCGACGCCACGCGCGTGATGACCTATCATCCCTTCGTCGCGCTGCAATGGATGCTCGACGGGCGCACGGTGGAGGGCGCGGCCACGCGCGCGGCGGAGGAGCTTTTGCCGCGCGAACAGGCCTTGCGCCTTTGGACGCAGGGCTCCGCATGGTTCGCCTTCGCCGAGCGCGAATGGGGCGCGCTCGCGCCGGGCCGTTTCGCAGATCTGGCGATTCTCTCAGAAGATTATTTCGAGGTTCCGGTCGCGCGCGTCGGCGCGATCCGCGCCTGGCTCACGATGGCGGGGGGACGCGTCGTCCACGCGTCCCCTTAAGTTTGCGCTATTTCGCGAGCGGGTCGGGCCGCAGCTGGAAATGGGCGGCGAGCGGCTTCGTGCCCTTGCCGCCTTCGATCAGCCAGGGGGTGCGGTCGCCATTGGCGGCCCACAGGCCGCGCCCTTTCCAGCCGCCGTTGGGATCGTCGATGCGTCCGTCGAATCCCTTGGCGTAGAAGCCGAGCGGATAGGGCACGCGCAGCACCATCATCCGCCCGTCCTTCTTCAGCGCGATGAGGCCGTCGTTGAGATTGCCCGTGGACATCGGCACGTCTTCGCCAAGGCCGAAGGCGTTGTGCTGGTCGACCCACGAATAATAGCTCGATTCCGCGCTGTTATCGCCGATCCCTTCGAAGCCGGGGCCAGGATATTTGTGGAAGGTCCAGCCTTCGGGGCAATGGCCGCCCGTGGCCTTGGGTCCGTTGAGCGGGCCCTTGCATTTGGAGCGATCGAACGCGCCCATATGGCCGCTGGCGAGCGACACCCAGACGACGCCCTTCTTGTCGATGTCGCCGCCGCGCACGCCAAAGCCGGGCGCCGGCACGTTGTAGATCTCCGCGATCGCCGTCTGCGAGGGATCGGCGCCGGGAAGGACGCGCACCACCGCGCCGGGGTTCGAGCGCACCGTGCCCCAGATCGAACCGTCGGTGGGATGGGGCATGACGGCGTAGAAGCTCGCCATGATGCGGCGATCCTTGCCCTCTTCCGCGGGCTTGCCGATCTCGGTATAGGCGTCGCGCTGGCCGTTGCCGTTCGTGTCGAGCACGATAGGCGTCCAGCCCTGCGCCTTGCGCACGTCGCCCGTCTCATCCCAGATGCGGGTGTTCACCCAGCCCAGCACCGGCCCGCCGCCCGAAAGCCACAGCGTATTGTCCTTGTCGTAGCCGAATTGGGGATGGTGCGACGAGAAGCAGGTCTGCAAGCCGACATAGGCGCCCGTCTTGGGATCGTACATCGTCACGCGGCGGTTAGCGCTGTTGAGGGGCGCGACTTTCGCCGAAGGATGGTCGGAGCCCTGTTTGCAGAAATCAGGATTTTGCGGCGCATGTCCCGTCGCCGACATCCACAGGCGCCCCTTCTGGTCGAACATGGCGTTGTGGTTGTTGGCGCGGGAATTCCAGATTTTCTCCTCGCCCCAATAGGGGGAGGGCATCAGCGGATCCTTGGAGGCCGCATGGCCGGGGCCGAGCGCTTCCGGCGTGTCCGGCGCGACCGGCATGCGGAAGGACGTCGTCGTATTCTTCACCGGATCGAGAATAGGCATGTCGTCGGAAGAATATTCCGGCGAGCCGTAGAGAGGCCCATAGGCGTTCACGGTCGGGTTGCGGCGGTCGCTGGAGATGAGATCGTGCAGATATTGCCGCTCGTTCATCCAGTCGCGCAGCGTGACGACGATGTTGCGCTCTTCGCCCTGCGGGCGTTGCGGCCTCGCCTTCGGCGTCTCGCCCTTGGCGACGCGTTCGGTCCATTCGCCGAAATATTTCGCGGGCACCGAATTGAGCTGGCCGGCGACGATGTTCACCATGGACTCGCCGGACTGGCCCGATTGAATGCGGCGCAACCACGCTTCCTCATGGCTGGCGAAGGCGCCCAAGGCCTGCGGGATCGTGCGGGTGGAGAGCTGGCCGAGCTGGTGACAGCCCACGCAGCCGTTGTTCTTCATCAGGTTCAGCCAGTCGGTCTGCTTGATGGCGGCGGGAATGTCGCTCTTGCCGCCGAACTGGTCCGCGCCGGGAATCTGCAGCATGGAATACCAATAGATCGCCGGATAAACCCGCGCCGCCGCCGCCTCGTCGGGCGCCGTCATGGCCTTCAGCTCCAGCCTTTGGCCGGGCTGCGATTTCACTTTGGCCGAGTCGACGAGGCCATAGCCGCGCACCCACACGTCGTAGCTCGCCTTGGGCAGGTCGGGCACGACGAAGCGTCCCTGATCGTCGGTGACGACGATGCGGATGAAGCGCACCGGCAGGTCGCGCGTCTCCGCGATCACCCATACGCCGGCTTCCGGCCCGTTGGGGCCGCTGACGATCCCGCCGATGTCGTCGGAATCGATGGCGATCGCGCTCAATGCGGGAGTCGCCTGCTGTTGGGCGAGGGCGGGCGGCCCGGCGAGCGCGGCTAGTCCCAGGGCGGCTGTAAAAGCTGCGGCGCTTGCGGCCGCGCGCAAATGGAGATGCGCTCTCATTCGTTTCTCTCCCTTCGGGTCCATCCCGTCCGGGGTCTGCGCCCCGGCGCCCGTCTTGGATGGCGGGCTCGGCATCAGATTAGCCGCTTCCACGGGCCGCGCCAGCGAAATTGCGGGGGGAATCCTGCGGGGTCATTCGCCCGCCAGCCGCAGGTCGCGGGCCTCTTCGCAGGCGCGCAAGCGGCGTTCGCCCTCGGCCACGTAATCGCGCGTGTCGGGCAGGGCGGCGACGTCGCGCACGAGCTGGATCTGGAAGACGACCTGCTGGCCCAGCCGAAAACAGGCTTCGCTGCCGGCGAGATAGAATTCCCACATGCGGCAGAAGCGCTCGTCATACATGGCCGCGGCTTCCGCCCGCCGCGCCAGGAAGCGCTCCCGCCAGGCCTTCAGCGTCTCGGCGTAATGCAGGCGCAGAACCTCCACGTCGGCGATCATCAGGCCCGAACGTTCGATAGCGCGCGCCAGTTCGGACAGGGCGGGAATATAGCCGCCGGGGAAAATGTGTTTCTTGATCCAGGGATTGGTGATCCCCGGCCCCTCCGGCCGTCCGATCGTATGGACGAGGGCCACGCCGTCCTTTTTGAGAAGCCGGGCGACCTGCGCGAAAAAAGCGTCGAGATAAGGCGCGCCCACATGTTCCAGCATGCCCACGGAGACGATGCGGTCGAAGCTTTCCGTGACGGCGCGATAATCCTGCAGGCGGAATTGCGCGGCTGCCTTCGTTTGCGCGGCGCGCGCGCGGGCGCGCTCCAATTGCTCCTGCGACAGCGTGACGCCGATGGGCCGGGCGCCGCAGGCGCGCGCCAGATAGAGCGCCATGCCGCCCCAGCCGCAGCCGATGTCCAGCACGCTTTGGCCCGGCGCGACGTGGAGTTTCGCCGCGATGCGCCGCTTCTTGGCGAGCTGGGCCTCTTCGAGGCTTTGTCCGGGACGTTCAAAATAGGCGCAGGAATATTGCATGTCCGAATCGAGGAAGAGTTCGTAGAGCGCGTTGCCCAGATCGTAGTGATGGGCGACGTTGCGGCGCGCCCTGCGCGCGTCATTGGCCTGATGCAGGCGGCGCAGCCCATAGCGCCATGCGTCCTGCGCGCGGATCCAGCCATGGGCGGCGCCGGGCTCCAGATTGCGCAGGCCCATTTCGAGCACGTCGTAAACGCCGCCGCGCTCCACCACCAGCCCGCCGTCCATATAGAGTTCGCCCAGCGCCAGCGTGGGGTCGCGCAAAAGGCGCAGGGGCGCGCTGGGCTCGGTCAGGGCCACGGCGGCCGAGGGCCCTTCGCCGTCCCCGCAGGAGAAGGTCGCGCCGTCGGGCAGGCGCACGTCCAGCCGGCCGCGACGCAACCAATTCTGGAGAAAGGTCTGGAGACAGGCGTGGACGAAACGCGACATGGGGCACTCCCGCGCCGCCCCGCTCCCATGCTCCCGGCGGCCCCCGCGCCGTTGGGAGCGCGCAGGCGGCGAAGCTCCCAAGCCCGGAGACAGAATGGCATATTTGCTTCGTCCGCTAAAGCTTCGGCGTCACCGTTCGCGCGCAGGGGCTCCGGCCGGCGCCCTTGCCGTCCGCCGCCTGGCTCCCAAAACGTGATCCAGCGCAAGGAAATGGCCTTCGCGGGGGCTAGCCTGAGACATTGGGTCGCTCGACGCTGGAAACGGAATGTGATTTTATGACCGTTCTAAATCGGCTGGTTGGGCGCGTTTCGTCTCCGGCCCAGACCAAGCCTCTCCCAGAGCCTCGCCCAGAGCCTCTCCGGCGGATGCGCCGCGGCTTCGGGGCAGGCGAAAACGGCCCCAAGGACGGACCGACGATGGTGGATTACAGGCGGTGTTTCGGTCAGGCGATCGGGCGCCTTCGCGACGAGCGGCGCTACAGGGTCTTCGCCGATCTTGAGCGCGACGTCGCCCGCTTCCCGCACGCCCTGTGGCGCCCGGACGGCGCCGACGGCCCCACGCGCGACGTCGTGATCTGGTGTTCGAACGATTATCTGGCCATGGGCCAGCATCCCGAGGTCATCGGCGCGATGACGGCGGCGGCGCAGGCTTTCGGCGCGGGGGCCGGCGGCACGCGCAATATTTCCGGCAACAATCATCCGCTGGTGAAGCTGGAGGCGGAGCTGGCCGACCTTCACCAGAAGGAGGCCGCGCTCGCCTTCACCTCGGGCTGGGTGTCGAACCTGGCCGGGATCTCCACGATCGCGCAATTGCTGCCCGATTGCCTGATCCTGTCGGACGCGCTCAACCACAATTCCATGATCGAGGGCGTGAAACGCTCGGGCGCGGAGAAGCAGATCTTCCGCCACAACGACATGACGCATCTCGAAGAGCTGTTGAAGCGGGCCGGGCGCGAGCGCGCCAAGCTCATCGTCTTCGAAAGCCTCTATTCGATGGACGGCGACATCGCGCCCGTGGCGCGCATCGCCGATCTGGCCGAGCGTTACGGCGCGATGACCTATGTGGACGAAGTGCATGCGGTGGGCATGTACGGCGCCCATGGCGGGGGCGTGTGCGAGCGCGAAGGCGTGATGGACCGCATCGACGTGATCGAGGGCACGCTCGCCAAGGGGTTCGGCACGCTGGGCGGCTATATCGCCGCCGATCAGGTGATCGTCGACGCGATCCGCAGCTATGCGCCGTCCTTCATTTTCACCACGGCCTTGCCGCCGGCGGTCGCCGCCGCGGCCCATGCGGCCGTGCGCCGGCTCAAGACGTCGAATGTCGAGCGCGAGGGCCAGCGGCGCCAGGTGGCGCGCACCAAGGCCGCGTTGTCGGCCGCGGGCATGCCGGTGATGGAGAATCCCTCCCATATCGTGCCCGTGTTCGTGGGCGACGCTGAATTGTGCAAGACCGCGAGCGACATGTTGCTCGAGCGCCATCACATCTACATTCAGCCGATCAATTATCCCACGGTCGCGCGCGGGACGGAGCGTCTGCGCATCACGCCCACGCCCGCCCATACAGACGCCCATGTGGACGCGCTGGTGGAGGCCATGAGCGATGTGTGGCAGCGCCTCGGCCTGCCGCGCAAGGTTCCCGCCGGGGCGAGCGCCGAGGGCCTCGGCGCCGTCGCGGCCGAGTGAGGCTCACAGCTCCTTGGTGAGCTCGCAATTGGCGTCGGAGGCGAAAATGTCGCCTTCGTCGTCTTCTTCCTCATAACCGCGTTCCAGAAAGAACCGGCGCGCCGTGAGGCTCGACGTCAGCCGCAGGCGCGGCAGGCCGATCTCGCGCGCGCGCGCCTCGATGCGCGCGAGCAGGCCGGCGCTGATCCCGGCGAAACGCATCGCGGGATCGACATAGAGCAGGATCACGTCGCCCGCCCCGGTGAAGCCGCCCACGCCAGCCAGCGCGCCGTCGCGCCAGGCGAGGAAGACGTCGGAGCCCGGCGTCTCGATCCAGGCGCGCATGTTCTTCACGCTCTTGTTGGCGAGCCAGCCTTCCAGCGTGAGCGGGTCGCCCTCATGGTCGGCGCGGCACAGCTCCATGATGGAGCGGCGCACCAGATCGATGGCGGCTTGCGCGTCCTCAAGCGTCGCGGGGCGGATGTCCATGGCGTCTCCTCCTGATGGGCGATGGTCATAACGGGCGCCGCGCAAGCTTGCCAGAGGGGCTTCGCGCAGCCTTGCCAGAGGGGCGAAGCTGGGTCAGTCTCATCGCCAAGCCGTCGCGAAAAGACGGCGTCCGGGAAGGAGACGGTCATGAGGGGATTTTCATCGGGCCTCACGCGGATTTTGGCGCGGACTCTGGCGCGGACCTTCGCGGGTCTTGCATGCGGCGTCGGGCTCGCGGCGTTCGGCGCAGGCGCGGCTTGCGCGCAGCAATATCCCGACAAGCCGATCCGCATCCTGCTGGGCTTTGCGGCCGGCTCGGGCGCCGACATTCCCGCGCGCTTCTACGCCGAGGAGCTGCGCAAGGCGTCCGGCGGCGCGGCGACCTTCATCATCGACAACCGGCCCGGCGCGTCGGGCAACCTGTCCGTCGAGGGCGCGGCGAAAGCCAAGCCCGACGGCTATACGCTGCTGCTCGCCTCCACCGCCACGACCGCCGGCAATACGGCGCTCTACAAGGACGTGCCCTTCAATGTGGAGAAGGACCTCACGCCCGTCGCCGCGCTGCACGAGAACGGTTTCGCGCTCGCGGTCCATCCTGAATCGCCCGTGCGCGACGTCGCCGGCCTCACCGCCATGCTGAAAGCCAAGGGCGGCAAGGCGACCTATGGCTGGGCGACCACGGTCGCGCTCGCAAGCTCGGTCATCTATGTCGGCGGCGCCAAGCTCGACGTGACGCCGGTCGCCTACAAGATCACGCCGCAGGCGATCTCCGACCTCGCCGCCGGCCAGCTGGATTTCGCCTATGCCGACGTGCCGTTCGCGGTGGGGCAGGAGAAGGCGGGGCGCGTGCGCCTCATCGCGGTGACGACCGCCGAACGCGTGCCCGGCCGGCCCGACCTGCCGACCATGAACGAGCAGGGGTTCAAGACCTCCGACACGACGGCGCTATGGGCGCTCTGGGCGCCGGCGGCGACCCCGCAGCCGGTTCTCGCCAAGCTGGGCGCCTGGGCGAAGGAGGTCTCGGCCTCCAAGGCGACGGCGGATTTCCTCATTCCGCAGGGCGCGAGCCCGGTGGTGGGCGATGCGGCCTTCATGAAAAAGAAATTGCAGGAAGCGCTGGTGAGCTGGCGGCAGGTGCAGAAGGACGGCAAGCTCGATCCCATGCAATAGGGCGCGCAAGCGGGCCCTTCAGCCGCGCAGAAAGGCGTCGATCTCGGCGGCCGGCAAACCTAGTTCGCGCAAAATCTCCGCCGCATGTTCGCCAAGGCGCGGCGGCGGGGCGGCGGGGACGGGATCGCCGCTTGCGAGGCGGAAGCCCGCGCGCACCACGTCGAGCGGCGCTCCAACGCCCGGCGCCTCCTCGAACCGGCGCACGAGACCGCGCGCGGCGATTTGCGGATGGGCGAGCGCCTGCGGCACGCTGAGCACTTCCCCCGCGGGAATCCCTGCCGCGTTCATCAGCGCCGCCCATTGCGCGGCGGACCTGTCGGCCAAAGCGATCTCCAACTCCGCCTTCAATTCGTAGCGACGGCGCTTGCGCTCCTCGCGCTGCGCGAAACGGGGATCGCGCGCCAGCTCCGGCCGGCCGATCAGCGCGCAGAGCTTTTCGAATTGCTGCTGCTTGTTGGCGGCGATGTTGAGCGCGCCCTCGGCGGTGGCGAAGGTTCCGGAAGGCGCGGCCGTCATATTCTCATTGCCCAGCCGCTCGGGCGCCACGCCGGCGATGAGCCAGTTGGAGACCTGCCAGCCCATGGCGACGAGGGCGGCCTCGAGCATCGACACGTCGATGGTCTCGCCTTCGCCCGTGCGTCCGCGCCGCACCAGCTCGCCGCAAACGGCCATGGCCGCCGTGAGCCCGCCGACCGTGTCGGCGACGGGATAGCCCACGCGCAGCGGGCCCGATCGCGCATCGCCCGTCACGCTCATCACGCCCGACAGGCCCTGCACGATCT
>Ga0315899_10003487_pt1 | contig 17146 bp, 14 predicted proteins | sample LakEriMetagenome_2_FD_203518 | JGI IMG/M metagenome (GOLD analysis project Ga0315899, IMG submission 203518) | Freshwater fungal communities from buoy surface, Lake Erie, Ohio, United States - Buoy 4 MA112 | ecosystem: Environmental > Aquatic > Freshwater > Lake | place: USA: Lake Erie, Ohio... | reverse complement strand
TATCGCGCTGGGTGTCGGAGAGCAGCTTGGAGGCCACCCCGACCGCGCGGCTCGCGTCAAGCACGTGGATCACCGGGCCTTCGTAAGCCGGGTCGATCCGCAATGCAGTGTGGACCTTGGAGGTGGTCGCCCCGCCGATCAGCAGCGGCATCGTCATGCCGGCGCGCTGCATTTCCTCAGCGACCGTGACCATCTCGTCCAATGAGGGGGTGATGAGGCCCGACAGCCCGATCATGTCGGCCTTGTTGTCATTGGCGCTGGCAAGGATCGTCGGCCACGGAACCATCACGCCCAAGTCGATCACGTCATAGCCATTGCACTGGAGCACCACGCCGACGATGTTCTTGCCGATGTCGTGCACATCGCCCTTCACCGTCGCCATGATGATCTTGCCCTTGGCTTTGCGCTCATCCTCGGGGAGCAGATCCTTCTCGGCCTCGATGAAGGGAATGAGGTGCGCGACCGCCTTCTTCATCACGCGCGCGGATTTGACTACCTGGGGGAGGAACATCTTGCCCGAGCCGAACAGGTCGCCGACCACGTTCATCCCGTCCATCAGCGGGCCTTCGATCACTGCGATCGGGCGCCCGCCATTGGCCGCGCGCGCGGCGCGGGCTTCCTCGGTATCCTCGACCACATAGGCGTCGATACCCTTGACCAGCGCGTGTTCGAGCCGCCGCTCAACCGGCCAGCCGCGCCATTCCTCGGCGGCCTTTTCGTCGGCGACTGAGACGCCCTTGTAGCTTTCGGCAAGGTCGATCAGGCGCTCGGTGGCGTCTGATCGGCGGGCGAGGATCACGTCCTCGCAAGCCTCGCGCAAGGCCGGATCGATCTGATCATAGACGTCGAGCTGCCCGGCATTGACGATCGCCATGTCGAGCCCGGCGGGGATCGCGTGGTAGAGGAACACCGAATGCATCGCGCGGCGCACGGTTTCGTTGCCGCGGAAACTGAAGGAGAGGTTCGACAGGCCGCCCGAGGTTTTGGCATAGGGGCACTGCGCCTTGATTTCCTTCACCGCCTCAAGGAAATCGAGGCCGTAGCGGTCATGCTCTTCGATCCCCGTCGCCACGGCGAAGATATTGGGATCGAAGATAATGTCTTCGGCCGGGAAGCCCTCGGCCACCAGCAGATCATAGGCACGCTTGCAGATTTCGATCTTGCGCTCTCGGGTATCGGCCTGCCCGACTTCGTCGAACGCCATGACCACCACCGCCGCACCGTAATCCATGCAGATCCGCGCGTGTTCAAGGAAGGCTTCCTCGCCTTCCTTCATGCTGATCGAATTGACGATCGGCTTGCCGCTGACGCATTTGAGCCCGGCTTCGATCACATGGAATTTCGAGCTGTCGATCATCACCGGCACGCGCGCGATATCGGGCTCGGCGGCGATCAGCTTGAGGAAGGTCGTCATCGCGTGGACCGCGTCGAGCAGGCCTTCGTCCATGTTGACGTCGATCACCTGTGCGCCGTTTTCGACCTGCTGGCGCGCGACTTCGACCGCGGCGGGATAGTCGCCCGCCATGATCAGCTTCTTGAACGCGGCCGAGCCGGTGACGTTGGTGCGCTCGCCGATATTGATGAAGCGCGAGGAGGAGGGGGTCTGGGTCAAGTGCAATCTCTCGGTTCGGTTCAAGCCGTCACAAACGCCTCAAGCCCCGCCAGCCGCATCGCCGGTTCGAGATGCGGCACCGCGCGCGGGGTCGAGGTGGCGACTGCGCGCGCAATGGCGGCGATGTGCGCCGGCGACGAGCCGCAACACCCGCCCAGAATGTTGACTTGACCATGATCGGCCCAGTCGGCGACCAGCCCGGCAGTGGTCTCGGGCGCCTCGTCATATTCGCCCAGCTCGTTGGGCAGGCCGGCATTGGGATAGATCATCAGCAGCGTATCGGCGATCTGGGAGAGCACTTTGACATGCGGGCGCAATTGCTCCGCGCCGAAGCTGCAATTCAGCCCGATTGTGACCGGATTGGCGTGGCGCACGGCATACCAGAAGGCCTCGACCGTGTGCCCCGACAGGTTGCGGCCCGACAGGTCCGTGAGCGTCATCGAGACCATCACCGGTACTTCGCGGCCCAAGTCGCGCTCCAATTGCTTGACCGCCATGATCCCGGCCTTGGCGTTCAGGGTATCGAACACCGTCTCGATCAGGATGAAGTCCACCCCGCCTGCAATCAGCGCGGCGGCCTGTTCCTTGTAGACCGCGACCAGCTCGTCAAAGTCGATCTCGCGGTAGCCCGGGTCTTCGACATCGGGGCTCAAGGACAGCGTCTTGTTGGTCGGCCCGATCGCGCCTGCGACAAAGCGCGGGCGGCCATCCTTGGCGGCATATTCATCGGCCAGCGCGCGCGCGATCTTGCCCGAAGCGATGTTGATATCGGCAACCAACGCTTCGGCGGCGTAATCGGCCTGGCTGATGCGGTTGGCCGAGAAGGTGTTGGTCGAAATAACATCCGATCCGGCATCGAGATAGGCGCGGGTGATATCGCCGATCACGTCGGGGCATGTCAGCGCAAGGATGTCGTTATTGCCCTTCTGATCGGCGGGCAGGCCGAGCTCGCCGGCGTAGTCTTCCTCGGTCAGCTTGCGGGTCTGGATCTGCGTCCCGAAGGCGCCGTCGAAGATCAGCACGCGCTTTGCGGCGGCGTCGAGCAATTGCTGGCGGGCACTCATTGGGCAAGCTCCGAGACAGGCCGCTTCCCGAGCAGATGGCAGATCGCATAGGCGAGCTCGGGGCGATTGAGGGTATAGAAGTGGAAATCGCGCACCCCGCCTGCATACAGGCGGCGGCAGAGTTCGGCAGCGACCGTGGCGGCGACGAGGTGGCGCGCGGCAGGCTGTTCGTCGAGACCTTCGAACAGCCCGTCCATCCATGCCGGGATCGCCGCCCCGCAGGCTGCGGCAAACTTGCGTGCTTGCGCGACGTTGGTGACCGGCAGAATGCCGGGAAGGATCGGCGCATCGATTCCGGCCGCCGCGCATTGATCGCGGAAGGCAAAGAAGGTTTCGGCCGAGAAGAAGAACTGGCTGATCGCGCGGGTGGCGCCTGCATCAAGCTTGCGCTTCAGATTGTCGATATCGTCCTGCGGAGAATGCGCATCGGGGTGGGTCTCGGGATAGGCGGCGACCGAAATTTCGAAGTCGGCAATTGCCTTCAGCCCGGCGACCAGTTCGGCGGCGCTGGCATAGCCTTCAGGGTGGGGGGTAAAGGGCGCGCCGGGCTCGCCCGCATCGCCGCGCAGCGCGACGATATGGCGCACGCCGGCTTCCCAATATTGTTCTGCCACTTCGCGGATTTCCGCCTTCGAGGCGGCAACGCAGGTGAGGTGCGCAGCGGCGGGAAGCTGGGCTTCAGCAATGATCCGCGCGACCGTGGCGTGCGTACGCTCGCGGGTCGATCCGCCCGCACCATAGGTGACCGAGACGAAGCTCGGCCCGAGCGGCTTCAGCTGCGTCACCGCGTCCCACAACTGTTCTTCCATCTTCTCGCTCTTGGGCGGGAAGAATTCGAAACTCACCGCGACATCGCCCGGCAGGCCGGAGAACAGCGGCGCATCGGTGGCGGTGCGGAATTCGTGGAGTTGGTCTAGCGTCGGGGTCATCAGGCGGGTTCCTTCGCGGGGGCGGAGGCAGGGATGGCGGGGACAGGGCGGCGCTTGGCCGTCCAGATCTTGACGACCAGCTCGCCGCCTTCCAGCGCAAGCGGTGCGGTGGTGATAAAACCTGCATCCTTAAGCAGCTGCGCCATCTGCCGGTCGGTAAAGCCCAGACGGGCGTGCTGGTGGCGGATGCGCAGTTCCTCGTGATCGTGGCTGGCGAAATCGACAATCGCGATGCGTCCTCCGGTACGGATCACACGCGCCGCCTCGACCAGCGCGGGAAAGGGATCGGGAGCGAAATGGAGCACCTGATGCAGCAGCACTGTGTCGAAACTGGCATTGCCAAAGGGCAGATCGTAGAAATCGCCCTGCACCATCTCGATCCGCGCGGCGGGCAGATGCTGGAGCTTGGCGCGCGCGACGCGCAGCATTTCGAGGTTGCGATCAAGCGCGACGATACGCTCGGCCTGATCGGCGAACAGCTCGGCCATGCGTCCGGTGCCGGTGCCGATATCGAGCATGTGCCCGAGCGGGGCCTCGGCCAGCGCTTCGGCGAGCCGGCGCTCGACTTCGGCATCGGGGCTGTGGAGCGCGCGCAATTCGTCCCATTCGGTCGCGTGGCGGGCGAAGTAATGCTCGGCCGCGCTTTCCCGCGCTTGCCGGATCGCGGCGAGCTTCTTGCGGTCGGCATCGCACAGCGCGGCAAAGCCCGGCCCGGCGGCTTCCGCGATCACCAGCAGCGCCTGCACTGCTTGAATGATCGGCGCAGTGGCCCCGCCCGCCTCGGCCTGACGCAGGAACACCCAGCTCCCCTCGCGGCGGCGTTCGGCAAGGCCCACGTCGCACAGGATGCCGACATGGCGCGAGACGCGCGGCTGGCTTTGGCCGAGCACCTGCGCGAGTTCGCCCACCGCCAGCTCCATCGTCCCCAGCAGCCGCGCAATGCGCAGGCGGGTCGGATCGGCCAGAGCCTTGAAGATGTCCTCGATAAGCATCGCCGCGGTCATATAAAGATATTTTTATATCTGTAAATCGTCTGCTTGCGTCGTAGCCTGTCGCGGCGCGAAACGGACGCGGCCGCCAAGCACGAAGCGGTTGACCGCCAGCGCGACGATCACGCTCGTCACCAGCGTGACCACCATGAAATCGATGTAGTGGAGCGTCACCATGCCCGCCGGCTGCCACACGAAGGTGTAGGTCGCATAGAGCACAAAGCCCCACAGCACACCCACGATGGCCGCACGCGATTCAACCCCGGTGAACAGCAGCCCGACCACGAAGGCCGACAGGATCGGCATCGACGACAGGCCGTTCAATTGCTGGAGCAGGTTGATGATGCTCTGCGCGGTGGCAAACAGCGGCACCAGCGCGATCGAGCTTATCGTCAGCAGCACCGTCACCACGCCCGACAGCCGCCAGTGATTGGCGACCTTGCCCACCAGCTTCTCGTGGAAATCGACCGCATAGAGCCCGACAGCGGCGTTCATCACCGCCGCCGTATGCGCGATCACTGCCGCCGCGATGGCGGCTGCAAACACGCCCGAAAGCCAGGGCGGCAGCACTTCGCCGACCAGCCTGCCATAGGCCGCATCGTTGATGTCGCCGAACAGCTGGTAGGCGACCACGCCCGGGATCACCACGATCGCGGGGATGATCATGATGCGGATCGCCGCCGCCGCCAGCACCCCCTTCTGCGCCTCGCGCACATTGGGCGCGGCCATCGCCTTCTGGGTGATCGGCTGGTTGGTCGACCAGTAATAGATCTGGATGAAGATCATCCCGGTGAACAGCGTGTGGAACGGGATCGGCGAATCCGCCGCCCCCACCATCGTCAGCCGTTCCGCCGGAACCCCGCGCGCGATGTTCCAATCGACCGCATTGAGCGCGAGGATCACGATCAGCACCGCGATGGCGAGGACGCCGATACCCGCATAGGTCTCCATCACCGCCACCGCGCGCAGGCCCCCTGCCATGGTGTAGGCCGCCGCGACCACGCCGAGCAACGCCGCCAGCACCAGCAGCGGCAGATCGATCCCCGCGGTCTTGAGAAACAACGCGCCCGAATAGAGGCCCGCAGGCAGGTAGATGAGGATCATCCCGAACAGGAACAGCGCCGAGACCAGCATGCGGATGCCGCCCCCGCCATAACGCTGCTCAAGCAGCTCGGTCACCGTGGTCACCCTCGCACGGTAGTAGATCGGCACGAACACGAAGGCGAGGATCAGGAGGCCCACAAACCCGCTGATCTCCCACCAGGCGAGCAGCAGCATCTGGTTGCCGTTCATCCCCACCAGCTGATCGGTCGAGAGGTTGGTCAAGGTGATCGCGCCCGCGACGAACAGCCACGAGAGCTTGCCGCCCGCCAGATAGACATCCTTCCCCGAGCCATCATGCTTGTCGCGGCGAATGGTCAGCCATGTCGCCAGCGCGATGGCCACAGTGATGCCGAGGCACACTGTAATCTGGATGACGCTTGCGCCCGTCATGGAACCGGTCATTGCGCTTTCCCTTCAACTCGCTCGCAGTTACAGCGCATTGGCGGGTGCGGGACAAGCCCGGGGGCGAACTTCATCACCGGTGGGCAAAAGGGGAGAGGCGCGTGGAATTCGTGCGGTGCGATGGCGAAGGGCTGACGCTGGTGTTCGCGCTGGAGGCTGGCGGCACGGCGGACCTCGTCTATTGCGGCGCGCGCCTGCCTGCGGGCGAGGACCTTGCGATGCTGGACGCTGCCAGCGCGCGCGGACGGCACGAAAACCAGCCCGATGTGCCGCCGGTGCCGGGTATCCTGCCGCAATCATCAAGCGGCTGGCAGGGCAGCCCCGCCGCCAGCTTCCGCCGCCTGACCGGCGAGGCGATCGCAACCGATTTCCGCCTTGTCTCGTGGATCCATGAAGGCGATGAGCTGACCTGCCGCTTTGCCGACGAGGCCGCCGGCATCCACGTCTCCACCCACTGGTCGGTGCAGGCGGGCGGCATGATTGCCTGCCACAGCGAAGGCTGGAACGACAGCGGCGCGGCGATCGTGCTGGGCCGCATCGCCTCGCTGAGCTTCCCGATCCCCCGCCGCTTCAATGAATTCACCGCCTTCAGCGGGCGCTGGGCCGGGGAAATGCAGGAGACCCGTCAGGCGATTGCGCCGGGCGGCTTTGCGCGGGCTTCGGCGGGCGGCAAGCCGGGGTTCGGCGGCGGCAACTGGCTGCTGCTCCATGCGGGCGAGGACGTGCTGGGCGCGCATTTCGCCGCGAGCGAGGATCACGACACCCGGATCATCTGCGACAATGCCGGATCGGCCGACGGGCGCGCGGTGCTGCAAATGGGCCGCGCCTTTCCCGAGGGCGGCGAGATCATTCCGTCCGAAGGAACCTTTGGCGGGCCGCCGGTGCTGCTGGCACTGGCGCAAGGTCGCTCAGCACTGGCGCAGACCTTCCACCGCCATGCCCGCGAGGCCGTGCTGCCCGGCCGCGCCACATGGGGGCCGCGCAAGGTGCACCTCAATTCGTGGGAGGCGCTGGGCTTCAACCTGTCTGAGCCTGCGCTGATCGCGCTGGCTGATGACGCCGCCAACCTCGGCATCGAACGCTTCGTGCTCGATGACGGCTGGTTCGGGGCCAAAGGCAAGGGACGCCGCGACGACACCACCAGCCTTGGCGACTGGACGGTCTCGCCCGATGTGTTCCCGAACGGCCTCGATCCGCTGATCGCCCATGTCCACGAACGCGGCATGGATTTCGGCCTGTGGGTCGAGCCCGAAATGGTCTCGCCCGACAGCGACCTCTACCGCAAGCACCCTGACTGGTGCCTGCACCTCGAGGGGCGTGAGCGGCCGACGATGCGCGAGCAGCTGGTGCTCGATCTGGCGCGCGGCGAGGTGCTGGGCCACCTGTTTGCGCGGCTTGATGCGCTGCTCAGCCAACACGCCATCGCTTACCTCAAATGGGACCATAACCGCGACCTGTTCCCCTCGGCTGGCAAGGCCGCAGCGCAGACGCAGGGCTTCACTGCCTTGCTCGATGCCTTGCGCGCCGCGCACCCCGAGGTGGAGATCGAAAGCTGTTCGAGCGGCGGGGGGCGGATCGACTTCGGCGTGCTGACCCGCACCCACCGCGTGTGGCCGTCGGACAATAACGACGCCATCGAGCGGCTGCGGATCATCCCGGCATGGTCGCAATTCCTCCCGCTCGAAGTGCTCGGCAGCCATGTCGGCCCCTCGCCCAACCCGATCACCGGCAGGCGGCTCGCGATGGACTTCCGCGCCAAGGTCGCGCTGTTCGGGCACATGGGGGTCGAGGCCGACCCTGCGCGGATGATCGAGCGTGACCGCGAGAGCCTCGCTGCGCATATCGCGCTCTACAAGGACTGGCGCGAGGCATTGCATTCGGGCGCGATGTGGCGGCTGGCGCATCCCGATCCGAACGTAACCGGGATGATCGTCACCCACGGCGACAAGGCGCTGGCGCTGGCAGCGCAGACTGCCTTCTCGCCGGTGTTCGACGCCGCGCCGGTGCGCCTCGCCGGACTGGAACCGCAAGCGCGCTACCGCGTCACTCTGCCCGAGCCCTGGCCGGCCAGAGCGCGCCACTACCTCGCCGATCCCGGGCAATGGCACGCCGGGCTCACCCTGTCCGGCGCGGCGCTGATGGGCCACGGCCTTGCGCTGCCCCTCACCCATCCCGAGACCGCGTGGCTGATCGCGCTGGAGAAGGTCGCGCCATGAAACTCGGCTGCTGCTACTATCCCGAACATTGGCCCGAAGCGATGTGGGCCGAGGACGCGCAGCGCATGGCGGCGATGGGCCTCAGCCTTGTGCGGATCGGCGAATTCGCGTGGAGCCGGATCGAGTCCGAGCCCGGACAATACGACTGGGGCTGGCTCGACCGGGCGATCGAAACCCTCCACGCCGCCGGCCTGCAAGTGATCCTCGGCACGCCGACAGCGACCCCGCCCAAGTGGCTGGTCGACCAGATGCCTGATATGATCGCGATCGATCAGCAGGGCCGCCCGCGCGGCTTCGGCTCGCGGCGGCACTATTGCTTCAGCCACGAAGGCTACCGGGTCGAATGCGCGCGGATCGTCACCGCACTGGCGCAGCGGTATGGCCAGCACCCCGCCATCGTGATGTGGCAGACCGACAATGAATATGGCTGCCACGATACGGTGCTGAGCTTCTCGCAAGCGGCAGCATCCTCGTTCCGCGGCTGGTTGGCGGCGCGTTATGGCACGGTGGACGCGCTGAATACGGCGTGGGGCAATGTGTTCTGGAGCATGGAATATCGCAGCTTCACCGAGGTCGATCCGCCGCATCTGACCGTGACCGAAGCGAGCCCTGCGCATTGGCTCGACTATCGCCGCTTTGCCTCGGATCAGGTTGCGAGTTTCAACCGCGCGCAGGTCGACATCATCCGCGCCCTCTCACAGGGAAAGGATATCACGCACAATTTCATGGGTTTCTTCACCGAGTTCGATCACCACGCTGTAGGCTGCGATATTGATGTGGCGACATGGGATTCCTACCCGCTCGGCTTTCTCGAGCAGTTCTGGTTCTCCTCCGAAGAGAAGCAAGCCTATCTGCGCCAGGGCCACCCCGACATAGCGGCCTTCCACCACGATCTTTATCGCGGGTGCTCGGGCGGGCGCTGGGGGGTCATGGAGCAGCAGCCCGGACCGGTGAACTGGGCGCGCTTCAATCCGGCGCCGCTGCCGGGGATGGTGGCGCTGTGGACGCTCGAGGCAGCCGCGCATGGCGCCGAGCTGACAAGCTACTTCCGCTGGCGGCAGGCGCCGTTTGCACAGGAGCAGATGCACGCCGGCCTACTCCGGCCCGACAGCACCGAGGCCGAAGCCGCCAATGAAGTGCGCGCTGCCGCCGATGAGCTGACCCGGATCGGCCCGCAACAAACGGCGCAGGCTCCGGCGGCGCTGGTGTTCTCCTACGAGGCAGCATGGACGATCGGCATCCAGCCGCAGGGGCAAAGCTTCCGCTATCTCGAACTGGTGTTCGAATGGTATTCGGCGCTGCGCCAGCGCGGGCTCGATATCGATATCGTCTCGCCCAATGCTGACCTTTCCGCCTACCGGATGGTGGTGGTCCCGACCCTGCCGATCATCCCCGAAGGCTTCGTCGAGAAGCTCGCCGCGCTTACCTGTCCGGTGCTGCTGGGGCCGCGCTCGGGCAGCAAGACTGCCAGCTTCACGATCCCCGAAGGCCTTGCGCCGGGCGAGATCAAGGCACTGATTGATATGACTATTACCCGCGTGGAATCCTTACGCGACGGGGTCAGCGAGCCTGCGGACGGCTGGTCGGTCACCCGCTGGCGCGAGGATGTGCGTGCGCGCTTTGCGCCGGAATTGGCCGACGCTGCGGGGCGCGGGGTGATTTATGCCGTCGCCAATAGGCGTTACTGCGCGATCTGGCCCGACGCGGCGCTGCTGCGGCTGCTGATCGAGCGCATGGCGGGCGAGGCGGGCGTGGACCTCCTCGACCTGCCCGAAAGCATCCGCGTGCGCCGCAGCGCCAGCCATGCCTTCACCTTCAACTATGCCGCACAGCCCGTGTTGGTCCCGCATCTCGGCGAGACGCGTGCGCCTGCCAGCTGCCACATCGCGCCGCTTTAGGCGAGCAGCTTGGCATAGTGATCGCGCAGGGTCTCGCTCCCGAATTCGGGGGTGAGATCGGCCGAATAGCGCCCCGTTTCGGGATCAAGCGCCAGCATGCTTTCGGTCGCGTAATAGCGCGCGATGCGGGCATATTCGGATTTCTCGGCACACCAGTCGGAGACCCCCGCGCCGAGGCCCAGCGCCCGCTCGGCATAGGTGAACAGCTTTGGCGAGATCGATTTGAACCGCGGCTCCTTGCCTGCCAGTTCGAACAGCATTTCGCCCTGTTCGCGCAAGGAGATCGCCGGCCCCGGGCCGCCGATCGGCAGGATGCAGCCCAGTGCTTCCGGGTTGGCGATGCAGCCTGTGATAAAGCGCGCCAGATCGCCGTCGCTGATCGGCTTGCAGCGGGTCAGATTGCCGTCGCCGAAAATCAGAAAGGGCTTGCCCGCCTTCACCCGCTGCACCTGCCCCGAGAGCGATTTGAAAAACGCAGTGGGACGGATGATGGTGTAGTCGATCCCGCTCGCCGCCAGATCCGCCTCGAACTTCAACTTGGCGTGCTGGAGCGCGAGCAAGGGCTTCTGCACGCAGATCGCCGAGAGCAGGATGAACTGCCGCGCGCCCGCCGCCTGCGCCGCTGCCAGCAGCGCGGCATTGGCGGCGTAGTCGATAGCCTCGGCATCCTTGGGCGCGCCGGAACGCGAGGCAATGCAGGAGATCACCACCTCGCACTGCGTCTCGGCCACCGCCTGCCTCAGCGTGTTTGCGTCCGCCAGCGCGCCGCGCGTCAAGACGTGCACCCTGTGCCCCTCTGCCTCCAGCTGGCGCAAAACCGCCGAGCCGATAGTCCCGCTGGCGCCGGCGAGCAGGATGCGGCAAGGCGGTGCAGGGTGCGGTGTCATGATCGCACCCTAGCGCGGCGCGGGAGCCGTTCAAACGGCGAAATTGCGCCATCGCGCATGGCCGCCAGCCTGAGCAAATGCGTCTCGCCAAGGCGGTATACTTGTGCCATTTCTTGGTCCGGTTGAGCGCCCGGGGGGCGCTGCGAACGGTTGCCTAGGGGGGGTGCATGGAAATGGGCTTGTTGCGTTGTCTGGTGCCGGGACTTCTGCTCGCGGCGAGCGGCGCCGGTATTGCCTCGCCCGCCTTTGCGCAGGGCGCGACAGCATCCTCGCCGGTCGAATTTGCGCAGAAGGCCGAGGCGCTGAAGCCCGGTGAATGGGTCTGGGCCGGGGACGTCGCGCCGGAGGGGCCGGTGCTGGTCTATGTCGATCTCTCGCGCCAGACCGCGACGGTTTACCGCAATGGTGTGCGGGTCGCGGTCACCACCGTTTCCTCGGGCAAGCCGGGGCACGAGACGCCGACGGGGGTGTTCACCATCCTCCAGAAGGACGCCAAACACCGCTCGAGCACCTATAACAACGCGCCCATGCCCTATCAGCAGCGGCTCACCTGGGACGGCGTGGCGCTGCACGCGGGCGGGCTGCCGGGCTATCCCGAAAGCCACGGCTGCGTGCACCTGCCGCTGGAATTTGCCAGGAAGCTGTTCGGCATCACCCATATGGGCGGTGCGGTGATCGTCAGCGGGCGCGCGGGCAGCGTGGTCTCCATGCCGGCGGCCGGCGTGATCGCGCCGGCGGACGAGCAAGCCAATGCGACCCCGCACAACCCGCTTGGCCCCGGCGAAAGCTACCGCTGGCAGCCCGAGCTCGCGCCGACGGGGCCGCTATCGGTGGTGATCTCGGCGACCGACAAGCGCGTGATCGTGCTGCGCAACGGCGTCGAGATCGGGCGCGCGCGGGTCGAGCTTGCGACGGATGATTTCGAGACGCATGTCTTCGTCTTCAGCCGCACGCCCGAGGGGCGGGCGCAATGGACGCTGGCGGGCGTGCCCGGCCATGCGGGCGAGGCCGGACAAGTGCTCAATCCCTTTGTTGCCGCCTCGGTACAGATGCCGTCGGCCTTTCTGGCTCATCTCCACGAAAGCCTGGCACCGGGCGCCGCAGTGCTGTTGACCCGCGCGAGCGTGCTGCCGCATCACACCAATGATGGCCGGTCGATGACCGTGCTGGCCGCGGCAGGGGATTGAGGGGTATCAACGTGGCCTGCACCGGCGGGGCGCAAAGGAATAGCTTGGCAGGCGGCCGCACACGGGAACGGCCGGATTGTCCTCGATCGATATCCCGGAGGGAGAGAACCACATGACTCTGCGATTTTCCGCACTCGCCGCTGCCGCTTGCGCGCTGGCGCTGAGCGCCTGCGGGCAGGGGACCAACGACGCCGCGCAGGTGAACGATCCTGCGGCCGCTGCCGCCGCGATGGAGGCAGCACCCGGAGACGGCGACAGCCAGGGCGACGCGCTGGTGGCCGGGACCGATTATAACGCCACCGCACAAATTCCCTGCGCCGGATACAAGGGCGCAGCTGCCGCCAAGTGCGACGCCGGCGTGAAGCGCGACTTGGACGGCACCACGGTCGAGGTGACGCTGGCCGATGGCACCAAGCGCGCGATCTTCTTCAACCCCGATGGCAGCTTCCTCAGCTTTTCCACCGCCGAGGCCGATGGCACCGCGGCCATGGCGATCAGCTCGGAAAAGAAGGGCGACGTGACCATCGCCAAGCTCGGGACCGAAACCTACGAGATCCCCGAAGCCTTCGTGATCGGCGGTTAAGCCGCAGCACAATTGCCGCCAAAAACGTGACGGCAGGGAGCCAGATCAGGCTCCCTGCCGTCAATCGTTCGGGCCGGCTGCTGTTAGACGGTTTGTGGCAGAGGCGCGCTCTTCTGGTTCCAGAACGGCAGCACCACATGGCCGGCGCGAACCGCTCGCACCGCCAACCACACCCCGGTCGAGGTCGCCAGCAGGCAGGGGATCAGCGAGGCCTCAAGCCCGAAGGTGCCGCCGGTGACCAGTTCGGGACCGGTGATCACGGTCGTGAACAGGCCCGGTTCGAACACCCCGCCCGACACGATCCCGCCGAACACCGCCGACTGGGTGTAGTTCCACGAGATGTGGAACCCGATCCCCAGCCACAGCCGCCGGGTCAGCATATAGGCAGCCGCCAGCAGCAACCCGGCCTCGATGCTGATGAAGGTCGCGCCGGTCATCGTTGCCGACGGGTTCATCAGGTGGACAAAGCCGAACACCACCGAGGATATCACCACCGAGGCCCAGCTGCCGAGCCATTCCTCGACAACCCGGAACAGCGCGCCGCGAAACAGCAGTTCCTCCAGAAAGCCCGAGCTCAATGCCATGGCGATCGCGGGGAGCATGATCGTGACCGGGTTCATCCCCTCGATCCGGGCATAGCCGAGGACCATCAGCACCAGCACGCCGGCGGTGTAGAGCAACGAGCCCAGCAGCAGCCCCAGTCCCAGCTCGCGCAGGCCGGGTTTGAGCGCCAGATCGCTCGGCTCGCGGCGCTCGATAAAGCGGGCGAAGCCGACATAGATCCACATCGCCAGCGCAATCATCGCCGCCGCGACGATAACCGCCATAGCTGGCGAACCCTTGTTCTGCTCCATGAAGGCGTTGCTGAAGCCGAGGCAATAGAACAGCGGCACACCGAGCAGCACCAGCCGGATCGGCGGGAACTGCAGAATGCGCAGCCACAGCGGAGCGGGAGAGGTAGCGTCGTTCATGTCAGGGTTTCCAATTGTTGTCGGAAGGTTGGAAATCTTCGAAAATCCCGGTGTCGATCGTCACGCCCGCAACCGGCTTGGCTGACGGCAGAGCGATGGTGGTCTCGCGCGGGTTGTCTTTCCATGCCTCAGGGGTGCGGTGGATGCGCTCTGACGAGCCGTCGGCATAGGTCACCGCCAGATCGAAGGGCAGCGGCATGCCGCCGGGGTTGCGCACGGTCACGACGGCGGTGCTAACCGCGCCGATGCCGAGATCCATGTGGTTGTAGCCGAAGAACCAGCGGGCGAAGAACCAGTCGTAATTGCCCACGCCTGCATTGTTGAAGCTGGCAAACATGTCCCACGGCAGCGGGCGCTTGCCCTGCCAGCGGGTCATGAAGCTGTGCAGCGCGGTCTTGAAGGCGGCATCGCCCATCAGATCCTTGAGCGCGAGATAGCCGAGCGCCGCATTGCCATACTGGTTGAAGGCGAACACCGGCGTTTGTGCGTAGAGCGAATCGTGCGGCGTGATGATCGGCAGGTCGTTGCTGGCGCCCGGCGAGGGCCAGCTGACAAGGTTGAACCGGAAGTCACGGAACAGCGGGTCGCTTACCTCCGGCCCCAGCACCTCGCTGTTGCGCAGATATTCAAAGGCGGTGGTCCAGCCTTCGTCCATGAAGGGATAACGCTTTTCATTGATGCCCATGAAGAACGGGAACCACGTGTGCAGGATCTCGTGCGCGGCGACGAATTCGGTGAAGACATTGCCGCCCAGCTTGGCCGCATCGGGGCTGCCGATGGCCGAGCCGTCATTGACCATCATCGGATATTCCTCGTCGGCGCTGCCGAGCAAGATGGTGGTCTTGGGATAGGGATAGGGCACGCCCGGCCACTGGGTCGAGGCCCAGCGCAATGTCTGGCGGGCCGAGGCCGAGAGCGTTTCGAAATCCGTCGCGCTGTCGGCATAGGCAAGCTCCACTCCGGCGCGGCGGCCGGTGGCGGGATCAACCTCGACGCTCGAGGCTTCCCAGCGGTAGTCGTTGCTCAGGCCGATGGCAAAATCGGGCACGCCCTTGCCGACCACCGCCATGTCAGGCGGTCGCCGCGCGCAGTGACCCGGCCCTCGCGAATATCGTCGGGCGTGGCGAGAGTGACGATCGCGTCGCTTGAGCGGCTTGCCGCCAGCTTCTGCGCAATCGCGGGTTGCAGCACCTCGGCGGGGTTCTGCAGCTCGCCCATCGCCCACACGACATGGTCGCACGGGAGTGTGATCGACACGTCGTAATCGTTCAAATCATTGTTGAACTCGCGCCCCAGCGTAAAGGGCGCGATGGGCCTGCCGCCATAGTCGCTGTAATTGGTGATGCGCGGGTAGAAATAGGCGAGGAAAAAGCGTTCTCGTCGATCGCGCCTTCCTTCCAGCCGGAATCCTTCACCAGATCATAGTGCCAGCGCATCGTGATCCGCACGCTCGCGCCCGGTGCCAGCGGTGCGTCGAGCAGAACGCAATGGATGGTCGAACCGGGCTGGTTAATCGAGCCGAACGGGCTCGCCGGATCGGTCCACGGTTTGGCCACGCCGTCGATCGTGAAATCCTCAACCGTGATGCCATCGGTCAAGAAGGCCTCGGGGATCAGCTGTTCGCGCATCGCCGCGGGATGGTGCGCGTTCATGTAGAGCCGGAAGATCAGGATCGGCAGCGGACCGGGGCTGTTGTTGGTGTAGACGATTTCCTGCTCGCCCGTGATCCGCTTGCTCGGCGGCTCGACCGTCATGTGGCTGGTGTGGCGCGAATGGTTCTGCCAGTAATTCGGCCCCGGATTGCCGTCGCGGCTGCGCGTGCCATTGGCATAGGCCGCCACAATATCGCGCGACACATAGAGCTCGTCCGAGCCGGCCGCATCCGCGATCTGCCAAGGCGGCGCAGCAGTGGCAGGCTCGGCCTCCTGCGCGCCGAGCGTCGCCGGCCAGAGTGCAATTGCCGCGAGCGCGATCTCCGCGCGCGACCGATTCAACCGAAACCGCTTCATAGCCCCACCCCTTGCAGGCAAGTCTGCGCATTCACGGGGAGACTGCGACTGACCGGACTTGCCTCGCGCCCGGTCAGCCGCCGCTTGTCGTGCGCAAAGCGCCAGACTTCGAGCTCCAATAGTCGATCCTTCGGATCAGTCCCGGCAGGTGCGGGGCGAGACGCTTTCGATCGAGTAGATATAGCCATTGCGCGAATTGACCACGAGGCACTGACGCGAGGCCGAGCGCCAATAGGTCATGTAGCGACCTTCATCGGTGCGCTTGTTGTCGAGCTGGTTGAAGCCGCGCCTGGAGAGCTCGCCGGTGGCGTAATCACGCTCCCGACCCTCGAGATCGTTGAACTCGGTATAGGCGCTGTAGCCACCGCTCTGGCTGTAGCCGCCGCGATAGCTGGTCTGGCCGGCGCGCTCGCGCACGCCGCTGTTGTAGCCGTTCGAATAGGCGTCCGAGCGGCTGTAGTTGTGGTAGGCTTGGTTGTAGAGCCCGTCACGGTGGCCGCGCTCGAAATCGGACATGCCGCGCTCGTCATAGTCCTGGCCTTCGCGGTGGTGCGACTTGCTGGCCAGCGCCACGATGCCGAGCAAGGCTGCTGCACCCACGGCGACCGCTGCGGTCTTGTCGCCGCTGTCGCCCTTCTGGTTGCAGTCGGCATTGGTGGTCTGGTCGATCGACTGGTAATTGCCATCATAGGTCACGACCTTGATGCATTCCTTGGTGTTGCCGTTCCACCAGTAGTTGATCTTGCTGTCATATTCGGTGTGGCCCGAAATGAGGTGGAACCCGCGGTTTTCGAGCTGCGTTTCCCCGCTCGATCCCCTGGCGCCGACCAGATCGCGCACCGAACCGGGCGTCTTGGCGACAGCCGCAACCGGGGCCGCAACCATTGCTACGGTAGCCAGCCGCGCGAACATTTTTCCTGCAAGTTTCATTTTCATTTCTCCTCAATGTATAAGTTGGTATTTGATCGGACAGTCGGTGTCTGCGAGTGATCGTTGTGGACCTGTCTGTTAGGATCAGGCCGCGATCATCTTTTCCTTTGCCAGCGGCGTTGCGTCAACAAAGGTGTGCATGGGGGTTTTCCCAAAGCACCAGCGTCCTTGATGGGGTCGTTCGTTGTTGTAGCTTTCAACCCATTCATCCAGATCGGCCTGCAGCTCGGCGATGGAGTGGTAGATCTTCTTGCGGAAGGCGATCCGGTAGAACTCGTTCAACATGGTCTTGTGGAGCCGCTCGACGATGCCGTTGGTCTGCGGGCTCTTGGTCTTGGTGCGGGAATGATCCACGTCCTCGACCG
>Ga0315899_10003486_pt1 | contig 17148 bp, 9 predicted proteins | sample LakEriMetagenome_2_FD_203518 | JGI IMG/M metagenome (GOLD analysis project Ga0315899, IMG submission 203518) | Freshwater fungal communities from buoy surface, Lake Erie, Ohio, United States - Buoy 4 MA112 | ecosystem: Environmental > Aquatic > Freshwater > Lake | place: USA: Lake Erie, Ohio... | reverse complement strand
ATATTCCTGTACGCAATGAGGAAGGGCGAAAGATTCGCGCCGCCTTTGTGCCGACAAGCGGGCACAAACTAATGTCAGCCGACTATTCGCAAATTGAGCTGCGCATCCTTGCTCACATTGCTGATATTCCGCAGCTACGGCGTGCCTTTGCGGAAGGGCTCGACATTCACGCCATGACGGCCTCGGAAATGTTTGGTGTGCCAGTCAAGGATATGCCGTCTGAGGTTCGGCGTCGCGCCAAGGCCATTAACTTCGGTATCATCTATGGCATCTCAGCTTTCGGTCTTGCCAATCAGCTTGGCATCCCGCGCGAAGAAGCCGGAGCTTATATCAAAAAATATTTCGAACGCTTCCCCGGCATTCGCGATTATATGGAGAGCACCAAGAAAGCCTGTCGCGAACAAGGTTATGTAACGACAATCTTTGGTCGCAAATGTCACTATCCTCGTATCACGGCGTCCAACCCGTCGGAACGGGCCTTCAATGAACGTGCTGCGATCAATGCACCCATTCAGGGCTCCGCCTCCGACATTATCCGCCGTGCCATGGCGCGTATGGATGATGCCTTGATCCAAAACGGGCTGAATGCACAAATGCTTTTGCAGGTGCATGATGAGCTTGTTTTTGAGGTGCCAGAGGCAGAGATCGAACAAACGATCGAAGTCGTATGCAAGGTGATGGTGGATGCACCCCATCCCGCCCTTCAGCTCAAAGTACCCTTGCAGGTTGATGCGCGTGCGGCGGCAAATTGGGATGAGGCGCATTAATCAAAGTTTGCGGAGCGCCTCATCCGCCATGGCCGGTGTGACTTCGTCAATGCGAGGTCCCGCGGTCCAAACGAGCAAGGCCCGGACTGACTTTTCAGGATAAAGTTCCATCAGGGCAGCTCGGTAAAGGGCAAGCTGCGTCGCATAGGCTGCGGGCAATTCACCATCTGCGTTTTTACCGGTCTTGAAATCTGCTATGATGATCTCGCTTGGTGTCTCAACAAGCCGGTCAATCTGACCCAGTAGCGGCACTTTGCGACCACCCAAACTGATTGCGCCACCAAGGGACACCTCGGCCCGTGAGCCATGCGCAAAAAGCAGTTGCAATTGGGGTGCATCCAGAACGTCGACAACCTCCTGCAGAATGCGCGTCCGCAATGTTTCCGGCAAAAAATTTGCGCGGCGGTTGAGATAGCGCTCAGCCACGGCATCGCGATCGCTCAGCGCTATTCCGCCCATATGCTGCAATAGTTCATGCGTGATGCGGCCGGCCAACAAAGCCTGTGCGCGCCATATGCGGGCATCCTCGCTTTGCGGATCCATATCGGCTGCCTCGATTGCAGAAGAGGGGCGCAGCGGCGCGAGAGTGATAGCCTCCATCGGCGCAGGCTTTTTCAACCATGCTGGTAAAGTCATCTTCGCCAGAGCGGCTTTACCGAATGAATCTGCTTCGGCTAGCGGCTTGCCATCAATCCTGCGCAACAAAGTTTGCTGTGCATCCCAATGGGCGGGCACTGGCTGCATCTGATCAGCGATCGTCCGTTCGATCATCTCATACCAGCAGTCCTTGTCCGGTCCTCGCACGCCGTGAAAGCCCATGATGTAGAGACGCTCCTCTGCGCGGGTCATCGCGACATAAAGCAGGCGGCGATATTCCTCTGCGCTGTCCTCACGGACTTTTTCACGCAAGGCCGTGGTCTCGGCACAATCAAGCTTGCTCGAAGGACTCCAGACGAGCAAGGGTCCTGCCTCGCCCTGAAGCTCATAGAGTTGAGGATCAAAGCGCGAGCCCGGTGCCGCGCATGTGTCCGGCAGAAAGACGATCTTGGCTTCGAGACCTTTTGCGGCATGGGCTGTCAGGACACGCACCGCTTCGCCTGCTGCTTCCATGTCGCGTTTGATATTCACATCCTGTAGCCCATGCAGAAAGTTTTGCAGCGACGGTACTTCTCGCAATTCGTGGTCGAGAGCCAGTTTCAAAAACTCATCCATTGCGTCGCGGGCCTCAGGCCCGAGCCTCTTTTGCATGGCACGACGCCCACCGTCTTCACCCAGCAAATACGCATAGAACGAGAATGCACTTCCTTGAGCCCGTTTGCGCCAGCGCTCGACGACGGCAAAGGCTTGCTGATGGCGCGTTGCAGTCGCGGCTGAGAGCGCGTCATAGAGGCTGGCTGGACGTTGCGGCGCTATGGCAATGAGATCATCGTCATCAAGGCCGATGAGAGGCGATTTCAAAACGCAAGCCAATGAGAGATCATCTTGCGGCAGGAGCGCCACACGCCCTGCTGCCATCAAATCCATCACCGCAATGCTTTGGAGCAGTTGTAGGCGATCCGCACCGGCAACGGGTACATCTTTTTCCTTCAATGCCCGGATGATCGCTTCAAAAAAAGCATTGCGTCGGCGCACCAGAATCATGATGTCGCCTGCGCGGATGGGCCGTGCCCGACCGTCCTGATCGCTTACGCGCTCAGGCGAAGCCGGATCAAGCCAGCCACAAATGAGATTGGCAATGCGATTGGCCAGAACGGTTGGAGGGGCATATTGATCCTGAAGATCAACTGGCAAACGCCAGTCACGATCATGATCCTCGTCACGTCCTTCCACCCGTGGCCAAAGTTCAATGATGCTTGGAATGTCTTCTTTCAGGGCCTGATGAACAGGCGCAACGGGATCACCATAGACAAGCCCTTTGCGATTGATCTCATCCGCAAAGACTGTGTCAACACATTTCAAAATGCCCATCGCTGAACGGAAAGAGCGTTGTAGCGGAACATTTTCGAAAGCAAGCTGGGCATCACGCGCCCGCTTGGAAAAATATTGCCGCATCTCATCGAACTTGCGTGGATCCGCACCTTGAAAGGAATAGATTGATTGTTTCTCATCACCAACAGCAAAGAATGTGCGGCTGATTTTACGTTGTCCTTCACCTGCCATGAATTCTTCAGACAAGCGACAGAGGATATCCCATTGCGCGGGTGAAGTGTCTTGTGCCTCATCGACAAGAATGTGGTCAATACCTGAATCCAGTTTGAACAAGACCCAGCCGGGCGATGTGTCCATCAATAGATGGCGTACAGTGGCAATGAGATCATCAAAATCGAGCAGACCGCGTGTCTGTTTCAAGCCGCGATAGCGCTTCAGGATCGCGTCACTCAGACGCAGCAGCGCAGATGAGCGTTCAACACATTCAACCGATCTCAAAAGCTCCACCGCATTAACAATGCGAACCTGTTCGCGGGCGAGTTCTGCTTTGGTACTGTCATTGATTCGCGCTGTGCCCAGACGCGATGCTGGTGCACCACCTTTCGTGAACCAGATCGACAGATAGGCCTCGAGTCGTCCAATACCATGCGTGCCAAGCGCCGCTTCAAATTTCTGCGCCAGATCCTGATCTGTTTTGCCTCCTATCTTGAGCTGGTCGGCAAATGATTGCCACTGTGTGTCGGGGATCCCCTCTTCTACGATTTCGCGCTCAATCTCGGAGGCACTGCGATTGCTGGTGATTGCGAGGGCGCGGCGCAATTGGCTCTCATAGCGCCTGAGATCACCGCCACAGCCTTCCAACGTTTTCATCAATAGCTCACGCTTGCCGAGCACGTCCTGCATGAGTTTATCGAAATCTTCTGCATTGGTTTCCCGGCTAATGAGGCTAAGCGCCTTGCCAAGATCACTTGCGGGATTTTGCCCAGCCTCAATCAGGGTCGCATCGCGGGCCTGTTGTAGAAGCTCCGCCTGCTCTTCCTCTTCGATCACGCGGAAATGCGAAGCGACATTGGCTTCGAAGGGGAAGAGATGCAGCAGTCGCTCACAAAAGGCATGGATGGTTTGAATTTTCAGACCACCCGGTGTCTCGACCGTGCGTGCAAAAAGCCGTCGTGCAAAGGCAAGACTCTCATGTGAAAAATTAGCCCCTGTCGCGCGAATTTCCTGTTCCAGCGCGGGATCATCAAGCGCAGTCCATTTGGCAAGCGTATCAAAGACGCGCAGCGACATATTGGCCGCTGCTGCCTTGGTGAATGTGAGACACAAGATGCGTGAGGGCGTGACGCCTTCAAGCAGCAAGCGGATGACACGTTGCGTCAAAACATGCGTCTTGCCCGAACCAGCATTGGCAGAGACCCATGCAGTCAACTTGGGATCTGAGGCTGTGCGCTGCGCCTCTTGTGTGTCTTGGGGAATCTCATAACGAAGGGCCATCAGCCAGCCCCCTCCGTGCCCGATGACCATTCCTGAACGCGTGCAAGATGATCATAGACGCCATAGCTATTGGTGAATTGCGGGAAAGGTCTTGGCACATAGCTGCGGTCAGGCTCGCGGAACTGGCTTAGCAGCTTGATCAATTCATCATATTGCTGTTGCACCAATTCATCGAGCGAAGTCCCGTTATCCGCGGTGATGCGTTGTTGCGCCAGACCCTTGCCGCCACCAAGCTTGATATAGATCGCATCCCATACGGTTCGCGCATTCACCGCCTTGAAAGCCCCTTGTTTGACCATGGCGGATTCAAGGGTGAGCTGCGGCGAGAAGCCGGCCTTGATCTCTTTTGGCTGGGGTACGCGACCTGATTTATAGTCGATCAGCACGATCGAGCCGTCATGGCGCTCCTCTAGCCGGTCAGCAACACCGGAAAGCTGGAAGCGTGAGCCATCGGAAAGGGTCAGTTCCATCACTGCATATTGTTCGGCATGCACTTGCTTGATATCGGCGCGCCGCTGACGTTCCCAAGCAACAAATTTCTGGAGCGCAAAGACATAGCGTGGCCAGATGAAAGCACGGAATTCAGCATTTTCCATCAGATCCGAAAATGCGCGTGCAGCTATGTCAAGAAGCTCACTATCAGCTTCCGGTGATAAGGCACCTGTTGGATGCGCCAAAGTGAAGTCAGCGAGTATCTTGTGTAACTTGATACCTGCGATGCGCGCACCAGCTTCCGCACCAATCGGTTCCAGCGGTTTCAGCTTCAGAATATATTCTGCATAGATGGAGTAAGGGTCCCGACGTAGCGTCTCAATCCGCGTGACACTCAGTTTTTGTGGGCGTAACTCCACCGGAGGCTTTGGTTGCGGCCGCGCACCCCGCTCACCAGGATCGCCATCGCCGTCGAGAATGCGAGCAAAATGCAGCATCTCTTCACCACGCTTGCGGCAAAGACTCCATTGCTCTGCACCAGCAAGAGCCGCCAGCCTTTGCAAGAAGCGCGATGGAACGGTTGGCGAGCCGCCACGCTTCTTCGCGCGTGTGATGATAACTTGCTCATTGCCCATGGCCTGCATGAAGTCATGTGCAGTCTGCCCAATACGCCGTTCTGGCGACGACAGCCCAAGATCCATGCGCATGGGACGGTTGAGGAAAGGATCAGTTTGGCTTTGCGGGGGCCAGATCATTTCATCGAGGCCTGCAAGAATGACGCGCGTTGCTGGAATGAGACGCGCCTCCAGCAGCCCTAGAATTTTTAGACGCGGATGCGCTCTTTTTTGGGCACTTCTTACGGTGGTCTCGCGTGCAATCTGATCGAACAGGAGGGCATAGTCGTCAAGCGACATGGCAAGAGGGGCACGATTGCTTTGCAGCTCTCCGAAAAGCTCTTCGAGACCGACGGCACCCGGTGATCCATCATCTTCCTCGCCCATGACCTGTTGCAGACAGGTGCGATGAGCCGATGCAAATGTCGCCAGCGACTCTCTCCCCGCAATCATACGTAATGGAGCCAGTGCCGTTTCAACTGACCGCAATAGAGCTGCAACGCCATCCCAGTCCTCTTGCGTCATTCGTGCTGCTGCGGGATGAGCATCGCGTGAGGTAGCAATCTTGCGGGCCAAGGCCAATGCGCCATCCGTGTCGATGCTATCCGGCAATGGCAGACGCAGGATTGTCACGTCGATGAGACAGGACAGATATTCGACCCGATCTCGTGAAAGCCCGACTTTGCAAAATGGATGCGAGAGAAGGGCGAGCAGCGCCAGAGATGGCTTCTTTTCAAGCGCTGCTGCAACAAGAAGCGCAGCGATGGCCCCTTCAGACGTGGAAGCGAGCTGAGAGCCGCCAGAATCGTCAATATTGATGTTCCAGCGGGCGAGTTCTGCGCGCACGCGGCTTGCAAGGCCACGGTCTGGCGTGATGAGTGAGGCTGCCTCACTCGGCGTCTCAAGCGCCTCGCGCATCAGGAGTGCAATCGCTAGGGCCTCTTCACGTTCATCGCTGGCTTCGATGACGCTGATCTTCTCAAGTGCCAATGGGATGGCACCGGGCGTCACACGCTGCAAAAATGTCTGCCATGCATCTGTTGTATCGGCAGGGCGCAACGCTTCGCTCAGCAAATGACGGCGCGCCTGCATGGCCGGCGAGAGTGTGCCAATCTCAACGACATCAGCACGCTCTACTTTCATGGTACGTAGCAAGCGATGTAAGGTGAATTGCGGATGACCAGCAGCTGGATCCCTGCGCATCGTGGCATCACCTGCAAGCGCATCCCAAGAGGCACCATCAAGCAATAGATCGAGGCCTGGCAAAACGACAGCGCCTTGCGATGCGCGTGCGATCGCAGACAGAAGTTGCGCAGTTGCGTGGTTACTGCCGGTCGAACCAATTGCAACGACAGGGGCATCGTCACTGCGCTCTTGGATGCGTTGAACCTCGGCTTCGATCAGTCGGGCCGTGCGCTCAGCCCTGTCGAGCAGATCATGTTCCTTGAGATGTTGCGGCCAGATATTGGTGGCAATCCGCAGGAAGCGCAGCGTCTGTTCCCAATATTCATCAAATTCGCGAGGTGCCAGATGGTTGATCTTGTCCCACTCAACGCCTTCAATCGTCATCTCATCAATGAGGCTTGCGAGTTCCTTTGCCAACTGCCAAGCCTGTGCAGGGCCGGGGGCGATGAGGGGGGCGCGGTCTGCTTCGCGTGCACTGCGTTGTAAGCTTTCAGTCCATTTGAGAATGAGGCTTGCAAGATCGAGCCTGCGTTGCAGATCGCTGATGGCATCTGGAATATCGTCCAGCAATTCATCCGCGCCCCCGTCAAAGATGAGCGCTGTTTCCATCGCGTCCATCTGGCCGAGCGGCACGATCTGCGGCAACAGCGTGATGGAGCTGTCGCTCAGTGCAGCAAATTCCTGCGCAAGTGCACGCGCAGCGCGGCGTGTGGGCACATAAATCGTAGCGCTAGAGAGTTTGAGCGGGCCAAGATGTGCGCCAAAGCCGGGGATCACTTCACCGGCGAGGAAGGCGCGTGCGAAAGTTGCGAGATAGGCCACACCCGGCGGAATTGTGTAAACGCGCGGATGGGGCGTGGCGCTCATGGTTCAAATGGCCGAGCGCTCAAGAGCGCGTTCGGCCTCCTCTATGGCTTGAGGTGTACCGACATGAAGCCACAACCCATCAAGACGCAAGCCAAAGAGGCGGCCTTTTTCGGCGGCTTCGAACAAATAGGGCGCGAGGCGAAAAACCTCCCGCTGATCTTGCACGAAAGGAGCGCGTTTCAGAATCCCAAAACCCGAATAGACAAAGGCCGCAACCTCGCTTTCGCTGCGGCGTATCAGGCGACCATCCTGACCCATATGAAAGTCACCCGACCAATCCACGCCGACGCTGGTTGAGGTGGATGCGACCAGAAGCAAGGCATCCATTTTTTCAGGATCCCACATCTTCCGAAGGCGCGCGATATTGGATGTCGGCCCTTCAATCCAGAAAGCATCTGTATTGGCGACGAAGAAATCATCGTCCAAATGCGCAGCTGCTTTCTTGATGCCGCCACCTTGATCAAGCAGCAACTCGCGTTCGTCAGAGATGGTGATGTGCGGCGTATCACGATCTTTCAGATGCGCTTCGATCTGGTCAGGCAGGTAATGCACATTTACCACACTGCGTGTAATGCCGCTTTGCGCACATTGGTCCAGAACATGGTCCAGTAAAGCTTTACCACCCACTTTCACAAGCGGCTTGGGAATCGTGTTGGTGAGAGGGCGCATACGCGTGCCAAGGCCGGCCGCAAAGATCATAGCTGTCGAGAGAGGCGCGCTCACTCATTCGCCTCATGCATGAGAGGCGATAGCACGCGGAAGATATTCCGCATACCATGCGCGCAAGGGAGCCAGATCAGGATGTGCGAGGTCTTTTGCAAGATAGCGCTCCATACGCGGGAGATGGGCGAGATAATGTGGCTTTCCATCGCGACGGTCCAGCCGGGCAAAAATACCGAGAATCTTGGTCGCTCTTTGTGCGCCCATAATAGCATAGGAACGGGCAAATTCTGTCACGTCAAAATCTGGCGTATCATTGCGGCGCTGGCGCGTATAAAGGCCAAGCAGCTTCAGCTCCAGTTCATCGGACACATCGACGCGCGCATCTTGCAGCAAGGAGACAAGGTCATAAGAAGGATGTCCCTGCACGCAGTCCTGAAAGTCGATGATGCCGATGCGTTGCAAGCCATCCCGCTCTGGTAGCCAGATGAGATTGGGTGAATGATAATCACGCAGCGTCCATGTGGAGCGAGCAGCGCAGACTTTCTCCAAATGGGGTTTCCATAAATTGATGAAAGTGGCGCGGGCGCCAGAGCTTAAACCGGCACGCGCGATATGCGGTGCATACCAGTCGAGGATTAGCTCCACCTCGATCAGCAGAGCATCAACATCATAGCGCGGAATATAGTGCGTCTCTTCATCCGTGACAGGCAGTTCGCGGGGAAGATCGCGCGCATGCAGGCTTGCAAGGACAGAAGTTGCCTCGCTATAGCGCTCGGCAATCGGTCCCTTGTCATCAATGACCCCCAGCGTGCCGAAATCCTCTAACACGGCAAGGCCGGCTTCGGCATCAAAGGCAAAGATCTTTGGTGCGGAGAGCGATTGGGCTCGCAAGCCCTGATCAACTGCGATAAAGGGTCGAATATCTTCAGCCAAACGAGCAAGCTCTGAATAGGACTTGCCATAGCGGATGGGTGGACCATCAGGGCGTGGCGGCGAGATCATCAAAATAGCGCGCGAGCCATCTGGCTTTGTCAATCGTTCATAAGCACGCACAGAGGCATCGCCCTGCATATAGCTGCGTTCTGCAGCAGCCCAGCCTGAACGTTCCAGAAGTGAATGAATGGCGCGCTCACGCATGACGCGTGCGCCCAATGCGCCATGGCCTGTAATGGTGACAATGCGCCGTTCCGGTCCAAGAGAATTGGCAAGCACGAAAGAAATATCGAGCCGATCAGGCGGCAAGGGGCCTGCCTTCTCCGCCCACTCAACCAGCAGCAAGGCGCCATCAGCTGCCTCTTCCCAGCCAAGCTCCACAAGCTCGGAGGGTTCCCGAATGCGATAGAGGTCAGCATGAACGATGGGGAAATGTTCAGACTGATAGACTTGCATCAAGGTGAAGGTCGGGCTTGGAACTTCAAGCTCATCATCTTTCATCAAGCTGCGGATCAGGGCGCGGGCGAAAGTCGTTTTGCCTGCTCCCAAATCACCTGAGAGGGTGATCAAATCATTCGGCCCTACAAGCGGAATGATGCGACGTGCAAGATCTTGCGTCGCAGCCTCGTCGCGAAGATCAAGCGTCCAGATATGATCGGCAGGGCTTTGGTTTCGCATCTGGCCCTCACGCTACTTCGGCAGCCGCCTCGATCATGGCAGGTGCTGCAGGGAAAATACAGGTCACCGTGGTTCCAACGCCGGGCGCGGATTCAATTCTCACGCTTCCGCCATGCAATTCCACAAAGGCCCGCACCATGGACAGGCCAAGCCCTGCGCCGCGATGGCGTGAGCCGGCGGTATGGGTTTCGAAGCGATCAAAGACACGGTCGATCACTTCATGTGCGATGCCGCGGCCCTGATCGGTGACCTTGAACACGATCTCATCACCACGCCGCATGGCCGCGAGAATGACGGTCTGGCCCGGCTCAGAGAATCCAATGGCATTCGATAGAAGATTGAAGAGCACCTGACGCAGACGCTTTTCATCTGCACGGAAGCGGCCGACATTATCCAGCGCCACGATTTGCAGATTGATGGCAGATTCAGCGAGACGATCCTGCAAGCCTTCCGCCGCCGCGTTAATTGCATCGCGAATATCAACATCAGCGACCGACAATTCCATCGCTCCTGCGTCGATCGACGCAAGATCGAGAATATCATTGATGATGGCGAGAAGTGCATCGGAGGATTTGTGGATATAGCCGCTATATTCGAGCTGTTTGGCGTTGAGCGGACCAGCCGCACCTTCCGCCAGTAATTGAATGAAGCCGATGATATTGGTGAGCGGCGAGCGCAGCTCATAGGAGACGTGATGCACGAAGTCGTTGCGGATCTTTTCGGCCTGCAACAGGGCTTCATTACGATCCGTCAAGGCACGTTCGACATCCACACTGGCGGTCACATCGCTGAAAGTGATCAGCGTTGCTCCATCAGGCAGAGGTGCGGCAGCACAATCAATCGCGCTGCCATCCTTGCGGGTCAGGCGACGTGCAAAGCCGGTGCGCGCATCATGCAAGCCTGCGACAAGAGCGCGTAAATCATTCCAGTCCCCGTCATTGCCGAAATGCGCGGCGCACTCACGCGCGACAAGATCAATATGGGGTTGATCGGCCAGTGCTGCGGGTGCCAGCTTCCACAAAGTCTGAAAAGCCGGGTTATGCAGCTTCAGGCGCCCGTCGCTGCCAAACACAGCAACACCTTCTCGCAAAGTATCAAGCGTTTCACCCTGCACGCGCATCAATGCATTGTAGCGCGATTCCAGATGGAAGCGCTCCGTGACATCATCGAACAGATAAGTGACGCCGCCTTGCGGGTTGGGTGTGATAACAGCGCGCAGCGTGCGCCCGTCGGGGAGATACCAGGCCTGCTCCACCGTTTCGACAGCTTGATAAGCCTTGAGTATATCGGCTTTCCAGGCGCGGTAATCCGCTTGCTCTGGCAGGCGACGTTCTGCGCGCAAGCGGTCGAGAATTTCCGAGTCACTTGGATTCTGGTCGAGGAAAGATTGTTCAAGCCCCCATACATGTCGATAGGCCGCATTGTGGAAAATGAGATGCTGGCTCTTGTCAAAGATAGCAACGGCAGTCGTGAGCTGATCAAGCGTGCGCCGGTGCGCTTCCATCTGGCGCGAGAGATCAGCGCGGAGGGCGTCGAGTTCCGAGAGATCAATGGCGATGCCGGCCGACCCTTCTTCACAGGGCAGTGCGATGACATCCATCAGATTGCGTTTGCCCGCAACAACTGCATGAACACGCCCACGCCATGTCTCGCGCTTGATGACGGCCTTGCGCGATGCATCACGATCAGACTGGTCGAGCAATTCGACCTTGCGTGCAACCGCATCTTCCCCATCCCGCGCTTCAACCGCGCGCGCATAGGCGGCATTGGCCCAATTCAATTTGCCCACACGATCACGCGTCCAGACGGGGCAGGGCATAGCGTCAAGCAATGCATGCATGGCATTGAGATCGGCTAATGTGTCATGATGGATGTTGCGCAGGCTTTGCAGCTCTTGTCGCTCACCAGAAATATCGCGGATGCGCAGCACAGCACGACCACCGACAGCGCGTCCTTCAGCCTCTAGGCAGCGACCTTGCAAATTGGTGAGTGAAAGGCGAAAGCCTTCGCCGCGTGCACGCAGGGTTTCAACGGCGCGGTCAAGTTCCTGCGCCTGGTCAGGCGGCAGCCAGGTGCCGAAAGCCAGCAAGCGTTGCTGTTCTGTCGCGTCTCCCAGAATGGAAAAGTCACCGCCAATGGCGGGCTCAAGATGGGATGCCGACCACGCAACGAGGATCTGCGCTTCGCTCGACAAGAACACATCAGCAAGATGCAAGGCACCATAGGTTTCGTTGAGTTCTGCGGTGAGTTCGGCCTCGCGTTCGCTCGCGCGGCGCTGGCCGATGAGATAGAGCGCTGTTGTGCCAATGGCGATCAGGCCCAGTGAGCCTGTCAAGAAGATATCAGCGATGCCTTGCATATTCAGCTTGGAGGCAAGGTCTTGCGTCTGGGCAAAGGCAGGGCTTGTATGCACGAGGGCGAGTGCAGAGCCGCAGCGCGCAGGGCGCAGCCCGTCCCGCAACCGCGACCAAAGTGCCATCGTCAAAGTCCCCAAATCCGGCCGGTGATCCAGCGGCCATGTTCCGCGAATCAGTGCACTTTACTCGTAGCCGGACTCCCTGAGGAAGTGGTTAACGAAATGAAAATGCCCCCGTGCGCGAGCAACGGGGGCATAGAGTCAAAACTGCAACAGTCGCGGCCGAGCCGCGCGCTGATCAGTAGCGGTAATGTTCGGGCTTGTAGGGGCCCTGCTGCGGCAGTCCGAGATATTTGGCCTGTTCATCCGAGAGCTTGGTCAGCTTCACGCCAATCTTTTCGAGATGGAGAGCTGCGACCTTCTCATCCAGATGCTTCGGCAGCGTATAGACTTTCTTCTGATACTGGCCCTGTTTCGTCCAAAGCTCGATCTGGGCGAGCGTCTGGTTGGTGAAAGAGGCCGACATCACGAAAGAGGGGTGACCTGTCGCGTTGCCGAGATTCACGAGGCGGCCTTCGGAGAGAAGGATGATGCGGCGGCCAGTGGGGAACTCGATTTCGTCCACCTGCGGCTTGATGTTCGACCACTTGAAGTTGCGCAGGCCAGCGACCTGAATTTCAGAGTCGAAGTGACCGATATTGCAGACGATGGCGCGGTCCTTCATCTGGCGCATGTGATCGACGGTGATGACGTCCACATTGCCAGTTGCGGTGACGAAAATGTCAGCGCGCGGCGCAGCCTCTTCCATGGTGACGACTTCATAGCCTTCCATCGCCGCCTGCAGAGCGCAGATCGGGTCGATTTCAGACACGAGCACACGGCAGCCAGCATTGCGCAGCGATGCGGCAGAGCCCTTGCCCACGTCACCAAAGCCCGCAACCATGGCAACCTTGCCAGCCATCATCACGTCAGTGCCGCGACGAATGCCGTCAACGAGCGATTCCTTACAGCCATAGAGATTGTCGAATTTCGACTTGGTGACCGAGTCATTGACGTTGATTGCGGGCCACAACAGCGTGCCATCCTTCTCCATATTGTAGAGACGATGCACGCCCGTCGTCGTTTCTTCCGACACGCCCTTGATGGCTTCGCCATTGCGGGTGTACCAGCCGGGATTGGCCTTCAGGCGCTTCTTGATCGCAGCGAAGAGAACTTCTTCTTCTTCATTCGTCGGCTTTTCGAGGAACGCGGTGTCGCCCTTTTCAGCGCGCATGCCCAGATGAATGAGCATGGTGGCATCGCCACCATCATCGAGGATCATGTTCGGCGTGCCGCCATCACCCCATTCGAAGATCTTGTGGGTATATTCCCAGTAATCTTCGAGGCTCTCACCCTTGATCGCAAAGACAGGCGTGCCAGCAGCCGCAATCGCAGCGGCAGCGTGATCCTGCGTTGAATAGATGTTGCACGATGCCCAGCGCACATCAGCGCCAAGAGCCTTCAGCGTTTCAATCAGGACGCCGGTCTGGATCGTCATATGCAGCGAGCCCGCAACGCGCGCGCCCTTGAGCGGCTGCTTGGGACCATATTCGGCGCGGGTCGCCATCAGACCCGGCATTTCGGTCTCAGCGATATTGAGTTCCTTGCGGCCCCATTCCGCGAGCTTGATATCCGCGACGGCGTAATCGTTGAAATGGACAGTCATGATCATCCCATTTTGCAAGAGGTGGCGCTCTATATCAGGGCTGGCCGAGCCCTGCAATGGGATATAAGGAAATCTTTATGTGATGGGCAGGCTTGGAAAATGGGCCATCACGCCTCACCATGGGCTCTGGAGACAATCACGTGCAGTTCCCTTTCCCCCTCCTTGTCTGTGATGTTGGCGGCACCAATGTCCGCTCAAGCCTCGTGGCGGCGCCTGGCGGCCCGCTGGAGGCCCTTCCCGCCCGCCATACCGAGGACTTCCCCGGCCTGGCCGAGGCTGTGGAAGACGCCTTGCAGGGGCAGGGCCAGCGGCCCCGCTCGCTGCTCGTCTGCGCTGCCGGACCCTGTGAGGGGACGCGGGTTAAGCTCACCAATGCCAACTGGGTGATTGAGGGGCGGGACATTGCCCGCCAGCTCGGCCTGTCTCAGGGGCTCATATTCAATGATTTCGAGGCGCAGGCATTATCCCTGCCGAGCCTGAAGGATGAGTGGTGCCTCGCCATAGGGGAGCCCCTGACAGGCGATGGGGGGCCGCTCCTCATCACCGGGCCGGGAACGGGGCTTGGGACGGCGGCCCTGATCAGGTCGGACGGCAAGTGGCGGGCCATTGCCAGCGAAAGTGGGCATCTGGATTTTGCCCCCGTCACTGACGAGGAGCGGGCTTTTTGGCCCCATGTCGAGCCAGTGCTGGGACGGTTGACGCCGGAGGCGCTGGTTTCCGGGCCCGGTCTGCGTCGGCTTCATCGTGCCCGGCTGATGGCCAAGGGTCATGTGCCCCCAGAACTGTCATCACCCGAAATCGTCGAGCGGGCGTTGGTCGATCCGTCCAGCGAGGAGGCTGCGACGGCGCGGGCCTTCTGGAGTCTGGCTGCCCGGTTTGCGGGCGATATGGCGCTGACGTTTTTAACCACGGGCGGTGTCACGCTGGCGGGCGGCATGTTGCCTCGCTTGGCTCCCCTGCTCGATCAGCAGGCGTTTCGCGATGCCTTCGAGCGCAAGGCACCTTATGACTGGTTGGCGCGGCGCATTCCCGTACGATTGCTCATGCAACCGGACACGGTCTTGTCTGGTCTGGCTGACATTGCAGCCAATCCGCAGGTCTATGCGATTGACTATGCGTCTCGCTGCTGGGTTCAGGCAGCGTGAGAGGCGCTAATCTGCGTGAGCAGCAGATGCAGGGCTGACGCATCTTTCGTCGCGCGCAGCTTGGCCGTGAAAGCAGGATCACGTACGACGCGCGCAATACGCGCCAGCGCCTTGAGATGATCCGCGCCGGCGGACTCAGGCGCAATCAGCATGAAGATGAGATCAACCGGCGCACTATCCTGCGCTTCGTAATCAATCGGGCGATCAAGCCGCGCAAAGATGCCGAAAATGCCTTCCGCCTTGGCAAGCTTGGCATGAGGAATGGCAATGCCATTACCAACGCCAGTTGAGCCCAGACGCTCGCGCTGCAAAACAGCATCGAAAATCTCGCGCTCAGGAAGCCCCGAGACGGCAGCAGCCCGCTCAGCCAGTTCCTGCAAAGCTTGCTTCTTGGAATTGACCTTGAGCGCGGGGATTACCGCCTCTGGCGTGATCAGATCTGTCAGTGGCATTCGAAATCTGTCCCTGTGGCGCAAGGTTTGAGGCAAGGACCGTGCCGCACCTCAAACCCCGTAGCGCGCGGGAATGCAAGCAAAAGTTTCGCTATTGCTCGACCTATCCCGTCGCGGATGGATCAAGCCAGCCAATATTGCCGTCATTACGGCGATAAAGAATATTGACGCGCCCGCTTGTGGCATGGCGGAAGACAAGAACGGATTGTCCGGTGAAGTCCAGCTCCATCACCGCCTCCGATACAGGCATTTCCTTCAGGTTACGGCTGCGCTCTGCGATCACCACGGGATGAAAGGTTTCATCCTCAGGCTCTTCGTGATCAGGTGCCTCGATGACATAGTCGCGCACTTTCTCATCAGCATCGCCCAAGCTCGCGCCATTGTGATGGTCTTTCAGGCGTCGCTTATAGCGACTGAGACGACGCTCCAACCTGTCTGCAGCCTGATCAAAGCTTGCATAAGGCTCTTGCGCGCGTCCTTCTGCATGAAGCGTGATACCCGAAGAAAGATGCAAGGTGCAGTCTGATCGATAGCCCGAGCCCTCATGATCAATCACGATGTGACCGCTCATGCCGCCTGCAAAATATTTTTGCGTGGCAGCTTCGACACGCGACAGGACGTGCGTGCGCATGGATTCACCGATGTGGAAGTTTTTGCCGGATACGCGCAGCATGGATCGCCTCCTTGAGGCTTTATCAAGATCGAGATCACTTACGTGTCCCGGTGCACCGGACACCTCAAGAGTTATGCAGGATTGCTGCGAAGTCAACTCCTGTCTTTCATCACAATGATGAAAGCGTCACGCAGTCTTTTGCTGCATTGCAAGCTTTTCGCGCCGCCGCTCAACCGAAGAGGGGATACGCAGGCTCTCGCGATATTTCGCAACGGTACGCCGCGCAATGTCGATGTTTGCTTCTTTCAGCTTCACGACGATGGCGTCATCGGACAAAACATCGCTGGCGCTTTCGGCATCAATCAATTGTTTGATGCGGAAGCGTACGGCCTCCGCCGAATGAGCTTCGCCCCCTGCTCGTGCAGGAATGGATGCTGTGAAGAAATATTTCAACTCGAACAAGCCGCGCGGCGTTGCCATATATTTGTTCGATGTCACGCGCGAGACAGTTGATTCATGCATCCCGATTGCATCCGCAATTGTCTTCAAATTGAGTGGACGCAGATGTTCAACACCCTTCGAGAAAAAGGCATCTTGCTGACGGACGATTTCGGTTGCGACCTTGAGAATGGTGCGTGCGCGCTGTTCGAGACTCTTGGTCAGCCAATTCGCATTTTGCAGGCAACCCGTGATGAAACTCTTGTCGGTTGCGTTTGAGGCGCCCACTGATACCCGCGCTGCATAGGTCTGGTTCACGAGAATGCGCGGCAAGCCTTCTGTATTGAGTTCGACCAGCCATGAGCCATCGCTTGCCGCACGCACCGTCACATCAGGCACGACAGGTTGGATGGCGCCGCCACCGAAAGAACGACCGGGCTTCGGGTCGAGACGGCGGATCTCGGCCACCATATCTGCGAGATCCTCGTCATCAACGCCGCAGAGCTTGCGCAGCGTCTGGAATTCGCGTTTGGCAAGCAAAGGCAGATTGGCAATGAGCGCCTGCATGGCAGGATCAAAGCGATCAAGCTCGCGCAATTGAATGGCTAGACATTCTGCAAGGTCGCGGGCAGCGACACCGCTCGGATCAAATGTCTGCACCACCTTTAACACACGCTCAACGCGCGGTACCGATGCCGATAAACGATCAGCGATCTCTTCAACGCCCGCGCTGAGATAGCCGCTCTCTTCGATACTATCTATGATGGCATGGCCAATGAGGCGATCAGTCGGATTGGTGAGCGCGAGCGCGAGCTGCTCAGCCAAATGGTCCCGCAGGCTTGGCTTGGCTGCGACATAAGATTCGAGATTATAGCCC
>Ga0315899_10003483_pt1 | contig 17149 bp, 15 predicted proteins | sample LakEriMetagenome_2_FD_203518 | JGI IMG/M metagenome (GOLD analysis project Ga0315899, IMG submission 203518) | Freshwater fungal communities from buoy surface, Lake Erie, Ohio, United States - Buoy 4 MA112 | ecosystem: Environmental > Aquatic > Freshwater > Lake | place: USA: Lake Erie, Ohio... | reverse complement strand
ATCCTCGGCCTCTTCCTGGGCAAGCAGTTTGGCATCTTCGGCGCGACATGGATCGCCGTGCGGGCCGGGCTTTCACCCAGGCCCGCCGGCTCCACCTGGCTTCAGGTTTATGGCGCGGCCGTGCTCTGCGGCATCGGCTTTACGATGAGCCTCTTCATCGGCTCGCTCTCCTTCAGCGATCCCGCCTTGCAGGACCGCATGCGCCTCGGGGTGATCGTGGGATCGCTCGCCAGCGCGATCTTCGGCGTGCTGGTGCTGTGGATCGCCGCGAAGCGCGCGCCTGTCGGCCCCTGACGCTATGTCTTGAGGCCGATGGGACAGGAAACGCCCGTGCCGCCGAGCCCGCAATAGCCGTTCGGGTTCTTCGCCAGATACTGCTGGTGATATTCTTCTGCGAAGTAGAACGGCCCGGCGGGCGCGATCTCGGTCGTGATGTCCGGGTATCCCGCCGACTTCAGCCGAGCCTGATACGCCTCGCGCGAGGCTTTCGCCTCGGCGAGCTGCGCCTCGCTGGCGGCGAAGATCGCCGAGCGATATTGCGTGCCGACATCGTTGCCCTGCCGCATGCCCTGGGTTGGATCGTGATTCTCCCAGAAGATGCGCAGGAGATCGGCGAAGCGCACCTTCGAGGGGTCATAGACCACGCGCACCACTTCCGTATGGCCCGTGCGGCCGGAGCAAGTCTCCTCGTAGGTGGGGTTGGGCGTGAAGCCACCGGCGTAACCCGCCGCCGTGCTCCAGATGCCGTCGCCGATCTGCCAGAACTTGCGCTCGGCACCCCAGAAGCAGCCCATGCCGAACACGGCCTCCTCGAAGCCCTCGGGGATCGGGCCATTCAGTGGCCTGCGAAACACCCAATGCGTTGCGGCCGTGGGAATGGCTTGCGAGCGGCCCGGCAGCGCCTCATCGGCGCGAGGAAGCGTCACGGCTTTGCGGGCGAAGAACATGGCAACCTCCAGAAGGGCCGGGGATGAACCCTGAAGCTGGGGTCGCGCAGCCTTTCGCGCAAGGGCGTTCGCCGCACTCACGCAGGCACGTGACCCGGTACGGGAAAAGCGACGCCCGCTTTCGAAAAAGCGCCGCGAGCCGCCTTGCATTTTGTCGGGCCTCCCGCCATAACCCGCGCGTCTTTCGCGCGATGAATGCCCGTGGCTTCAGATCGGAAAGAAATGCGTGCGCCTGATGGGCGCAGGCGGACGGACAGGTGGCCGAGTGGTTGAAGGCGCACAGCGATGCCTCGGGCATCGCATCTGTCCTCGGAAAGAAATGCGTGCGCCTGATGGGCGCAGGCGGACGGACAGGTGGCCGAGTGGTTGAAGGCGCACAGCGATGCCTCAGGCATCGCATCTGTCCTCGGAAAGAAATGCGTGCGCCTGATGGGCGCAGGCGGACGGACAGGTGGCCGAGTGGTTGAAGGCGCACAGCGATGCCTCAGGCATCGCATCTGTCCTCGGAAAGAAATGCGTGCGCCTGATGGGCGCAGGCGGACGGACAGGTGGCCGAGTGGTTGAAGGCGCACGCCTGGAACGCGTGTATAGGGGCAACTCTATCGAGGGTTCGAATCCCTCCCTGTCCGCCAGAAATCCTGGTCAAGCTGACAGCGCCTGAACGCAATCGCGTCGCCGAACTGCACATCCTGTTTCGCTCCGCCTTTCAAGACGGCTGGCCCCGGCGTGGCGTGACCCGGTTGCTGGCATCGAGGTCGAAGTGATCTTGACGTCCGATTTCCTGGGTTCTGACCCTAGCAGGCAGGATCATCGATTGTCGGCACCGGCCGCGCCAGCGAAAGCAGCGCGTTACGGTCATTCAACCGCACCTGCCGCCCGCGAATATCCACGTTGAAAGGGTGAGCGCCGCAATCGAGCGGGAGAGCACTTCGGGGGCCATGCCGAGGCGCGAGGCCAGAACCTTCTTGTCATACGGAATTTCAAGCTGCCCGCTCCGGCCCTGCCGCTCATCCTCGGCAATGAGCCAGTTCGCCAGCCTTTCGAGGCTGGAGCGCAGCTTCTGGTTCTTCAGTTCCTTGACCACGGCGCGATAGGCCAGCGCCATATCCACCGCGAGAGCGCGCGCAAAATGGGCATCCTGGGCAAAACTCTCCCGAACAGCCTCGGCCGGCAGCATCAGGATACGGGTCGGCGTCAGCCCCCGGGCCGATTTCAGGTAAACCCTGTCCAACAACACGGCCGCAATGATGAAACTGTTGCCCGGCCCCAGCACGGAGATGGTGGTCTCGCGATCGCGATAGCTCGCGTAGATCTCCACCTGGCCCTGAACAATCACGTAGAGGAAATCAGCGGGATCACCCTCATGGACCAGTTCGACATGGGTCGGAAACCGCTGGACGAAGGCACTCCGCAAAAGCGCCTCGACATAGGCCGCTCCCACTCCCTCGAAAAGGCGCAACTGCCGCATTTCCTGCAAATCGTCGTCGCGCATGGCATCACCCCTTTTTTTATCCTTGGTCACGCGCCCAAATCAGTCCTTGATTTTTCTCAAGTCGAATCTTGGCAGGTGCCGGGGTCAAACCTGATCAATCCCCGGCCTGCGATTGACAAAACAAGATATTGTTCTTGAAAGTTTTTCTTGGGTTTTTCCGTTGATGCAAATCAAGGTCCGGCCTTGGCCGCGCCGCCAACCATCGCCCTTGCGTTCAGTTCAGGAGCGCGTTTTCGGGCAAGGGGGGCGAGCATGGGCGGCGCCACTGGCACATCATCGGGTGTCACATCATCGGACCAGAACCGGGCCTTGTGGCTCTCCACCATCGCCTTCACGGTCTGCTTTGCCGTATGGACGATCTTCGCGATCATCGGCATCCAGATCAAAAAGGATCTCGGTCTTACCGATACGCAATTCGGCCTGCTCGTAGGCACGCCGATCCTTACCGGGTCGCTGATCCGCCTGATCCTTGGCATCTGGTCGGATCAATATGGCGGGCGCCTCGTCTATACCGCGACGATGCTGACCGCCGCAGTCATGACCTTCCTGCTGACCTATGCCTATGATTACACCACCTTCCTGATCGCGGCGCTCGGTGTCGGCATTGCCGGCGGCTCCTTCTCGGTCGGGGTTGCCTATGTGGCGAAGTGGTACCCCAAGGAGAAGCAGGGCACCGCTCTCGGCATCTTCGGCGCGGGCAATGTCGGCGCGGCGGTCACGAAATTCGCGGCTCCGGTCATCATGGTCGCCTATGGCTGGAGAAGCGTGGCCCTGGTCTGGGCCGCAGCGCTCGCGCTGATGGCCGTGGTGTTCTTCCTCTTCACGAAGGATGACCCGGATCTGGCCCGGCGCCGCGCGAGCGGAGCCAGGCCCGAGCCGCTCTCGGCGATGATGGAGCCGCTGAAGAACATTCAGGTCTGGCGCTTCTCGCTCTATTACTTCTTCGTCTTCGGCGCCTTCGTGGCCCTGGCCCTGTGGCTGCCGCGCTACCTCATCGGCGTCTATGGCCTCGATATCGCCACCGCCGGCATGATCGGCGCGATGTACTCGATCCCCGCTTCGGTATTCCGCGCCTATGGCGGACATCTCTCCGACAGATATGGCGCGCGGACGGTCATGTACTGGACCTTCCTTGTCTCGATCGCCTGCACCTTCATCCTGTCCTATCCGCCGACAAGCTATGTGATCGACGGCATTCGCGGGCCGGTGGAATTCAGCACGCGGATGGGCCTGGTCGGCTTCATCATCACCGCCTTCGTCCTCGGTTTCTTCATGAGCCTCGGAAAGGCGGCGGTCTACAAGCACATCCCGGTCTATTATCCCGGCCGCGTGGGCGCGGTGGGTGGCGTGGTGGGTCTTGTGGGTGGTCTCGGCGGCTTCATCCTGCCGATTGCCTTCGGCGCACTCAATGACCTCACAGGCGTGTGGCAGAGCTGCTTCTGGCTGCTTTTCGCCATCGTGACTGTCGCGACGCTCTGGATGCACTTCGCCATCCGCTCGATGGAGAAAGAGGCGATCGGTCGGGAACTCCGCAAGCTGCCGCAGCTTCCCGAGATGCAGCCGATCCATGGCCCGTCGCAGGAAGGTGCGCTCGCCGCCAAGGGCGCGATCCAGGATTGGCGGCCGGAGGATCAACAGTTCTGGCAGGAAAAGGGCCGGGCGATCGCCCGGCGGAACCTCTGGATCTCCGTGCCCTGTCTGCTGCTCTCCTTCGCGGTGTGGATGGTATGGTCGGTCGTCGTGGCCCGGCTTCCCAGCGTGGGGTTCAATTTCACCACCGAGGAATTGTTCTGGCTCGCCTCGCTGCCGGGGCTTTCGGGCGCGACGCTGCGGATCTTCTACTCCTTCATGCCCGCCATGTTCGGCGGCCGCCTCTGGACGACGCTTGCGACCTGGTCGCTGCTGATCCCGGCTGTTGGCATGGGCTACGCGGTGCAGAATCCCGGCACGCCGTACTGGATCTTCCTCGGTCTGGCGTTGCTCTGCGGCTTCGGCGGCGGCAACTTCGCCTCCTCGATGGCCAATATCTCCTTCTTCTTCCCCAAGGCAGAGAAGGGCAATGCGCTGGCCATCAATGCCGGCCTCGGCAATCTCGGCGTCAGCGTCGTGCAGTTCGTGGTTCCCCTGGCCATCACGGCCGGAGTCTTCGGCGCGCTGGGGGGTGCCCCGCAGAGCGCAACGCTGAATGGCGTGACCACGACCCTCTGGCTGCAGAATGCCGGCTATGTCTTCGTGCCCTTCATCGTGGTCTCGGCCTTCGCGGCGTGGTTCGGGATGAACGACATTGCTTCCATGAAAGCCTCCTTCTCCGATCAGGCCGTGATCTTCCGCCGCCGGCACAACTGGATCATGTGCTGGCTCTATACCGGAACCTTCGGCTCGTTCATCGGGTTCTCGGCGGCCTTCCCGCTGCTCACGAAGATCCTGTTCCCCGAGGTCAACGCGCTGCAATACGCCTTCCTGGGCCCACTGGTCGGCGCGCTCGCCCGCGTCGCTGCCGGCAAGCCCTGTGACCGGATCGGCGGCGGACGGATTACCTTCTGGACCTTCATCCTGATGTGCTTCGGTGTCGCTGGCATCCTCTACGCCATCGGCATGAAGGGCGATCCGACCGCGTTCCCGGTCTTCTTCGCGAGCTTCATGTTCCTTTTCGCGATGAGCGGCATCGGCAATGCCTCGACCTTCCAGATGATCCCGGCGATCATGCGGCAGGAAGTGGCGCGGCTCGAACCGGGCCTGAAGGGCACCGATCTCGTCAAGCAATCCGACAAGGAGAGCGCGGCGATCATCGGCTTTACCTCCGCGATCGCGGCTTACGGGGCCTTCTTCATCCCCAAGAGCTTCGGCACCTCGATCGCGATGTCCGGTTCGGCTGCCGGGGCGCTCTACGCCTTCCTCGGCTTCTACCTCACCTGCATCGGCATCACCTGGTGGTTCTACACCCGTCGCGGCGGCCTGCTCCACGACATGGAGCGGGGCCTCGCAGGCCCTGCGGCGATGCCCCTCGTCAAACCCGCCTGACCCATTTCATCGACACCACGAGGCGACAGACATGTCCCATTTCCTCGACCGCCTGACCTTCTTCAACAAGATCGCCGAACCCTTCTCGAACGGGCACGGCGTGACCACCAACGAGGATCGTCGCTGGGAGGACGGCTACCGGAAGCGCTGGCAGCACGACAAGACCGTGCGCTCCACCCATGGCGCGAACTGCACCGGCTCCTGCTCGTGGAAGATCTATGTGAAGGGCGGCATCGTCACCTGGGAGACCCAGCAGACGGACTACCCGCGCACAAGGCCGGATCTTCCGAACCACGAGCCACGCGGCTGCTCACGCGGGGCCTCCTACAGCTGGTATCTCTACTCGGGCAACCGCGTGAAATACCCGCTGGTGCGCTCCCGTCTGATCCGCCTCTGGCGCGAGGCCCGCGCGACGATGATGCCGGTTGCGGCATGGAAGAGCATCGTCGAGAACCCGGAAAAGCGCGCGAGCTACACGAAGAAGCGCGGCCATGGCGGGTTCGTGCGCGGCTCATGGGACGAAATCAACGAGATCATCGCCGCAGCGAATGCCTATACCGCCAGGACCTACGGGCCGGATCGCATCCTCGGCTTCTCGCCGATCCCCGCGATGTCGATGGTAAGCTATGCGGCCGGCTCGCGTTACCTCAGCCTCATCGGCGGCGTCTGCATGTCGTTCTACGACTGGTATTGCGACCTGCCGCCCGCCTCGCCACAGACCTGGGGCGAACAGACCGACGTGCCGGAAAGCGCGGATTGGTACAATGCCGGTTTCATCATCCTCTGGGGCTCGAACGTGCCGCAGACCCGCACGCCGGATGCGCATTTCTACACCGAGGCGCGCTATCGCGGCACGAAGAGCGCGGTGATCTGCCCGGATTATTCCGAGGCCTCGAAATTCGGCGACATCTGGCTGCCGGTGAAGCAGGGCACCGATGCGGCGCTTGCCATGGCGATGGGCCATGTGATCCTCTCCGAATATCACGTGAAGCGGCAGGTGCCGTATTTCCAGGATTACATCCGGCAGTATACCGACATGCCGATGCTGGTGCGGCTGGTGCGCCAGGATGGCCGCCTCGTGCCGGAGCGCTTCCTGCGGGCCTCGGATTTCGATCGATCGCTGGGCGAAGCGAACAATCCGGAATGGAAGACAGTCGCTTATGATGAAGTCTCCGGCAAGATCGTTGCACCACGCGGCACAATCGGCTTCCGCTGGGGCGAGCAGGGCAAGTGGAACCTCGAGGAGAAGGCATCGGATGGCGCGGAAACCCGCCTGCGCCTCTCGCTGAAGGGCATCGAGGACGAGATTGCCGCAGTCGCCTTCCCTTATTTCGGCAACATCGAGAACGAGCATTTCACCCATTCCGACCACGGCTCTGTGCTGGAACGGAACATCCCGGTGAAGCGGCTGCAACTTGCCGATGGCGAGGCGCTGGTCGCGAGCGTCCATGACCTGTTCATCGCCAATTATGGCGTCGACCAGGGCTTCGGCGGCGCGAACGTGACGGCGGATTACAACATCGACCTGCCCGGCACCCCGGCATGGGCCGAGAAGATCACGGGCGTCGGCCGCGACAAGATCATCCAGGTCGCGCGCGAATTCGCGACCAATGCCGAGAAGACCAGCGGGCGCTCGATGGTCATCATCGGCGCGGCGATGAACCACTGGTACCACGCCGACATGAACTATCGCGGCGTCATCAACATGCTCGTGATGTGCGGCTGCGTGGGTCAGTCCGGCGGAGGCTGGGCCCATTACGTGGGGCAGGAGAAGCTCCGTCCGCAGGCCGGCTGGGCTCCCCTCGCCTTCGCGCTGGATTGGGGCCGCCCGCCCCGCCAGCAGAATTCCACCTCGGCCTTCTATGTGCATACCGACCAGTGGCGCTACGAGACCATGAAGGCGTCGGATATTCTCTCGCCCCTCGCGCCGAAGGGGGCATGGGATGGCGCGATCATCGATTACAACGTGCGCGCCGTCCGCATGGGCTGGCTGCCGGCCTACCCCACCCTTACCCAGAACCCGCTGGAGATCGCCGCGAGGGCCAAGGCCGCCGGGCTGGAGCCGAAGGATTACGTCGCGAAAGGGTTGAAGAGCGGCGAGCTCAGCTTCGCCTGGGAGGACCCGGACAATCCGAAAAACTGGCCGCGCAACATGTTCGTCTGGCGCTCCAACCTGCTCGGCTCGTCCGGCAAGGGGCACGAATACTTCCTGAAGCACCTGCTGGGCACCAGCCACGGCGTGCTGGGGCGGGATCTTGGCTCGGCCCAGGCCGCGGGCACGAAAGAGGTGAACTGGGTCGAGAATGCGCCCGAAGGCAAGCTCGACCTGCTGGTGACGCTCGATTTCCGCATGTCCACCACCTGCGTCTACTCGGATATCGTGCTGCCCACGGCCACCTGGTATGAGAAGAACGACCTCAACACCTCCGACATGCACCCCTTCATCCACCCGCTCTCCAGCGCAGTGGACCCGGCCTGGGAAGCGAAATCGGATTGGGAGATCTACAAGGGCATCGCCAGGGCCTTCTCCCGCGTCTCACCGGAAGTGCTGGGCGAAGAGACCGACATCGTGCTGAACCCCATCAAGCACGATACTGCGATGGAAGTCGCGCAGGCCTTCGAACCCAAGGACTGGAAGAGTGGCGAATGCGAGCCAATCCCCGGCAAGACCATGCCGGTGGTGACGCCGGTGATGCGCGATTACCCCCACACCTACGAGCGTTTCACCGCGCTCGGCCCGCTGATGGAGAATGTCGGCAACGGCATCAAGGGCATGACCTGGAAGACCGGGCATGAGGTGGAGCACCTCAAGGCGCTGAATGGCGTGCATGCCGAGGGCGCGAACAAGGGCCTCGCCCGCATCGTCTCGGATATCGACGCCACGGAAGTCATCCTGATGATGGCGCCGGAGACAAATGGCGAAGTGGCCGTGAAGGCGTGGGAGGCTCTCGCGAAAATCACGGGCCGCGAACATGCCCATCTGGCTCTGCCGAAGGAAGACGAGAAGATCCGCTTCCGCGATGTCGTGGCGCAGCCGCGCAAGATCATCTCGGCGCCAACCTGGTCCGGGCTCGAAAGCGAGAAGGTTTGCTACAATGCAGGTTACACGAATGTGCATGAGCTCATTCCGTGGCGCACGCTGACCGGCCGCCAGCAACTCTACCAGGACCATCTCTGGATGCGTGCCTTCGGCGAGAGCCTGTGCAGCTATCGTCCGCCGATTGATCTCAAGACGATCCACCCTGTGAGGGGCAGCAGGCCCAATGGCGAGACGGAGATCGTCCTGAACTTCATCACCCCGCACCAGAAATGGGGCATCCATTCCACCTATACCGACAACCTGCTGATGCTCACGCTCAGCCGCGGCGGGCCGATCGTCTGGCTTTCCGAGACCGATGCGAAGAAGGCGGGCATCGTCGATAACGACTGGGTGGAAGCCTTCAATTCCAACGGGGCTCTGGTGGCCCGCGCGGTGGTGTCGCAACGCATGAAGGAGGGAACCCTCTTCATGTACCACGCGCAGGAGAAGATCGTGAACGTGCCTGGCTCGGAGATGACCGGGCAGCGCGGCGGCATCCATAACTCGGTGACACGCGCCGTTCTCAAGCCGACCCACATGATTGGTGGATATGTCCAATTCGCCTATGATTTCAATTATTACGGCACGATTGGCACCAATCGCGACGAGTTTGTCGTCATCCGCAAGATGAAGAATGTCGACTGGCTGGAGCGTCCCTATCGCGATCCCGCCGCCACGGCTGCCGAATAAGGAGACGAAACCATGAAAATCCGCGCGCAGATCGCGATGGTGCTCAACCTCGACAAGTGCATCGGCTGTCACACCTGCTCGGTGACATGCAAGAACGTCTGGACCAACCGGGAAGGCATGGAATACGCTTGGTTCAACAATGTCGAGACCAAGCCGGGGATCGGCTACCCCAAGGATTGGGAAAACCAGAAGCACTGGAAAGGCGGCTGGACCCGCAAGAAAAACGGCAAGATCGAGCCGCGCATCGGCGGCAAGTGGCGCGTGCTGGCGAATATTTTCGCCAATCCGGACATGCCGGAAATCGACGATTACTACGAGCCCTTCACCTTCGATTACGAGCACCTGCAGAAGGCACCGGAGCTTGAGGCCTTCCCCACGGCGCGCCCGCGATCGCTCATCACCGGCGAGCGGATGGAGAAGATCAACTGGGGCCCGAACTGGGAGGAAATCCTCGGCGGCGAATTCGCCAAGCGTTCGAAGGATGCGAATTTCGAGGGCGTGCAGAAGGAGATCTACGGGCAGTTCGAAAACACCTTTATGATGTATCTGCCAAGGCTCTGTGAGCATTGCCTCAACCCCACCTGCGTCGCCTCCTGCCCCTCGGGCGCGATCTACAAGCGTGAGGAGGACGGCATCGTCCTGATCGATCAGGACAAGTGCCGCGGCTGGCGCATGTGCGTCTCCGGCTGCCCCTACAAGAAGATCTATTTCAACTGGTCGAGCGGGAAGAGCGAGAAGTGCATCTTTTGCTATCCGCGCATCGAGGCGGGCCAGCCCACGGTCTGCTCCGAAACCTGCGTCGGGCGCATCCGCTATCTCGGCGTGATGCTCTATGATGCCGACCGCATCGGGGAGGCCGCGAGCGTCGCCTCCGAGCAGAACCTCTATGATGCGCAGATGGGCGTGTTCCTCGATCCGAACGACCCCTCAGTGATCGAGCAGGCGCGGCGTGACGGCATCGCCGAGAACTGGCTGGAGGCGGCCCGCCTCTCGCCCATCTGGAAGATGGCGATGGAATGGAAGGTCGCCTTCCCGCTGCACCCGGAATACCGCACCTTGCCCATGGTCTGGTATGTGCCGCCACTCTCGCCGATCACCGCTGCGGCGGCCGCCGGCAAGATGGGGACCGATGGCGGCATGCCGGATGTGAAATCCCTGCGGATCCCGCTGAAATATCTTGCCAACCTGCTCACGGCTGGTGACGAGCGGCCCGTGGCCCTCGGCCTCGAACGTATGCTCGCGATGCGGGCCTACATGCGTGCGAAGACGGTCGATGGCGTGATCGACGAGGGCGTGGCCACCCGCGTGGGTCTCACGGGCGCGCAGATCGAGGCGATGTATCACGTGATGGCCATTGCCAATTACGAGGATCGCTTCGTCATCCCCACCACCCATCGCGAGGTGACCGAGGATGCCTATGAATTGCGCGGCCAGTGCGGCTTCTCCTTCGGGGATGGCTGCATGCCCGGCGATGACAAGGTGAACCTGTTCGGCGGCATCAAGCTGAAGAACAAGCCGAATGCGGAGGCCTGTTGAGATGAAGACGCTCAAGGTTCTCTCGGTACTCCTCACCTACCCCTCGGATGAACTGATCGCGGCGACAGGCGAGCTCGCCACCGCGCTCGACCGGGAAAAGCTGCTGCCCCCGAAGGAGCGCGCGGGCGTTCAGGCCCTGCTGGATGATCTCGCCGGCGGCGACCTCATCGAGGCACAGGAGCGGTTCATCCTGTTATTCGACCGCACCCGCTCGCTCTCGCTGCATCTCTTCGAGCATGTCCACGGCGAAAGCCGGGATCGCGGGCAGGCGATGGTCGATCTCATCCGGATCTACGAGGAGGGTGGCTTCACGCCGACCCCCAGGGAATTGCCGGATTTCGTGCCGCTCTTCCTCGAATATGCCGCGACGCGCGCTCCGGCCGAAGCCATTGAACTCATCGGGCAGCCGGCGCATGTCTTCGCGGCCTTGCGCGAGCGGCTGGCGAAACGCGCGTCGCCCTATGCGGCGGTTTTCGCGGGGCTGCTCGCACTGGCGAAAGCCAGGCCAGACAAGCAGATTCTCGCGCGGCTCCTCTCCGAGCCCGACCCCGAGCCGGATGATCTCGCGGCCCTCGATGCAGCCTGGGAAGAAGAGGAAGTGCTCTTCGGCCCCGGCGCCGCTTCCGAGAATTGTGGCGTCGACAGCCTCGCCGCGAAGCTGCGACAGGCGCGCCGCCCTGCGCCAGGCCTCGAGCCGGTGCCGGGCAGCGGCCCCCGAACGCTGCTGACTTCTTCCTCCGCGCCCCGCACCTGAGCCTCGAAAAGGAGCACGCCATGCGCGACCAGATCTTCCACATCCTCTTCGTCTGGTATCCCTATCTCTGCCTGACCACGTTTCTTGTGGGGTCGCTGATCCGCTTCGATCGCGAGCCCTATAGCTGGCGCGCGGGTTCGAGCCAGATCCTGCGGAAGAAGCAGCTTCAATGGGGCTCGAACCTCTTCCATTTCGGCATTCTTTTCCTGTTCCTTGGCCATACCGTCGGCTTGCTCACACCGAAGGCCATCTACACGCTCTTCGTCACCGTGGAGCAGAAGCAGCTTCTGGCGATCATCGCGGGCGGCATCGCCGGGTCGATCTGCTTCATCGGCCTCAGCCTGCTGCTGCATCGCCGGCTCTTCGACACGCGCATCCGCCAGACCTCGACCGTGATGGATCTCGCGGTGCTCTTCGTTCTCTGGGTCCAGCTGAGCCTCGGTCTTGCGACCTTGCCATTCAGCCTCGCGCATTCCGATGGCTCAGTGATGGTCACGCTCTCGCATTGGGCGCAAGGAATCCTCACGCTCCAGCCCGTGGATGCGAAGACCCTTCAGGGGCTGGATTGGCCCTATCTCGTCCATCTCGTTCTGGGGATGACAATCTTCCTCATTTTCCCGTTCTCCCGTCTCGTTCACATCTGGTCTGCGCCGGTCTGGTATCTTGGCCGCAGGGGTTATCAGGTCGTGCGCACGCGCCGTGCGGCTCCTCCCACCCAGCCGGCGGAGTGAGGCCGATGACCGGAGTCCACGACACCAATTCCGGCGGTTGTTCCTTCAAGCCGCAAACCGCCATCAAGCCGCGCACCGTGCGTGTGAATGGCGTGGTGATCCCCCGTGAGGCCATTGCGCGGGAAACCCAGAACCATCCTGCTTCCAGGCCCACCGAGGCCTGGCAGGCTGCGGCCCGTGCGCTCGTGTTGCGCGAGCTTCTGCTGCAGGAAGCGCGTCGGCTGAACATTGTGGCGACGCCCCTTCTGGATGATCAGGGCCGCCGCGAGACCGATGATGAAGCGCGCATTCGCGGTCTTCTTGAATGCGCGGTTTCCGTGCCTGCGGCCGAGGAAACAGAACTCCGGCGCTACTACGAGAACAATCGCAAGGCCTTCACCGCTCCGGCGCTGTTCGCGGTGTCGCATATCCTCATCGCCAGAAGAGAAGCCACACCCGCCGCGCGCGAAACGGCACGCGAGAAGGCCGCAGCCATTCTCACCCGCCTGCAGGCGGATCCCCGTCTCTTCGCGCGCCTCGCGCAAGCGCATTCCGATTGCCCGTCGCGTGCGTTCGGCGGACAGCTGGGGCAGATCTCGACCGGGCAGACCGTCCCGGAATTCGAGGCCATTCTGCCGGTGCTGCCCGTGGGCGCGGAGCATGTCTCGATGGTCGAGAGCCGCTACGGCTTCCATCTCGTCACGGTGCATCAGCGCGTGGAGGAGGCGGTTCTGCCCTTCGAGCCGCTGCGCGAGCGCATCGAGGGATTCCTGGATTCGCGTGCGCGGATCATGGCCGAACGGCATTACGTCCAGCGCCTTGCGAGCCGCGCCGAGATTGAGGGCTTCGCGCTCGAAGCCTCCGCCACGCCGCTGGTCCAGTGAGGTGCGCCATGATGCTCGGTGACTTCCTGCGCAACCTCGCAGATGATGCCGCGGCCGAGGAGGCGCTGTTCGCCCTGGGCGATCTCGTGCTCCTCGCCGCCGTGGAGGAGGAGTGTGCGGTCCAAGCCGAAGCGCGCGGCGAATATGTCGCGGGCGCGGTTCGTCGCTTCGCGCGCATGGCGGGTGACGGGGACTGGCTCGCCGTCATGGGCAAGCTCGAACGCAGTGACAGGCCAGCCGCGGATTTCCTCCGCCAGACGCTCGAATGGACCCTGAAGCGGGACCGGGCAGAGCGCATCGCCGCGCCCGCCCTCGCATCCGGCTGCACCTGTGGCGGGAGCCATGGCCATGAACCGGCCGCGCGCTAGCCGCGCTCCCCGCAAGGTGCCGCAGGCTGCGCGGCCGGTGGAGCCCCTGCCGCCACCCCTGCCGCTCGCCCTTCTGGATCATCCGCTGGATTACTTTCTGTCCGAGCATCACCGGCATCGCATTTACCTCGTGGGCCTGCGGCAGGCAGCGACGGCCGGATCGGTCGACCGGGAAGTGGCGCGGCGGCTCTTCGGCTTCCTCGCGGTGGAACTGCCCCTGCACTGGGCGGATGAGAAGATCGACCTCCTGCCCTGCCTGCTGCGCCTTGCTCGGCCGGAAGACGGCCTCGGCGACGTGCTCGCGCGCCTCGATGCCGACCATGCCGCGAGCGCCCTCGCGGTGGGGCGGATCATGGCGGGATTGTTCGAGGCGATGATGTCGCGACAGGCAGTTCTGCGCCTTGATCCAGCACTCCGCGCGACGATGCAGGCCTATGCGACCAGCAAGTCCCGCCATCTCGCGATCGAGAATGCCGTGGTGCTGGCGATTGCGGGGGTGCGGCTGCGCAAACCCGATCTCGCCGCGATCTCCTCGGCGATGAAGGTGCGGAGGGTGACCCACCATGTCGACCACGCTTGATCATCTCTTCGATCGCAACGTCGCCTGGGTCGATGGGAAGACCCGCGCCGATCCGGATTACTTCCGGCGCATGGCCGAGCAGCAGGCGCCGGAATTCCTGTGGATCGGCTGTTCCGACAGCCGCGTGACCGCGAATGACGTGCTCGGCCTCGATCCCGGCGCGGTCTTCGTGCATCGGAACATCGCGAACATCGTCCATACGAGCGATCTCAACATCCTCTCCGTGCTGGAATTCGCGATCGAGCACCTCAAGGTGCGTCATGTGATTGTCTGCGGGCATTATGGTTGTGGCGGCGTCCACCGCGCGATGATCGAGGAACGCGGCGCGATGCTCGATCACTGGCTTCAGCCGCTCACGATGCTCTACCGCAAGCATCGCCCCCGTTTCGACCGCCTGGAGCGGCCGGAGCAGCGGCTCGACCGCCTCTGCGAGATCAATATCGAGATGCAGGTGCGCCGCCTCGCCGCCTCGCCGCTGGTCGAGAATGCCTGGCGGCGCGGACAGGAACTGCATCTGCATGGCTGGATCTACGGTATCCATGACGGCCTCTTGCGCGATCTCGGGCCGCATCTGTCATCGGTGGAAGAGCGCGATGCCCTGCCCTCCATCGACGCGCGGGTGATGATCGAGGTCGAACCTGTCAGCGGCATCCGCCGGCACGCCGTCTCGGCCTTCGAGGCTCTGCCGGACGAGGCGCTCGCCGATTGCCCCTGCCACTCCCATTCAACCCAGCCGGAGTTCCAGACATGAGCGACCCGATGAAAGACCAGGATACGCGGATCATCGCCCTGGTCTACACAGATGCAGCGGGCGCTGATCGCGTGCTGGCACGGTTGGCGATGGCAATCCTTGAACGGGATGTCGGCCTTGCCGGACTGGTCCAGCACAATGCTCCGCGTCCCGGTCGCTCGCGGTGTGACATGGTTCTCGAGGATCTGGGAAGCGGCCGGCATGTCGCGATCTCGCAGGATCGTGGGCCGGAAGCCCGGGGATGCATGCTCGATGTCGGTCAGCTGCTCGCGGCTTCGCTCATGGTCGAGGAATCCCTGGCGAACATGCCTCGCCTGGTCATCCTGAACAAGTTTGGAAAGTCCGAAGCCGAAGGCGGGGGCTTCCGGCCGTTGATCAGCGCTGTGCTGGGCTCCGGCATTCCTCTGGTCATTGCCGTTCCCTGGCGCAACATCGAAAGTTGGCGGGCCTTTGCGGGCGGTATCGGACAAGAAACGGTCCTGAAGGATGAAGCGGAAGCATTGGGGGGGCTCCTGGAGACGCTTGGCTGTGGTTCCGGCGTGGAATCCACCACCAGCGCGGCTCCCCGGGGGGCCGGTCCCTAGGCGTTCATCCATGCTCCTGGCCAGGTGAGTTCGCGTCACCCATCCAGGCGTCACCGTGGGCAAGGGCGCGGTGCTCGACCAGAGCGTGGGGGCGGATATCCGCATCGAGAACCATGGCTCGATCGACATGGCCGTGAGCGCGATGATGGATGCCCTGATGCCGCTCTGCGCGCGGGAACGCCGCCCAGCATGATCGCCGAGCCCCGTTTCGCGATCTATCTCGCGCCGGGGCCGCATGAGCCGCTCTGGCCGTTCGATTCGAGTTGGCCCGGCTACCATGCGGCAACGCGTGCAGACGTGAAGCCTCGTCAAAAGCGGCGATAGCCTTCCCGCCAGCGGGAGAGCGTGGTCAGCAGACAGGCGAAGGCGAAGCCATAGGCCAGCCAGGGGAAGGCTTGCGGCCAGAGGCCTGCCAGCAGGAAGAACGCGATGGTTTCCGCGCCTTCCGCAAGCCCGCCGAGATAGAAGATGCCCTTGCCGGTGAAATCCGTCGAAGCCAGCCCCTTGCGCTCGGCAATCACCGAGAAAGCGAGAAAGGATGATCCCGTCCCGATGAAAGCCGCGAGCAACACGGCGGCAGGCAGCGCGTTCCGTGCCGGGTCAGCCAGCGCGAAGCCCAGCACAACCAGCGCGTAGAAGGCGAAATCCAGCGCGATATCAAGAAAGGCACCCCGGCTGGTGGGGCCTTGCAGGCGCGCGAGCGTACCATCCAGCCCATCGGCAACCCGGTTCACGAGGATGGCAGCGAGTGCCCAGCCGAACTCGCCGATGGCCAGAAGCGGAACGGCGAGAAGTCCGATTCCGAAACCGGTCAGCGTCACCTGATCGGCGCTCAAGCCGCGGCGATCAAGCCAATGCGCTGCAGGCGCGAGCAGGCGCGTGGCCAGCGGAGCCAAACTTGCGTCGAACACCTTCGCTCCGTTCCGGGAAAATGGCCGCACCAGGTCACATATAAACCAATCTATGCCTGCTGGCGGGCTTTCCCAAGCCGGGATCGGGAGCGGACATCTCCGCCGGCATGGAGACAGGACAGCAAGGCGGATAAAAAGCAAGTCAAGCATGTATTTTAAGGGTCAGGGGCTGCCCCGCAACTGAAGGCCGGGGGGGGGCAAGATCATGTGCTGGAACTTGGAAAAATGCAGATATGGCGGTGGAAGCGGATGGAGATCTCCATCGCGCGCTCATTTTCGGCATCTGTCTGCAAGCGGAATAATACTACCTTAAGTTGTGTTCGATATCCGGATTTTCCGTTGGCTGCCCGATCGGTGGGCTGCGCCGACCCAGACATGTCCGGGAGAATGACCATGACCACACGACGCGGGATCATCAGCGCCGGGTTTGCCGGCTTCCTCATTCTGGCGAACCTCTCGCTGGCCCCGGCGCAGGATGTTGCGGCGCGCAGCACGGCTGGGCCGGTGGTGCTCACCATTTCCGGCCCCGGTGGCGGCACCAGCCATGATCTCACGATGGCGGACCTTGAAAAGCTGCCGAAGGCGGAGATCCGCACCACGACACCGTGGCACAACGGCGTGCAGCATTTCGAAGGCGTATCGCTGCAGGTGCTGATGGAAAGCCTGAAGCTCTCCGGCGCGAACGCGCAGGTGACCGCGCTCAACCGCTATCGCACCACCATTCCGATGAAGGATTTCAGCGCGTTCAAGCCCATCCTCGCCTATCGCCGCAATGGAGCGCCGATGGAGGTGCGCGAGAAGGGGCCGCTCTTCATCATCTACCCCTATGATTCGAATACCGC
>Ga0315899_10003480_pt1 | contig 17165 bp, 17 predicted proteins | sample LakEriMetagenome_2_FD_203518 | JGI IMG/M metagenome (GOLD analysis project Ga0315899, IMG submission 203518) | Freshwater fungal communities from buoy surface, Lake Erie, Ohio, United States - Buoy 4 MA112 | ecosystem: Environmental > Aquatic > Freshwater > Lake | place: USA: Lake Erie, Ohio... | reverse complement strand
ACGCGAGGGCCCGGCGATCGCTCCGCACACCGCCACCGGCCGCTGGGCCGGCGAGGACCTCGATCTCGGGCTCGCGGTGGCCGTCCTGTGCGCCTCGCGGAGCGCACGCGCGGGGACCTCGGCCCGACCGGTGAGCGCCGCCCCGTCGGGCTGAACGCCGAGCAGGCGATCCGCTTCGAGCGCGGCTCGCTCGTCCTTGCCTCGGGCATCCGCGGCGTGTCGTGCGCCCGGCCCGGCCTACTTCGCCTTCACCAGCCTGAACGTCGCCTGCCCGAGCGCGACCGGTGTGCCCTGCGCGTCGAGCACCTCGGCACGCATGAACACGGTGCGGCCGGCGCGCCTGGTCGCGGCGGCGATGCAGGTGAACGGCGCGTGGCGCGCGGGGGCGGGGTACTGGATCGAGCAGTCGACGGTCACGCAGCCCTCGCCGTTCTCGCCCAGGGACATCGCGGCCCACGCGGTCGTGGTGTCGAGCAGCGTGAACAGCACGCCGCCGTGCGGCTGGTCGGGCATCGGCCAGCAGGCCGACGTGGTCGGCGAGAGCGTGGCTTGCGCCTTGCCTGCGGAGACGCTCTCGACGCGGATGCCGAGCGCGCGGTAGAGCGGGTTGTCGTTGAGTCGCGCGACGTGCGCATCGTCGAAGTCCACGGCGGTCGGGTCCGGCGGGTCGGGGGAGCCGCAGTGTGCGGCGACGGACCCGGGCGCGGCAAGCCGGCACATCGGCTCGTGCCGTGCGCCTCGTGCCGTGCGCCTCGTGCCGTGCGCCTCGTGCCGTGCGCCTCGTGCCGTGCGCCACGCGCCGGGTGCCCTGTGCGACGTGCCGTGTGCGACGCGCCGCACGCCGACCCGCCCTCAGCCCGCCGGCAGCGCCGCGCCCCGTCCCGAGGACCCGCGGTCGGCCGCGTCGTCGTCGCCGATGAAGCCGCCGGATTGGCGGCGCCACAGCGCCGCGTATACGCCGCCCCGGGCCAGCAGCGCGGCGTGCGTGCCGTCCTCCACGATCCGCCCGCCTTCGAGCACCACCAGCCGGTCCATCGTCGCGATCGTGCTCAGCCGGTGCGCGATCGCGATCACCGTCTTGCCCGCCATCAGTCCCGCCAGCTGCTCCTGGATCGCCTGCTCCACCTCGCTGTCCAGCGCCGAGGTCGCCTCGTCCAGCACCAGGATCGGCGCGTCCTTCAGCAGCACCCGCGCGATCGCCACGCGCTGGCGCTGACCGCCCGACAGCTTCACGCCCCGTTCCGACGTGCGCGTCGTAGCCGCGCCGGCCCTTCCAGTCCTGCAGCGTCGCGATGAAACCGTCGGCGTGCGCGCTGCGCGCGGCCTCGCGGACCTCGGCGTCGGTCGCGTCGGGCCGCCCGTAGCGGATGTTCGCGGCGATCGAGCGGTGCAGCAGCGAGGTGTCCTGCGTGACCATGCCGATCGCGGCACGCAGGCTCTCCTGCGTGATGCCGGCGACGTCCTGCCCGTCGATCAGGATGCGGCCCGACCCGGGCTCGAAGAAGCGCAGCAGCAGGTTCACCAGCGTGGTCTTGCCGGCGCCCGAACGGCCGACGATACCGACCCGCTCGCCGGGTCGCACGACGAGGTCGAGGCCGTCGAGCACGGTCGTGCCGTCGTCGCGGCCGTAGCCGAAGCGCACGCGATCGAAGCGGATCTCGCCGCGCGATGCTGCGAGCTCGCGCGCGTCGGGTCGGTCGAGCCCGGCCGGCGGCACGGCGATCGTCTCCATGCCCTCCTGGACGACGCCGACGTTCTCGAAGATCGAGGCCACCTCCCAGCTGACCCAGCCTGCGACGTTCGAGATCTGCCAGACGAGCGGCAGCGCGGTGGCGACCGTTCCGGCGCCGATCGTGCCGTCGGCCCACAGCCACAGTCCGATCGTCGCCGTGCCGGCGAGCAGCGCGGAGTTCAGCAGCGCGAGCACCACCATGAACGCGGTCGTGGTGCGCATGTGCGCGGCGATCGCGTCCTGGTGTTCGTCCATCGCCTCGCGCACCCAGGCGTCCTCGTCGACGAGTCGCGAGAACAGCTTGACGGTGAGGATGTTGGTGTAGCCGTCGACCACGCGCGCCATCACCCGCGAGCGCACTTCGGCGCTGGAGCGCGAGAGCTCGCGCAGCCGCGGCACGAAGTGCCGCAGAAACAGCAGGTAGCCCGCGAACCACAGCGCGGCCGGCACCGCGAGGCGCCAGTCGGCCCAGGCCATCAGCACCAGCGCGGACAGCCCGTAGGCGAGGATGTACCAGACGGCGCGGATGCTCGCCAACACGCTCTCGCGCACCGCCTGCGCGGTCTGCATCACGCGGTTCGCGATCCGGCCCGCGAAGTCGTCCTGGAAGAACGACCAGCCCTGCCGGATCACGTGCCAGTGGCTCTGCCAGCGCACCAGCGTCGTCGCGCCGGGGATCAGCACGTTGTGCCGGATCGCGACGTCGACGAACAGCACCAGCGGGCGCAGCACGAGCACGGCCGCGAGCATGCCGGCGAGCACCGGGGCCTCGCGCGCGAGCGCGGCGGCGCGATCGGTCGCCTCCATCATCGACACCAGACGGCCGACGAAGAGCGGGATCAGCGTGTCGACCAGCGCGACCGCGAGGCTGGTCGCGAACACCGCGGCGTACCAGCCGGGGGTCTGTCGGAGGAAGTGCGCGTAGAAGCCGCGCAGCGTGGCCGGCGGCGTGCCGGGGCCGGTGGTGGACGTGCCGCGGATGCGCGTGTGCAGGTAGCGGAGCATGCGTCGGGAAGGGGGGAGGACGGCCAGTGTAGCGGCTCGGGGGGCGCGCCCGCGGCGACGCGGACGCGACCGCGCATCGGTCGCGGCCGGCCGCCCGGAACTGGGCTGCGAACCTCCCGCTTTTCCGGCCGTGTCACACGATTTTCACGCCGACACTGGCCGGTCGAAGCGAGACCGTTCGGCGCCTTCGCCGCCGTGGTCCACGCAGGAGAGTCGATGATGCAACAACACACTCAACGCCTGCCCGTGGGGGTCAAGCTCGTCGCGAGCTTCGGATTCATGCTCGCGGCACTGGTGGGCGTCAGCGCCGTGTCGTGGTGGACGCTCGACCGGATCGAGCGCACCGCGGAGCGCGTCGCGCAGCGCTACGTGCCCCAGGTCACGCGGATCTCCGACGTGCAGTCGCTGATGCTGCGCCTGTCGCTCGAGGCCCGGCACATGATGCTGGTGAAATCCGAACCCGACCGCGACGCGACACTCGCGCGGATCGGCGACGCGCGCGAGAAGATGCTCGGCCTGCTCAAGGAGGTCGAGGACAACCTCTCGACCGACCGCGGCCGCCAGCTGATCCGCCTGATCCGCGAGCGCGACGTGACGTTCTGGCGGCTCGCCGGCGAGGTCGTCGGCAAGGTCCAGGCCGGACAGGTGGACGCCGCATTCGCGCAGCTCGAAGCCGAGTTGGTGCCGGCGCGCGACGCGATGGTCGCCGCGATCGCCGAGCAGCGCGCGTTCCAGACCGATCTCATGCTCTCCGCCGTGCAGGACGCCAACCGCGCCGCCGACCAGGCGATCACCGCGCTGGTCGGCGGCGTCGCGGCGACCGTGGTGATCGCGCTTTGGGCAAGCCTGTCGATCACGCGGATGCTACGCGGCGCGTTGCACCATGCGATCACCGTGACCGAGCGCATCGCCTCCGGCAACCTCTCCGACGAGGTCCACATCCGCAAGGGCGACTTGTTCGACCACCTGTTCGGCGCGATCGTCGACATGCAGAAGCGCCTCGACGGCGTGGTATCGAACGTGCGCGCGGTCGCCGAGCGGATCGGCCGCTCTTCCCACGAGATCGACTCCGCCAACGGGCATCTCGCGACCGAGACCCAGGCGCAGGCGGAGACGGTCGCCGGCACCACCGGCTCGACACGCCGGATGACGGAGTCGGTCCGCCAGAGCGCGGCGAGCACCGAGTCGGTCACTCGGCTCGCCGCCGAGGCCTCCCAGGTCGCGACCAGCGGCGGCGAGGTGGTCGGCAAGGTCGTCGAGACGATGAAGGGTATCGACGCGTCGAGCCAACGGATCGCCGAGATCGTCGGCGTCATCGACGGCATCGCGTTCCAGACCAATATCCTCGCGCTCAACGCCGCGGTCGAGGCGGCGCGCGCCGGAGAGCAGGGGCGCGGCTTCGCGGTCGTCGCCGGCGAGGTGCGCTCGCTCGCGCAGCGCAGCGCCGACGCCGCCCGCGAGGTGAAGACGCTGATCGGCGAGTCGGTCGAGCGTGTGCGCACCGGTTCGGCACTCGTCGACGAGGCGGGCCTCACGATGCATCGGCTGGTCGCCTCGGTGCACGAGGTCAGCGCGCTGATGACCGGCATCGCCGATTCGATCCGCGAGCAGGCCGAGGGTGTCGTGACAGTCGACCGCGCGGTGCAGGACATCGAGGCGGGCGCTCGGCGCAATGCGGAGGTGGTCGAGCGCTCGAACGCGGCCTCGGCCGAGCTGCGCCGCCAGGCCGCGGCCCTCGAGGAGGCGGTCGGCGCGTTCAACCTCGAGCGGGTCGGCTGACGCGTCCCCGATCCTCGGTAACGTGAACGGGTGATTCCGGGCGCGCACCGCCCGGGGTCCACTGGAGGCTCCGTCGCAGCACCGGAGCCGCCCAGGTGGACCGCACGCCCCCGCGCCCGCTCGTCGCCCTCGCCTCGCTCGGCGCCGTCGCGATCGCGTTCGCCGCGTCCCCCGGTGCCCGGTCCGCACGACCCGCGGACGCTGCGGTCCGCATCGAGGCCGACTGCCGCGTGATCGACGTGGTTCGGCTCGAGCCGCTCGGCGACGAGGCCGAGGAATCGGTCTTCGCGACGCGCGCACGGTGCCGCGCGTCGAGCGGCCCCCTGCCCGGCGCGTCGGCCGACGCGGACCTGGTCTGGGCCTTCGACCGCGGCCGGCTCGAGCGCGACGCGATGCGCTGGCGCGCCGCCGACGGCGCGCTGACGACGCCGCCCGGCACCTCGGTCGTGCGACGCGAGGCCGACGGGCGCTGGCGCACCGACCTGCAGGGCACGGTGTCGGCGGCCGACGGCCGCGCCGCGGGGCTCGTCGGACGCCGCTACCTGCTGGTCGCACGGCTGGACACCGCGATGCACGTGCCGGTCGCGGACCCGCCCGGCGAGGCCGACCGCTGAGCGCAGGCCGGCGCGCTCAGGCCGGCAGCCCGAGCGCGCGCCGCCGCTCCAGGTGCCGCGCGACTGCGGGCGTATCGCGCAGCGCGTCCGCGTAGCGCGCGAGCAGCCTGGCGACACGCGGCGTCGCGTAGCCGAGCTGCGAGAACGCGATGCCGCGGTCGAACACCTCGAAGTACTCGGCGATCAGGCCGTCGCGCAGCCTGAACCGCGCGATGCCCTCGAACACCACCAGCCGGCCCGCGCTCTCGGGCTCCTTCGAGCGGTAGCTGAAGACGTAGCTCGCGTACGCGAGCTCGCCCGCGGACACCGGGTCGGAGAACACCCACAGGAACGCCTCGCCGCCGACGTGGAAGCGCTCGAACATCGCCGCGAGCGCGTCGCGGCCGGCGTGCTCGCCGAAGAAGCCGTCGTGGTAGCGGCCGTCGGGCGCGAACAGCGCGACGAGCGCCGCGGTGTCGTGCTCGCGGGCCGCGCGTTCGAAGCGCTCGAGCAGCGTCGTGAAGTCCATGCCGTCCTCCCCCTCGTGTCGGTCGCACCGACGATACCAGCGCGGCGACGCGTGGCGCCCGCGCAGCACTGGACTTGCACACAGTGCTGTACACGCGTACAGTTTGCTGCCCGTCGTGCCTCGGCACGGCACGCGTCCACGACAGGCAACACGGAGTCGACGATGATCAAGCGAATCGAATGGTGCACCGCCTTCTGGGGCCGCCGCGGCCGCGGCACCGCCGTCAGCGCGCCGGGCGCCGCCTCGGTGCTGTCGCGCGAGCGCGTCCGCGAGCTCGAGCAGCCCACCTACCTGCGCCGCAACCTCTGCATCGCCGGGCTGGCCGACGGCCGCCGCGCGCACTGAGCCCCGCGCGGCCGTCGGGGGCCGCGCACCGCACCTCGCGGCCCGGGCCGCGCCGCCGTCGCGTTGACGGCCGCGGCGCCCGCCCACCAGAATCCGCCGCACCCCGACCCCGCGGCGGATCGCCATGCCCCGTCCTCCTCGTATCCTCGTCGTCGGCACCGCCGACACCAAGGCCGACGAGCTGCGCTACCTGAGCGAACGCGTCGCGGCTGCCGGTGGCGTCGCCTCGACGATGGACGTCGGCGTGCTCGGCACGCCGCCGTTCCCGCCCGACGTGCGCAACGCCGAGGTCGCGGCCGCCGCGGGCACGACGCTCGAGGCGATCGCCGCGCTCGGCGACGAGAACGCCGCGATGGCCCGGATGGCCGAGGGCGCCGCGGCGATCGTGCGGCGCGAGCACGCGGCGGGCCGGCTCGACGGCGTGCTCGCGCTCGGCGGCACGATGGGCACCGACCTCGCGCTCGACGTCTGCGCGGCCCTGCCGCTCGGCGTGCCGAAGGTCGTCGTCTCGACGGTGTCGTTCTCGCACCTGCTGCCGCCCGAACGGATCGCGCCGGACCTCACGATGATCGGCTGGCCGGGCGGCCTCTACGGGCTGAACGCCACCTGCCGTGCGGCGCTGAGCCAGGCGGCGGGCGCGGTCGTCGGTGCGTGCCTCGCGGTCGAGCGGCCGGCGGGCGATCGGCCGAGCGTCGCGATCAGCTCGCTCGGCACCTCGTGCCTGTCGTACGTGCGCACGTTGAAGCCCGCGCTCGAGGCGCGCGGCTACGAGGTGGCGGTGTTCCACTGCACCGGCATGGGCGGGCGCGCGATGGAGGCGCTCGCGGCCGAGGGCCGCTTCGCCGCGGTGCTCGACCTGTGCCTGCAGGAGCTCGGCAACGCGCTCGCCGGCTCGGTGGTCAGCGCGGGCGACGCGCGGCTGACCGCGGCCGGCCGCCGCGGCGTGCCGCAGATCGTCGCGCCCGGCGCGATCGACATGATCGACCTGCCGTCGTGGCGGCCGCTGCCCGAGGCGTACGCGGGGCGGCCGTACCACGCGCACAACCGGCTGATCGGCTCGGTGACCGCGACCGCCGACGAGCGTCGCCGCGTCGCGCATGCGATCGGCGAGCGGCTCGGGGCGGCCGCGGGACCGACCGCGTTCGTGCTGCCGCTGCGGGGCGTGCAGCAGTGGGACCGCGAGGGCGAGCCGCTGCGCGATGCGGCCGGCATCGCGGCCTTCGTCGAGGCGGCGCGCGACGCTGTGCGCCCGCCGGTCGAGTGTGTCGAGGTCGACGCGCACGTCAACGATCCGGCGTTCTGCGAGGCGGTGCTGGGGGTGTTCGACCGGTGGGTGAACGAAGGCCGGATCGTCGCCGGCGTCTGTGACTGAACCGGCATCCTATGCACCGCCCTCAGGGCATCACGCAGACCGCTCGCTGTCCAGCCATCCGCGATCGATCAGAGCGGCCTGGATTCGCCCGAGCAAGGCGTCGGCGTGCTTCATGGAGCATGCGCACCGCGAGTTCAGGCGAGTCCGGCACCCTCGAGAGAGCCCCGTCCACGAGGAGCCTATCCAGTGACATCGAGCGCTCCCTCGCTTCCGATCACGAAGATCTTCGGCTTCGCCAGCACATCCTTGACGAACGGCGCGCCGCTTTCGACCCGTTCCCGCCACTCGGTCGCCGCGAACACCTTTGCGTTGACTTCTCGATTCAGGGTCGTCTGCGCGGCGACCAATGCGTCGGACACTTCGGAGTAAGACGCCTCGCCAATGACCAGGAGATCGACGTCGCTGTCGGCATGCTCGCCGCCGCTTGCCATCGAGCCGAACACGAATGCGGCATCGATCCTTCCCGCTAGCGGCTCAAGTGCATCGGCCAGGACGTCGGCCAAGCCCACCGTCTTGCGAAGCAAGGACGACAGCTCGGCATAGACGGGATGGAACGTGTTGGCGCTGAACCTCACTTGGTTGCCGACACGTCGCTTCTCGAGGAGCCCGGCAGCGCACAGTCGATCCAGTTCCTTGACCATCGTGCCCGGCTGCGTCGCCGACAGGCGTGCGACCTCCCGGACATGGAACGCCCGTCCGGGACTCAACAGCATGAGGGCGAGCGCCTTGCGACGGTACTGGACGGGGAACAGCAGCGTCCCCGCGGAGTCGGCCCTATATGTAGCTTTCATGGCTACAATCGTAGCTTCTGAAGATACGCCGCACAAGGGCTCTGCTGCGGTCGTACCAAGCATGTCTGTGTAGTCGCCAGAGCGACGATCGTAGCCGATCAAGCTACACATCGACTGCTCCCCGGCACCCCAGGATCGCGCGCGTCGACACACGTTGCTACTGCCACTGCATCTCGAGGCCTATTCGAGATGCCGAGCCGCAATAACGCCCGTTGTTCCCAGGTGCACACCGCCCTCCGGCCAGCGCCTCGCCGAACAAGCTCAGCCCGCCCGCGCCCTCGCGAAGCCCGCCTCGAGCGCCTCGACGATCCGCGGCACGTCCGCCTCCTCGAGGATCAGCGGCGGAGAGAGGATCGCGACGTTGCCCGAGGTGCGGATCAGTGCGCCGGCCTCCCACGCGCCGTCGAGCAGCCGGGCCATGAAGCCCGCGTCGGCCGGCGCCTTCGTCGCGCGATCGGCGACGCACTCCATCGCGAGCATCAGCCCGATGCCGCGCACCTCGCCGATCTCGGGACAGCGCGCGGCGAGCGCCTCGAGCCCGGCCTTCAGCACCGCGCCCGTCCGCGCGGCGCGCGGCGCGAGGTCGAGCCGGCGGGTCTCGGCGAGCGCGGCGAGCGCGGCCGCGCAGCCGACCGGATGGCCCGAGTAGGTGTAGCCCGAGTAGATGCCGCCGGCGCCGTCGGCCTGCATGAACGCGCGCTCGACGCGCTCGCCGATGCCGACCGCGCCGAACGGGAAGTAGGCCGAGGTGATCGCCTTCGCGAAGCACATCAGGTCGGGCTGCACGCCCCAGAGCCGCGAGCCGAACCACGACCCGGTGCGCCCGAAGCCAGTGATCACTTCGTCTGCAATCACCAGGATGCCGTGTTTCCTGCAGGTGTCGACGACGTCGCGCACGAAGCCCTCGGGCGGCACGAACACGCCGCCGGCGCCGAGCACCGGCTCGAAGATGAAGGCCGCGATCGTGTCGGGCCCCTGGAAGCGGATCTCCTCCTCGAGCAGGCCGACGCAGATCCGCGCGAGCCGCTGCGGGTCGTCCTCGCCGAACGCGTTGCGGTAGGTCCACGGGAACGGCACGTGGAAGCACCCGGGCAGCAGCGGCTCGTAGGGCCGGCGGAAGCGGTCGTTGCCGTTGACCGACGCGGCGCCGAAATGCGTGCCGTGGTAGCCCTTGCGGAACGCGAGGAACTTGGTGCGGTCCTTCTGGCCGACGAGCTTCCAGTACTGGCGCGACAGGCGCAGCGCGACCTCGACCGAGTCGGAGCCGCCGGCGGTGAACGCGAAGCGGCGCATGCCCTCCGGCTCGAGCCAGCGGGTCAGCTGCTCGGACAGCTCGATCAGCGGCGCGTTGGTCGTGCCGCGGAACGCCGACGCGTAGGGCAGCACGTCGAGCTGCGCGGCGATCGCGCGCTTGACCGGCTCGCTCGAGTAGCCGAGGTTGACGTTCCACAGGCCGCCCACCGCGTCGATCGCGCGGTGGCCGCGGTGGTCGACGACGTGCACGCCCTCGGCACGCGCGATGATCCGCGGCGGCGCCTGCTCCATCTCGCGCGGGTGCGCCATCGGGTGCCACACGTGGCGCGCGTTGTGCGCGTCGAGGAAGTCGGCGTCGGTCATCGCGGCTCCGTGCGGGCGAGCGTGGGGTCGAGGGGCGGCAGGCCGAGTCGGCGCGCGGCCTCGTCGAACGCGTCGCGCGGCCGGTTCACGTCGAGGTGGATCGCCTGCAGCCCGCAGGCGAGCGCGCCGTCGACGTTGCGGCGCTGGTCGTCGACGAACACCACGTCGCCGGGCGCGGCGTCGAGTGCCACGCAGGCCATCCGGTAGGCGCGCGGGTCGGGCTTCAGGATGCGGGTCCAGGTGCCGTCGACGATCGTGTCGAACGCATCGAGCACGCGCAGCCGGCGCGCGAGCGCCTCGCCGTAGAACAGCACCAGCTCGTTGGTCAGCAGGCCGACGCGGCGGCCGGCCGCGCGGGCCGCGTCGATCAGCGCACGCGCCTCGGGGCGCACGCAGCCGTCCGGGTCGTGCTCGCGCGCGGCGCGGATCATGCCGACGACGTCGAGCGGGCGGCCGACGCGCGCACCGAGCTCCTCGGCGCGCCGGTGCCAGTAGTCGCGCTCGGTGAGCTCGCCGGCCTGCATCGCGCGCCACAGCGGATCGTCGCGGCCTTCGAGCGGGCCGCTCCAGTCGAGCGTGCCCGCGGGCAGCGCGAACGCGCGCTCGATCGCGCCGAGGTCCTCGAACAGACTCAGGCCGACGACCGATCCGAAGTCGAGCAGCAGGTGGGTGTCGCGGGGCGGGGGCGTCGGGCGTGTCGGGGCGGGATGCACGCCCCGGAGGTTACTTCAGCGCGCGCTCGACCCACCAGTTGGGTTGCGCGCCGGCGAACGCGCCGGTCGCGGCGAGGCGGTTCGCGAGCTCGAGCGACGCGAGGCCGGCCGGCGACTCGACCAGCCACGCGCGCGGCGACAGCGGCCGCGCGGCGGGCGCGCCGTGCGCGGCGAGCAGCGCGCGGGCGGCCGCCTCGTCGGTCGCGTCGGCGAAGGTGACGACGACGCCGCCGGGCAGCGCGCGGGCACGGCCCGACTCGTCGCGCAGCACCGGCGACTGCAGCGCCGGGGACACGTCCTTCAGCGGACCGCTCGCGCTCCTCAGCACGACCGGACGGCCCACGACGCCGCCCGAGAAGTCGGCGCGCAGGCCGGGCTCGACCGTCAGCGCGCGCGTCGCGGCGCCGTCGTGCCACGCGTGCGTCGGCGCGATCCGCTTCGAGGCGACGCCCGGCTTCACGAGCACCGGTGCGTCCGGCGACGGCGCCGCGGCCTGCGGGGCGGACGCGACGGGCGAGGCCGCGAGCGCGGCGACGATCAGCACCGCGAGCACGGCGGCCTTCGGGGTCGGGTCAGCGGCCATGGATCACCAGGCTCCAGCTCTGGAAGGTGCCGATGTCGAGCGGCGCGTCGTCGGCAACCTGCAGGGACCACGCGCCGCTCGCCGGCTCGTCGAGGTGGCGCATCGAGCCGAAGCGCCAGTTCGCGTAGCTGCCGCAGCCGCCGGCGCAGGCGCGCGCCTCCGCGAGCCGGCTGGTCGTGCCGCTCGGGCTGGTCAGACGTACCCGCAGGTCGCCGGCGTACGCGTGCGGCGCGGTCAGGCGGATCTCGACGAACTCGATGCGCGTGATGCCGCAGCCGGTGACCGTGATCGCGCTCGACACCGGCGTCACGGTCGCGCCCGAGCGGTCGGGCAGCGCGGCGTTGGGCGTCGCCGTGAACGGACCGCAGCGGACCATCGACGACGAGCCGCCGACCGAGTCCCAAGTCCGCGCCGCGGCGACCGCCGCCGCTGCATCGGCCACACCGAAGCCGTACTGGTGATGGTGCCCGAGGCCGCCGCCAGGACGTTGCGTCCAGTCCGTGTCGGTGGGCTGGACCTTGCGGGCCGTGCTCGCGAGGATCAGCCGCACGTCGCGCCAGCTGAGGTTCGGGTTCGCGGCGAGCATCAGCGCGACCACGCCCGAGACCATCGGCGTCGACGCGGAGGTGCCGGTGAAGTCGTTGCGGTACGCCCCCCGCAGCGTGGTCGTGGTGACCGCCGAGCTCGCGCCCGACGACGGCGCGCAGACGGTCAGGTTCGCGCCCGGCTCGCCGTAGCCCGGGCGCTGGCCGCGGTCGTCGACCGCGCAGACCGCGATCACGCCGCGGTGGTTCACGTAGCCGTCGTAGTTCGAGTCGTCGACGAGGCAGGTGGCCGGGCCGCTGCGCCCGTAGCAGCCGCCGTTCCCGCCGGCGAACACGTACACCGAGCCGCGACCCGAGCGGCCGGTGTCGACGCCGCGCTCGATCGCCTGCTCGAACACCGGCTCGGCCGGATGCAGCGCGCCGTTGTCGGGCGAGCCCCAGCTGTTCTGGTAGATCGCGTTGAGGTCGGCGTCGCGGCTCAGCGCGTCGGCGACGTCGACGTCGAGGCTGCTCGCGAGCGCGTCGAACGCGACCAGCGACGCGCGCGGCGCGACGCCGGCACCGCCGGCCCCGTTGCCGTCGCGCGCGAGCACCAGGCCGGCCACCGCGGTGCCGTGCTCGTCGTCGTTCGTGCACGGCACCGGCCAGCTCGTGAACGGGTTGCCGGCGCGGTAGCTGCGGCTCGCGCCGTCGACCAGGTTGGGCTGCAGGTCGGGGTGCACGACCTCGATCGCATCGTCGACGACCGCGACGCGCACGCCCGCGCCCTGCCCGCTCGCCCAGGCATCGAGCGCGCGCAGGTCCTCGCCGGGCGTGCCGCCCGACTGGCCGGTGTTCCGCAGGTGCCACTGCTGCGCGAGCAGCGGGTCGGCGGCGCCGGAGATCAGCGGCGAGGCCGTCAGCGTGTAGCTCAGCGTGCAGCCGGCGCCTGCGGAGAGGGTCGTGCCGACCGGCGGCGTGCCGGTCGCGGACGTGCCGACCGGCACCGGCGTGGCCGGGGTGCCGGACGGGCCGGGCGTTCCGGGCGTGCCCCCGTCGCCGGACGACGAGCCGCCGCCGCAGGCGGCGAGCCCGGCGAGCGCGAGCGCCAGCGCGACGGCGGTCAGCGGACGGAGACGGGCGGGTCGGTGCATCGGGCGGCAGGCTGGAAGCGGGAGGGGCGGGTCGATCGTGCCCGACTGCGCAAGGATGCACGCGGTCGGCCGGGTCGGCTGCAGGAGGCGACGAGTATCGGCCGCCGCGGCGTCGTCGCCCCCGGTCGCGGCGACGGACGGCCCGTGCGGGACCCTCGCCGGCGGCCACGAGGGCGCGCGGACCCCGCGCCGGCACGCGACGGGACCGCCGCCGGTCGCGCGTGGGACAATCCCCGGACCGCGCGCCCCCCGGCCGCGCACGCCCCGCTCCCGACCCCCCGCCCCCGATGATCCGCACCCCCGACACCTTCAGCCCCGCGCTCGACGTCGAGCTCCACGACGACGCCGTCGTGCACCTGTTCGTCCGGGACGCGCTGGTCCAGCCGCTCGACGAGCCCGGTCCGCTGCGCTGGCGCACGCTGCGCGCGATCGGCTTCCAGCCTGGTCGCATCCAGCCGGTCGGCCGCCACCTCGGCGTCGACCACGTCGCGGTCGCGCTGCCCGACGACCACCCGGCCGACCGCATGCCGGACGGCTGGCGCGCCGCGGGGTTGCGCAACTGGTTCGGCGCGCTCGACGACGAGACGCTCGCGATCGCGATGCGTGCGGTGCAGATGCTCGAGTGGGACCGCACGCACCGCTTCTGCGGCGCCTGCGGCACGCCGACCGAGCAGGCGGCGGGCGAGCGCGCGAAGCGCTGCCCGTCCTGCGGCCTGACGGTCTATCCGCGGATCTCGCCGGCGATGATGGTGCTGGTCACCCGCGGCGACGAGCTGCTGCTCGGCCGCGGCGTCAACTTCCCGCCGGGCCGCTACAGCGCGCTCGCCGGCTTCCTCGAGGCGGGCGAGACGCTCGAGGAGTGCGTCGCCCGGGAGGTGCGCGAGGAGACCAACGTCGAGGTCCGCGACCTGCGCTACTTCGGCAGCCAGAGCTGGCCGTTCCCGAACTCGCTGATGATCGCGTTCACCGCCGAGTACGCCGGCGGCGAGCTGCGCCCCGACCCCGCCGAGCTCGCCGACGCGCAGTGGTTCCCGCTCGACGGCCTGCCGCAGATGCCGCCGCGGCTGTCGATCGCGCGGGCGCTGATCGACGCGACGGTCGCGCGGATGCGGGGCGACGCCCCGCGCTGAACGCGGGACCGCGCGCCGCGCCGGGCACGCGGCCGCGCGCCGCGCCGCCTCAGCGCACGGCGGGCGCGGCGGCATCGCGAGACGCGCTCGTCGCCGGCCCGGGCAGGGTCTCGAGCAGCGTCGTCGTCAGCCCCTGCAGCCCGCCGAGCGACGCGCGCGCCGGCTCGAGTCCGCGCACGAAGCCGCGCGCCTCCAGTCGCGCGAGCAGCGCCGCGTCGTCGCTGACGACGTGCACCGGCACGTCCCAGCGCGCGCCCTCGCCGGTCACCGCGGCGGTCGGCTGGTGGTCGCCGACGATCACCACCGTCTCGGGCCGCACGCGCGCTCGCTCGACCCAGCCGGCGAGCCAGTCGTAGGTGTAGCGGATCGTGCCGACGTAGCCCTCGCGCAGCCGCAGCCAGTCGACGCCCGCGGCGAGCGCGCGCTCGGCGTCGGCGGCGTCGTACGGCGTCTCGGACAGCAGCCGCTCGCGGTCGGGCTGCAGCGGCGGCACCGGGCCGAAGGGCACGTGGCTGGTGATGGTCGCGAAGAACAGGAACCGGGGCGGGTCGTCGGCCGCGAGCGGGTGCATCTGCTCGAAGCGCGCGATCGAGAACTGGTCGGGGATCCGCCAGTAGCCGAGCTTCGGGCCGCGCCAGCCCAGCGCGGGGCCGTCGATCAGCGTGTCGTAGCCGTAGAACGCGCTCTCGGGCCACGCCCACGAGAGCGCCGGATAGACGCCGTAGCTGCGCCAGCCGCGCTCGCTCAGCACGCGCGCGAGCGTCGGCCGGTCGGTGGTGATCAGCAGGTCGTGACGCATCGGGTCCGTCAGGTCGATGCCCGCGAGCAGCGTCAGGTGCGCGAGGTCGGACGCGCCGCCGAAGGTCGGCGACGTGAAGAACGCCGACACCACCCCGCGGCCCGAGGCCGCGATGCCGCGCGCGAGCGCGTCGCGGCCGGGCGCGAGCTCGCGGTGCATCGCGGCGTCGTCGAACGCGACCGCGCCGTACGACTCGAGCATCATGATCGTGAGGTCGATCGGCGCGAGGTTCGCGAGCGCGGCGCGCAGCGGCGGCGACGGCGGCAGCGTGCGGTCGGCCGCGCCCGGCACCAGCGCGTTCGCGAGCAGCACGAACTGGTTCGCCCAGGTCGGCGTCACCGGCCGCGACACCACCGGCCAGGTGGCCTTCACGCCGGCGTGGTTGGCCACGACCAGCGCGACCGCGCAGCCGGTCGCGGCGAGCGCCGCACGCGAGCGCAGCGCCGCGGGCGCGAGGTCGCGCGCGACGCGCCGCACCGCCGCGCGCACGCCGCGGTACAGCGCCCAGGCGAGCGCGGCGACGGCGGCGACGGCGGCGAGCGCGGCCGCGCGCTCGCCGGCGGCGCCCTGCGCGGCGACCGACAGGAAGCGCGGGATCTGCAGCCCGTCCCAGTACAGGTGCACGCGCCGGCCGAACAGCCCGAGCGCGACGACGTCGACGTAGCGCATCACCGCGAACGCCGCGAGCACGGCCGCGAACACCCCGACCACGCGCTCGCCGGCGCGGCCGCGCCACGCGATCCAGGCGAGCAGGCCGCACCAGGCCCAGACGAGCTCGGGCGCGATCCGGTGGTCGGGGACCGGCAACGGCGTCGGCCACAGGATCTCGTGCGACAGCGCGACGTTGAGCGCCGCGAGCGCGAGCAGGCCGAGCACGATCGCGCGGGTGGACGCGCGCGGCGGGGCAGCCGCGTCCGGTGCGCCGGCCGCGTCGCGGCTCACGAGGCGTCGCTCACGCGGCCCCGCTCACGCGCCGGCGTCGGGCCCGCGCGGCGAGGCGCCGGCCGGCGCCCCGGGCATCCGTCCGACCGCGAGGTAGGCGCTCCCCCACAGCGCGCGCCGCACCACGCGCACCGTCGCGCCGCGCGCCTCGAGCCCGCGGAACGGCCGGTCGAGGTTCGCCCAGGTGGTCGTGTAGTGGCGCGAGCGCCAGAGCGTGACCGCGTTGACCGGCCAGCCCCAGGCCCACGGCAGCGCGATCATGCCGGCGATCGCGATCCGCGCGTCGGGCCGCGCGAGCGCGACCAGCCGCTCGAGCGCGGGGGGCGACTGCAGCACGTCGTGTGTCCAGCACATCAGCAGCGCGTCGAAGCGCCGGCCGTCGTCCGGCAGGTCTTCGACCGCGCGCGCGACGACGCGCGCGTGCGGCCCCGCGACGTCCGCGCGCCGCCGAGCCTGCTCGGCCATCTCCGGGCACAGCTCGACGCCGACCGCTTCGCCGTGCGGCGCGACCGCGCGCGCGAGCGGCGGCAACGTCGCGCCGGTCCCGCAGGCGACGTCGAGCACGCGCTCGCCGGGCGCGAGCGCGAGCGACGCGATCGCCTCGGCACGGATCGACTCGATCCGCGAGCAGGTGGCGTCGTAGCCCGCGGCGACGCGGCGGTAGTGGGCGAGCGCGCGAGGCCGGTCGGGCAGCGGGCGGAAGTTCTCGAACAGCGAGGACATGGGTACGGGAGAGCGTGAACGGCCCGATTGTGCCGCCTTCCGGAACCGCCGGCTCGCCATTCCCCGGGGCCGCACGCGACCATCCCCGCCGATGCAGGCCCGCCGCGCGGCGCTTCAGTCGGCGAGGCAGCGCTCGGCGCGCCAGCCGTACAGCCACTCGAGCGCATCGTAGAAGCGCTCGGGCGCGCGGCCCCGCCAGAGGTCGTTGCGCACCAGGCGCTCGACGCCCTTCGCGTGGTAGAGCCGGCCCATCTCGCGCGCCGACAGCACCACGCGCGCGGTCCGCGCGACCCGCGAGCGCTCGTAGCGCGCGAACGCGCCCGGCAGGTCGTCGGGGTGCGCGCGCATCGCCTCGCCGAGCGTCACTGCGTCCTCCAGCGCCATGCACGCGCCCTGTGCGATGTACTGCAGCATCGGGTGCGCGGCGTCGCCGAGCAGCGTCGCGCGGCCGAACGACCAGCGCCCGATCGGCTCGCGGTCGGCGGTCGCCCAGCGCTTCCAGGACTTCGGCAGGTCGATCAGCTGGCGCGGCTGCGGCAGGATGCCCTCGAAGTACGACTGCACCTCGTCGCGGCTGCCCTCGCGCACCGACCATTCCTCCCGCTCGCGGCTGTGGAAGGTGACGACGACGTTGTATTGCTCGCCGCCGCGCAGCGGGTAGTGGACCAGGTGGCAGTCGGGACCGGACCAGACCACCGGCGCGTTCCAGCGCAGGTCGGCGGGGAAGTCGGGGGCATCGACGACAGCGCGGTAGACGACGTGGCCCGACACGCGGACCGGGTCGCCCACGTACTGCGCGCGCACCGCCGAGCGCACGCCGTCGCAGGCGACCAG
>Ga0315899_10003479_pt1 | contig 17165 bp, 17 predicted proteins | sample LakEriMetagenome_2_FD_203518 | JGI IMG/M metagenome (GOLD analysis project Ga0315899, IMG submission 203518) | Freshwater fungal communities from buoy surface, Lake Erie, Ohio, United States - Buoy 4 MA112 | ecosystem: Environmental > Aquatic > Freshwater > Lake | place: USA: Lake Erie, Ohio... | reverse complement strand
CGACACTGATTCAAGCCACAAGCCGCATCCTGGATCAGAGCGAAGCCGCAATGCGTGCCGCTATTCGCGCCATGCCGGATGGCGCCTATAGCTTTGAAGATTTCCTTGATGATGATGGTGTATCCGGTGAGCCGGTTCGGCTGCACGCTTCTATCACCATCAAGGGCGATGAGATTGAGGTTGATTTGACCGCCTGTGCGGATCAACAACGCGGCCCCATCAATTGCACGCCCGCCATGTCCAATTGTGCAGTCTATTACAGCATCATCGCGGCAACGGATGGTGCTATGCCAGCCAATGCGGGCTGTTATCGCCCCATTCGCATTCAGCATCGGGAAGGCAGTGTCACATCCTGCCGCGCGCCGGCATCTGTTGCGCATCGTGTCGCGGTTTGTCATCGGCTGGCCAATGTCATGTTCGGCTGCCTGCATCAGGCGCTGCCGGACCGCATGCCGGCTGCTTATTACGGCGGTTCTTACGTGGCGACCTTCCAGACCGAAGCGGCGGATGGCGGGCGTGAAGTGCTGGTAGAAATCGAAATTGGCGGCACTGGCGCCAGCCCCGCCAAGGATGGCGTGAATGCCTGGTCCTTCGGTATGCATAACAACAGTAATATCCCGATCGAGATGATCGAAAGCCAAATGCCGCTGACCATCACGTATTACGGGCTGAAGCCTGATTCTGGTGGTGATGGGCAGTATCGCGGCGGGCTTGGCCTTATTCGCGAATGGCGCGTGGATAGCCCTGCTGGGATCTTCACCGCGAATATGGATCGCTTTCGCTTTCCACCCTATGGCCTTGCCGGCGGCAAGCCCGCCAGCCTTGGGCGTTTGATGCGCATTCGCGACGGGCAGCAAACACCCATCGCACCGAAAAGCGACGCGGTGCGCTTGCTGAAAGGCGATATCGTTCGGCTTGAGACTTCCGGCGGAGGTGGCTTTGGTGATCCTTCGAAACGTTCAGCGGAACGGCGCAACGCGGATCACACGCTTGGTTACGTGAAGGGCTAACGCCCCTCTGTCCAGCTTAGCCTCCTTGCCCTAGGCTTTGGGTACGGAGGATTCCACCATGACCTTGCCTTTGCTTTTTACGCCTTGGACCAAACGTGGCGTTACGTTGAAGAACCGCGTGGTAGTGGCGCCCATGCATCAATACGCGGCCGATCGCGGCTTCATCACGGATTGGCATTTGATGAATGCCGGGCGCTTTGCTGCAGGCGGTGCCGGCATGGTGATGGTGGAAAGTACCAAGGTAGAACGGCGCGGCTGCGGCACTTTGGGCGATACCGGCCTTTGGGATGATGCCTTCATCCCCGGCATGAAGCGCGTGGCGGATTTGATTCGCGCCAATGGTTCGGTGCCGGCGATTCAGATCGGCCATTCCGGCCGCAGAGCGCGGCGTTTTCGCCCCTGGGAAGGTGGCGCGCCGCTGGTGCAAAGCCCTGCGATTGCTGATTGGGAGGCATGGGAACTTGTCGCCCCCAGCGCTGAGATTGGCGATGCGGGAGACCCGTTGCCACGCGCCCTGACGCGCGATGAAATCCCACACGTGGTGCAGCATTGGGCGGATGCCGCGCGGCGTGCGGATGCTGCTGGCTTTGACGTGTTGGAAATCCACGCCGCGCACGGTTATTTGCTTCATCAATTCCTTTCACCATCCGCCAATCGTCGCAATGACGACTATGGCGGGACAGAACTTAACCGCATGCGTTTCGCGCTTGAAGTGGTGGAAGCGGTGCGCGCCGTCTGGCCGGCGCATAAGCCGCTTTTCATGCGTTTTTCGGTCGAAGATGATTCGGGTTGGGATGTGGAACAAAGCATTCGCCTCGCGCGGCTTGTTGGTGCTGCTGGTATTGATGTGGTGGATTGCTCATCTGGCGGTATCAGCGGCGGCCCGCCCAAGGCCGCGCGACCTGGCTATGGTTATCAGGTGCCCTATGCGCGGCGTCTTCGGCAGGATGCACCAATCGCGACCATGGCGGTTGGCTTGATTGTGCATGCCGACCAGGCCGAGACGATTCTGCAAGCCGGCGATGCTGATCTGATCGCGATTGGGCGCGAGATTCTCTATAATCCGAACTGGCCAACCGATGCGGCGCGCAAGCTTGGCGTGGATGCCGCATTCGATGCCATGCCGCCAGCGCAGAGCTATTGGCTAGAAAAACGCGCGAAATCGGTGAAGGATATGGAGCCTTCCACCTATCGGCGGGGGTTGCATCAGGCCTGATCGAGAACGCCGCATGAGTAGCTCTCCCGGTTTGGCGCTTGTGCTTTTTCTGCTGGCGGGCGCGCAAACCTTGGCCACCATGGCGGTTTATGCGTTGCCTGTTTTGGTGGCCTATGCCGCGCCGGATTTTGGCTTGGCGCGTGCGACTATCGGCTATCAGGTGGGCTTAGTTTACCTCAGCGCAGTTTTCGCTTCCGCCTATGGGCCGCGCTGGCTGGCGGTGTGGGGGCCGGCGCGTACGACGCAAATTGCACTTGCGGCCGCAGCGGTTGGTGTTGCGCTGCTCAGCTTTGCTGAACTTACCATCGCGCTGCCTGCAACGATGCTGATTGGTCTTGCTTATGGACTGACGAACCCGGCTGCGTCTCAATTGCTTGGCAAGCTTGCGCCGCCGGCACGTCGCAATATGGTGTTTGGCCTGAAGCAAATGGGCGTGCCCTTCGGTGTGGCACTTGCAGGCTTGATGCTGCCCGGCACGGCAGAGCTTCTTGGTTGGCGCAATGCCATGCTGATTGCGGCGGCGATGTTGCTTACCATGGTGATCGGGCTGCAATTCAAGCGCGCGGATTGGGATCAGGATCGCGGCACGCCTGCCTTGAAGGCAGGGCCATTACTGTTGCTGAAATCGCCCGCGCTTGGCGTTATTGGCTTGGCGGCTGCTTGTTATGCCTTGGTGCAGATCGGCCTTGGCGCGCATATGGTTGCGATGCTGATCGGTGATTACGGCTGGGATTCGGTTTCGGCGGGCGCCCTGGTTGGGCTTTGTCAGGTGGTGGGGGGACTTTCACGCATCGGCTGGGCTTTGGTGGCGGATACGAAACTGGCTGGGCAGCGGGTATTGATGATGATCGGGGTGCTGTCAGGAATTTTCCTGATGATGTTGCCCTTGGTAAGCAGTAGCCAAACCTTCCTGCTGGTGCTGCTTTTCATCGCCATCGGCGCCAGCACCGCCGGTTGGAATGGCGTATTGGTGGCGGAAAGCGTGCGCCTTGCGCCGCCCGGCGCTGCGGGTGCTGCGTCCGGCGCAGTGATTTCGCTCAGCTTTGCCGGCGCTGTGCTTGGCCCGCCCTTGATTGCATTGCTCGGGCAGGAATTGCACGGCTATCGCTATGCTTTCGCGCTATTGGCAACGCTGCCGCTGGCGGGTGCGGCGCTGTGCTGGTTCGGGCGCCATGCCCGCAAAGGAGATTTCGCATGACACGCGATATGGTTGGCTATGGCGGTCACTGGCCGGATATGCGTTGGCCCAATGGCGCCCGGCTTGCCGTTTCTGTTGCAGTCAATTTCGAAGAAGGCGCGGAGCAACAAGTGGGTGACGGAGACCCGCAATGCGAACGCATGGGTGAGGTGATCAGCGTCGTCGCCCCTGGTGTGCGCGACATGGGCCAGGAACAGATTTTCGCCTATGGCACGCGCGCAGGTTTCTGGCGGATGCTCGATGCGCTGGATCATCACGCCATTCCCGCCACCTTTCTGATGTGCGGCCGCGCTGTTGAAAGGGCGCCCTCCCTCGCTGCCGAGGCGACCAGGCGCGGCCATGAGGCCGCCGCCCATGGCTGGCTTTGGCGCCCGCAATCGGATTACGCATCTCGCGAAGCGGAAGCCGCCGATCTTGATCGCTGCATTGCTGCCATTTCCAAAGCTTGTGGCGAGGCGCCTCAGGGGTTTTTCTGTCGCGGGTCGGAAAGCATCTGGACGCGCGGGCTGCTGCAAGAACGCGGCTTTACCTGGGTATCCAATGCTTTCGATGATGACGTGCCCTATGATGACCCGGCGCATCCTGGGCTTTCAGTGCTGCCCTATGCGCTCGATACAAATGACATGAAATTCTTCCATCCGAATGGTTTTGTACGCGCCGTGGAAATGGTTGAATATGTGAATGATGCGCTTGATGTGTTGCTGGCAGAAGCCAAGCAGGGCAAGCCGCGCTTGCTCAATATCGGCTATCATTTGCGCATTGCAGGCCGGCCGGCGCGCTTTCCCGCCTTTGAAAAAGTATTGGCGCGGCTTGCGGTATTGGGCGATCAGGTCTGGGTCGCGCGGCGCATTGATATCGCCAAAGCCTGGCGCGCTGCGACCCGCGCGTGAACGCAGACCGCAGCGCGCCAAACACTTTGCCTCAGCCGGGCGGGACAGTCCGCGCCATGGCCGGCATGGCGGAAACCTTGGCATACCAGGCTTCAAGCTTGGGATGCCCAGGCCGCCAGGGTTCATTGGCGTAACGGAAATCCATATAGCCCAAAGCACAAGCAATCGTGATCTCGCCAATATTCGTCAGCATGCCAAGGCTATCGGCTTCCGCTTCCAGCACTGCCAGCGCCGCTTTCACCTTGCCTTGCTGAAGTTCGATGTAGGTCTGCCGCCCTTCATCCTGCGGCAGTGCAATTTCGCGCCGGCGCGGCTGAGTGGCATCCAGAATGCCATCGCCCAAAGCTTCCTGACGCAACGCCTTCCAGCGCGCCGGTCCCGCGGGCGGGAGCATCTTCGGCCCATCGCCGACACTGTCCAGATATTCGCAAATCACCGGGCTGTCATAAAGCGCGGTGCCATCATCCAGCACCAGGGTCGGCACCTTGGATAAAGGATTGATCTTCACCAAAGCAGGATCGGTGGTGCCAACCGTCCAAAGCTCCATCTGCTTATCAATGCCGCGCTGGATCGCGAGTGCGACGCATTTGCGAACATAGGGGCTATTGGGGGAGTAAGCGAGCTTCATCTTGCGTTTCCTTCCTTTGTATCATGGCAAATTCATCACGCCGGCGGTGTGCCGAGTGCATTCATCACAGCACCACGCTTTTCCATCCACCAGCCATGTTGCGGCGGCCAGCAGCCAAAAACTTCCTCAGTCGTGCCGGGTTCCAGCACGGCGCGAGCATGCAAAGGCCAATTCGGGTTGTTCATGCCTTCGCGCCCAACCGCGATCAGGTCAGCATCACCCGCAGCCAAAGCCGCTTCGGCCTGTTGCGGGCCGATAATCAGCCCAACCGCCATGGATTTCATGCCAAGCTCTCGGCGGATTTGCGCGGCATAGGGAATCTGAAAACCGTAACCGCGCGGCACGCGCTTGCTGCCGGTAGCGCTGCCGCCAATCCCGCCTGATGAACAATCCATCACATCAACACCAAGCTTTTGGCATTCGCGCGCATAAGCAACACTGTCGGACATTTCCCAGCCACCATCAGCGCCATCCACCGCGGAAATACGCACGAACAATGGCAGGTTTTCCGGCCAAGCTTCGCGTACCGCACGCACAATCTCAAGCGGGAAGCGCATGCGCCCGGCAAGGTCACCGCCATATTCATCATTGCGTGTATTGCTGAGTGGCGAGAGGAATTGATGCAGCAGATAGCCATGCGCGCAATGCACCTCAATCGCCTCATAACCGGCAGCGAGTGCGCGGCGCGTGGCGGTGGCGAAGGCTTCGCGAATATCGGCCATGCCTTCCTTGGTCAGTGCCTCTGGCTGCACATGGCCTTCGCCAATGGCGGTTGCTGTCGGCCCAACCAGTGGCCAGGGCTTTTCGCCAATCGCAATTTCCGGCGCACCAAGCGGCCCATTGCCTTCAAAGGCACGCTGCGAAGAACCCTTGCGCCCCGCATGGCCAAGCTGCATCGCCGGCACCGCACCCTGCGCCTTGATGAAGCGCGCAAGCCGCTGCACCGGTTCAATATGCGCATCGGACCAAAGCCCAAGATCGCCATGGGTGATGCGACCCTCGCGCATTACGCTTGTGACTTCAGTGAAAATCAGCCCAAAGCCACCAACGGCGAAACGACCAAGTTGCACCATATGCCAATCATTCGCCAAACCTTCGATTGCCGAATATTGGCAAAGCGGCGGCATCACCACGCGGTTCGGAATCGTCACACCGCGAATGGTAAGTGGCGAGAAAAGCAAGGAACCCATGGGGCGTCTCCAACAAGGCTAGCGTTGCGTGTAGCGTGATACAGCTTGGCGCGCGCGTCCAGATTACCCCGCCCAGGCGATATTCTCGGGTGAGAAAGGCAATTGCCGCGGCCGCACGCCAAGGGCCGCGTGGATACCCCCGGCAATCGCGGCGATAGTTGGGGCAAGGCTTGCCTCTCCCGCGCCAAGGAAGGGCGCTTCGGGCCGATTGATCAACGCAACATCCACCTTGGGCACTTCCGAAAAGCGCAGGATTGGGAAGCTTTCCCATGAATCGGAAGTCACGCGCCGGCGATCAAAACGCACCTCTTCGACCAGCGCGATGGAGGTAGCGTGAATGGCACCGCCTTCAAGTTGATTGGCGGTACCGTCAGGGTTAACGACCTCTCCACAATCGCCAGCGATCCAAATGCGCCGACAGAAGATACGTTCACGCGCTTCCACTTCTGCAATAACCGCGGCATAGGCGCCGGTATTCTTGTAGCGCGCATAAGCAATACCCAAGCCAAATCCCTCACGCGGCTGGCGTCCCTGCCAACCAGCCATGGCTGCCACTTTTTCCAATACGGCGCGGCCACGTGCATCTTCCAAATGGCGCAAGCGGTAAGTGAGAGGATCTTCGCCCACCAGCGCCGCCATTTCATCCATGACGCTTTCCACCGCCCAGACATTCAGCGTGGCGCCCAAGCCGCGCAGCGCTGAAGTCCTGATTGGCATGTCCAATAATCTGGTTGTTGCAACATGAAGTTTCGGTATGCGGTAACCCGGAATAGCATTGCGTTCCGCCCCGCCGCCTGCCGCCAAGGGTGGGTTGATGGAAGGCTGCACCGGGAAGGGTTCTGCAAGTTGTGAAGCCGCCAAAAGTGTCGGCACCGGAGAGCGCCCCGGCCGCCCGGAATGGCCATTGCTGATGACTTCCGCATGCCAGGCAAGCAGGCTTCCATCAGCCGCGGCTTCCACTTCAATATCCACCAACATAGCAGGTGAAAACGGCGCCCAGCCAAGCTCATCTGCGCGAGACCACAATAGCCGCACGGGTTTACCTTCAGCCGCACGCGCAATCAGCACCGCTTCCAGCGCCACATCATCAGCGCCATTATGGCCGTAGCAGCCGGCACCCTCCCTGTGGCGCACTACAACTTTCTCTGGCGGGCAGCGCAGCGTCTTCGCGATATCCGCGCGCAGATTATAAGGTCCCTGCGTATGGCTGAAGACTTCCGCCACATCACCCTCAAATCGCGCCACCGCACAGGATGGCCCGATCGAGGCATGCGCCAGATAGGGCCGATGAAAGCTCCGCTTCAGCCGATGCACGGCTGCCGGTATTTCTGCATCACGTTCTTCGGTGACCTTCCGCTCGCCACGTGCCGCAGCATCACGCAGCCAGGCCGTGAGCTGCGCCTGTTCAGGCAGCGTATCGGCTTCCCGCCAACGCGCCCGCGCTGCGATGCGTACGGCGGCGGCTTCCGCATCCCATTCGTTACTGGCCAATACAGCCAGGAAATTGCCATCCCGCACCAGCCGCGCATCACCGGGCAGCGGGCCATCAGTAAGCGCTTCAAGCTCAGCACCGCGCGCGCTTGGGCGAATGACACGAGCATGCAGCATGCCGGGCAGGCTAAGGTCATGCACATAAGCCGGCGCGCCATGCAGCTTGCCTGGCAAATCACGGCGTGGCGCTGAAATACCCACCAGGCGCCGTGCTGCAACAGGCTTAGCGCGCGCTTCTGGTGATGCCTCAACCTCCAGCAGACCAGCCTCGGCAAATTGCCAATAGGTGCCAATCTTGCCTTGTGGGCCGATGAAATCTCCGTCGGTGATAGTAATGGCTTCAAACGCCACACCGCTGCGCTGCGCCGCGACGGACAGAAAGATACGCCGCGCATCCGCGCTCGCGTGGCGAATGGCGCTGCCGGAATCCTGCACGGATAGACTACCAGAGGTTACCGCCTCATCCGGGCTATCAGGCGTGACCACGCTGATGATGCGGATACGTTCCAGCGCCAAATCTAATTCATCGGCAGCAATTTGCGCGAGTGTTGTCAGAATACCTTGTCCGAGCTCCACCTTGCCGGGCTTCACCTCCACCACGCCATCAGCACGGAAATGCAGCCATTGTGAAAGCCGCCGATTGAGATGCAGGCTGCCTGGCAAGCGCGGTTTGCCATCATCGACCTTGAGTGCTGCGCCAAACCCATGACTCATTGCGCCATCTCCTGCGCGGCACGCCTGATGGCGCGGATGATGCGGTTATGGCTGCCGCAGCGGCATAAATGTGGATCCATGGCCGCGCGAATGGCTTCTTCATCCGGATCAGGGTTGGCGGCCAGCAGGGCAGCGGCAGAAATCAGCATCCCAGAAAGGCAATAGCCGCATTGCCCCGCCTGTTCCGCCAGAAACGCCGCTTGCAGCGGATGTGGTGCCTCAGTCGAACCCAGGCCTTCAACCGTGACCACCTTGCGCCCAGCCACGGCGTCCAGCCCGAGCGCACAAGCATAGGCGGGTTTGTCATCCAACAGCACCATGCAGGAACCGCATTGTTCCGCACCACAGCCATAGCGCGGGCTGGAAAGCCGCAAGGGGCCGCGCAGCGCGTGTAACAACGTCGCGTGAGCCGGCAAGTCCAAAGCGACTTCGGCGCCGTTCAGCGTGAAGTGAGTCATGGCCTACTCCGCCTTGATGCCCGCATCGCGCACCAATTTGCCAAGCGTATCCACATCATTGCGCAAATAGGCTTCGTATTCAGCAAGCGTCATCACCATGGATCGCGCGCCCATGCGCTGCATGCCTGTGCGGCCAGCTTCGCTTTGCATGATCTTGGTGATTTCCGCATGCAAACGCTCCACAATTGGGCGCGGCGTTGTGGCCGGCATCATCAGGCCGATCCAGATCGGGTATTCAAAGCCGGGCACTGTTTCAGCGACGGTCGGCAGATTGGGTAGCATGGGATCACGCTGCCTGCCCGTGGTCGCAAGACCACGCACTGAGCCGCCATTGATATGCGGCGCCATGCTTGGAATGCCATCGAACATGATCGGCACCTGGCCGGAAATTACTGCCGTGCGCGCTTCATTGGACCCACGGAAACTCACTGCCACCATATCCACCTTCGCCATGGCTTTCAGCATTTCGCCAGCAAGGTGATAGGGTGTGCCGGGGCCAGAATGGGCGTAATTCCATTTGCCTGGCTCACGCCGCAGCAATTCTAGAAATTCCGGCAAGGAATTTGCCGGTACGGAAGGATGCACCGCCAGTACATTATCCGCGATATTGATCGGCGCCACCGGCGTAAGGTCGCGCATCAGCACAAAGCCACGCCCCGGCTGTAGGGTTTCATTCACCGCGGCGGTATTGCCCAGTGCGACCAGCGTGTAGCCATCCCCCGGTGATTTCGCAACCATATTGGTGCCAATCGAACCGCCAGCACCGGTACGGTTTTCGATGATCACCGGCACGCCCAACGCCGCTGAAAGCGGTTCCGCCACAAAACGCGCCGCAACATCCGCAGCACCGCCGAGACCGAAAGGCACAATGATGCGCACAGCCCTATTGGGCCAAGGCGCCTGGCTTTGCGCGCGAATGGCAGGCGCGGCAAAAATCCCAGCCCCTGTAAGCAGAATGGCCCGACGATTCATCTTCCCTAATCCTTCTTGCTTGGCGCGACATCGCAACGCTCAACTGCAACCCGGATCACGGCAAAGGTCAAGCGGGCGGCACACTCACACCTCGCCAGGGGCGACGATATGGGTAGTGATCTGCATCACACCCTCCAGACCCGCAACACAGGTATCGCCCGGCTTCAGGTACAGCTCCGCTGCATTTGGGTGGCCAATCGCGGTGCCTCGGGGTGCGCCGGTGGCGATCACATCGCCCGCCTCAAAGGGCATGAAGCGGGAAAAATGCGCGATGATCCCTTCAATGCGATGGATATATTCATCGGTATTCACACGCAGCCGCTGCTGGCCATTCACATGGCAGGTCAGCCACAAATCATAAGGATCGGCAATTTCTGCAAGCGGCACCGCATAAGGCCCAACCGGCGTGAAGCGCGGCATATTTTTCGAGACCCAGAATTTCGTGCCAAGCTGCACTTCCTGCTTCTGGATTTCACGTGCGGTCAAATCATTCAGCACCGTAATCGCGCCCACATAATCGCGCGCCTTTTCTCGGCTCACTTGAAAAGCGCGGCGCGTTATGATGAACGCCAATTCCGGTTCGTAATCGAAGGTGATGATGCCTTCTGGCCGAGCCACGCGCGCACCATCGCCCACCAGGGTTTCAGTCAGCTTCACAAAGCTTGTCGGTTCCTGCGGGTCTTCCTTCAACATGCCTTGCGCGACCAATTCCGCGCGATGCACCTTGCTATTCTTGCCCACGCAGAAAATCTTCCCCGGATCAGGAATAGGCGGCAGCACATGGCATTGCGCTGCCGGCAGCATGATTTTCCCCGCCGCGACAAAGGCGCGCAATTCCGAAATGGGTAGCGCCAGTACACGACGCATATCCCAATCCGCGCCATGGGTTGCGGTCAGGTCGCGCATCATCGCGCCTTCTGCCGCGCCAAGCCTTGGGCGCAAATCGCCAGGTGCCAGGAAACTTGCCAATCTGATCATGGGATCTCTACTCCAGCGTAATGCCGCGCTCTCGCACAACCTGCTGCCATTTGGCAATGTCAACATCAATAAAGCGCGCGAATGCGTCGGGGGACATTGGCTCCGGCTCCGCACCCAAAGCAGCAAGCCTTTGGCGTGTCGCATCCGTGGTGATGCCTTGCGCAGCCTCAGCGGCGATTTTCGCTGTGACCGGTGCAGGCATGCCACGCGGCCCGAACAGCCCAAACCACCCAACTGCGGAATAGCCAGGTAACCCGCTTTCATTCACTGTCGGTATGCCGGGCAATAAGGTGGAACGACGCTCCGCAGTCATGGCGATGCTTTGCACCTGTCCCGATGCCGATGCCGCCGCTACCGTCTGTGGCGGCGCGAACATCAATTGAATGCGCCCGCCCATGAGATCATTCAGCGCAGGCCCGGTGCCGCGATAGGGCACGTGCAACATCTCGATACCGGCCATGGAGGCGAAAAGCTCCGCCGCCAAATGGCTCGCCGCGCCCGTGCCGGAGCTACCAAAGCTGAAGGCGCCGGGCCTTTGCTTGGCTAGCGCAATCAACCCCGCGACATCCTTCACGCCAAGGCTTGGATGCACCGCCACAACATAGGCCGGCGCGGCCAAAAGCGTGACCGGCGTCAAGGCCGCTTCAACCTTGAAGGCATCATGCGCCCCCGCAAGACCCATAATTCCGCCGGTGGAGGTCACCATCAGCGTATGCCCATCCGCAGCGCCCCGTTGTAATTGCTGCATGCCGATGCGCCCGGCACCACCGCCACGATTTTCGACGACTACTGGCTGCTTGAAGCTTTCCTGAAAATGCTGCGCCAGAATCCGCGCCAGCACATCCGTGCCACCTCCGGGTGGAAAGGGCACAATGATGGAAATACCACGCGTCGGGAAAGAATCCTGCGCCGCAGCGCGCTGCGCCAAAAAGGGTGCGGCCAATAGAGCAGGCAAGACACGGCGGGGAATCATGCAATGGCTCCTCATGCTCCACGCTTTATGCCGTGGAAGAAGGCATCGGGATAGCAGTGCGGCTTCAGCTTCCCTCGCTTATTGACGCGGTGATCGAAAATCCTTAGGGGGACATCGCCCTTGCCCACCCACCAGCCAGGACAACCGCATTGAATGACCCGCTGCTTTGGGCGCTGCTTGGTTTTGCCTTGACCACAAGCATCACGCCCGGCCCGAATAACGCCATGCTTACGGCGTCCGGCGCCAATTTCGGCTTTCGCCGCGCCGTGCCGCATATGCTTGGGATTATTCTCGGCTTTCCAGCCATGGTGCTCGCGATTGGGCTTGGGCTTGGCACGGTTTTCACCGCGTTGCCTTGGCTGCATCTGGCGCTGAAATATGTTGGTGCGGCGTATATGCTTTACTTGGCATGGCGCATCGCAACAGCCGAGCGCGGCAAGGGCGCAGCCGCCGCCAAGCCCATTAGTTTCTTCGAAGCAGCAGGCTTTCAATGGGTCAATCCCAAGGCTTGGATCATGGCGGTCGGTGCACTTTCCGCCTATACGGTGCCCGAGGCGCCTGTCTTGAGCGAAGCGGCGCGTGTGGCGGCGGCCTTCGTGTTTTCGGGCATCATCTCTTCAACGCTCTGGTGCGGTTTTGGTGTGGCGATCGGCAGGCTGCTCACCTCGGATCGCGCTTTTCGGCTTTTCAACTACGGTATGGCCTTGGCATTAGTGGCCTCACTCATTCCCGTTTTCATTCTCTAACGCGAAAGGCCCAACGATTTGCCCAAAGCCCTGCCCGCCATCATCGCGGCATTGCTCCTGCTGATCGGTGCGCTTGGGCTTGCGTTGCAATACGGCGGGAACCACGCGCTGCTTTGGGGGCTTGGCGCGGCGCTGGGCTATACGCTCTATCGCGGTTCCTTCAGCTTTGCTGGCGGTTTTCGCGAGGTGCTGGCGGATGGACGCGGCGCGGGGCTGCGTGCGCAAATGCTCATGCTCGGCATTCTGGTCATCATCATGCTGCCTGCCATTCAGGCCGGCACACTCGCCGGCGCGCCGGTGCGTGGCATTGTGTTTCCCGCAGGGGTCGCGGTTGTCATCGGTGCCTTCATCTTCGGCATCGGTATGCAATTGGGCGGCGGCTGCGCTTCCGGCACGCTCTACACCGCAGGCGGCGGCAATACGCGCATGCTGCTGACACTGATCTTTTTCATCTCGGGCGCCACCCTCGCGGCTTATGATTCCGAAAGATGGGCGGATCTGCCAACGCTTTCCGCCACAACCCTGCCGGAGCTGATTGGGCTTTGGCCCGCGCTGCTTGGTAGCTTGGCGATTTTTCTTTGCGTGGCGCTGGGATCGCGCGTGATCGAACAACGCCGCCATGGCCGCATTGAACCAATCTTCAACGTGCCATCGCCGGACGCATCACGGAGCTGGTCCTGGGCCATGGCCGCCATCATCCTCGCTGCGCTCAATATCATCACGCTTTGGTCGGCAGGGCGGCCTTGGGTCATCACGGCATCCTTCCCGCTTTGGGGTTCGCGCATCATTGCCGAATTCGGCTGGGATGAACCCGCTTTCTGGGCCTTTTGGGAAGACCCGACACGTACAGAAGCCTTTCTTCGCCCTGTGCTTGCGGAACGCAGCAGCGTGATGAATTTCGGCCTCATGCTCGGTGCGTTTTTCGCGGCCGCCATTGCGGCGCGCTTTAGCCCCACATGGCGCCTGCCATGGCGGCATGTTTGTGCCTCGGTCATCGGGGGGCTTTTGCTCGGCTATGGCGCGGTCATGGCCTCGGGCTGCAATATCAGCGCCTATGTGGCGGGGATCGCTTCCGGCAGCCTGCATGGCTGGCTTTGGATCCTACCCGGGCTTGCCGGCAATTGGGTGGGGCTGCATCTACGCCCGCTCTTTCGTCTGGATCGCTAAGAAATATCTTCCAAATTTCGAAGCCGGCGCAGCAAGCCCTTTGTTCTGCCTGATCCGCTGATAGCACTAAATTATCTCACTTGTGCCTGAAAGATACGGACGCCATATCCAGCCCCAGCATGGCGCTGCGCCACTCACCCCGGGCGGCGCGGCATGGAGGTAATGATGATCGCTCGCAGAACCTGCCTCGCGCTTCTGGCGCTGCCCTTCGCCGCCGTGGTGCGGGCGGATAATGCGCTCTCCACCGCCATACGCGAAACTATCGGCGACAAGCCCGTGACCGATGGCGGCATTCTGCTCCGCGTGCCCACACTTGCCGAAAATGGCGGGCAAGTGCCGCTTGGCATTGTGGTGGAAAGCCCGATGACAGCGCAGGACCACATCACTGCCATTCATGTTTTGGCCTCCCGCAACCCCACACCGGGCGTGGCGACCTATCGGCTGACGCCGTTGCTCGCCCGCGCCGAAGTGCAAACGCGCATTCGCCTGGCCGAAGATCAGCGCCTGATCGTGCTTGCGGAAACCAGCACTGGCCGCGTCATGCGCACCAGCGCGGAAATGCGTGTTGGCGCCGGGGGGTGCCTAACATGAGCGCTTTACCATCCCAGCCCCGTATTCGCATCCCGCGCAGCGCCCGCGCCGGTGAAGTGATTGAAATACGCACCCTGATCGAACACCCGATGGAAACGGGATTGCGCCACGAAGCGGGCCGAGCCTTGCCGCGCGATATGCTGACGCGGCTGATGGTGCGCCTAAATGGTGAGGCGCTGTTCAGCGCCGATTTCCAGAACGGCACCGCGACCAACCCCTATCACGTGTTTTTCGTGCGTATGGAAAAGCCGAGCCATTTCGAATTCATCTGGACCGATGAAAAGGGCCGTCAGGCGCGCGCCGAAGCGCGCGTTGCGGTCGCCTAACACAGCTTCACGAAACCGGCTCAGGCTTATCCGCATTCGGGAAGAAAAGCTGTTCTCCATTGATACGATAGGAAGCAATCGCGGCCTGCCCGGCAGCTGAGAGCAGCCAATCAATGAAGCGCTGCCCATCCGCCGCCTTCACATGCGCGTGGCGCTGGGCGTTCACCAGCATGACGCCATATTGATTGAACAGCCGCATATCACCTTCAATCAAAATGCGTTGATCCTGCCGATTGCGAAAACTCAGCCAGGTGCCACGATCAGCCAGAATATAGGCACCCTGCGCGGCGGCGGTATTCAGCGCCGGACCCATACCTTGCCCCACTTCCCGATACCATTGGCCGCGCCCGGTTGCGGGGTCCACACCGGCCAATTGCCACAAGCGAAGCTCCGCCGCATGGGTGCCGCTGCGATCCCCACGGCTGATGAAGGGTGCGCGCGCGGCGGCGATGCGGCGCAGCGCTTCCGCTGTATCACCAAGCCCAGCGATGCGCGCAGGGTCGGCGGTGGGGCCGGTGATCACGAAATCATTGAACATCACATGCCGCCGCGGTCCGCCAAAACCTTCCGCGACAAAGCGTTCTTCGGCTGCACGATCATGCACAAACACCACATCCGCATCCCCGCGCCGGCCCACATCCAAGGCCTGGCCCGTGCCCAGCGCCACCACGCGCACGGCAATGCCGGTTTCGCGCGTGAAGATCGGCAAGATATGGCCAAACAGCCCGGATTGTTCCGTGCTGGTGGTGGAAGCAACGGTAATGCTGCGTTCCTGCGCCATGGCCGGCAGCGCAACAGCCGCGAGCAGCATCGGCAAAATGCCGCGCCGAAAAATACCCATCATGTTTTGCTTCCTTTCTTTCAAACCCATCACCACACCAATTCGCCGCGCAGAAACGCACGCGCGTTGGCTGAAGCTGGCTGCTGGAAAAACGCCTCAGCCGGCGCCTGTTCCAGCACACTGCCGCGATGCAGAAACACCACATCCCCCGCAAGGCGCCGCGCCTGCGCCAGATCATGCGTGGTCATGACAATCTTGGTGCCGCGCTGCGCCAGCGTCAGCACAATCTCCTCCACCGCACGCGTCGCAGCGGGGTCCAGGCTTGCTGAAGGCTCATCCAGAAACAGCAATTCTGGCTGGAGTGCCGCGGCGCGCGCCAACGCCAAGCGTTGCTGCTGGCCCACGGAAAGCCGTCGCGCCGGTTCATCTGCGCGATCCGCAAGCCCCACCAACGCCAGCGCTTCCTCTGCCCGCGCCAGACGTTCACCCTGCGCCACGCCGGCCAGCATCAGCGGGTAAAGCGTATTGGCGAGAACGGAGCGGCGCAGCAGCACCGGGCGCTGAAACACCATCGCCTGGCGCCGCGCGGCATGGTCGGTTGGCATCGCCCAGAAAACCCGCCCCGCCGAGGGCTTCAGCAACCCATGCAGCAGCCGCAGCAGCACACTTTTTCCCGCACCATTCGCGCCAATCAGCAGCGTCGGCGCGCCAGCGGCGATATGCAGCGAAACATCGCTCAGAATCTCCGCGCCACCTGCGTTGAAGCAAAGGCCCTCGGCACACAGCGGCAGAATGGAATCGTGCGCGCGCATGTCAGCCAGCCCAGCGCGCGGCAATGCCCCGCACCCCCTGCGCCAGCGCATTCACGCCAAGCACAATCGCCATCAGCACAATCCCGAGCGCCAGCGCCAGCGGCAAATCGCCCTTGCTGGTTTCAAGCGCAATCGCGGTGGTCATCACGCGGGTGAAGCCTTCAATATTGCCGCCCACCACCATCACCGCGCCCACTTCCGCCGCCGCACGGCCAAACCCCGCCAGCAGCACCGTCAGCAACAGAAAGCGCCCATCCCACAACAGGGTCGGCACCGCGCGCCACGGCCCAGCCCCAAAGGACCGCAGCTGTTCCGCATATTCTTCCCACATGCCTTCCAGCACCTGGCGCGTCAGCGCCGCCAGAATGGGCGTGATCAGCACGGCCTGGGCGATGATCATGGCTGTTGGTGTGAACAGCAGGCCAAAGGAACCGAGCGGCCCGGACCGCGACAGCAACAGATAAATCAGCAGCCCCACCACCACCGGCGGCAACCCCATCAGCGCATTGGTCAGCGTGATCACGCTGCCCCGCCCCGGAAACCGCGCCACCGCCAAAAGCGCCCCAAGCGGCAGGCCAATCAGCGCCGCCAAGAACAGCGCGGAAAGGCTAACGCGCAAAGAAAGCGCCACAATGGCCAGCACCGCCGGGTCCAGGGAAAGGATCAGGCCAAAAGCAGTCGTGAATGCGCTGGCAAGGTCCTGCACCCCATCCTCCCGGTATTTTACTTAAATGCGGATGGGCGAAAGCTGCGTCAATTCGTCATGGGGCTTGACTGTATGCCGGTTTTTGCCGAAATTCACCACCAAATGCCGGATGTGCTGACCCTGAAGGAGGCCGCGCGCTTCCTCCGCCTCTCCGAACGCTCCCTTTATGAGCTCGCCCGGGCGCAGAAGCTCCCGGCGGCGCAGCTTGGCGGCAAATGGCTCTTCCCGCGCCGGCAGCTTGAACGCTGGCTCGCCGCCCAGGCCGATGTCAGCGCGGCACAACGGCTGGACCCGCCGCCGATCCTGGCCGGCAGCCAT
>Ga0315899_10003477_pt1 | contig 17167 bp, 13 predicted proteins | sample LakEriMetagenome_2_FD_203518 | JGI IMG/M metagenome (GOLD analysis project Ga0315899, IMG submission 203518) | Freshwater fungal communities from buoy surface, Lake Erie, Ohio, United States - Buoy 4 MA112 | ecosystem: Environmental > Aquatic > Freshwater > Lake | place: USA: Lake Erie, Ohio... | reverse complement strand
GATCTTCTCTATGACCCCGATGGCAGCAGTCCAAACGCTCCCACCCTCTTCGCCACCCTCAACCCAGGGCTGGCTCTCACCGCCGCCAGCTTCTCCATCACCTGAACGTCTCCATCCCGCGCCAGGTCAGAGCTCCTATCTCACCCTCTTCACTCCTGTCTCTAGCGGCAGACTCATAGCCCAAATTCTCAGTTGTGGTGGTTGTCCTCACCAAGCTCTAAGCAAAAAATCCAGCTCTTTGGACAGGCATCGGCCCCACCACCAACAAACACCCACTAACCCTTTCATGCAAGCCATGCAACTCTCCGAGCTCCGGCCGAGTGGGTCTCCGGTGGAGAACCCAGTCCGGCAAAGATTAGGTCGCGATACCCTCGACAGGCCTGGTCTCGACAGCTCCAACAGCTGATCAGCGATCAACGAGGGGATTGGCCCATTCACCAGCCCATCCACAGAGCACGCTCAGGTGGGGCTGGGGTCCATTCCTCCTTCGCGCGACTTGTTCCCATCGCAACTCCCCAACAAGCCTGGGGGTTACGTGGATACCCCCTCAATCCGATCCTCAATCTCTTGATAGATCTCTTGCAGCTGGGCAATGTTCTCATCTGAGGTCTCCCAATAGCCCCGGCCATTCACCTCCAGCAGGGTGCCAACGATGCGGCGGAAGCTGTGGGGATTGAGCTCCATCAGCCGCTTGCGCATCTCCTCGTCGTTGATGAACGTGTTGTTGGCTTCCTCATAGACGAAATTATCCACCTGGCCGCTGGTGGCACTCCAGCCCAGGGTGAAATTGAGCCGCTTGGCCACTTCCCTCACCCCCTCATAGCCGCTGTTCAACATGCCTTCATACCACTTGGGATTGAGCAGCTTGGTGCGCGAATCCAGGCGGATCGTTTCGCTTAAACTGCGCACCTGTGCATTGGCGGTGGTGGTATCGGCGATGTAGCTCGCCGGTGCCTTGCCATCGTCGCGCAGGTTGGCGATCAGTTTGGTGGGATCGGAATCAAAGTAGTGGCTCACATCCGTGAGGGAGATCTCGGCTGAATCCAAGTTTTGGAAGGTCACATCGGCGGTTTTCATCGCCGCCTCAAAGACCTCCCGGTTTTGGTTCATCTCGCCCGGATTGTCGGCGTTGAAGGCAAAGGTCTTGCGCTTGAGGTACATCTCCCGCAGCTCGCCCTCCTCCTCCCAGGTGCTATTTTCCACCGCCAAATTCACATTGGAGCTGTAGCTGCCACTGGCGTTGCTGAACACCCGCGTCGCCGCGTCACGCACACTCACGCCCTGGGCGGCGGCCTGCTCCTGGGCGTGCTTGCGCACGAAGTTCATCTCCAGAGGCTCCTCCGCCTCCGCCGCCATCTTCACCCCCTGGTCAATCAAGGCCATCTGGTTGATGAACAGATCGCGGAACACGCCGCTGCAATTCACCACCACGTCCACCCGGGGCCGTCCCAGCTCCTCCAGCGGGATCAGCTCCAGCTTGTTCACCCGGCCCAGGGAATCGGGCACGGGCCGCACCCCGATGAACCAGAGAATCTGGGCCAGCGATTCCCCATAGGTTTTGATGTTGTCAGTGCCCCAGAGCACACAGGCGATCGTTTCCGGCCAAGCGCCCTGGTCGGCCTTCTGGCGCTCCAGCAGCCGGTCCACCACCACCTTGGCCGCCGCGATCGCCGCCCGGGTGGGAATCGACTGGGGATCAAGGGCATGGATGTTTTTGCCGCTGGGCAGCACCCCCGGGTTGCGGATGGGATCACCGCCAGGGCCCGGCAGCACATACTCCCCATCCAATGCCCGCAGCAGGCTTTCCATCTCCTGATCCGCGCAGATCTGCTCCAGGCAGAAGCGCAGGTAGGCAAATTGCTTGTCGAGCGCCTCCTGATTCACCTCAGCAAACCCCGCCGCCCGGCAGGCCGCCAGCCAGGGGCTCGGGAAGCGAATCCCGAAGCGCTCCAGCCAGGCGAAAAACCAACCGAAATTGCGCCGCAGCGTCACCCGCCCATCGGCGCCCGTCACCTGCCGCACCATCTCCCCCACCGCCTGGCGGCTGGTTTCCGTGATCTTGCGGTTCAACTCCACATCGGCGAGCACACCGGCGTCGTTGCCCCGATAAACCTCCTCGATCGTGCGCCCCAACGTCTCCGCCAACAAACCCGGCAGCGAGCGAATCCCCTCCTCTTCCCGCTCCAAGGCGGCGATGTTCACCAGGGTGGCGATCGCCTCCTCCGCCGTGGGAGGCTTGCCGATCGTGTGCAAACCGCAGGGGAGCAGCCGGCTTTCGATCTCCATCAGCTGGCGATACACCGCCCCCACCACCCCATCGCGGGCGTCCAGATCCAGCTCGGCGGCGTCCGCCTCCGGCAGGGTCACGTCCTTGTCGAGATTGCACTGGCGCGCGGTTTCCACGATCGCGTTCACGATCTGCACGCCCCGGCTGCCCTCCCGCAGCTGCTGGTAGCTGCCCACCAGCTCCCCCAGCTCCTTGAGGCCCTTGTATAAACCCGCGTTTTCCGCCGGTGGGGTGAGGTAGCTGATTGTTTCGGCGTAGCCACGCCGTTTGGCGATCGTCGCCTCGCTGGGATTATTCGCGGCGTAGTAGTACAGGTTGGGCAGGGCGCCAATCAAGGAGTCTGGATAGCAGTTGTCGCTCATGCCCATCTGCTTGCCCGGCATGAACTCCAACGAGCCGTGGGTGCCGAAATGCAGCACCGCGTCGGCGCCCCACACCTTTTCCAGGTAGGTGTAATAGGCGGCAAAGCCATGGTGGGGGCTGGCGCTGCGGGAATAGAGCAGCCGCATCGGGTCGCCCTCGTAGCCGAAGGTGGGCTGCACCCCCACAAACACGTGGCCGAACTGGCGGCCGTAGATCAGCAGATGGGTGCCATCGCTGTTAAGGGTTCCGGGGGGCTTGCCCCAGTTGTCCTCCAGCCGCTTGGAATAGGGCGTCAGCCGCTCATACTCCGCCACGGTCATGCGGTGGGCGATGGCCAGCTCAGGCGCCCCCTCCAGGGCCTCCGGATCCTTCAGCACCGCCTCCATCAGGGCCTTGGGGGTGCGGGGAAGATCCTCCACCTGATAGCCCTTCGCCCGCATCTCCTCCAGCACCCGGTGGATGGAGCCGAACACATCCAGATAGGCCGCCGTGCCCACATTCCCTTTGTCCGGGGGGAAGCTGAACACGGTGATCGCCAGCTTTTTCTCCGCCCGGGGCTTGATTCGCAGCGACGCCCAGCGAATCGACCGCTCGGCGATGGCCTCCACCCGGTCTTGCAAGGTGTGGGCCTTGCCCGTGGCGTCGTCCCGGCCGCTCAGCACGATGGGCTCGATCGCCCCATCCAGCTCGGGGATCGCGATCTGGAGCGCCACCTGCACCGGGTGGAGACCCAGGTCGCTCTCCTCCCATTCCTGGGTGGTTTGAAACACCAGGGGCAGGGCCACCATGTAGGGGCGATTGAGACGCCTTAGGGCCTCGATCGCCTTGGGGTGGTCCTGACGGGCTGGCCCCCCCACCAACGCGAAGCCCGTGAGGCTCACCACCCCATCCACCAGGGGCACCACCGGATTGAGAGGGTCGTAAAAAAATTGATTCACGGGCTTGCTGAAATCCAGCCCGCCACAAAACACCGGAATCACCGTGGCGCCCCGGTATTCCAATTCCTGAATCACCGCCACGTAATGGGCCTCATCGCCCGTGACGATGTGGCTGCGCTGCAGCACCAGCCCGATCACCGGGCCCTTGCGGGCCTTCTCGCTGAGATCGGCGCGGCTGGCGCTCCAGTTGAGATATTCCTTCAGATCCTCAAACATCCCCGGGGCCAGGGGGTGCCAGATGCCCAGGTCGGGGAACACCACCGGGTCGGCCACCCGCAGGGCCGGGCGCTCTCCCTCCCCTTTGGCCAACACATATTTATCCGCCAACATCAGCAAAAAGTTGCGCAGATTATCGGGCGTGCCCCCCAGCCAGTACTGAAAGCTGAGCATGAACGAGCGGGCATCCTGCGCCTTCTCCACCGGCAGGTACTTGAGCACAGTGGGCAGGGTGTTGAGCAGCTTGAGCATGGCGTCTTGAAACCCCGCCGAGCCGCCTTTCTCCTTGCGCTTTTTCATGAACTGGGCGATGGCGCTCTTGCTCTGCCCCAGCTGGGCCATCGAAAAAGTGCCCAGCTTGTTGAGACGCATCACCTCCGGCATCGAGGGAAACACCACCGCCGCCTTCAGCCGATCCCGGTGGGGCGCCACCGCCTCCACCACCTTTTGCGCCAGGTCTTCAATGAAGATCAGCGAGGCGATGAACACATCAGCCGCCGCCACATCCGCGCGGAAATCGGCGTAGTTGTCCGGGTCGCGCAGCTCCTCGATCAGGTAGCCCGACAGCTCGATCGCCAAGGCGGGATTGCCCTCGTTGATGCTCTCGGCGGCCAGGGTGAGGGCGTTTTGATACTGGGGCTCCAGCACCACATACACCGCCCGCATCAAGGCACGGTCTCCCACATTCTCAGGGCTGACCCGACGGGTGGCGGAGCGGACCTGGGTAAACATGCGTGCCGATGGATTGAGCAATGTGAAGGAGCCTACGCAGGGCCGCCCTCCGCCGCGCCTTCCAGACAGGAGGCGTTACAGGAGGCCGGGGGTGCCACCCCGGCCGATCGCCGCCCCCATAGGCTCAGCCCCTAGCGCCCCCTCCGGCCTCCGCCGCCATGTCGTCCACCCCCGTCCCCTCCTCGCCAGCGCCCCGCCAACCCCAGGCCCCCATCCCCGTGGTGGTGGCCGGTGCCCTGGGCCGCATGGGGGCCGAGGTGGTGAAGGCGGTGCGGGACGCGCCCGATTGCGCCCTGGTGGGGGCCATCGACACCACCCCCGGCCGCGAGGGGAAGGATGTGGGCCTGGAGCTGGGTCTGGGGGAGCTGGAGGTGGCCCTCACCGCCGACTTTGAGGGGGCCCTCTGCCAGGCCAGCCAGGCCGTGCGCCAAAGCGGCCCCGGAGGTGGGGCCGTGCTCGTGGATTTCACCCACCCCACCGTGGTCTACGAACACACTCGGGGTGCCATCGCCTATGGCGTCCATCCCGTCATCGGCACCACGGGGCTCTCGCCCGAGCAGCTGGCGGATCTGGCCTCCTTTGCCGCCAAGGCCTCGATGGGGGGGGCCGTGATCCCCAACTTCTCGGTGGGCATGGTGCTCCTGCAACAGGCCGCCGCCGCCGCCGCCCGCTTCTACAACTTCGCCGAGCTCACCGAGCTGCACCACAACCGCAAGGCCGACGCCCCCAGTGGCACCTGCCTGAAAACCGCCGAGCTCATGGAGGAGCTGGGCAAATCCTTCAACGCCCCGCAAGTGGACGAGCACGAGACGCTCCCGGGCTGCCGGGGCGGACTCAGGGAAAGCGGCCTGCGGCTGCATTCCGTGCGTCTCCCCGGCCTGGTGGCCCACCAGGAGGTGATGTTCGGCGCCCCGGGGGAGACCTACACCCTGCGCCACGACACGATCGATCGATCGGCCTACATGCCTGGCGTGCTTCTCTCCATCCGCAAAGTGCGCCAGTTGGAGGGATTGGTGTATGGCTTAGAGCGATTGCTCTGAACCCACCTCCGATCCTCCCCCATGCTGATCCCGGTCTCCTCCAGCGAGCTGGCGCGCCTGATTCCGGCGGTGGCCACCGGCCCCCAGTTCAACGCCTGCGGCGGCGAACCGCGCAAGCTGCTGCAGCGGCTCCTGATCTCCCTGATCGGCGGCGTGCTGTTGCTGTTGGTGAGCCAAACCTTGGCGTTCAACAGCCGCTTCTCCTCCCTCTGGCTGGTGGCGGGCGTGATCACGATCCTCTACATCCTGTGGGGGCCGATCCTGGAGGCGGGACGCCGCAACGCCACCCTGCGCCGCTACCCCGTGGCCGCCATTTTTGAGGGGCGGGTGGGAGATCTGTACACCCGGGAGGTGGTGGAAAACCAACGGGAACAGACCGATCGCGACGGCCGATTGGAGCTGGTGGAAAACCGCCGCACCTGGCTCTGCCTGGAACTGGAAGATGAGGAGGGCTACCTGGGCCAACTGCGCTTTCCGATGGACAAAAAACACCAAGCCATCCGCGCCGGAATGCTGGTGCGTTGCTTGGTGCTCAGCGAGCGGGCTGACTTCAGCCGCATCAGCGCCATCAGCGACGGCTGGCTGCCCCAACTGAAGCTTTGGGTGGGCGAATACCCCTATCTGCTGCGACCAGCGTTCGAGGAACTGTGCCTGATGCGGCTGCGGGGGCGGTGAACCGCCCGAACCGAACGCCCCACCCTGCAACATTGCGTTACAATACGCGTAACACACCTCAAAGGAGCCCCATGGCCCAATCCGCCGTCGCCCCCGCCACCATTCGCGGCGCCCAAGTCACCACAGAAGATGGCGGCCGTCTCAACGCCTTCGCTTCCGAACCCCGCATGGAGGTCGTGAGCGCTGAGAATGGCTGGGGCTTCCATGAGCGTGCCGAAAAGCTGAATGGACGCATGGCCATGCTCGGCTTCGTCGCCCTGCTCGCCACCGAGTTCGCCCTTGGCGGTGAGGCCTTCACCCGCGGCCTTCTTGGCATCGGCTGATCCTCGCCTCACCTTCTGGCTCACCTCGCCGCGGCCTTCCCTGCCGCGGCTTTTTTCTGTTGTTGCCCCCCTTCTGGTGACACCCTCCCTCCCCTTGTCCCAGACGCCGCGCCGCTTCACCGCCCTGGTGCGCGGCGCTGGGCCCACAGGGGCCCTCGCCGCCCTCGCCCTGGCGAAGGCTGGATGGAACGTGACCCTGGTGGACCCCTCCGAGCGCTCCCAACTTTTGGAACGCACCAGGGCCTACGCCTTGACCCATTCCTCCCGCCGGCTGCTGCGCCATCTCCATCTTTGGGATCCGGTGGAGGCCGTCTTGGAGCCCTTCGAGCGCCTGGAGCTGGAAGATCTGGGAGCCCGTCGCCACTGCGGCTTCCATCCCGGCGATCTCTGGGGTACCGCCGCCGCCCCCTCCCCAGTGGGGTGGATCGGCCAGCACGGCCCGCTCATGGGGGTGCTGCTGGCCCAATTGGAGGCGCATCCTGCCATCGACCTGCGCCTCGGCGACCCGCCCGTCGCCTCGCCCGTCCAGGTGGAAGCCGTCGAGGCGGATTGGATCATCGCCGCCGAAGGCGCCCACTCCCCCACCCGCGAGGCCCTGGGGATCGGGGTGTGGCGCCATCTCTACCAGCAGCGGTGCCTCACGGCCCAGGTGCGCCTGCGGGGAGCCCCGAGCCACACGGCCTGGGAACGGCTGCGGCCGGAGGGTCCCTTCGCCCTGTTGCCCATGGGAGACGGCCGCTTTCAGGTGGTGTGGAGCGCTCCAGCCTGGCGCTGCCATCAGTTGGAGCGCCTGTCCCCCGCCGCCTTCCTCGACGCCCTCGCGCCGGTGTTGCCCCCCGGGGTGGATGTGGACCACCTGGAGGATGACCCCCGGGTGTTTCCCGTGGGGCTGCTGCTGGCACGGCGGCTGCACCGGGGGCGCGCCCTCCTGGTGGGAGAGTCGGCCCATCGCTGCCACCCCGTGGGCGGCCAGGGCCTCAATCTCTGCTGGCGGGATGTGGAGCTCCTCCACCGTCTGGCCCAGCGCGTTGAGGCGGGCCGCCTCCCGATCCACCAACTTGGCGGTCGCTACGCCAGGGGGCGCTGGGCGGATCTGTGCCTCACCCTGCTGATCACCGATGGACTGGTGCGGCTCTTCTCCAACCGCCAGCCCCTGCTTGTGCCGATGCGCAAACTGGCCATCTCCCAATTGGACCGGATGCCCTTTCTCCGGCGTTGCTTACTGGGGGTGATGACCAACGGTCCTTGCCAGCCCTTCGCCGCGGCGCCAACCTGATCCCCATGGTGATCAGCAACAGCCGCCAACCCCCTCCCCCCGCCGAACTGATGGCCTTCCTCCGGCATCAGATTGGTCTCAGCGAGGGCGCCCTCGATCTGGGCCTGCGCCAATCCAGCCTGGAGCAAGCTCCCCTGCCGGCGGTGTTGTGGCGCTACGGCCTGATCAGTCTCGAACAGCTGGAGCGGGTGCTCGCCTGGCAAGACACCCTGCTCTAGAGATCAATAGACAATCAGCGATTCGGCGGGCACCGCCTCTGGCAGCTTGTCTCGACCGTTGAGGGCGCTCAGCTCCACCACGAAACTGAATCCGGCCAGCCGGCCGCCCGCCCTCTCCACCAGCTGGCCGCAAGCGGCCGCCGTGCCGCCGGTGGCGAGCAGATCATCCACCACCAACACCCTGGGCTGATCCTCGAAGCCATCGGCATGGATCTCCAGCCGGTCTTCGCCATATTCCAGGGTGTAGTCGATGCCATGCACCTCTCCGGGCAACTTGCCGGGCTTGCGGACGGGGGAAAACGGCAGCTTCAGGGCCGTGGCCAGGGCCATGCCCACGATGAACCCGCGGGATTCAATCCCCACGATCAAATCCGGCTGGAGCCGCTCACATTGCAGGCCCAACAGACGCACGGTTTCCTGCCAACCCACAGGATCGCGCATCAGAGGCGTGAGATCACGAAAAAGAATCCCCGGTTTGGGGAAGTCGGGGATCTCCCGCACCCACTGGCGCAGGTCGAGGGAGGGTTCGGAAACACGCATGCCGGGGCGCGGAGATGACGGAAGGGCTCAAGCGCTGGCATCATCGCAGCCATGGTCAAGTCATTTTCTCCGCCATTGGCCTCCTCAACGGTCGCCCCCACCCCCAGCCCGGCCCCCGAGGTCTCCCCCCGGCCTCTTCCCCGGCAAGGGCTGGAAAGGCTGGATCTGCTTCTGCTCTGCGTGGAGGCCCTCGATCTCAACGGCGGCGAAACCCTGCTGTGGATGGGCCAACACCTGGGCTACGCCTCCCTCTTCCCTGATCGGGTGGCCCTTTGGAAACTGCGCTCCCACAACCCCTTGCGCCGGGCCTGTCGCCGGGGGTCTCCGGAGGCGGCGGAAACGGAGGCCCTGATTCGCATCCTCTGCGCGATGGCGGATCGGATCTACCCCATCGTCCGCGGCCTGCTCTCCAGCCGGGAGCCCGCCGATCTCAACCAGCGGCATTGGGGCTTGTTCGAGCATCGCCTGGGCGAGTTGCTCAGGGAGCGCATGAACGTGCGCCGCGGCGGCGTGCGCAACCTGCTGGATCCGGAGACCGGCGCGGCCGAACGGCGGGCCCTCATCCAAACCCTGGCCCTCGCCGCTGGGCCCGGTGGGGTCGACCGGCTGCGGGCCAGCCTCATGGACCCCAACCCCTAGGGGCTTTCGACACCATGCAAAGATCCCCCCATTCCTTGGCCCCATCTCGGCCATGAGGCAGCCGCCATGAAGCAGACGCTGACCTATCAGCCCCACAGCTACGGGGCCCACAGCTGCCGGCTGCGGGTGGAGGGCTTCCCCGATGTCTCCACAGGCCAGGGAAGCGAAGCCGTGGGCATCCTCACCGGCTGGAGCCTCGATTGGGTGGGCCACCCCCAACTGGAGGGACGGCGTGAGCACCTCCAGGCCCTGATGGCCACCGTGATTCCCTACGCCAGACGCCTGCTCAGCGGCGTTCCGCGCACGATGGGCGGCGGCGACATTCCCGTCACCATCGGCCCCGACCAGGACGGCGGCCACCACATGCTGCTGCGGAGCAGCCAGCCCGATACCCCCGCCTTGGAACTCCACCTCGACGACGCCGAGCTGGCGGATCTGGTGCGCGTGCTGGATCAATGCCGGCTGGATCCCAGAATGCAACTGCCCCTGGACGTGCCGGAGCCCCTCCCCCTCCACGCCCGGGAGCTGCGCCATCGTCTACCCCTGAGGCGTCGACTGGCCGCGCCCGTGGGCGGCCTCGCCGCCCTGGCCCTGGCCGCGGGCGTCGGCACCCTGGTGCCCCCTCCTCGCTCCCCCCGATCGCTCCCCGCGGCCACCAAGACCACCAAGGCCCCAGCCAGCACCACCTCCCGGGCCCCTGTCCCGCCCCCACCAGCGCCCGTGGCCGCCACCCCCGACACGGCGCGCCTGCAACGCCTTCGTGGCTGGCTCCTGTCCAGGCCGGCGACCAATGGTCCAGCCCCCTCCACTCCCCAAACCTGGCAGTTCGCCGTCAACCCCCAAGGAGAAGTCGTGGCGGCCACCCCGGTGGAGGGAACCGGTGAAGCTGGACGGGCCCGCCTCGGGCTGCCGTCCGCTCCGGTCCCGGAGGCTCCCGCCGGCGATACAGTGCTCATCCGCGGCGTGCTCAACCCGTCCGGCGTCTGGGAATTGGCTCCATGGCACGGTTGGTGACGGTTGATCCCCCCTGGAGAGCGCGCTGATGGCCCTAACCTGGCCGGAGCTCAGACGCAAGGTGGCCCGCCTGGGCTCCGCCTTGGACGTGGTGGTACGCAGTGATCCAGAAGTTTGCGGCCTAAGCGGTGACAATTTCCACCTCACCCTGCACCACGGGGGCCACGGAGACTGCACGGTCAACGACCTGTCCCTGATCGAGTGCCCGAATGAGCTGGTGCTGCTGGAATTCGAACGTTGGATGCGCGGCGCCGGATACCCCCTCGACCCTTAGGCCCCTCAGCCACGAGCCACCCCCCGCTGAATCACCACCTGCCCGGTCATGTCCCGCGGATCCATGAGCCCATCTCCCCCCTCCCGGGTCCGCCCGCTGCATCTCCCCCGACCTGGCGTGTCTGAGGACCGCCCCCACTCCCCTCCCCGCTCCGGCCGCCGGCGACGGCGCCAGCCCTCCAAGTTGAAACACCTGCGGATCGGTGTGCTCTGCGTGGCGGGGGGGGCCGCTATCCTTGCAGCCCTGATGGCCCTGGCGGAGCGTTTCAACACCCTGCTGCTCGTGAGCCAGGCCGTCGCCAACCTCATCAAGGGCCTCTCCCTGTTGGCCACAGGGCTGCTGCAGCTGGTGGGCCTGCTGACCGTGGCCGTCCTGGCCTTGTTGGCCCTGCTCCTGCTGGTGGGCGGATTCACCCGCATGGCCCGGGCCATCGGCGGTGCGCTGGCTGGTGCCGGCTCGCGGCCGATGGCCAAGCCCCTGGACCCAGGCCTCAGGGGGTGACCCCCTGGCCCTGGGTCCAGCGGCGCCCAAGCCAAGCTCAAGCCAAAACGAAATCGCTGGCGCTCAGGGCGGGAATCAACGCGTTGGCCGAGGTGGTGTCGGAGGGGAAGGCCGGATTGAAGGGGTTCAACGTGGCGATGGGGGTGGCGGCGGTGGCCCCGGTGCCATCCGGGTCAAAGAGCAACACGCCGGTGCTGACGTTGTAAATGAAGCGCTGACTGGGGGTGAGCGCCGCCCCGGCCCCGGGCGCGACCAGCAACTGGCTGGCGCTGAGGGTGGTGCCAGTCAGGCCGCCATACGCCGCCTTGGCGAAGACCAGCTTGTCGATGCCGGTGAAAAAATCCCGCACTTGATCGTTGCCGCTCAAGGAGGGCGCCTCGTTGAACCAAAAGCGATCCACCCCACCGCCCCCGGTAAGGGTATCGACGCCCTGCCCTCCAATGAGGGTGTCATCGCCCTCCTGCCCTTTGACCAAATCATTTCCCAGTCCCCCATTCACCACATCATTGCCATTGCCGCCGTTGAGGTCGTCGGCGCCATCCTCGCCAAAGAGTTGATCCATCCCCTCACCCCCATACAGATCGTCGTTGCCAGACCCTCCAAAGATCTGATCGTTGCCGGCGTCCCCCCGCAACAGATCAAAGCCATTGCCGCCATACAGAGAGTCGTTTCCTTCCCCACCATCGGCAAAGTCGTTGTCATCCCCGCCGTCCAGGATGTCGTTGCCGCCATCGCCCCAAAAACAGTCGTCGCCGCCCAGGCCTTTGAACTTGTCCACGCCGGAGGTGCCCCCAAAGAGCTCACTCGCCTTGCCCACGCCGTTGGGGCTGAACACACCGCGGGCATCGAGATAATTGCCGCCGTTCCCCACAAGGAAACCACCCACGTAGCCCGCCCGTCCCACCTGACGGGCCACGCCCGTGGCATCCGTGACGGTTTGGCTGGCGGCCAGCCGAGCGGCCTCGGAAGGGAAAGATGGAAAGCTCTGCAGGGAACGCTCGTAGTCGGCGTCATTCACCGCGAAGATCTTGTGATAAAGGTGCTTCACGCCCGTGGCGGCCATCACCATGTCCGCCACCGTTTTGCCCTTGATTTCTTCCACAAGATCGGTGCCGGCCAGCTTGCTCAGGTAATAGGCCTCATCGCCCCGCTGCAATTGCTGCATCTGGTAGGCGTAGATGAAATCGTGGGTGGTGCCCAGCATGCCGCCTGGCGTTTTGGCCTCCGCCAAGCCCCCGAGCCAGAGGGAAATCTTCTCAAAATCTTGATTGCCGCTGGGGGCGTTCACCGACAAGGAGGGATCCAGGGCCTGGGCGGGCGTCCCGCTGTACAGCTGGCCCATGAAGGCGTTGTCACTCATCGCCGCGTCCGCGGCGGCCGACAAGGCGGCGGCATAGCTGGCGGCGGCTCCGGGAGCGGCGCTGGCCTGGAGTGCATTCCAAGTGTCAAGATTGGCGTTGCCTGAATAGCCCGTGAGAATGGCATCGCGGGCATAGGCCATGATGAAACCTTTGAGCGAAGATGGATGGAGCAAATGCGCGCCGAAATCCCGCCAACTGACATAAGGGCGTAGGTTGGCCTCCAAGCTTTTCAAAGTGCTGTCGAGGGCGTTATTCGCGAGCTGCAACGTTGTAGGCGTGGGGCCCAAGCCACGCAAGAAAGCCTGGATCTGTCGGCGACACTCGTTGAGAGAGGTGGCGCCAGCATCCAATCCTCGGCCGATGTTCAGGGCCGCCAAATCCAAGGGGAGGCCCACCAGGGCGTTGCGAAGGGTGTTGGTGATGTATTCATCCGTGGCATTGCCCACCTGCTGACTCATCCCGGCGGCGATTTGGCCCGCCGTGTAGCGGGTGTAGAGCTCGGGGGCTAAAAAAGCCCGCAGCAGAGGGATGTCCTGCTGCCCTCCCGGGTTGGCCAAACCCGTCAGCTGATTCACCGTGGTCAAGGCCACGGTCTCGGTGAGCTGGGAGTGGCCGAAGCGGAAAGCGCTGTGGGCGAATTCAGCCAAAATGCTGGCGTTAAATCCAGCGTTGTTGTTGTTGGCCGCCGCCGGACCGGCAAACGCGCCCAGGTTGGGTGTGACGCGACGGGCGTATTCCTGCACCACATGGTGCTGGTAAAAATTCTCGGTGACCAGCTTGGCCATTTGAAACAGCTCCTCACCACTGAGGGGCTGGTTATTGCCATTGTTGCCCACGCTCTGGGCTAAATTAGCCTTAATCTGCTCAAGAATATTGTTGTGAGTTGACACGAAGATTTCGTGCAGGCTGGTCAGACCAATGTTTTCGTTTAAGCGCCCATCCCCACCAACGGCGTGTTGATTGAGCCGGGAGGGATCGCGCAAATCCCCATTCGCCAAGAAAGGATCGCTCCCCGGGGGCTGGGGATTGCCCTTCCAATCATGAGCCAGGTCAATCAGAAAGGCTGAGCCGGCACTCACCAGCACTTGATTGTTGGCCAGGGCCGCCGTGTCAAAGAGGTAACTCTTGGCGCCAGTCACCCGATCAAGGGCCACGAAGGCATAGCGCCCCCCATTGGGGAGGCTCTGGGGAATGATCTCCACCAAGGGCACCCGCTCCACATCCCGATCACGGAGCGTGAGGCCGATGCGCTCGGCATTCTTTTTCAGATCAAACCAGCGGGCGGTGGAATTTTGCGGATCGGTGAGCAGCCGGCCCGTGGCTTGGCCATTCCCCAGAAATTCACGCAGGAAGAGGCCATGGCTTTCCACCGAGCCATAGATCTGATTGAGATCCAAAAACGCTGAGGTGTGGTTGATGCTCTCCCCATTGCGTGGGGTGAGCTTGAGCACGCTCTGACCGCTTCCATTGGTGGCGGTGCTGGCCACCACTCCCGTGAAGGCCGCCTTGACGTTGATGGAGGCCACCACATCCGCCAGCGTGGACCCCGGGGCGATGGCGATCAGGCGCTCATTCAGCACCAGCGTGCCCCCATTGGTGCCGTTGAAGCTGGTGCCAAGGGTGGCGTTCTCCTGTTCCACATCCCACTGGCTGGGGGGGCTGGTGTTGGCCAAGCCCAGCTCCGCCACCAGAGCGTCGGTGCTGCCCTCACCGATCTCCACCCGCACGGTGTTGGTGCGGGAGAGGGCCATGAAGTTGGTGGGGGAGCCAGGGATGTAGAGAGGGTCTCCCGGAAGCAAAGGGATCAGAAGGGTGCCATCTTTCCCTTTGTCCACAAAATCCAGACCGTGGTCGTTGTACTGGCCAAACAGGGCAAAAAACCCTGAATTCGGCAGGGGATTGCCCGTATTGGAGTCGTTCACCCCGTCCCCACCCGTGAGGATTGTTTCGTGGCGCGTGTTGTTCTTCTGACTGACCCGCTTGCCCGCCTTGGTGCCCGCCTGAGTCCACTCTCGCGCATAGGGATCATCCAGCACTTGCACAGCCGTCTTGCCCGTCTGATCAGAAACAAGATTGCTGATCAGCCTTGGACTCGCATCAAAGATATAGGGATTACCGGGATTAACCTCGCCACGAATACGATAATCCAGTCGATAGCTTGGCTCATACTGAACGGCTCCTGTTTGAGCACTAAGCGTGAATCCTCCCTGGGCTTGCGTGTAGCTCTGACTGGTCAAGCGGCCAAACAGGGTGCCCGTCGCCCCGGCCAGGTGCTTCGGATCGGTGGTGGACACTGGAAAGGGGGCACCGGCCACCGGATTACCCCCACCCACCTGGTAGCGCAACTGGTCTGTGCCATCCACAAAACGGACGCCACTGGTGGGCTTGGCCCCCACCACGGCGGCGCCGGCACCCGGGAGGATGGCAAGACGAGGATCATTGTTCCATTCCTTATAGACACGATATTGATAACGCAGGAAAAAGAGATCCGAGAGCGAAAACGTATCGATCACCGAATCAAAGATGGGACTAGGCACAAGTACACAGAAAAACTTCTTGAATTCTTACCTGACCACTCCTTCCACACGCGCGGATTCAAGGATTCGTAAAAATTATTCACGAATATTTAGCCGAGAGGCCAATAACGAACAGCTTGCGGCAGCTAGAATTATTCACGTCTTGGGTGAGTAAGACCCAAAACGATTCGCCGCCCAAGCCCGTCGGGCCCAGGGGTTCAGGAAAACCCCGCCCAGGGGGGCCCCACGCGCTCTCCCGCGATCAGCCGTGCAGCCGCTGAACCCAGAAGCCGGCCAGCTGCCACGACGACCAGAGAAAGATGGCCAAAATCAACCACTGCAGCCAGGCTGGCCGCCGAGGGGCTGGAGGGGGATTCACCATGGGGCCGGGTCCAACGGGCATCTCCCATTGAAACCGTCCATATTGATTGGACGCAGGCCCCTCGTCCCCTGGGCTTCCGAGCCCCGCCCCGCCCACTCCCGCGCCACCCATGAACGGCCCCCTGATCGCGGCGCTGCTAAAGCCCCAGGCCTACCCCCACCCCACGGAGGGGATCCACCTGATGGAAACCCACATCTCCTGGGTTTTGCTCACCGGGCCCTACGCCTACAAGATCAAAAAACCCGTGAACCTGGGCTTCGCGGACTTCAGCACCCTGGAGCTCAGGCGGCATTTCTGCCAGGAGGAATTGCGGCTCAACCGACGCTTGGCACCCCAGCTGTACAGGGATCTGGTCGAGATCCACGGCCCTCCCGAGGGGGCCAACCTCCTGGGGGACGGCCCCGTGATCGAGGTGGCGGTGCGCATGCGCCAGTTTGATCAACAGGGGCTGCTGCCCATGGCTCTCGACGCGGGCGCCGTTGATGGCGAGCGGCTGGAGGAGTTTGCCGATCGGCTCGCGACCTTTCACAGCAACGCCGCGATCGCCCCTCCCGAGGGTCCCTATGGCACGCCAGAGGCGGTTGTCGCCCCAGCCCTGGCCAATCTGGAAGTGTTGCGGCGGCTGCGACCCCATCTGCCCGCCCTCGCCCCATTGGCCGAATGGACCGATCAGGAGGCCCAGCGGTTGCACACCGTGTTCGCGGACCGTCTGGCCCGGGGACAGGTGCGGGAAGGCCATGGCGACCTCCACCTCGGCAATCTTGTGCTCCATCAAGGAGAGGTGGTGGGATTCGACTGCCTGGAGTTCAACGCGGCGCTTCGCTGGATTGATGTGCTCAGCGATGTGGCCTTCCTTGCCATGGATCTGGAGCATCGCGGCGCCACCGACCTGGCGGGACGGGTGCTGAATCGCTGGCTCATCGCCCGCGGCGACTACGGATCCCTGCTCACCTGGCGTTGGTATCTCACCTATCGAGCCCTGGTGCGCGCCAAGGTGCTGGCCCTGCGATTGGAGCAGCTCGATCCTCGGCGGTCAGCGGACCGAGAGGAAGGGGAGAGCCAGCTGGAAAGTTATCTCGATCAGGCGCTGCGCGGCACCGGGCCAGCGAAGCGGGGGGCCCTGCTCCTCACCCATGGCGTGACAGGCAGCGGCAAAAGCCACATCGCCCGTGAGCTCTGCCAACGCCACGGCTGGATCCATGTGCGTTCAGATGTGGAACGCCGCCGGCTCTTCGGTCGCTGGGGAACCCCTTTGGAGGCCCCACGCCAAGGGGACGCCTACAGCGAGGAGGTCAGCGCTGAGATCTACGGCGACATCTTGCCAAAGGCGGCGGAGGCGATTGTTCAGGCGGGCCTGACAGCCGTGGTGGACGCCACCTTTCTCCAAGAGCGCCAACGCCAGGTGTTCGTCGCCTTGGCCGAACGGTTGGGAGTGCCCATGGTGATCCTGGCGTGCCCGGTGTCACTGGAAGAGGCCCGGACACGACTCACCCAACGTCAGGCCACGGGCCTGGATCCCTCGGAGGCGGATGAATCGATCTTGGCGCTCCACTGGCACACCCTGCAGCCCTTGAGCGCGAAGGAGTCCTCCTATCAAGTGATCCACTCCGGGGCCGCTGAGACCGATCGGCTGGTGCGGGAGCGACTGGCCGCTCAGGCCCGATCCTGAACCTTTCCGGTGGGGCGAGCGATGGCGCGCCCCTAAAACCACTCGCTCACGGCTTCTTCCAGACTGTTGACGCGGGCTTCCGGCGTGGAGCGGCGGAATTCCAGCGTGATGCTCCGCTTCTGCTCCCCATCCGCCGCCACCGCCTCGATCGGATACACCTGCTGACCATCCCGGAACGGCACCTGGATCCGGAACGTTCCATC
>Ga0315899_10003475_pt1 | contig 17172 bp, 17 predicted proteins | sample LakEriMetagenome_2_FD_203518 | JGI IMG/M metagenome (GOLD analysis project Ga0315899, IMG submission 203518) | Freshwater fungal communities from buoy surface, Lake Erie, Ohio, United States - Buoy 4 MA112 | ecosystem: Environmental > Aquatic > Freshwater > Lake | place: USA: Lake Erie, Ohio... | reverse complement strand
AGGCAGAGGAGGTGGAGGAGGTGGCGGCCCTCCAGGTGCAGGTGGAGGAAGTGGAGGAGGGGGGGGCGGCGTCTGCGGCGATGGTACTGGATTGATTTGTGAGTGGGTACTGCTGGTTGGAGGCATTGGTCTAGCGCTGTGTACGTGCTGTGTGCTGATGGGCGCAGGCTTTGGATGCATTGCGGCCTGGACTATGCCTGGGGGCGGGGGCGGGGCGGGCGGTGGCGGCGGCGGGGGTGGGGGTGGGGAGAAGAAGGTGGTGGCCTCTTTCATTCACGGCGACACTTATACGCCGGGCGTGTTGTCGGCACGTGCCAACCTGGACCAATTCCAGCAGGGCGTGGGATCTTACACCGGCGTCAACGGTCTGCGCACGGGCGGCAGCTTGCCGCATCTTGGCCAAGTCGGGGCTGCCGACCTCGATGCAGGTATTTGGTCGCAAGAGGGTTTCGTGCCCGGCAGAGTCTACAGCGCAGGCGCTGTGCTCCACGGCGATGACGTAAAGAGTATCAAGCCCCGCTTTGACCCTGGCATGGGCCGCTGACTCTACTGAGGGGATAATTAATAAACGCTGCTGATTATTCGCTGATTATCCTCTTCCTCCGACCGCTCTTCGCCTCCTCCGCGCTGGTCTGGCCCCCGACCCGCCCGACTACCACCGTGCGAGCTTGAAGCGCCTTCCCGAATCTTGAAGCAACTGTCGCCTGTGCCCCAGCCGAGTTCAACACAGATGCGAGGGGGCTTTTGGCAGTGGTGAAAGTGCAAATGGAGCAAGGGTTCGAGCGACGAGTGCAATGGACACTGCCTGCCACGCTTCCTCTGTCGCATGTGTGGCATGCCATCGGGATCGCGTCAAGAATGTCTGAAACAAAAGGCAACAGACTACATCGAAGAGATGTGCATGTATTTGAGGCACTGCATTCGAGCAGCCGTGCTGTCACAGTCTGCATTCGAGCAGCCGTGCCGCCTCCGTCACTTATTTTTTGACTTCTTGCTCGCGGAATCGTGCACGTCTTCAGTACAGATATTCTTGCGCCCGCGCAACTGAGGGGGGAGGAGGGGCCCACTCGACTTTGTCTTGGCTGGCGCCGATTCAATGTGTACCGACGCCGCTGGCACCGATGCAGTGTGCGCCGACGCCGCTAACGAGCTGCCCGCCAATGTGCGCACCCCTGTGTAGGCCTGCATGGCAATGGATGCATCTCAGCGCGTGCCAGCACTGAATCGTTGGCGCAACCCGCCCACCAGGAACAAGCAACAGGCACACACCTTTGAGGAGTCGAGCGACACGCCCCCGCCGCCCCACACTGGCTTAATGAAATCGGCGCCGCCACCCATCACCCCGTCTTCCGCTCTCACTCCTGCGGGCGGGGCCACGTTATGGTACTGAGTGCCGACGTCATCGACCTTGACGGGCATCGGTTCGCTCTCGGGCCGCGCCCAGCTGGACGTCGCTGCGATCATGGCTGACGCGCTTGGGAGTTTGCGCTTGGGCGGGCCCGGGGCTGCTCGCACCAGACACGCGCGCTCATCAGCCAACTGCCGCGCCGGCATAAAGCATTGGTGATGTTTGTGAGGGCATCCATTTTTAGTTGGTGCGGAAGCAGCATGTCACCGGGGGCGGCCAGTGAGCGGTCGCTCAGCTCCGGCTGCGCAGCCGGTGCGCGGTCGCTCAGCTGAGCGTCGCTCAGCTCCGCGTCCTCCTCCGCCCCGTCACTCTCCGACGAGCCGTATCCGGCAACAAGGTCGCCTAACATTAGAACATGATGCTCGCTGCCACGAAAAGTTCCACTTTCACGAATGGCAACTGTGCGTCGCACACAACTTTTCTTCCAAGAGCGCCGGGTGGCTGGAAGCAGGGAGGAGAAAAGGATGGACGGTGCGCAGGGCCGTTCGCCCGACTACCCGGCAACGCCCACGGAAAAATCGCCGCTTAAGACGCAGCTGTCGCCGGGCTGGGAAGCCAAGTATGATCGCAAGTCGGGCAGGAACTTTTATGTGCATCACGAGCGAAGGTTGATGAGGTATGGTCCGAGAGCGACCCCTGCCAGACGCGCTGCGCGCGTCGCGCGGGCGCCCAGTGTCCTGCGCGTCGCGCGCGTTGCGAGTTGCAGTCGCATTTGCTTTTCCACGCTGATGGCTCTCTCTCTCCCTTCGTCTGCATGCCACTGTCCAGCTGGGTTCCTCCTGTGGTGGGGCATCACTCGCCGCTCGGAACGCCGACCACGCCCACGCAGCACGAGCACATTGATCACTGCGAGAAGCAGCGCCGCCGTCTGGTGGAAGAGGGCCACGAGTCACCTGATCTCGTCCTTGACCGGCGCCTTGCGCGGGCCGTTCAGGAAGTCGCGCAGGGAGTTGACAAGGCGGCGTTTGTGCAAGGGGTTGTCGTCAAGATGGGCAAGCCGCAGCAACCAGCCAGGGCAGCCCGAAAGGTCGTGGACGCCTTTCCACTGGTCTCAGGGGATGACCAGGCGGCGTCTGTGGAAGGGGCTGTCGTCAAGACGGGCACGCCGCAACCAGCGGGTCCCTTTGGCCACGAGTCACCTGATCTCGTCCTTGACCGGCGCCTTGCGCGGGCCGTTCAGGAAGTCGCGCAGGGAGTCGAGCGACGCCTGGAAGAGCGGGCACGTGGCCGTGGCGCGCTCGTGCAGCAGCAGCTCCCAGCCGCTCTTAAAGAGGTCAGCGCGGTGGCGGCCCAAAACGTAACGGACGCCTTTCCACTGGTCGCAGGTGACGACCGTGACGAGGCGGCGTTTGTGCAAGGGGCTGTCGTCAAGATGGGCAAGCCGCAGCAACCAGCCAGGGCGGCCCAAAAGGTCGTGGACGCCTTTCCACTGGTCTCGGGTGACGACGAGGCGGCGTTTGCGCAAGGGGCTGTCGTCAAGACGGGCACGCCGCAGCAACCAGCGGGTCTCTTTGGCCACGAGTCACCTGATCTCGTCCTTGACCGGCGCCTTGCGCGGGCCGTTCAGGAAGTCGCGCAGGGAGTCGAGCGACGCCTGGAAGAGCGGGCACGTGGCCGTGGCGCGCTCGTGCAGCAGCAGCTCCCAGCCGCTCTTAAAGAGGTCAGCGCGGTGGCGGCCCAAAACGTAACGGACGCCTTTCCACTGGTCGCAGGTGACGACCGTGACGAGGCGGCGTTTGTGCAAGGGGCTGTCGTCAAGATGGGCAAGCCGCAGCAACCAGCCAGGGCGGCCCAAAAGGTCGTGGACGCCTTTCCACTGGTCTCGGGTGACGACGAGGCGGCGTTTGCGCAAGGGGCTGTCGTCAAGACGGGCACACGAAAGCAATCAGCGTTGCCGGCTGGAGCAACTAGCATTGGGGATCGTCAAGTCATTGACTCGGCTGCTTCGACTCCAGGATCAATTGTGTCGGTGGCTGATGTTGTTGGGAAGCTCAAGGAGCTTGTTCAGTTGCTAGATCGCAATCTTATTTCAGAGCAGGACTTTGCAATTGCCAGAAAGGATCTGTTGGAAAAGGGGAAAAGCGCACAGTCTTTGTCAAAGACCCAGAGTCCGAAAGGCGAGCGCGGCAACGCAAGTGCCGCTATGTCTCGACCACATGCAGGCGCTGCCAAGACACGCTCGCCTGAACAACCTACCTTATGGGATGATTCTGCCTTTAGTCGCACCCTGGTGGCTGCTGCTGCGAAATTGTCTGCTCTGGAACAGGTGGCCGACATTCGCGGCTCGTGGCAAGAGCGCCCTGCACCTGGAGGAGTGCTTGCCGCAGTCAGGTCGGCTGATCCCAGAGGAAGTGGGTCAGAGCGCATGGCAGAATGGAACAAACTGTGCCATGACCAAGTGCAAAAGGCAAGTCGAGCGGCAATCGGGTCGGGCGTCAGAGCAGCTTCCATAGAGCCGCCGCTCTACGCCCAGCCTACGCCAAGTGTCGGCGTGTCGGTGAACCAACCCGCGGAATACGTAAAGATGTATCAGAGTTCAAACCAAATGTTAGGGCCCTTGGATTTCTTGACCAATACCCTGAACGCGGTGAGTCCCATGGGCTAGTTGGCGCCAGAGATCATGTTCATATCATCTCTGGATCAAATTGGTCACTGAAAGTGCGTTGCGCTAACACGGCAGGTGGCCTCTATGTCGAATAATACATCAAGGAACACGTCAGCGAATGTAACACCCATGGGCTCACGGTCTCCGTCGCCTGGACCGAGTCGCCAAAGAGAAGCGGTTTCCTCCCTCTTGCGTCACCTTGAAGTTTTCCCCTTTGCTTGTCTTGTTTGCAAGCCATCAAGCATGAAGCACTCATTGGGAGCATCCTTTGTGTGGCAGTCAAGCAGCGCGAGCAGACACCAGTCAGATGCGTACGCCTCGAAAGCTGGATCGCTGCACCTGGTGCTTCCAGCGCGAAGCTCGCCCCTAGCGCCCGAGCACACCAGCGCACGCGTCATACCCGCAACACATTCGTTGCCGTCGACCGGGTCGTCCACCCCGACTAGCTACTCGACGAGAAGCTCGGCATCAGGCCTATTGGGCAGGCGCAACGGCGCGTCCACGCCTCCCTTCATGTCCGAGATGAGTGCGGAGGAGAGAGAAGCAGAGCTCGTTGACGCGTATGATCGCATTGCTCAACTCGAACTCGAAAATCAAAGGCTCAGACAGGCCATGCGTGACGGGAATCGTCTCCATTGCTGAGAGGCGCCAATGTGCGACTGTGGACTGTCCTAGAGTAGCACTAAACTTATGAAGATAAAGGCTCCCCACGTTTGAAAGCGTGTGTACTGAGCCGCCTTTACAGTAGCGTCCCGGCAGATAGAAACTACGAGATAGAAACTCAGCGCTGGATTTGGCCAGTTTCTTACTATGTGGTTTTAAAACCCGCTGGCAGGGTTTTGGAAAACCTGTGGAATAGGTCTCTTTTATAGAAACTACAGGTCTCTTTCGGAAGAAGCTCGCTGGCTGGATTGCTGGCTCACCAGTGTGTGCTTAGAAACACGCTGGCCGGTCAAGAACCGTGATTTCTATCTGCCGGACCCCCTGTTTAGTGTGTCACACAGTATGTAATGATATCTGCAAAAGTGACGGGTCGTTACCAATCATATGGTATAGCAGTAACAGCTGTTTCTGGTTGTTCCGTCGATCTGGGGATCCCTCAGATCGCCAAATACGCATCGACGATCCTTGTGCTTTCAGACCTTTTTCGCTCTCCCATCTGATAGGTGCTTGATAGAACTGCACGAGAGAGGCTTGCACTGGCTGTTGAACTTCATGAAAACACACTCTAATTACAATCAGATTTTTGATTTCGTCTCAAGAACAGTAATCGCTCTTGCCGCGTCCATGAGTCTACGCGACAGCTCTGTCAGATTCCAACACACATTTCTGCACTTAGGGATGGAGTACGACTATGTGGAAAGAGGCGGCAGCCTCTAAGATCTTCAATTACCAAGGATTAACAATATGCACGGAACTTGACAAGAGTTGGACGATTATGAGCAGCGTATATAACCACTTATGGCAAAGAAAGGACAAGGGCACCAGTGAGCTGAGAACGCTCATCCAAGCAGAAGAACAGCAACAGGAGCGCCTTGCAGCGATGGGATATCGATCTCCAACGTGGATGCTACGAGCCCTACAATCCCTGCTCTCGGCAGTGCAGCTACAGGGAGATTCGGCGGTCACATCGCCTCCCTTCTTCCCCAGTGCAGGTAGAGGCACTACTATCTTCCCCAGTGCAGGTAGAGGCACTACTAGGTTCTGGGGTAAGGAGCAGGGCCCGACAGTTTTCTTGTGGGAGAGCCTGGGCGAAGAGGGACGAGAAGAATGTGAACGGGCGATTCACACGCACAAAGAGTGGGTAGTGTGGGTAGTGTGGAGTCGAGCGCGACCAGCGAAAGGGGACTGCAAGCTAAGAGGGTTTGACCTCCTCCCAATTGGCCAATTGGGAGGCTATGGATTTCAGGGAGTGGCATTGGGCGTGGACGGGTCGTGCAAAGATGGAAAGATGGGGTCCGGGTGCTGTAAGTTCAAGGAGGAAGGAGAGGGTAGACGTGCGCGAGTTGGCAGAAAGGCGACGCTAGCCACAGCGCCAGACGCTGACATCCTACGAGAAATAGTTTGCCTGCTAACGCAACGCGTGCGAGCAGGGAGAGCTACTTTTCTGATAAAGGTGAAGTCGCATCGGAGAGAACCGATCAACGAGCGAGCCGACACCCTAACAGAGGAGGGACGGGAGATTTCAGATGACGACAAACGGTGGGATGACCGGACCGATAGGATGACGTTTTAGCTGCGGAGAGGGGACACACCGGTAAGCTCAGTGTGGACGAACAGCGTCCGTAACGCCTTCCGAAAACAGGCGGGATGGGCTAAAAGCAACTCTAAACTGCAGGGAACAAGAGCGGCAGCAGCAAAGCACTGGACGGCACGTGTGTGGTATCGCCACAACCAACGCTGGCTGCAGGCGTCGAAGGAAGGAACAGAGGCTTCGAAGAGAGGGAGTTTCAAAGATGAAAGGGAGTGGGGCAAGAAGTGCTCTGAAGATCTAAATCAGCGGAGAATGGGAAGACCTGCGACGAGTACTTGGAGTACGGACTTCCTCCTCCGGGAAGGATCAAGCAGAGGAGAGATCGGAAAATGGCTTAAAACAAGTCCATACCATGGCAACGACGGAGAAGGTTGCTCCAGGTATTGACTGGCACATTCCCGTGTGGACAGCAGCTGGTGAAGATGGCTACAAGGAGAAAGCAGATTGCACATTGTGTAAGAAGGCACATGAGGAGAGCGGAAGCAGCTAGAAAGGAGAGCTGCCAAAGGAAACAATTGGCCATATTCAAAGCGCAGGATGCCTTGGACAAAAGGAAGTAGTCACAACAGCGCACAATGTGTGCATCCGAGAGCTGCTACAGGAAGTTGATGTGCATGGGAAAGCGGACAGGCACATAAAACTCCTGACGGTTGAGAAGGAAAGCAGGTTGGGTACACTCTGGGATCAAGAACAGCGTACACGGTTTTGCTCGAAGGACGAATTGTGGGATGCAGCGAAAGAGGAGGAAATGAAATTCTCATGGAAGGAAGTAAATGAGGGGTCGTCAGTATCAGAAGAGCAGTACCAAGAAAGATTCTGGCGGCGAAGACTGGACGGAATTGGATTGGACACAGTGAATAGAGTATTTGTGGCCATTGAATTCAAACGAACGCAAGATGTGAAAAGTAACTATGTGAGAGAGCGAAGCAGTTGCTCAGGAGCAGCATACGAGCCTGCTCCAGCAGGTCTCCAAGCGGTCGGTCAAGTCAAAGGGTGGAAGGCGCAACAAATTGTGTTTGGTAGGCGGAACGTGTGGATCGGTTCATGTTGAGTCATTCAACAAGAACATGAAGGCGTTGGGGGTCCTTGAAAGTAAGTGGGACCCTATTCATCTGTCAGAAGCTACTGAGGCGCCTACTTGAGGAGCTGGACAAGGTGTTACGGTCCTACTTCGCACAAAAGGGTGCGGCGCGAGGTCAAAGGGGGGAAGGGACTCACGGCAAAGGTTGGGAACATGTCAAGTGGGACATGTACGTGTGGAGAAGGAGCGAATAGTGTATGCGGACCCAAGCTGAATGACCAAATTGTGTGTAAGGGATGGGTGAGAAAACTAGGTTGAGTCCCAGGCTCTCTTGGGGATGTTCTTTTTGTTAGATTTTGTTATAAAGCTGTCGTTAATTAAGTTATCATTGTAGATGTACATAGTAGAAGTCTGATCGAGGTCGAAAGGTGAAGGAGATGGGCCCATGGGATAGGAGGAGGGCCGAGAGTAGAACGGCGGAGGAGCCAGTGCGAGTTAAGGGGGCGTCTGCTGAAGGTCGGAAAGGCACAAGGCGAAGTAAGAAAGCCAAAGTGTCGGAGGACCTGTGAATGTCCGAGTGCATACTTACACGCGATCACAAACACCAAACACACAACTACGCGGCTTCTGGTTGGCGTATACTCTGAGGTGTAGAGGTTACTGAATTGAGTACCAATAAACAACACACTCTCTCTGGTGCTTGATAGAACTGCACGAGAGAGGCTTGCACTGGCTGTTGAACTTCATGAAAACACAAACCCAAATTACAATCAGATTTTTGATTTCGTCTCAAGAACGCTCCCCGCGTCCATGAGTCTACGCGACAGCTCTGCCAGATTCCAACACGCATTTCTGCACTTAGGGGATGGAGTACGACTTGAACTCCGCAGCGTCCTTGGTCACCATGTCGCCAGCGCACCTGTCCGACGCGCACGCCAAGCTTCAGTGCATGCACAGGCACAAAGGAAAGGGCATGTGAAATTAACAGTAGAGGCCCGGGGGAGCCGCGTGACAGGGCAAAATGAAGAAAGGTAATTACATGTGGGAGGAGCAGGTGGAGTTGACAAAGGCGCCAGTATAGGACGGCATGTTGCCCGGATTATTGATGATGTTTCCTTTGGCATCCTTGTACCCTCCATTGATCACTGGGAACGTGCCACCGGGCGAAACAGTGGCAGCCTCTCCAACGGAGAGCTTGGACAAGTTGTGGATGACCTGGAACTGAGCGAGCGCAAACACAAGAGCATGGGTTAGAGAGCAGTCAGAGGACTCTGGTGAGTTTCTCTTTTTCTCTCTCTCACAAGGCATCTCTCGGAGCTCGATGCCAGAGAGAGCTAAGCGCTTATGCACATTGTGCCTTCTTGAGTCGCAAACAACGCGCTCGCATTTGAACTCCTCTACCATTGGGCTGATGATGATGATGGGCTATTTGTGGCGTAAACAAATTATTTGGCAAAGTAAAGTTGTCAAAAATTCCAGTCGCATTGAAGGGGAATTTTTTGACCCATGAGCAATTTGGGGGCAGGCGGAGCAGCAGGGCGCGGTGGCGCGGGGGCGACGACAATAATTTCGTCGGTTGTAGCAAGGCGCCCGCTGCACGTCGTGGCATCGAATCCGCAGAGTTCAGAAGAACGACTGCTAGAAAGTCTCATTCTCTATGCCGACACGGTCAGTCAAGCATTTGATGATTATTGGCTATGGATGACAAATAGTTTGTACTCTGCCAGCACACATTGCCCAGAAGAGTTGAAGTGTGATCACGCACAGTTGCAATTGTCAACAGCAGCTATTGAAGGCGTCAAAGCGAAACATGCCGTGTGGGCAATAATGACAGGTCTCAAGATCTGGAATGACTTAAGTAGCGTGAGCGTGTGCGGAGCAGATTTGCGAAGTTGATGAGCGGGGGAGCAACGTGCTGCACTACCTGGCCAAGCTCCACGGACATCGCCATCGGGTATCATATAGGCTGAGCCAGGCATCTAGCGCATATTGCCGAATACACAACGACATACACTTATTAAGTGCCAATTCTGTGCGCGTGCTCGGATGTTTTGATTTGTCACATAAGTGTCTGTTGGCGTATTGCACTTTTTCGAGTCAGCATCCAGAAAAAAAAGACTCTACCCCCCAGCACTCCCTTTTCAAGCCTAAACCCTATCCCCCTACCACCCACACACACACACACACACTCTCTCTCTCACTTGTCTGCGCATCGTAGACTTGGCAGAAGCAGCACAATCTCACGGTTTTGAGATCTGGGCGCAGGTGATACAAATGGCATGCGCTGGGCAGGTTGGGAGAGAGGCAGCAAGAATGGCGTATTCTGAGAATGCCTCTCAGCTGCTGCCCCTCCACATCCTTTGCAGATACCACGCACGTGATGAGGCATCAGTGAGGGCCATGGCACAGGCGCATCCTGCCGCTATCAGCCTCTGTGACAATCGAGGCTGTCTGCCTCTGCATTTTGCGTGCGCGGGTGGCGGCTCTTGCGCGGTCATCGCCCTGCTCCTGCGCTTGTATCCAGAGAGTGCAGGACAAGCGGACGAACAAGGGTTTGTGGGCCTACACTACTTAGCCATCTCTTTCGGCTTTAGAGCCAACATGCACTCGCTCGACGAGGCAGTGTCGCGAGACGAGGATCTCGAGTGTTTGCGAATATTGATCCAAGCTAACAGGGACGCGGCAACAAGAGTAAGCCTCTCAGGCTTGATTCCGCTCGACTGCCTCGCCAAGAACCCACGGGCGACGGAGCAGGCAATACGCCTGCTGCTCGATGCTTGCCTCCTTGATCCTCTCAACCTGGCCGCAGACTAAGACGACGTGGCAGCACGCATAGAGCCGTGCGCGTCATCATACGCCTCGTCGGCCCACAAACGATACACAGAGGATTTTTTGCTTCATTCGAGTATGGCAGTTGAATCATGATTTGCTTACATCGCTTGTGTGTGTTGAGTGTTTAATTGGAAAACAAAAGAAACCAATTCTGTCACGGCCTCAAGACAAGGATAGTACACGAGAGAGGGAAGCGAGTGCTGGGCAAGCGAGTGGACGCACGAGGGCTTGCAAGCTCTTGACCATCAGTCGACGGATTGAAGCATGCGTTCTTGGAGCTTGCGGCTGAGCATATGGCGCTGCGCTTCCCGTTCCCGTTGCAACACCATTGCAGCGCTGCAACGTTCTCCTTCCTCCTTCCGGGAATGTAGCAACTTGGCCCCGGTGCTACCCAACGTGCCATCCCAAACATTTTCGCGTGCCTCTTGGGGCAAGCTTGTTTGACTAGTTTGGGCACGCAGCATTTCGTCTGCAAGACCATCAGGACACGGGCGCAGGACGCGCATGTATCCGCGTCTCAATTCAGCTTTGGACCTGCTCAGCATGATTGCGTCACACGTCACACGGCACATGTGCCCCTTGGTCTGCCCACGGTGGAAAATGAAGGTTAAGCACCGAGCACGAGGAGCACGCCATGCGTTGTGCTCCAGTGCCCTGGCCTGTGATGGACAGCCTGATCTCGGCAAGGAGGCAAGCCGCCCGAACCTCAAACCCCAAAGGTCATCTAGGCAAGGAAGCAGGCGGGAGAGAGACCGTGCGCGGAGAGAGAGAGGGTGTCCCTTGAGCGGCGACTCAGCGCTGCTTGATGCTTGCAACTCCTCCCCCTGAGATAGCACGCCATGCCTCTTGCTTGCACCCTCGCCGCCGCGTCCACCTGCAGCATTTCTGGGTGTGAGTGACAGGCTTGATGCACTACACGACAGCAAGCTTCTTGAAGCAGACCAGCCTATAAAGGATTATTCTGATAACCCCCGACACGCACCTGAGAGAGTGTGCGAACCAGCAGGAAGGCTGGGCCTGAAAGAAGAAAGGCCGGGCCTGGAACCAGTCGCAGGAAGCGACCGTGGCCCCCGCAGCCCACCGGCCCTCACCCTCGTACGGCTCATGCAGCTGCTGCCGCTCGTTGTGCCGCCCTTGCTGCCACTTGCCATGCCGCCCTTGCTTCCCATGTAGCCACCTGCCCAAGTCGATTCAAAAAGGCTGGCAGCGCCAGTGCTTGGTGCGGCGGCGAGCGGCGGGGCAGAGGAAACGATGGCATATCCAAATCCAGTCTGGCGCATACCGCTCCAGACACCATCTTGCATACCATTTGAGATACCATTTGCGCTGCCATTTCCGTGGCCACCCCAGCCGCCATGGCTCGGTCGCGCAGGCCTGTCACCAACACCTCCACTTGCTGCCCCGCCGCCCGCACTCCCTCCATTCGAGCTCGCGTGTCCGAGAGGCTGTACAGGTTGCACAGAGGTGGAAGCGTTCGGAGGCAGCATCACCAGCATTTCTTCCTGCATCATTTCACAACCAAAGCCACGCTGCTATCAGTCCTCAATCCTCTTGAAAACAGGCGGCCGTGACAAGCAGGACACTTGGGCTGAGCAGGTGTGGGAGAAGGTATGGGAGAAGGTGTCGCAAGACGTGTCTGGGCGCTTGCATCATGTCACAAGATGGCACAGTACACCATTGCCATCAGGTGTCACCATGCCATCAGGTGTCACCATACTTTACAATTGAACAGCCTGAAATCGAATCTCGATTTGAGCTGAAACTTTCAAACGGTAAAGACCCTACTCTGATAGAAGAAGCAGACCGCCAGGCGCATGATGCGAGACAATGTCAGAGTCAGCTCCTCCTCCCTGCTCTGCCTCCCAAGGCGCTCTGAAACTTGGGAGCCCGCTGAAGAGTCCGTCTTTCTTTGACTTGCAGACGCAGGGGACAACAAGACACGCGAAAGGTTCAAGAGGCGGCGTGCTGAACAACAAATGTGTGAACAACTCTTTCAGGTCAGATTCACAAGCAAAAAAGGGGAAAGTAGCACAAGCAGGGCCGGGGTAGCCTAGCACGCAGCACACGTCTTGGCACCCTCTCTGTGCCTCTAGACGCGGCATGCTAAACATTGCAAATTGCATGTTGTTGAGGGTCAAGAGAAGCAGGCGGCGCACTGCATGTGACGCGCGCAAACCAAGTCAACGCAGTGCATGTCAAGGCTTGCAGAGGGGGACACCTGCTGTCTTCATCTCGGAGAGGAGAGCGGCGTTGTCATCGAGCTCAATCTCCACTTGCTGTAACTGCCCCATCCTAGCCCCTTGTAATTCGCAAGCTTCTGCAGCAGCATCTGCCTCTGTTTGGTCCTTGTCGCACCTACTTGCAGCGCTTGGGCTTGTTGGACAAATTTGAGCTGAGGGAGCTTGCAGCTCACTTGACTCCCCAGCATTTCCTGTTGCTCCTCCAGGTGGTTGGACCGCAGAAACTTCCGCTCCACTGAGGACGACCTTAATACCGTTCAGAGAGCTCTGTGACGGCAGCGACGCAGCTCCATCAGCGTGCGGTAGAGCGGGATTGGCTTCCGAGGCGCTCTTTGGTTGAACCTTGATGCTATCAGGCTGTTGAGCAAGATCTGCAACAGCGGTTGCTTTGCCACCCAGAGCGGTGCAAACTTTGTCCCGTAGATCATCAAGGCTTCCGCGAAGGCGCGCTTGTTCGGAGAGGAGCATGGCGACCAAAACTCGCGCCTCATTCGCTGCATCACACAGTTTCTTTGCCGCGTGCAGCCGCAAGCCAAGGATAGCAGGGTCGACATAGTCGTTCAAGGAGGAGAGGAGAGAAAAGGAGTTGGCGGATGAGGCCATCATGTTGGCTGCGTCACCTTCTCTACTGTTGAGATAGGGATGGATTCGGCTGCCCTGCTGGCGCGCTCGAGCTGTATCAAGATCCTGCTTCTCCTGTAGGCGCCGCACCAGGCCTTGCTGCTTGCGAGTGCGCTCCGACTGCGCTGAAAGCTGCTCATGCAATCCGGACAATTTCTCTTCCAACAAGCGCAACTTCTCCCTGGCGGCCTCCTCGTCACCTTCTTCCCGCGTCCCCTTGACCCCATCCACGTTGTCAGCAGCCTTCTCGTTCTGGTTTGGCTTCTCGTTGCGGTGTCCCTTGGAGCCCTTTTGCGCGGCTGGGGAGGTCTGCACATGCATGCCCTCTGCTCCTTCATCTACAACGCAGCTACCAGCAGCATAAGTGTCGAAGCAATGGAGCAGGGTCTGGCATAGGGATGCAACGCTCCTTTGCACCGCCTTGCGATGCAGAAGACAGAGTGCTATGTGCTGCGAAACATCCTCCCCGTCGCAAACAAAGCGCGCTCTCTTCTGTAGGGGTAGCGCAGCATCGTCCTTCTCTGTCCCGCCTCCTTCATCTTTCCTAGGCCGAGACCCTTTTATCGCCTCATCCTGAACACTGCGTTCTTCTGCATGCGTATTCTTGTTCTTGTCCGCTTTGTCATTCGCCGTCTTGCCCTTGTTGCTGGCACTGCTGGCGCGCGACCTCAAACGCTTGCGAGCGCTCTCACTGTTGTCTCCGTCTTTTCCTCCGTCCTTCTCTTTCTCTTTGCCCGCATCTCTCTCACGGTCACCGCGCTTACGGGTCCGCTCATTGCATTGGTTGCTGGCCGCGTCGCCTGCCTCACGGTTTGTGCGCTGCGCCTCTGCTGTTCGGGCAGTTGCTGCGTCTTGAGGTGTCTGTGTCCCTGTCGATGCTCTGCTCGCCTCTTTCTGCTCCTCGAGCCATTTTGCTGCTGCCACTAGCACTTGCATATCCGTTGTGCGTGCCATCACGCACACAATAGGTGGAAGTGCAGAAGAGGAGAGCACGGGCAAGTGGTTGGCGTGCGGAACAGATGAAGCCGCACTGTGCTCAAAGCCGCCCAGCTGAAAATCGACGATGTCCGAATGCAGTGCGCGTAAGAGTTGGTTGGACAATCCTGCTCCGCCAATACCCCCATCCGCTTCTGCTCTTCCTGTTTCTCGTCGCCCCGCATCTTGGCTGTCTGTGGAAGCACCGGCGACACTTCTGGCGCATGCTCTTGCGGCATCCTCACCTCCGAGTGAGAAGAGAGCCCGATGCAGATGACGCATCCACTCGTCAACAATCCTCTTATTGTCCGCTTCCTCCTGTTGTCGCGTTTGCTTCATGATGTGATAGCCTCGCACAAGCACGGCACGTGTGCCCACTATAAGGCAGCCAGAGCCCTGTCCACCTCGTCAAATTAGTTATCGTCGACATGCAAGATAACAGGCAAGGTCAATTCATCAGTGCAGAGCGTCTTGATCTACTCCACTCTTTTCTTGCATCAAGCACGAAGATGTGTTGGTTTCGGTCGTTTTGGCAACTCTCATGCACAGTGAGTTGCAAACAAAGAGTGCTTCAGGTGCGAAACGCGGGGCCTGTGTTGCCGTGCGTTATGCAACAACAAAACGCAGGGAAAACGTCGAGGCGCTAGGTTGGGAGCAGGTGCGCGTGGGCGTGGGCTGGGGGGGGGGGGGATCACCTCGACCAAAAGCACCTGGTACCAGCCATCACTGCTGCGCCCGACCAGAATTCCCTGGGCTATCTCACCCTTCTTGAGCTCCGCACCCAGGCCGCTTCCTGCCTTTAACAACCGGTGCCACATGGGTGACGCCTTGTCCTCCTGCGTGTGCACATCTTGATGCGCATGCGGCTGCTGACTTGTCTGCGCCTGCTCAGGCTCGACCCTCTCACGTTGTGGCCCCTCCGTCGTCTGCTGCTGCTGCTCGTTGTCGCCGGTAGGCGGGGCTGTGGCAGGGGAAAGCGCTGCTGCACCGAGGTCATGAGGCATCAAGACCGTCACGAAGCTCCCCAACTCTGGCACCCACCTGCTGGCAGCCTTTGTAGCGGCACTAGCAACAAGATCGGAAGCAACGAGACGCGGTTTGCGCATGCGGGCTCGTGCGCGTGCAGACGCTTCGAAATGTGCTAGCGTTTGGCGTGTTTTGGTCATGACGATGCTCTTGCGCGGATTCCCAGTGTTCCCAGCCAACTCACAAAAATCCGCGGGCGACATGGTTGTGCCTGCATGCCAGACTACGTACCGCCCGTCTGACCTGTTGCAGACGAAATGTCAGTCACGTGCTCTTTCTGCGAGTGGGCGGCCCAGACGTTGCACGCCGTCCACTTTTGTTGCCTTGCTGCTCACCTGTACAGGAGCAAGGCGCGCGAACTCGACCGGCGAGACGACGAGGAGGAAAAGACTTCGATATCAATCCACTCTTCTGGCGAAAGCGCCTCTTCCTTTCGCTTAAACTTGAGCGCTCGTTTTCCCGCCCGGCCGTGTCCGCCGCGCGAACCAACCTGCGGCAATTCTATGGGCGACCCGTGCGCCAGAACTGTGCATGGCGCGAGCGTGGGATAGTGCCGGCGGTTGATGTCCAGCAGTTCCTCCTCGTCCACCCTGAACATGGCTGCGCGGGCGCCCGCGACACACACACGGCAATATGTTTTGAGTTGCGTGTCATGCGCGGTACGTCGTTGCACGGCAAGGGGAGACGCGCGCACACCTGCAACAGAGCGGCACGTGTCGGACGAGTGCGCTGTGTAGACCCGGGAGCCATCTGGAGATGTCGCGACGGCAGCCACTGGCGTCATGAGTGTTCGAGAGCGCACACGGCAAGCAGGGCAGAACTGGAGGGCCGAGGAAGGAAAGGGGGGACGGCGGCAGCAGCACCTGGGAAATCAATCGGCGGGCCGCCCGGCGGGCCAAGACGCCGTCTGTTTCCGCCCCCAGCTCCGCCGCCGCGCTCAATCATTGCCAGCACCCTGTGTCTTATTACTGTACACGAACCTTTCCGTGTGTAACTAAAGTTTTGTCTGTATTAAATACAGTGTATTTTACAAGACTCGTGCGGGATCAAAAATGGCAGCTAGCAAGTCGTTTGCGTTCGAAGAGCGTGAGTTTACCGAGGCCTCAAATGCCCAGCTTGCTCCGGGTTCCGTGCCTGACTTCGAAGCGTTTGGGGCCATTGATCTGGGGGCGGTGTCCCCCGCTATTGGAGTGGTGCAAGGCAAGGCCGCATACAGGCCGATGAGCAAGGGGCACGAGTACGTGTTCGATGAGGAGGAGAAGCAGCGGACATTTGGGGAGCACCTTGTGTTTTACACGGGCGCGGCCTACATGTCGGGCATCGTAGTGGGCTCCACCATGGGCGTGCTCGAGGGAGCCAAGAAGATGAAGACGCTACCCAACGCCTCTACGCGCCTCAAAGTCAACGCGGTAGTGAACGCTTGCTCCAAACGGGCGCCCACGCTGGGGGCGAACCTCGGGGTCCTGGCCCTGCTCTTTTCCATCAACGAACGCTTCCTCTGTTACGCGCGCGACAAGGACGACCCGCTCAACCCCATCCTCGGCGCCTCCCTCACTGGAATGATTTACCGTAGCACGTGCGGCGCGCGGGCTTGCCTCGGGTGGACGCTGGCGGGAGGCGTGGGTATGTCGATTCTAACCTTGACGGGCCAGCTCCACACGCTCCTGGTCCGCCAGCGCTTCCAGGACCTCTCCCTGCCGTCCTTCGGTGGCGCCTCTTCCGCCTGATCCCGCCCTCGCTCCCTTATTGATCTCCACGATCACTGGCGGCCGACTAGTGGAGGTTGGTTGCAACTGTGAGCTCCCCAGCGGCTTGCGGCGTTTGTGTGCGCGGGGGGGGAATGAGGACAACGTTTCGGGCTGAGTTGATAGCGAGGAGGCTTCCACAAATGTCATAGTTACTCCGACCCCTCGCCTGTGCGCGCCCGTCGCGCCGCCTGCCTGCCGCCTGCCTGCCGGCTGTTATGATGACGCGAGCCCCCCACCCGGACCACTGTTTGCGCAGGGGATTGCGTGGCTTGGATACGACACGGCTTCGGGGTGAAGCTACCGCGCCCGTGCCCTGCCTTGCCCTGCCTTGCCCCGCGCCTCCGACAACGTCAAGAACGGCGGCCACAGCAATCCATTATCCTTTTCGAGCCACCAAACTTTTGAAGCTTTAAATCTCTCATGTACATGTCCTGAATTGCCT
>Ga0315899_10003472_pt1 | contig 17179 bp, 1 predicted proteins | sample LakEriMetagenome_2_FD_203518 | JGI IMG/M metagenome (GOLD analysis project Ga0315899, IMG submission 203518) | Freshwater fungal communities from buoy surface, Lake Erie, Ohio, United States - Buoy 4 MA112 | ecosystem: Environmental > Aquatic > Freshwater > Lake | place: USA: Lake Erie, Ohio... | reverse complement strand
TTGTACACGCCGCCGGCGCCCACCGCCGGGGTGCCACTCAGCACACCGGCGTTGAAGGTCACGCCGCTGGGCAGGTTGCCCCCGGTGTGGGTGATTACGGCTGCCGGGAAGCCGCTTGCCGTCGGGGTGAAGCTGCCGGCCGAACCCACCGCGAAGGTGGCCGCGTTGGCGCTGGTGAAAGCTGTCGCCTGGTTCACCGTCAGCGTGAAGTTCTGGCTTGCCGCCGCGCCCACGCCGTTGCTGGCCTTGATGGTGAACGCGTAGGTGCCGCCCGTGCCCGCCGCGGGCGTGCCGCTCAGCACACCGGTGGTGGCGTTCAGGGACACGCCGCTGGGCAGCGTGCCGGTGGTGGTGAAGGTGAAGCTGCTCGGCTGGCCGGTGGCCGTCACCGTGAAGCTGCCCGCCGTGCCGGTGGTGAAGGTGGTCGCGGTCGCGCTGGTGATGGCGGCTGGCTCGGTCACGGTGAGCGTGAAGGCCTGGGTGGCCGCCGTGCCCACGCCGTTGGTGGCTGTCAGGGTCACGGGGTACACACCCCCGGTGCCCGTCGCGGGCGTACCGCTCAACACCCCGTTGGCGAAAGTCACGCCTGTCGGCAGGGAACCCGTCAGGCTGAATGTCGGCGCGGGAAAGCCGCTGGCGGTCGGGGTGAAGCTGCCCGCCGCGCCGGCCGCGAAGCTCATGGAGTTGGCGCTGGTGAAGGCGGCCGCCTGGTTGACGGTCAGGGTGAAGGCCTGGGTGGCGGCGCTGCCCACGCCGTTGCTGGCGCTGATGGTGAAGGCGTATGTGCCGCCGGTGCCGGCTGCCGGGGTGCCACTCAGCACACCGGTGGTGGTGTTGAGCGTGACGCCGCTGGGCAGGGTGCCGGTGGTGGTGAAGGTGAAGCTGTTGGGCTGGCCCGTGGCCGTCACGGTGAAGCTGCCGGAGGTGCCCACGGTGAAGGTGGTGAGCGCCGAGCTGGTGATCGCCGCGGGCTCGGTCACTGTCAGTGTGAAGGCCTGGGTCGGGGCGGTGCCCACGCCGTTGGTGGCTGTGAAGGTGAGGTTGTACACGCCGCCGGTGCCCACGGTGGGCGTGCCGCTGAGAACCCCGTTGGCGAAGGTCACACCGCTGGGCAGGGTCCCGGTCAGGCTGAAGGTTGGCGCGGGGAAACCGCTGGCGGCCGGGGTGAAACTGCCCGCCGAACCGGCCGCGAAGCTTGTGGCGTTGGCGCTGGTGAAGGCGGCCGCCTGGTTGACGGTCAGCGTGAAGGTGCGAGTGGCGGGTGTGCCCACGCCGTTGCTGGCCACGACATCAAAGGCATAGGCGCCGCCGGTGCCGGCCGCGGGGGTGCCGCTCAGCACGCCCGCGCTCGACAGCGTCACACCCTGGGGCAGGCTGCCCGAGGTGGTGTAGGTGATGCTGGAGGGTTGGCCCGTGGCGGTGAAGGTGAAACTGCCCGCCGTGCCGGTGGTGAAGGTGGTGGAGGTGGAGCCGGTGAAGGCGGGGGCCTCATTCACGGTCAGCGTGAAGGATTGGGTGGCATCCGAGCCCACACCGTTGCTTGCCTTCAGTGTCAGGCTCACCACACCGCCGGTTCCGGCAACCGGGGTTCCCGAGATCACGCCCGTGGTGATGTCCAGGAGCAGGCCCAAGGGAAGTGCGCCCGCCGTGATGCTGTAGGTGGGCGCAGGATAGCCGGTGGCCACCACGGTGAAGGAACCGGCGGCTTGGGCGGTGAAGTTGGCGGCTGCCGCACTGGTGAAGGCGGGCGGGTTCTGCACATTGAGTGTCAGGGTCTGTGTGGCATCAGTGCCCACGCCGTTGGTGGCCTTCAGCGTGAGGGTCCGGGTGCCGGCGGTGCCGGCGGCTGGTGTGCCGGAGATCACGCCGGTGGTGGCGTTGAGTGTCAGACCATCGGGCAGGCTGCCGGCGGTGATGCTGAAGGACGGCGCGGGGAAGCCCGAGGCAGCCAGCGTGAAGCTGCCGGCGGCCGCAAGCCGGAAATTCGCCGTGGTGGCGCTGGTGATGGTGGGTGCCAGATTCACCAGTTGCGTCAGGGCGTAGCTGGTGCTGGTGGCGTAGGTGCTGTCCTCGTTGTAGACGACGGTGATGGTGTGCAGCCCGGCGGACAAGGCACTGGTGGTCAGCGTGGCGGAACCCGAGGCGAGGGTGACGGTAGCCAAGGCGGTGGAGCCGTCGAGGAAGGTCACGGTGCCGGTGGGCGTGCCGGAGCCCGAGGCTGGGGCCACCGTGGCGGTGAAGGTGACGGAGTTGCCGTAAACCGACGGATTGGCGCTGCTGGTCAGTGTGGTGGTGGTGGCCAGTTTGTTCACCACATTCTGCACCAGGGCGGGACTGGTGCTGGCGGAAAAGCTCGAGTTACCCTGGTACTCGGCGGTGATGTTGTAACTGCCTGCCGGGGGTGCAAACATCGACAACTGTGCCACACCGCTGTTGACCGTGGCAGGGCCGCCGATGGTGACGCCGTCCTGCTTGAAGATCACGATCCCACCATTCACCGTGTTGCTGCCGTGCGTGGGGAGGATGGTGGCGGTGTAGAGGATGGATCCGCCGGACACCGCCGGGTTGGCATCGCTGGTAACCGAAGCCGTGGTGGGTGTGAGGTTGGTCACCTTCAGGGTGAAGGTCTGTGTGGCGGCGGTGCCGAAGCCGTTGCTGGCCGTGATGGTCACCACATAGGGGCTATTGGCGGTGGTGCCCGAGGCCGGGGTGCCGCTCAGGACGCCGCCGCTGCTCAGGTTCACACCCGAGGGCAGGCTGCCACTGGTCACCGTGAAACTGGCCGCCGGGAAACCGGTTGCGGTCATCTGGAAGGTGTTGCCCGAATACAGTTCCTCGAAGGTGGTCGTGCTCGCGCTGGTGATGGCCGGCGCCTGCCCCACGCGCAGCGTCAGCGTCTTGGTGTCGGGGTTGCCCACGCCGTTGCTCGCGGCGATCACCAGCGAGTAGTCACCCGCCGACCCGGCCGCCGGGGTGCCGGAAAACAGGCCCGACGAGGACAGGCTCATACCCTGCGGCAGCAGGCTGGCCGTGCTGTAGGTGATGGTGTTGGGCGTGCCGGTGGCGGCGAACTGGAAGGTCTGGCCCGAGGTGCCCACAGTGAAGCTGGTGATGCTGGTGGTGGTGATGGCCGCGCTCTCGTTGGTGGTGAGCGAGAAACTCTGCGTCACCGAGCCGTAGGTGTTGGTGGCCTTGAACACGATGGTGCGGTTGCCGCCGGTGCCGGCGGCGGGTGTGCCGGAGATCACGCCCGTCGTGGCGTTGAGCGTCAGGCCCGAGGGCAGCGTGCCCGAATCAATGCTGAAGGTCGGCGCGGGGAACCCGCTGGCCGCCAGCGTGAAGGTGCCGGCGGTGCCCACCGCGAAGGTGGTGGCGGCGGCGCTGGTGAAGGCCGGGACCTCGCCGACCGAAAGGGTGAAGTTCTGCGTGGCATCGGTGCCCACGCCGTTGCTGGCCTTCACCACCACCGCATAACTGCCCTGCGTGCCCGTGGCCGGGGTGCCGCTCAGCAGGCCGGCGCTGGACAGCGTCACACCCGAGGGCAGCGCGCTCGCCGTGGTGTACACCGGGGCGGGGTAGCCGCTGGAGGCGAACTGGAAGCTGCCCGCCGTGCCCACCGCGAAGGCCGCCGAGGGGGTGCTGGTGATGGTCGGGGCCTGGTTGACCTGGATGTTGACGACCTTGGAGCCGGGTGAGCCGATGCCGTTGCTGGCCTCGATGGTCACCTGGGTGATGCCCACACCGGTGGCGCCGGTGGCGGTGCCGCTCAAGACGCCCGTGGCCGAATCGAGTTGCAGGCCGGCGGGGAGGGTGCCGGAACTCACGCTGTAGGTGGGCGCGGGGAATCCGCTGGCGCTGAAGGTGTAGGTGGTTCCGGCGGTGTTCACGGTGAAAGCCGGCACCGACAGGGCGCCGGTGGCGAAGGTGGGCGCCTGGCCCACGGTCAGCGTGAAGCTCTGCGTGGCGTTGGTGCCCACGCCGTTGCTGGCCACGATGCTCAGCGGGAAGGTGCCGCTCTGCAGCGGCGTGCCGCTCAGCACGCCGGCGCTGCTCAGCGTCACGCCCGTCGGCAACGCGCTGGTGGTGCTGAAGCTGGCCGCCGGGTAGCCGCTGGCGACAAACTGGAACGGCGTGGCCGCCGTGTTGTAGGTGAAGCCCACGCTGGTGGCGCTGGTGATGGCCGGCGCCTGGTTCACCTTCACGGTGAAGCTCTGCGTGGCCGCGGTGCCGATGCCGTTGCTGGCGGAGATGGTGACGATGGTCTCACCACCGGTGCCGGCCGCCGGGGTGCCCGAAATCTCGCCGGTGGCGGTGTTCAGGCTCAGCCCGCTGGGCAGCGTGCCGCTCGACACACTGAAGGTGGGCGCCGGGAAACCCGTCGCCGTCACGGTGAAGCTGCCGGCCGTGCCCACCGTGTAGGTGGCGTTGGCCGCGCTGGTGATCGCGGGCGCCTGGCCCACCGTCAGCGTGAAGCTCTGCGTGGCGTTGGTGCCCACGCCGTTGCTGGCCACGATGCTCAGCGGGAAGGTGCCGCTCTGCAGCGGCGTGCCGCTCAGCACGCCGGCGCTGCTCAGCGTCACGCCCGTCGGCAACGCGCTGGTGGTGCTGAAGCTGGCCGCCGGGTAACCGCTGGCGACAAACTGGAACGGCGTGGCCGCCGCGTTGTAGGTGAAGCCCACGCTGGTGGCGCTGGTGATGGCCGGCGCCTCGTTGACCTTCAGCGTGAACGACTGCGTGGCCGCGGTGCCCACCCCGTTGCTGGCGGTGATCGTCACCACGCTCGAGCCACCCGTGCCGGCGGCCGGCGTGCCGGACAGCTCGCCCGTGTTGGGGTTGAGCGTCAGGCCCGAGGGCAGGCTGGTGGAGGTGAAGGTGGGCGCCGGGTAGCCCGTCGCCGTCACGGTGAAGCTGCCGGCCGTGCCCACGGTATAGGTGGCGTTGGCGGCGCTGGTGATGTCGGGCGCCTGGCCGACGGTGAGGGCGAAGTTCTGCGTGGCATCGGGATTGATGCCGTTGGTGGCGGTGACCGTGAAGTTGAAGACGCCGTTACTGCCCACGGCTGGTGTGCCGCTCAGCACGCCGGTGGTGCTGTTGAGCGTGACGCCCTGGGGCAGGGTGCCGCTGGTGACGCTGAAGCTGGGGGCGGGGTAGCCGGTGGCGGTGAAGGTGAAGCTGCCCGCGGTGCCGGCGACAAAGCCTGCGGTGGCGGCGTTGGTGAAGGCGGGTGGCCCGCCAATGTTAATGGTGAAGGCCTGGGTGGTGGCGCCGGCGCCGTTGGTGGCCTCGAGGGTGACCGTGTACACGCCGCCAGCGGCGGTGGGTGTGCCGGCCAGCTCGCCCGTGGTGCTGTTGAGGGTCAGGCCCGCGGGCAGGGTGTTGCTTCCCGAGGCGAGACCATAGGTCATGGTGGTGGGGAAGCCGGTAGCGGCAACGGTGAAGGTGCCGGCTTGGCCATTGACAAAGCTGGCGCTGTTGGCGCTGCTGAAGGTGGGCTTGCTGTTGACGGTGAGGGTGAACGACTGGTTGGAAGAGTTGCCCACGCCGTTGGCAGCCACAACGGTGAAGACATACACGCCGCCGGTGCCTGCGGCTGGTGTGCCGCTGAGCACGCCGGAACTACTCAGGGTCAAGCCTGTGGGCAGCGGGCTGTTGGTGCTGAAGGCGGGGGCGGGGTAGCCGGTGGCTACGAAGCTGAAAGTTCCGGCGGTGCCAGTCTCGAAGGATGTGCTGGTGGCGCTGGTGATGGACGGAGCCTGGTTCACCGTCAGTGTGAAGGCCTGGTTGGTGCTGCCTGCGGCGTTGGTGGCGGTGATGGTGAGGTTGGCCACGCCGCCGGTGCCCGCGGCAGGGGTGCCGCTGATGAGGCCAGTGGTGGCGTTGAGGGTCAGACCGCTGGGCAGGGTGCCCGGGGGCACGGAGTAGGTCGGCGCGGGGATGCCGGTGGCAACCACGGTGAAGGTCCCCGCCGTGCCCGCGGTGAAGGTGGCGGTAGCGGCGCTGGTGAACGCGGGAGCGGAGCTACCTTCCACCACCAGGTTGAACGGCTGCGAGGCAGTGCCCGCCGGGGTCGAGGCCGACAGAATGAACGGGAAGGTGCCCGTGGCGGTGGCGGTGCCGCTGATGACGCCGGTGGTGGCGTCGAGCGACATTCCGGCTGGCAAGGCCCCAACGGTGATCTCATAGCGGGCGCCCACGCCCTGCGCGCCCAGGTTGACGAAGTAAGCCTGACCAGTCTTGGTGGACAGCGATGAATTGGCCGGGAAGGCGGCGAACGCCGGGTCGCTGACAGATGCCGATTGCACGGTGGCGAAGGTGCCAGCAGGCGCGCCTGTGCCGCCAGAAGAGCCATCTCCCCATGTCGAGATCGACCCATCCGCTTTGAGGGCTGCAAACGCGCCCAATGTAGAAAACAGTTTTGTGAAGCCGGTGCCCGCTGGCGCGCCGGTGCCGCCATAATTGGCATCTCCCCATGCCGAGATCGACCCATCCGCTTTGAGGGCTGCAAAGGCGCCCAATGTAGAAAACAGTTGTGTGAAGCCGGTGCCCGCTGGCGCGCCTGTGCCGCCGTAAGAGGCATTTCCATATGCCGAGATCGACCCATCCGCTTTGAGGGCCGCAAAGGCTCGTTGTGTTGAAAAGACTTGGGTGAAGCCGGTGCCCGCTGGCGCGCCTGTGCCGCCATAAGGGCCAAATCCCCATGCCGAGATCGACCCATCCGCTTTGAGGGCCGCAAACGCGTTGCCGGTAGAAAACAGTTGGGTGAAGCCGGTGCCCGTTGGCGCGCCTGTGCCGCCAGAAGCGCCTTCTCCCCATGCCGAGATCGACCCATTAGAATTGAGGGCGGCAAAGGCACGAGCATTCGAAAATATCTGTGTGAAGCCGGTGCCCGTTGGCGCGCCTGTGCCGCCAGTAGCAGCAGGTCCCCATGCCGAGATCGACCCATCCGCTTTGAGGGCCGCAAAAGCGGATTCGGTAGAAAACAGTTGGGTGAAGCCGGTGTCCGTTGGCGCCCTTGTGCCGCTAGAATAAGCAATTCCCCATGCCGTTATCGACCCATCCGCTTTGAGGGCTGCAAAAGCGGATTGAGTAGAAAACAGTTGTGTGAAGCCGGTGCCCGTTGGCGCGCCTGTGCCGCCAGAAGAGGCATCTCCCCATGCCGAGATCGACCCATCCGCTTTGAGGGCCGCAAAAGCGGAATCGGTAGAAAACAGTTGGGTGAAGCCGGTGCTCGTTGGCGCGCCTGTGCCGCCATTATTGCCATTTCCCCATGCCGAGATCGACCCATCCGCTTTGAGAGCTGCAAAAGCGAATCGGGTAGAAAATAGTTGTGTGAAGCCGGTGCCCGCTGGCGCGCCTGAGCCGCCATTATTGCCATTTCCCCATGCCGAGATCGACCCATCCGGTGTGAGCGCCGCGAATGCAGAATTATTTTTAAAGGCCTGGCCGGACCCCGCGCTGAAAGAAGCCCCACTACCCACCCGCTGATTCGGCAAAATCACCGAAAGCGGAGTTTTAACCTCCAGCGTGTAGGCCTGGGCCGTCGAACCCATCGGGCTGGTGGTGGTGACGGTGAACGAGTAGGTGCCCGCCAGGCCGGAGGGCGTGCCGAACAGGAAACCGGTGGCCGGGTCGAGGGACAAGCCACCCGGCAGGGCGCCGGCGGTGATGCGGTAATAGGCTCCCTGGCTGATGGCGCCCACCTGGTACGCCGCGGGGCCGGCGCCACCGTCGGTGCCGATCGATGTGCCCAGGTAGGCTATGGGCAGGTCGCCGGTGGTGCCGGATTGCTGGTAGGGGATCCTCACCAGGGCCGAGCTGACCGTCAGGCCTTTGTCCTTGGGATAGTCGCTGCCGCCGAATGAGGCGCTACCCCAGGCTACCACGCTGCCGTCGGTTTTTTGGGCCACGAACGAGCTATTGTTGGAGAAGACAGCAGTGAAGCCGGTGGCCGTGGCGCCCGTTGGCGCCTTGCCCTTGCCGCCGAGGGTGGGGTTACCCCACGAGAAGACCGTGCCATCGTTCTTCAGGGCGGTGAACGCCTGGGGGTTGGAATAAATCTTGGTATAGCCGGTGCCCGCGGGCGTGCCGGTGCCGCCAGCGCTCCCGAGGCCCCAGGAGGCGATCGAGGTATCGGCTTTTAGGCCCGCAAAGGCGCTGTCGGTAGAATAGATGGCGGTGAAGCCGTTGATGGTGGGTGAGGAGCCGCCCTTGGTGGAATTACCCCACGCGGTGACGGTGCCATCGGATTTCAGCGCGGCGAAGGCCCAATTGTTCGCCGCCACGCTGATGAAGTTGCTGCCGCCGGTGAACGGATTATCGCCGGTGTTCGATGCGCCCCAGGTGGCGATGGTGCCATCGGCGCGCAGCGCCGCGAAGGCGTTGGGGTTGGAATAGATGGCGGTGTAGCTGTTGTTGGTGGGCGCGTTTGTGCCGCCGTAGGTGGGGTTGCCCCAGGCGCTGATCGAACCGTCAGACTTCAGCGCGGCGAATGCGTTGGCGTTGGAGGTGATGGTGACATAGCCGGTGCCGGTGGGCGCGTTCGTGCCGCCGGTGTCGCTGTTTCCCCAGGCGACCAAGCTGCCATCAGCCTTCATGGCCACCATGGCCTTGCTGTTGGTGAAGATCTGGGTGTAGCCGGTGTTGGTGGGTTCGCCGGTGCCACCGCTGGCATCATCACCCCAGGTGAAGATGCTGCCATCGAATTTCATGGCGGCGAAGACAGAGGCATTGGAGAAGAGACGGGTGTAGCCGGTGCCGGTGGGGGCGCCCTGCCCGCCTTGCGCAATGTTGCCCCACGCCTGGATGGAGCCATCGTATCGCAGCGCGGCGAAGGCGGAACTGGTCTGGGCGATCTGCACGAAGCCTGCCGTGGTCGGCACGCCGGTGGCCTGGGCGCCGCCGTAGGCGTTGTCGCCCCAGGTGACGATGGTGCCATCGGCTCTGAGGGCGGCATAGGCACCCACGTTGATGCCCTGGTTGCCGCTGGTACCGGCCGCAAGGGACGAGTACTGGCCAATGTTTTGGTTGGGGGTGTCGCCGCTCACCTTGATGGTGAAGGTCTGGACCGCGATGCCCTTGCTGTCGCCGGCGGCCAGCGTGAACTGGTAGTTGCCGGGTGTGGTGGGCGTGCCAGTCACAGAGCCATCGGTAGTTGGAATCATGCCGGGGGGCAGGGTGCCGGCGATCACCGAGTAGGTGGCCGTAGTCGAAACCGCGCTCAGGTTGTAGCTGGCGATTTTGCCGATGGCGTAGTTGGCGTAGCCGATCGGCTTGGTTGCGGCGAAAGTGGGCGCCCACACGGTGATGGTGCCAGCCATAACCGTCAAGGAATAGGCCTGGCTCGATTGGCCGGTGCCGTTGTAGGTGGTGACGGTGAAGTTGGAGGTGCCGCTTTTGGTGGCCGTGCCTTCCAAAAAGCCGGTGGCCACATTGAGGGTGAGTCCGTCAGGCAGGGCGCCTGAGGTGATGGCGCTGCCGAGTCCGAGGCCCGCGTTGGCACCGACCTGGTAGCCCGCCACGCCGTTCAGTCCGGCGGCCTGGGTGGCAAGCGAGGTGAGGAGTCGGGGAGCGGGCAGGTTGCCGGTCACGGCGAACTGGCGGGCGGGCACCACCGCGGTGGGGCTTTGAATTGTGGCGAATGGCACCAGGCCCGACCATTTTGCGACTTGGGCTGAAGCGCCCCAGACGAAGGCGGTGCCGTCCGCCTTCATGGCGGCGAAGGCGCCTTTGGTGCTGTAGATGGAGGTGTAGCCGGTGCCGCTGGGGCCGCCGCAGGCGCCAGAGAGGGAATCGCCCCAGGTGGTGATGCTGCCGTCGGCCTTCATGGCGGCGAAGGCTTTTTGGCTGCTGTAGATGGTGGTGTAGCCGGTACCCGTGGGCGCGCCGGAGCCAGCGTCATTGAGGGTGGCGCCCCACGACACGATCGAGCCGTCGGCCTTCAGGGCGGCGAAGGCTCCTTGGGTGGAAAAGACCTGGGTATAGCCGGTGCCCGTGGGTGTGGCGTTGCTGAGGGTGCCCGAAGCGCCCCACGAGACGAGGGAGCCATCGCTCTTCATAGCGGCGAAGCCGTTGACCGAGGACCAAATGTCAATAAACCCGGTCCCGGTTGGGGCGTTGGTCCCACCGTTGTTGTTGTCGCCCCACACTGCGATGCTGCCATCATTTTTGAGCGCCGCGTAGGCATTTTGGCTGGCAAAAATCTTGGTGTAGCCGGTGCCCATGGGCGCGCTGGAGCCGCCACCTGTGCTGATGCCCCAGGCGGTGATGCTGCCATCGGCTTTGAGCGCAGCATAAGCATTTTGGTTAGGGACAATGCTGGTGAAGCCGGTGCCGGTTGGGGTCTTGCCGTTCAGGTTGGTGCCATCGCCCCAGACGGTGATGCTGCCGTCGGCCTTCACGGCCGCGAAGCTATTGGTTGCGGCGTAAATCCGGGAGTAGCCTGTGGTGGCGGGCGCGCCGAGGCCGCCATTATTGGAGTTGCCCCAGACGCTGATGCTGCCGTCGGCCTTGATCGCGGCAAAGCTGGTGCCTGTGGAGTAGATTTTGGTGTAGCCGGTGCCGGTTGGCGCGGTAGAGCCCCCGCTAGCGGGGTTGCCCCAGACGCTGATGCTGCCATCATATTTCAGCGCGGCGTAGGCGTTTTGGTTGGAGGTGATTTGGGTGTAGCCGGTACCGGTGGGCGCACCCGTGCCACCAGAGATGCCTGCTCCCCATGCGTAGACGCCGCCGTTGGCAGTGAGGCCGGCAAAGGCCCCCGAGTTGGGGAATTCCGTGCCCGAGCCAATAGTGTAGGCGGCGCCGGTGCCCTGGCGCTGGTTGGGCAGCAGCGAACTTTCCACCCTCAGGTTGAAGTTCTGGGTAACACTGCCGGCGGCGCTGGTGGCGTTGATGGTGAGCGGGAAGGTGCCCGGTTCGGCGGGGTTGCCATAAATCCAGCCGGTGGCGGCATCGAGCTTCAAGCCGACGGGCAGCGTGCCGCTGGTGATGGTGAAATTGAGGCCGTCGCCCTGGATGCCCAGGAACAGTTGCGATTGCTGTGTCTGATTGACACTGAGGCTGACCGGCGCGCCGGCGGATTGCGGGAAGTAAGGCGCCGACAGCGTGGGCGACTGCACGGTGAGGAAGCTGCCAGTGGGAGTGCCGGTGCCGCCAGCTAGGGATGAGCCCCAGGAGTAGAGCGTGCCATCGCTCTTGCGGGCGGTAAAGGCTGTGCTTGAGCTGGTGATTTCCACCCAACCGGTGCCGGCAGGCCCGTTGGTGCCACCTGCGAAGGTGCTGCCCCAGACGGTGACGGTGCCGTCGGCCTTGATGGCGGCAAAGGCGCCTTGGCTGCTGAAGAGATTGGTGTAGTCGGTGCCCGTGGGGGCCACCTTGGTGTTGCCGCCCTCTAGGGAGCTACCCCAGACGCTGATGCTGCCGTCGGCCTTCAGGGCCGCAAACGAGTTTAGGGTGGAGAAGACCTGCACATAACCGTTGCCGGTGGGCGCGTTGGAGCCGCCAAAGTTCGAGTTGCCCCAGGAGGCAAGTGAACCGTCTTGGCGGATCGCCACGAAGGCGGAGGAGTTGCCGTAGAGCTGGCGGTAGCCGCTGTCGGTGGGGGCCTTCAGGTAGGCCGGGGCGCCAGCCGAGGTGCTGCCACCGCCGAAAGCCGAATCGCCCCAGGCGTATATGTTGCCATTGGCGTCGATCGCCGCCATGGCCCGGCTGGTGTTAACAATATCCAGCATGCCAGAGCTCGTGGGTCTGCCTGTAGCGCCGGTATTGGTACTAGTAGCGGTCGAACCCCAGGCGGTGATTGAGCCCTTAGAGTCGGTGGTCGCGAATGCGCCGTAGGAGGCGGTGCCTGACTGGAAGTCGTTGGCGGTGACGCGGGTGAACGCCGTTGTGAGCGGAACGGCGCCCGCGCCAATGCTGTTGGCGTTGCCCCAGGTCCGTATCGTGCCATCGATCTTTTGCGCCGCGAAGCCGCCACCGTTGGCGTAAATGCGGATGTAGCCGGTGCCGGTGGGCGAGGTGCTGCTGGTGGGGCTGAAGGAACCACCGTTGGCGGTGTTGCCCCACACGACGATGCTGCCATCGTTTTTAATGGCGGCAAAGGCGGTACGGGTGGCGGAAATCATCTGGTAGCCGGTGCCGGTCGGTTCGCCTGTGCCGCCGTTGCCGCTAAAGCCCCAGGAGAAGATGGAGCCATCGTTTTTCAGCGCGGCAAAGGCTTTTTCGTTGGAGGTGATGGTCAGGTAGCCGGTGCCGGTGGGCGCATCCGCTTGCTTGCCGCCGTTTGCGGTGTTGCCCCACACCTTGACCGATCCATCGGTGGCGAGCGCCGCGAAGGCGCTGAGGTTGCGGAACTGTTCGCCGGTGACACCCAAGGCGTCGGGGCCGCCGAGGCTGGTGCCGGTGGCCGGGCGCTGGCCGGGCAGCGTGTTGCTGGCGGTGACATCGAGCTTGAGGAGCTGCATGGTGGTGCCGGCGGCGTTGCTGGCCGTGACATTGACATATTGGTCCACCGAGGTGCCGATGCCCACCTTGCCGCTGATGACGCCGGTGGTGGTGTCGAAGCTGAGGCCCGGGGGCAGGATGCCATTGGTGCCAATCACCAGATCTTTAATGGTGTGGAAGTTGGTGTTGCTGGCGCCGGTGGTGCCCGTCAAGCTGAACGCCATTTGCGACTTGTCAAAGGTTTGGTAGGCGGTGACAGTGCCAGCGTCGGACACCAATACATTGTTCACCCACACCTGCATGCGCCCCTCGGCGCTCATCGCCAGCCGGACGGGCAAGTAGGGATTGGGACTCGCGTACAGAGCGGCGGTGAAAGGGTTGGGGATAGTGCTTTTGGAAATTTGTGTGGTGCCGTTCCAAACAATCACATCCAGGCTGGAGTTGGTGGGGGTGGTGCCGGTTAGTTCAGTGAGGCTGACGCGCAGGAGCTTGGTGGGGTCGCCGGGGCGGCCGTAGTTGAAGCTGATGCCGCTGCCGCCGACTGTGGTGCCGCCGCCCACCTTGTAGTTGAAGCTGGCGGAAAACGCCGTGGGGTTCTGATCACCCTGGCCCAGGAATTGAACCGTGCCGGTCTGGGAAGCAACATTTCGCGTCAGTTCCAGCGCGCCGTTGTTGAACTGGGCGCTACCGTTGATGTAGGCGCCAGCGGGCAGGGTGACGGAGTTGGCCAGCGTGGTGCTGATGAAGGTTTGGGGGGCAACGCTGTAAGTGGTCGCGCCGACGCTGCCGGGTGCCGCGATGGCGAAACTGGTGTTCACGCCGGGCAGCATCGGCTGGGTGGCCGGGCTGGTGAAGACCGGCGCGCCGGAAGCGAGGTTCAGGCCAAAGAGTTGCTTGGTGACGCCGTCGGCATTGGTGGCGACCAGGTTGAAGACCTGTGTGCCGGCGAGGCTGGTGGTGGCGGGTGTGCCGCTGATGATGCCGGTGGTGGAGTCGAGCGCCAGGCCCGTGGGCAGCACGCCATTGGAGACGATGGACAGGTTATCGACCGTGTGGCTGCTTTGGTTGCTGCTACTGTTGGAGGCACCCATGGCGAACTGCCAATTGGAACGGTCGGCGGCGTTGACCTTGCCGGCCAGGTTCATGTTGAGGAGTCGGGTGCCATCGTAGCTGACGGTAAGGAAGTTGGCGCCGTCGAGCGTGATGCCTACCGGCTTGGCCCCGTTGCCCAAGGTGATGGGTGCCGCGCCGATGAATGTGCCGTTCCAGCGCACCTCGATTTGTGCGGGTACTTCTGTGTTGACACCTGTCCTAAGGTAGGACTCTATCAGGCTGACCACGAGGCCGTTGCTGCCGATCATGCCGGCCCCGCTGCCTGTATTGGCGCTGAGCACGCCGTAGTTGAAGCTGGTTCCGATTGTTGCGATGTTACCGGTGGCGGTGACATTGGCAGCGGTGTAGTCGAACGATGCGGTGAAGGAGCCGGGGCTACTGGCGCCCAGCTTGGGCAGAACGATCGAGCCGGAAGTGCTGGCGGTGACCGGGTTGAGCACGCACGCGCCGCCGTTGACTGCGGCGGAACCCCTCAGGGTCCAACCGTCGGGCAGAGTGGCGAAATCGGTTGCGAAAAAGGTGTTTTGGGCGATGGAGTAAGTGGGTGAGCGGGTGGCGGCGGCGGTGAACGACCCGGCGACGCCTGTGGTGAACGAGGCGCTGTTGGCGCTGGTGAATGTAGGCAACGGATTCACGGTGATGCTGAACGACTGGGTGGCGGGTGTGCCGACACCGTTGGTGGCAGTGACCGTGAGCGTGGCGGTACCCGTGGTGGTGGTGATGCCTGACAATAGGCCGCTAGGTGAAAGGGTCAGGCCAGACGGAAGCGTGCCCGTGGTGACGCTGAAGGTGGGTGCCGGGTACCCTGTGGCGGTGAACTGGAAACTGCCGTTCATGCCGTTCGGGAAGGTGACGGCGTTGGCGCTGGTGAAGGCGGGAGCGGTAAGAACAGGTGCAGTCCCGCCAAATGCGTAAGCGCCAATATCGTTGTTAGTGCGTATATAGCCGCGCTGATCAAGATTGAACGGTGTCAAAGGCGTGGTGCTGATCGCAGGGCTGCTAGCACCTAAAGCCATGGTTTTGGTTGGCCCGCCATTATTGCCCAAGGGTGCCAACAGGGGATTGGCAGAACTTACGATGGTGCCGCCGAAATTGGTTGCACTGCGAATCAGATTATTAACACCACTGGTAACTGTTTTGCCGGTATTATTTACGGCGGCGACAAAATCGGTAACTGCAGTGGTGTCTTGGCCGATGATAGTGTTGGTAATTACTGCGGTTGCGGTTCCTCCGTTGTAGCCAAAAACATAAACGCCTCGGCCTCCTTGGGCAGCAGTATTACCGCTCATGGTGCTGTTGGTCAGGGTGAGCGAACCATTGAGTGAGAAAACGGCTCCTCCCAGACCTTGGCCAGCGATGCCCCCCCCCCTCTCCCCCTTCCGCAGTATTCCCATTGAAGGTCGAGTTGGAGATAACGACTGTTCCTGCATTGTTGAAGATGGCACCGCCCAAACCGGCGCCGCCTCCGCCGAAGCCGCCGATGGCGCCGTTGCCGCCTGATCAGCCGAAGCCGCCGTTGTAAACGGCCCCGTTGCCGCTTCCTCCGCCGAAGCCGCCTACGCCTTCGGCGCCGCCGCCGCCTCCTCCTCCGCCGAAGCCGCCATGGCCGGGGATGCCGCTACCGCTGGGGTCGCCGTTGCCGCCGCCTCCTCCGCCGCCAAAGCCGCCGCTGGTGGCCCCGTCGCCGCCGAAGTAGCCGGCGCCGCCTCCATTGGGGCCGCCGCCGTCGATTCTGCTGCCGCTGCCGCCGAGGCCGCCGCCTCCGCCTCCGCTTGAGCCCATGCTGCTGCCGCCGCCGCCTATGGCTTGATTACCCGACAAAGTTGAATTGAGGATCGTAAGCGACCCTGCGTTAAAGATGGCGCCGCCCAAACCTGCTGCGCCACCGCCGCCGTCGAAACCATTGCCGCCTTGGGCCTTGCCGTCGCTGAGTGTTAACGAATCAAGCGTAAGCTTGCCTGCCGCACTTACATAAAATAGACGCTGGTTAACAAAGGTATTACTCAGGGTAATGCCATTAGAGCCGGTTGGCCCAGTGATGGTGATCGGTGAAGTGATACCAAAGGCACTTGGCCCTGCGGTGCCATCGCCCGAAGTAGACAGGTTGATGATGGCTGGCCCACCCGCAGTTAGGCCGGCAGCGAAAAGAATGGTATCTGCGCCTGGGTTGATGCTTTCGTTATTGGCATCAATAATGGCTTGCCGAAGCGAACCCGCCCCAGAATCACTAGTATTTGAAACTGTAAGGGTAGCAAGGGTGAGGCCCGAGGCGTTCCACGCTTGGGCAAAGTTGCCAGATTTTGCCTGTATTTTGCCGGTGGCGTATTCCAGTGCCAGGTCGCCGCCCAGCGTGGTGGAACCGGTGAGGTTGGTGCTGGCGGCCACATCGGTGCCGGTCAGCCGGCCGAGGGTATCGACAAAGGTGCGGCCATCGGTGGTGCTGGCCACGGAGCAGCCGTAGACGAGCATGTCGGCGCCGGGCGTGAAGGCGCGCTTCCAGCCGGAGATCTGGCTGGCGCGCTTGCTGAGGGTCTGCTGGTTAAAGAGCTGGTCACCCAGCAACAGAGTACCGTCGCTGCCGTGGCCGATGATGCGCACCACGCCGATGCTGGCGCTGCTTTGGCGACCAAGGTAGTCGCTGATCTGGTCGACCACATCGTGCGACGCGTCGAGCGTGAGGACCTGCGAGTCGGCGTATTCCTCAATGGGCACCTGCTGGGCCACATCGGGGCTGAGGATGGTCAGGGTGCCCGACTGCGCCATCAGGTGCTCAAGCGACGGCAGCGTGGCGGGCACCAGGCGGTCTTCCAGGTTCTCCACCACCGGCTTGGCCTGCGTGTAGCTTGGGCCGGCCTCGGGCACGGGGCGGGTGAACCAGGACAAAATCGAGCGCTTAATGAAACCCATGTCAAAACTCCGGTCAAAAGAACCAAATAAATGGGTGTTGCGTCGCAAATTCAGCGGGAAAGGGCACTGGGCAAATGCGGATCAGGCCCCTCGGGCGGGGGCGGAGTGGCATCAGGCCTAGCAAAAGCTCCCAATTTGCCCATAATGCCCTTTAGGTTTAACAAAAAGATCGGCACCTAGGGTATAAAAAGCCTTTATAAACGAAAATCTTTCAAAATACTTTCCAAAAAGCCCAAACTGCCTGACAGGAATAGCTTTACATCCCCAATCAATCCATTCCCACGGCCGATAATGAAAAGACGAGGCGGTTGCCAGATCAGAACAGGTTGCCAAAAAACATGGGTAAAACCCAGGTTGATAGCTTGGTATATTTAAGATAAAACGATCTAAATCTTTTGGGTTTACAGGGCTTTTCCACCAGTATGAAAACGCCGCTCACACTGATCGGACGCTTGCAAACTGGCCACTGCCAGCAATCTTGGGATAATTTTTGCTTACTTTATTACCCATTGGTATATACTTGGTGCCTCCAAAGCACCCGCGACCCCGAACTGGCGGAAGACACGGCGCAGGAAGTCTTCATCGATGTTTTCCGCGGCATCGAGGGCTTTGAACGCCAGCGAGAGGGTTCCTTCCGGGCCTGGCTGCGCCAGGTGATGGTCTCGCGCCTGGCCAAGCTGCGCCGGGCGCGGTTCCCCAAGGTGTTTGGCTTTGACGAGTT